>MDTD01111464.1_pt1 | contig 24263 bp, 21 predicted proteins | sample 811221 | NCBI WGS metagenome assembly MDTD01 (sample SAMN05326646, study PRJNA326480) | marine metagenome | isolation source: seawater | place: Pacific Ocean: South West | collected 2011 | reverse complement strand
GCCGCACCGACCGCCGGATTGCATCTCAGCCAGTCCGTACTCAACGAGTTGAAGGCAAAGGGGGTCGCTTCCGCACATTTAACGCTGCACGTGGGTCCTGGGACATTTCAGCCGATTCGTAGTGAACGGGTCGAAGATCATGAGTTGATGCCCGAGTATTGTGTCGTACCTGGGGAAACAGCGGAGGCAATCGCTCGCTGTCAAGCGGGGGGCGGGCGGGTTGCAGCCGTTGGAACCACGGTTGTTCGGAGTTTGGAAAAGTCGGCACAAGTCGGCGGCGGAGAGGTGGTTGCATGGGAGGGTTTTAATCCCCTCTACCTGTACCCGGGAGGCCCGCCCTTTCAGGTGGTTGATACCTTGCTGACCAATTTTCACCTCCCGGACTCCAGCTTGATTCAATTGGTCGCGGCCTTCGCCGGCGTTGAGCGAACAAAACAGGCCTACGATCATGCGATCGCTGGTGATTACCGCTTCTACAGTTATGGGGATGCAAACTGGATCGAGCGGTTGCCATGAGAGCGACCCTCTTGGTCCTGGCTGCGGCTGGACTCTGGGCGACCAGTGGGTTCTTTGTGAAAAGCCCCGCGTTAGCAATGATCGAACCGGTGTCCGAGCGAGGTCCGATGCTCGCATGTTGGCGAGCACTCTTTGCAGCAGCGATCTTGGCACCCTTCGTACCATGGCGTCAGGTTCGTTTGACCCGACGCTTGTGGCCCCTTCTGTTCAGTTTTGCGGGGATGAACGTCACGTTCGTCACAGCCATGACTCTAGCGGATGCTGGCGATGCGATTACGCTGCAACATGTGGCTCCCCTCTGGGTCGTTGTTGCGGGTTTGCTGGGTTGGGGAGAGGCCGCCAAGCGTCGTGATATTTTCCCCCTTCTTCTGGGGCTTTCAGGGATTGCTGTGATCGCATTCGGCGCATCCGAATCTGGCGCGGGATGGGGCGCAGTCTTAGCGCTGATTGCGGGGCTCTGTTATGCCGGCGTGATTCTGAGCTTGAGGGCTTTAAGGGATGTGGACAGTTACTGGCTTATCTTTCTTGCTCAACTCGTCAGTGGGCTGGTGCTTTTGCCTTTTGCTCACGGTCTACATCTCTCTGTGAGTACGGTGCAGTGGGGTTGGATCGCCGCCTTTGCTCTGGTTCAGATGGCGGCGCCCTACATACTATTTGCCCGGGGGCTGCGGGGACTTTCGGCTCAGCGTGCGAGTCTCCTCGCCCTCGCTGAGCCGGTCCTCAATCCCGTTTTGGTCTGGTTTGCTTGGTCTCAGCCGATCGCAAATCACACCCTACTTGGTGGCGGGCTGATTATCGTCGCCCTCGTGATTCAGTTGGCTCAACAGCGTCACGGCTAGATTACCTCCTTTTGGGCTTAGAGGCCTCGAGCGGGGGACAGGTCTAGACAGTCAGCGTAAGTTTTGGTGAGTCCAGAGCACAATGAAAGCCCTCAGATTCGATCTCAAATCAACATGTTCGGTCACTGCGGCACGGCGGGGACAATTGGTGACTGGCAGAGGCACCGTTGAGACCCCTGTGTTTATGCCGGTCGGAACGGTGGGGTCGGTCAAGGGGATAGCGCCTTGGACACTGAAGAATTTGGGTGCGGAAATCATCCTCGGGAACACATACCATCTCCATCTCCGTCCCGGTGAGTCTCGAATCGAGGCTTTGGGGGGATTGCAGCGGTTCACGGCGTGGGACAAGCCAATGCTGACCGACTCGGGGGGCTTTCAGGTCTTCTCTCTCGCCTCACTGAACCAGATTTCCGAACGGGGCGTGAAATTTCAGAGCCACATCGACGGTTCTCATCGTTTTCTATCACCCGAAAGTAGCATGGAAATCCAAAATCGATTGGGGGCAGACATTGTCATGGCCTTCGATCAATGCCCACCAGCGACTGCGACACGGGAGGAGGTCATCGCCGCCACCCAACGAACAACCCGTTGGCTCGATCGGTGCATGGAAGCCTTTAATCGGGAGGATCAAGCTCTCTTCGGCATTGTCCAGGGGGGCCTGCACGAAGATTTACGCCGGGCCCATGCTGAGGAACTCTCCGCTCGTGACCTTCCCGGCTATGCTCTCGGGGGATTTTCGGTCGGGGAGGCGCCTGCTGTGATGGTGGATCTTTTGCAGCGGGTCACTTCGACGCTACCGAAAGCGAAACCCCGCTATTTGATGGGGGTGGGGACGCCCCGTGACCTGGTCGAAGCCGTGGCCACGGGGGTCGATATGTTTGATTGTGTCTTGCCGACGCGCAACGGCCGAATGGGAACGGTTTTTACAAGCGAAGGGCGTTTGAACATAAAGAACGCTCGGTTTGCAGACGACCAAGGTCCATTGGATCCCAACTGTGCTTGCCGCACATGTTCGACGTACAGTCGGGCCTACCTCCGGCATCTTTTTGTCACAAAAGAGTTGTTAGGACTGTCAGCACTGACGGAGCATAACTTGTTTTTCTATTTGGACCTGATGCGCCAGATACGAGTTTCGATCAGCGAGAATAGGTTTCTCGCCCTTCTCGAGTCCGTTCGGTCTCTTTGGCCATTGAAGGCGTGACGGGGGAGGGGTAACGCAGGGCATGGCACATCCTCCATTTGACCCCGATCTGAAGACTGATCCCGGTGGCAACAAGGCCATTGCCGCCCTTGTTTGCCTCTGCTTTGGCTTCTATTTGATCGTTCCCAGTATCCTCCACTATCGCCATGTCGCCGGCATCGTAAACCACGGCGTTGAAGTCCTTGCGGAAACCGAATCATGCAGCCGTCGGGGCGCGAGTCGAGCGCGCACCGTGCTGGTTAAGTTCTCGGACGAGAATGCCCAAGAATATCGCTGTCTCGCCAGTATTAAGACAAAGTGCAAAACGCCGTTCAAACCCCGCTGGGTGACCTACAATAGCGCCGACCCTAATCAGTGTCTCGTGGGCAGGAAAGACGTACTGGATGCCAGTTGGCGCAGCGCCCTTGGCTTGGTTTTAAGCGGGATGATGCTCGTCCTCATGGGCGCTTACTTAACCCGATCGGTGATCCAACTCCGACGAGCAAAATAAGCAGGTTGAGTCGGTACCACCCCTCTGATAGGGGGAGCCGCCCTAATCAGGGTGACCGGTGCGATTTGCCCCCGAAAGGATGCCTGTTTTGGCTGGATTTATCATGTTCGCATCCACGGCGCCTGCGCCAACGCAGGCTCCCGGATTCTTTACGGGCGGCATCATACCCATGCTGCTCATCTTTGCTGTTTTCTACTTCATGATTCTGTACCCGCAGTCCAAGCAAAGACGGCAACATGAAGCCTTTTTGAAAGGAATCAAGAAGGGCGACGAAGTGCTCACACAGAGCGGAATTATCGGTAAAATTCATAGTGTTAAAGAGAATGAGGTGACCTTAGATCTCGGCCGAGATCATAAAGTGCGCTTCCTCGCTCGAACACTGGCAGGGCCTTACACCGCCGCCAAGGCGGAGCAGAAGGAAGAAAAATGAGTCGAGGGGAACTGAAGTTCCGTCTGGGTATCGTCGCACTGAGCATTTTTGGTGCGCTCTATGCTGCAGCTCCTACGTGGATCTATTTCAACCTGAACGAAGAGCAGACCAAGAAGGTTCGGCAGCGAGCCGATGCTTTCAAGGAGTTCGTGCCCCAAGGCTTCATGGAGAGCCACGTGAACCTCGGCCTGGATTTGGCCGGGGGAATTCACCTGGTACTGGGTGTGGACTTGGACAAGGCCATCGAAAACAAGACCAATCGTCTCACCCAACGGATCGCTGATCGTTTCACTCGTGACGAGATTGACGTGGAGCGAGTGGAACAACTCGGTGGCGACAAGGTGGATCATATCGAGGTTGTGACGAAGCAGCCTGAAGATCTCGAAAAGTACATCAAGGACATGTCGAAAATCGAGTTCGAGATTGTGGAAAAGGAGCCTACTCGACTGGTCCACAGATTAGCCGAAGAATACATTACCCGTTTGAAGACCGATGCGGTGGCACAGGCGATGCGCTCCATTCGAAATCGAGTGGATAGCTTGGGCGTGGCGGAGCCGCAGATCAATGCCCGGGGTGGCAACCAGATCGTCGTGCAATTACCAGGCTTGGAAGACCCAGAAGCCGCACGCCGCGTGCTTGGAAAGACGGCGCAACTGGAGTTTCGAATGGTTCTCGATGAGGACACCACGACCAGTGAGATGAAATCGAAGCTACCGGAAGGAGTCGTGTACTGCGCCGACAGTTATCAGAAGCCCAACGGTAGCCAGGGACAAGATCGCTACCTGATCGCCGCAGATCGTAATCGGCTTGTCGAGGTTCTGAGTGGTGCACTGAGTGGGGACAAGGCTGCCGCCATCCAAGAGGTGGAATCTCGCTCTCGTTCCTTCTTGCGTCGATCCTGCTCGGGACCATTGCCGGTAGAAGATGATGCCAAACTTTACAGGAGTTACACGCTGACCCGAAGTATTCCGCTTTCGGGCGATCACGTGGTGGATGCCTACGTGGCCAGTGATCCGCAGACAGGCAAGCCTGAGGTGAGTCTGATCTTCAACGAGCCTGGGCGAAAGATTTTCGGTGACTTGACGACGAAGAACGTGGGGAACCGATTCGCCATCGTACTTGAAGGCATGGTGGATTCAGCGCCTGTGATTCAAACGGCGATCACCGGCGGAAGTTGTCGCATTACCTTGGGCTCGATGGGAGACCGTAATCAGGTTTTCCGGGAAGCCGAGCAACTGGCCATCGTTCTCAAATCGGGTGCGTTACCTGCACCCATTACGATCGAGCAGGATCGGACCGTCGGTTCCAGTTTGGGTGAGGACAGCATCCGCGCCGGTCGGAATGCCATTCTCGGCGGATCCATTCTCGTGATTATCTTCATGGTCTTCTACTATGGCTTTGCCGGAGTTGTCGCCGACGTTGCGTTGACCCTCAACCTGCTCTTTATCCTAGCCGTTCTTGGGATGTTTGGTGCCACCTTAACCCTGCCTGGGATTGCCGGCATGGTGCTCACCATCGGTATGGCGGTGGACGCAAATGTGATTATTTTCGAGCGAATACGGGAGGAGTTGCGGCGAGGCAAAACAGCCAAGTCTGCCCTATCTGTCGGTTACGACAACGCAATGAGTGCCATTGTGGACGCAAACCTGACCACTGGAATCGCCGGTATTGTGCTCTGGCAGTATGGTAGTGGTCCCATCAAGGGTTTTGCCGTGACGCTCGTGGTTGGCATTATGGCATCATTATTTACTGCGATCTACGTCACGCGGACCATCTTCGAGTGGCGTATCAGCCGTTCGCAGGACGCCACATTGAGCGTCGGTATCGACCTCAAAGGTGGGAGGGCGTAAGTCATGGAATTTATTAAACCAAACAGTCGTTATAAGTTTGTGTCTAAAACCCGTTTCTTCGGTGCCTGCAGTGTGGTGGTTGTGGCGCTGAGTCTCGTGGTTCTGCTGGTGCGAGGACTCAACTTCGGTACGGACTTTCAGGGTGGGACTGAAATGGTCTTCAAGTTTGAAGAGCGCCCCAGCCTGGAGGATTTGCGAGCTGCCGTTGGAGAGTTGCCATACGAGGGAGCGAGTCTTCAAACCTTCGGCAGTGAAGAACAGATCATGATTCGGGTTCGGCAGGTCTCCTCATTGTCCGACGAGTTGGTCGCGTCGATGGAGAAGAGTACTCAGGATCGTTACGGTGACCGCCTGCAAAAGTTTGAAGTGAACCGGGCCGGTGGTTTGATCACGGTGCTCGTCACTGAAGAGACAGGACAAGAGAAAACAAGCGATGGCAAAGCTTCAGATACGCTGGCGCCAGGGCAAGTTCAGAAGGTTATTGTCAACCCCGATGGGACCAGGACGTTTGAGGGCTATGTTGACGTCGATCCTTCCAAAGGACCCGGTCGTGTGAACCTCGGAATCCCCGAGAACACAGCACCCGGTGGCAACATCCAAGTGGTTCCTGTTAATCCGGGGCAGGTGCCTCCACAGGATCGGTTAGTTTTCGGTCAAATGCCGAAGAAAATGCCGAAGCCCCGTAGCCCTGAGGATCGAGCATTGATCGAAAAGACCCTCGGTCCGAACGACCCGGGCCTACCCGATAAGCCTTTCGATGCGGGGCCGGCACTTCCGCCGCCGAAGTACGACCCAGCGAAACGACCGCAAGAGGTGCGGACGGACGCTGGTTGGGTGGGGACCTTTCACTCGCCGACGCCAGCAGACGCAGAAATGACCGATGAGGACCGTAAGAAAGCCTTAAGTTGGGAAGGTTTGAAGGCAAAGACGAAGCGTCAGTTGGAGGCTCCCGGGCCGACAGAGGGAGATCAACGCTCTGCGCTCACTGCGCACTTCCGGAACTTGGGAGTGACCGTTGTGGGCGAGGCGCAGCGTTTTCCAACCGATGGCTTAGCCGAGTACCGGATTGGTTTTGCGGGTGTTGCGGCTGAGGTGGGTGAGGCACTAGCTGCCAAATTTCCCGAGGCCGGTGTGGAGCCAAATGCGATCTACTACGTCGGTCCCCAGGTGGGTGAGCAGTTGCGAAACGAAGGTGTTCTCAGTGTCATTTATGCATTGCTGGGAATCCTTATCTACATTGTCTTTCGCTTCAACTTTACGTTTGCGCCGGGGGCGATCATCGCGTTGGTTCACGATGTGCTGATCACCGTGGGTATCTTCTCTCTCTTCCAGTTGAAGTTTGATCTGCCGATCATTGCCGCGCTGCTCACGATCGTGGGTTATTCGCTGAACGATACGATCGTGGTCTACGATCGAATTCGTGAAGAACTCGGTAAGGTGGGTGAAGGTAAGGAGCCTCTTGAGACGACGGTGGATAGAGCGCTGAATTCTTGTATCAGCCGAACGATCCTGACATCCGTGACCACCTTGATCGTCGTGGTCATCCTATGGGCATTCGGTGGTCCAACCATTCGGGAGTTCAGCATCGCCATGACCATCGGCGTGGTGGTGGGAACGTACTCTTCCATGTTTGTCGCAAGTCCCATTTACCTCTTCTTGGTGCATTGGTGGGAGCAGCGGCAAGAGGCTCTGGAGTTGGAAAACGCCTAGGCGGATCAGCACCTGGGACCATGTGTTCGCTGATGGGCTGAGGGGCTGGTCAGTGACGGGCACCATTATGGCACTTGCCGTTGTGGTCTGGGTTTCTGGAAGCGTCCTTAGGACTTTGTTTCAGTGTGTCGTTGCCGATGACGGTCGGTGTCCACTCAAGGTTGCCCCTTTGCTTTGGAGTCTCAAGCGAAACGGCTCTTCTGCCTGGCCGTCTGTGCCTTCGTTCATGAGATTCATGGGTGGATTAGGAATCCGGACGAAGTTGCCCCGTTGATGTGTGTAGACCTCAGAAGGTGGTTATCAACTTTCCGCTGCTCTGCATGCCCTGATGTTGTGTTTAAGCCGGAGATGGTCGGGCATTTGTTGTGCGACAGGTAGCACCGAGACAAGGGTGCGAAACGCGGCTAAGGTTCGCCAGGATGTAGCTAATGATCGATCTCCACAGTCATACGCTCGCTAGTGATGGGGAATGGAGTCCAAAGCAGTTGGTCGATGCCGCTGTAGCGGCGGGGCTCTCTGCGATTTCCATTACCGATCATGACACGATCGCAAGCTATCATGAAGCACGCCGACTCGCCGCCGGTACCGGACTCCGAGTGATTCCAGGAGTCGAAGTCAGCAGCGAATACAACGGTCAAAGTCTCCACTTGCTCGGGTATTTCGTCGACCCCGATGATGCGGAGTTCAGGGCTCGTCTCGAATCCGTCCAAGCAGCTCGTGAGGCTAGAACCCCTAAACTTTTAGCCCGATTGAAATCCTTGGGGATGGAGCTGACGTTGGAAGATATCGCCTCTGAGGCGAGTGGGGTGGTGGGTCGCCCGCATGTTGCTGCAGCGATGGTAAAGAGGGGTTACTGCGAGACTATTCCCGAGGCTTTTGACCAATATTTAGCGGACGGTAAGCCCGCATACGTTCCCAAGGATCGGGTGATCCCACGAGATGCCATCCGTTGGATCCATGACGCCGGGGGGATTGCCGTGATCGCCCATCCACGGAGTTTGAAGTCACGGATGCGAGGGCTGAGCTACGGGAGCATCATCGGTAGTTTGGCCTTGGACGGTTTGGATGGGGTCGAGTGCTATTACAGCAGCCACAACGACCGCACTCGAGATGAACTGATGCGGGTGGCTGCGCGAATGAAACTATGTATTACCGGCGGAAGCGACTTCCATGGTCCGACAGTACGGGCTGGTGTGACCCTTGGAAGGGGGTACGGGAAGCTCTCAATTCCCGACAAGCTGCTGGACGGTATGATCAAAGCCTGGCAACGCCGACATGGTCACGGACCTGAGGAACGCCCGGCATGTCTCTCTTAAGACTCTCTTTCGCTCTCGCCCTACTCCAACCGGTAGCAGCCCACGCCGACAACGAGGGGAACTTCTATTTCGGCATCAACGGGCTGTTCAATCGCATCACGACAGACGACCTGTTGTTGGTCGGAGGAGACGCTCCCGAGAATGGTTACGGCCTCGGGGTCCGGCTGGGGATCAACATCATGGGTTATGCGGCGCCTGAGTTTAATATCGATGCTCAGGGACAGAACTTATTTAAGGAAGAGCGAGGTGGGCTGGGCTTTGTGGGGGGCGGTTTACGGATCCATCCCTTGAAGATTGCCGAATATTGGGTGCCGGAACTGAGGAATCGCCCATGGGATGTCAATATGTATGCGGGGCTCGGTGGCTGGCATTTGATTGGGCAGCAGGCTTCCGGGAACCAGGGCAGGGCTTATGAAGGGAGCTTCACGAGCTTTCACTTGGCTGCCGAATACCATGTCACACCGCACTTTTCGGTGGGTTTGGAATTGCCGTGGCGCTTTCCGTCTTACGAGCCCTACATCTACTTCGACTACCAGGATAATGAGGTGTTTTGTTTTGACCAGCGAGACTTACGCTTTATCCCGGTTCAAGAGCGCAAGGATGACTCGTGCGCCAGCAGCCCATCGCCGGAAGCGTCGTTCTTTTCGCCGACCTTGAGCATGACTTTGCGCGTGCCGTTAAGCCGCAAGTCGACGTCATCACCATGAATCAGTGTGGTTTATTGACGTGCTTGGTATTGCTCGGGGCCTGTGCCACCACCCCCTTTAATCCGGGGACGGTTGGAGCGCCTGAAGTTTTGGTCCCAGCTTCCGAGTTCCTGATGGGATCGGCGGAGGGGGAGATGGACGAGGGACCACAGCGAACGGTTGCGCTGCCCGACTTCTACATCGATCGATATGAGGTGACGAATGCAGCCTATGAGATCTGCGTCGATCTCGGTGTATGTCGTCGGTCCCGATTTCAAAAAGACCCGATCCTCGGTCATGAACGCCACCCTGTGGTCGGTGTCAGTTGGTACGACGCTGAGCGCTTCTGCTCGTGGGTCGGCCGGCGTTTACCGACGGAGGCGGAGTGGGAGCGGGCCGTTCGAGGCGGCGATGGCCGGCGTTATCCCTGGGGTGAGGATGTCGGCGATTTGGCCAGTCGGGCCAATTTGAGGGGTGCTGAAGATGGTTCCGAACTCACGCTTCCTGTGGATACGTTGCCCGATGGGCGCTCTCCTGAAGGCCTCTATCACGGTGCTGGAAATGCGGCAGAATGGGTGGAAGATCAATACGACCCACTGGTGTATCGCCGCATGGTTCAAAAGCTTCCACCGGAACCTCAAGAGGGGGATACTCGAGTCGTTCGTGGTGGAAGCTACCGCGATGTGGTCTTCTCTGCTCGGACGTCTGTACGCGAACATCGTGCTCCAGGCTCCCGGTGGGACAACGTTGGATTCCGCTGCGCTCGAACTCGGGATTAAATAGCTGGTTTATTTTTGACGCTATTAGGGACAGACCCTAGATTTCAATCACGAGGAGGCACACTTCATGACCAAACGATCCGATGGCCCACGAGCGGGTACCACCACACGAACCACGACCCGTTCCAAAACGTCTTCGGCGAACCAATCAGAGGTTATGAAGGAAGGGCTTGAGGCACCGGGTTCCGTTGAGGTGGGTCCCGCCAGCGGAATGAGTGCTGATGCACTCGCTAACCTTGAGAAGATCCAAGCGGACGTGCTTGCTCGCTATGGCTTCGTTGAGCAACCAAGGGCTCAAGTGGTTTCTCGGTTGCGGCAAATCGAGGATGGTGACTCGGAATAAGGGGCTCGGCCTACCCCAGGCGGCCCAAATGTGGCTAGATGCCCGCATGCAGTTGCGGGCTCTTTGTTTTTTGCTGTCATTTGTCGGTGTGGTCGGGTGTCCGTCGGAACCGACGATGGAGGTCTGCGGTAATGGGGTCGTGGGCTCCATCGAAGAATGTGACGATGGTGATAACGATGTCCTCGATGCGTGCACAGGGGATTGCAAGAGAGCGCGCTGTGGCGACGGCTTCGTTCGACAAGATTTACTCGATGACGATGATGATCATGAGGAATGTGATGATCGGAACACGGTCGATACCGATGGATGCACGGCTCAATGTAAGCGAGCTTTTTGCGGTGATGGGATCAAACGCAGAGACCTTTTGTTCGGTCAAATAGGCTACGAAGCCTGTGACGATGGGAACATCGACGACACGGATGCCTGTGTAGGTTGCATGGAGGCCAGGTGTGGTGATGGCGTTGTCTTCGCCGGGGTAGAAGCTTGCGACGACGGCAATGAGATTCCAGACGATGGCTGTAATAACGATTGTGTTGAAGCGAGGTGTGGCGATGCTCGCTTACAACTGGGTGAGCTGTGCGATGACGGCAACAGCGAAGCGACGGATGCGTGCACGAATGACTGCCAGGTTGCCGAATGCGGTGATGGTATTCTTCGTCGTGATCTTCTCGAAGACGAAACGGGTTATGAAGCCTGTGATGATGGCAATGATGACTCCACGGACGATTGTTTGAGCGATTGTAGATTGCCCTCATGTGGGGATGGTTTCGTTTGGCTGAACAATGAACTTTGCGATGACGGTAACAATGACAGCAGTGATGACTGCATCGATTGTTTACCGCCGCGTTGCGGTGACGGATTTGTAAGTCGAGGGGAGCGCTGTGACGATGGCAATAACGACCCCGATGACGGCTGCCATCAATGTCGTGACAGTGATTGTGGTGATGGACAACTCGATCATGAGACGGAAGCCTGCGACGACGGCAACATGTTGCCCGGTGATGGTTGCACACCTCACTGTCAATTTGAGCCCGTCAGCATCAGCCTGGGCGCAGGGCATAGCTGTGTCTTATTTGGTCAAGGAGTTGCTGCCTGTTGGGGTGACAACCGCAAAGGTCAATTGGGTGACAGGATCGATGCTGGCGGCTACGTGACTCGACCACAACCCAGCTGGAGTTTACAACCGGTTGTTGGGATTGCGACGGGTGCAGAGTTCAGTTGCATCATCCGTGAAGGCGGTGGTCCCTGGTGTGTCGGGGAGGGCAGTGCAGGTCAACTGGGCAATGGAGAAATGGAAGACAGCCAAAACCTCGTGCGCCCCTCTGGGCTTGATCGCGTTCAGGAGTTTGCGCTGGGCCGGGATCATGCTTGCGCCCGGGTTCTGGGTGGTGACGTTTATTGCTGGGGCGAAAACGAAGAAGGGCAATTGGGAGACGGGAACTACGAAAGCAGTGCCGTACCTGTAGCCGTCATCAATCTAGAGCCTGTTCGTAAGATCGTTGCGGGCCGTTTGCACAACTGCGCGTTAGAACTCGACGGGGATGTACGATGTTGGGGGTATGGATTGGGCGGGCGCTTGGGCGACCAGCAGCATCGTTCTCGACGGGCACCCATACGGGTGGAAGGTTTGGCTCCGGCGATTGCGGTCGCTGTCGGTGGCGGGCATGGTTGTGCTTTGGAGAATGACGGACGGATTGGTTGTTGGGGAGCGAATGATTTTGGACAAGCTCTCGCCCCAGCCGGCGACTTACCCGAAACCCCGTACTTTCCTGAACTTCCTGAAATTGTAGCGATGGGATTGACGCAAAATAGCACATGTGTGGCCGATGCGGCCGGACGGTTGGCTTGTTGGGGCTACGGGGAACAGGGACAGCGAGCGGGAAGCCGAACAAACTTACGCTGGATCCGCAGTCTTGACGGTGTTCATCTCATCGCCTCAGGACGTTCGCATCATTGCGCTCTCGATGGCGACAATCGTCTCTGGTGTTGGGGTGAGGGGAGTTCGGGGCAGATTGGCGACGGTCAGCGAGTTGACCGACAGGAGCCGACCTTGGTCGAGTTTCATTGAGGCGATGGTCGTCTCGGATATAAGAACGCTCTGGTGAGGTAGATCCGGTGCGCATCGATTGGAAAGAAGAGACATTTGCCGGTTGCGATGGAACCCTGTTGTTTCGTCGCCACGCTGGTACCACCGAAGGACGTCCCGTCGTTCTTTGCGATGGCGTTGGTTGCGATGGCTACATCTGGCGTTATCTCGCGCCAGAGCTCGTGGCCGGTGGATACAGGGTCATTCATTGGCAGTACCGAGCTCATGGATTCTCTCAGCCTCCGATGGATCCCGATCGCTTACAGATCAGTGATTTAGCAGGGGATTTACTGGCCCTTCTCTCGGATATGGAATTGAACGACACCTGCCTAGTGGGTCACTCCATGGGCGTACAGGTGGTTCTTGAGGCCTGGAGTCGGCAACCCGATCGCGTCGCTGGATTGGGTTTGTTGTTCGGCTCTGCCGGTCGTCCACTGGATACTTTTGGCGGTGATGATCGTTTGGCGCGCTGGATACCAGTGATGCGCCAGTTGGCACGGCGAATGGGGAAAAGAGGGCGAGCTGTCTGGCGTGGTATTCTGCACAGTCGCCTCTCTTTGCTGGTGGGTTTAGCCACCGAGTTGAACGCCCAGCGGATTCGACCCAGTGACTTCATTCCTTATTTGGACACGTTGGCAGAGATGGATCCGGTTCATTTTGTGGATACGGTGTGGGCAGCGGGACAGCACGATGCCCGAGCCCTCCTTGAGGAGATCGATCTGCCAACCTTGATCTTAGCAGCGGAGAAGGACGGATTTACCCCGCCCCGTCTGTCCGAGGCCATGGCCTCTCAAATAAAAGGTAGTGTTTATCGAATGCTGCCGGAGGCGAGCCATGCTGCCCCGCTTGAGTTTCCGGACGAGGTCAACGAGCAGGTGCTCTCTTTCGTGACCTCCTTGCCAGCGAAGGCCCGTTGACGCCCTCATCCGCCCCTGTCTAGAGTGCTGATGGAGTACCGAAGGTGGCATTCCTAGCCCGATTGTTTCAGATCCGAGAGGGGGAGGGTTTCCGCTCCATCTTGATGTTCATCTACATGATGAATGCAGTGGGAGCCTTTATCACTGGGCGGATCGTCAGGGACTCACTGTTCCTGTCGAAGTCTGACTTGTCCGTACTCCCTTATCTTTACGTGGCTGTTTTCGTCGCCGTCAGCGTCCCGAGTTTGATCTATGGTCGGGTCGCAGAAAAGTTCCGTCGTGATCGATTGATCATCGGACTGACTGGCATCTTGCTGATCAGCATGGTGTTGAGTCGCCTGTTTCTCACCACCATCGACGCCGAGGGCGATCACTGGTTCTTCGCGGTTTTCTACGTCTGGGTTGAGGTCATGGGCGCCTTCCTCATGATCCAGTTCTTCACCTTTGCTGCGGACATTTTCACCAGCCGGGAAACGAAACGGCTTTTCGCCTTCATCCTTGGTGGCGGGACCATGTCCAACATTATCTTTGGCTTCGGGGCCCGGATGCTGGTGAAGGATTATGGTGTCGAAACCAACGACTTGATTTGGGTGATCGTTCTCTGTTTTGCAGTGTGCCTGGGCTGTGTGTTCGCATTGGGTCGAAGTGAGAGCGAAGCCCTGGACAGGGCCTTTACGGGGCGACGGAGTAAGCAGAAGGGTGCGGCAGCCCGTAAGCGGGTCGTTGCCGACGAAGGCGCTACCAAAGTGAAACAGAAGGTACTTGCGACCAAGCACGTGCGCTTCATCGCCTTGATCGTCATGATCACCTTCCTCACAACTCAGTTTATCGACTTTACCTTTAAGGCTTTGGCAACCCAGAAGTACTCGGGCGAATCGGGGGAGTTGGGCAGCTTCTTCGGGACCTTCTACGGTTACCTGGGGATCATCTCCATTCTGTTCCAGTTTTTCTTCACCCGTCGCCTGCTGGAACGATTCGGCGTGTTGGTGGCCCTGCTCGTGCTGCCCGTGGCGCTATTCTTGGGCTCCGGTGCCCTTGGGGTGGCTGGTGCCATGGGAACCTCGATCGCAACCTTGTTTATGGTGGGCACCATCGCTCAGGGGGCCAGTCAGGGGCTTCGGTATACGGTCTATGACGCAACCATGCAGCTGCTCTACACACCGATTCCCTCGGATGTGCGTGCCCGAGCCAAGAGTTTCATCGACGGGATCTTGAAGCCAGGAGCCATCGGTGCCGCAGGTCTGTTGCTGCTTGCGCTCAGCAAAGTCTTCAATCCGAGCAATCCGGAGATTAGTTACATCGGTTTTGGGACGCTCGTCTTTGCTGTTGTTTGGATCGTTTTGCTGGTGGGCGTGCGCAAAGAGTACATCAAGAGTTTGATCGATACTCTGGCGAAGAAGCGCCTCGATTTCACTGCGGACACACCGGACCTTGATAACCCCGAGACCATTCAAACCCTCGTTCTGGAACTCTCCAGTGGGGATCCTCGTCGAATTCGAAACGGTTTGGAGCTAGCGCAACGGGTCCAGAGTTCTGGGCTGGATCACGCACTGGGTGGAGTTTTGGATCGCCCCGAATCAGACATTCGCCAAATGGCGCTGAATGCATTGGGGCGCCGTGGCGCTTGGAAAGAACTCTCGGAGGTGCATAATTGCATTAAGGATTCGGAGCCTGAGGTCCGTGCTGCCGCCGTGGAAGCATTTTGCGCGATTGCCCGAGAGAAGGCGATCGATGTGAGTTCCAACCTCTTGGACGATGGGAGTCCATTGGTTCGAGAGGCAGCCATTGCCGGCTTGATTCAGCACGGCGGGCTCGATGGCATTCTGCGAGCTGCAGAGCCCTTGAAGCAGCTTTTGGAAAGTGAGAATCCTGACGACCGTGTCAGTGCGGCTCGTGTGCTTCATGCCATTCGAGTGCGTAATTTCTATCAGCCGGTTCTACGACTTCTGGCCGATGAAAGTCCGAAGGTGGTCAAAGCTGCGCTGGAAGCAGCGGGTGCGATGAAAACTGAAGAACTGGTTCCCAGTGTCATCTACTGCATGGACCGTCGGGGCTATGCCAATCACGCCGCACGGGCGCTGATCGCCATGGGGGATGAGGTGGTTCCTCTCCTTTCAAAGGTGATCGGTAACCCCAGAGAAAGCGCAAGTGTTCGAGCTCAAGTGCCCCGGGTTCTGAGTCAGATTGGGACCCCATTGGCAAAACAGATTCTGAAACAGAATCTACTCGCCACGACGAAGGATCGTGTGCAGCGATATCGGATCGCTACGGCGCTGGCTCGTTTGCGGTTAAGCGATCCGAAGCTCCTGCTTCCCAAGAAGCAGATTTTGGCTCAACTCGAGGACGAGTTGAAGCTTGCTTATGGCTATGTGGAGATGCAGGCGGCCTTTGAGACAGAGCCCGAGTTGGAACCTCTTTTCCGGGCGATGGATGACCGGCTTCGTTACGCCCGTCGCCGTATCTTGCGCTTGTTGGCCTTGATCCATGACCCACAGACGATCCAAGCGGTGAGCCGCAACCTGGACTCTCAACAGGCCGTGGTTCGGGATAATGCCGTGGAGGTTTTGGATGACCTCGTCGACGTCTCCATTCGTCGAGCCCTCGTGAACCTTCTCGATCGCAGTGACCTCAGCGCGAAGTTACAAGCGGTTTCGGCAATTTACCCCTTCGAAGCCAGACCGATGGACCAACGACTTGCCGCTATGCTCTCGGAAAGGGAGCCCTTTCTCGTCAGTTGTACAGCATTCTTGTTGGGCAAGCGGACCAAGGGAGACGTACCTGTGGATCGCTTGCGAGAGTTACTCGACTCACGAGAGCCTGTCGTTCGAGAATCGGTCGCCCAGTGTTTAGCGAGGCGCTGCGGGCAGGAAGCCCTTGAGTGGATTCGCCCGTTGATCGATGATCCGATTCCAAATGTTCGTCGGATGGCGCGTGTTTTGGTGCAGCCCCAATGATTTCTAAAGAGAGGCGGAGCCATGCTTAGTACCGTTGAAAAGGTACTCTTTTTGAAGACCGTCGACTTGTTTTCGGCGATCCCTGGCAGCGACCTGACGCACATCGCAGGGGTCACCGAAGAGGAAGATTTGCTGGATGGGGACCAGTTCATTCAGCAGGGTGAGACAGGGGACTCCTTGTTCCTCATCGTGGAAGGTGAAGTTGAAATTAAGGTGGGCGGGACCGCTGTCGCCACCCTAGGCGAGCGGCAAGTCGTGGGGGAGATGAGTATTTTGGATTCGGAGACCCGCAGTGCTGACTGTTTCGCCAAGGGACCCACGACGCTGTTGAAGCTTCGGAAAGGGGAGTTTGACGATATCATGGCTGAGAAGCCGGAGATCGCTCGGGGCATTCTGAAAGTGCTCACGGGTCGACTCCGGAAAAAGAATGCGGAAGTCAGCCAGGATTAAGCAGAACTGCGCTGCCCCAGTGCGGTCGATGCTTCACCACATCTTTACCCTCAGTAGCCTTTGCATTCTGTTGTGGCGGACGCCTGCACTGGCGGTCCATGCCTACTCAGCGAATGCGGATCCACTCATCACCAGCGAGGTTCGAGTTGCCTTTGAGCGGGCGAGAAACCAGGCAGACTCAGAGGTCACTGCCAAGCTGGAATCTTTGGCGCGACGTTATCCAGACCATTTTGAGATCGCACTCCACTTGGCTTGGGCTCGGTATCAGCAGAACCATCCCCAGGCACTGAGTACGGTGGAGGCGCTCGTCGATCGGGCTCCAAACCACCCTGATACGCTGCACCTACTTTTCCTACTCCACCTACGTGCTGAAAACCTGGGAAAGAGCCAGGAGGCCTTTCATCGTCTGAGTCAAGCAGCAGCGGAGAGTGATCAATCCCGAGTGAATTCATGGCTTCAGCGTGGAGCGAAGGCGCTGAACCAACTGGCCGATCGTTTGATCTTACAGGAGCAGGAAGTCCAGAGTCTTGATCTCCAAGCCGAAGCTCTCGACGGGCAGCAACAACGAACCCAGGCCATTGACGGTGCTCGAAACGAACCTGTGGTTCAATATCATTTCGGTTTGTCTCTTTATGAAGAGGGGCGTTTTGAAGATGCCTTAAAGGCTTTTCGAGCCAGTACAGCATTGGTTCGAAGCGATGAAGCACTTCTCATGGTCGGCCTGACGCTCGAAGCCTTGGGTCAAAGTGTTGAGAGTGCACAGTCTTTCGAGCGGTTAAGTCGCTCCAGCGATCCCCTGTATCGGGCAAAGGCGCTGTCGGCATTAGAGGGCTTAAAGGCGCGAGCAGCGGAACGGGCCACCTGGGTTTTTGATGCTCTCGGAGGCTGGGACAGCAACACGAGCTTTTTGTTGGATCGGACGGCGCCCGATGAGCCAAACTCCGAAGGGGTAGGCCAGTTTACTCTTCGTCGAGATCAGCAAATTTGGCGTCGAGGCGAACAGCGTTTGGTCGTTAGCGGTGACGGGGCTTATTGGCAATCCTATGTGAACCGTTCTTCCTCATCCCTCCACCTTCGAGGTGAACTGTATCATCAACTGCGTCGTCATCGTTCAGAGCGGACCTTCACAGTGTCGCCGAGTCTCCAAACCTATGGTGACCGGATCTTAAGTCAGGAAGTAAGCCTGGGAGGTTCGTGGAGTTGGATTACCCCGAATTCATTGCATTTTGATCTCGAGCCAAAGGTTTATGGTCGTTACGCTGCGGCGGAAGAAGAGGCGCATCGACGAGGTTGGGGCGGCGAACTATCGACTGCGCTCGGCTGGTATCGAGTCCGCTCCAGTCAGCAAATCGCCGTACGAGCACAGTTCACCCTGCGTCGAAATGAGAGTCAGCCTTATCGGCTGACACGGGGGAATGAAACCGAGCAGTGGGATGCTTCGGCTTGGCTCCTCGGACCTCGGTTTCGACTTTTTTGGCGTCCGACAGGAAGCCATTCGCTTCTTGTCGATCTGAGTTTGACTCGAGAGTTTTTCGATGAACCTGAGCGGCTCGAGCGTATGCTCGGTGGTGAAAATGGAGTGTGGTCTAAGGAACGAAGCGATGCGAGCACTCGGGTTCGAGTTCAACTCAGTCAGCAGCTCTGGCAGCAACTTAGCGTCCTCGCCCGTGCTGATCTCTTCGGTCGTGAAAGCACCGTAGGGGCTCAGTTAGGGGATGAGATCGACCGTCGTCTTGCCCGCTCTTATTTCGGCATCGGATTGCGTTGGCGACGAGACGGCCCTTAAGGATGCGACGAGGCATCGGTGATGGGAAAGACCGACGCAAGGAGTGCCTTGGCCTCGTAGCGTTCATACCAAGATCCGGGCTGACGCTCCGGTTGGTCGGCAGCCTGTAGAATCAGACTCTTGAGTTCCTGCGAACTGCTGTAAAGACAGTGTTCGTGCTGACTTTCAGGAATGAGTTCAGGGTAGCAGAGTGCGTTTGGCAAGAGAGGCCAAAGACCCAGTTGAACCGCTTCGGCAACGCTCAGACCGAAGTTTTCCTGCTTCGAAGTGCTGAGGAGAACGTCACCCTGCGCCAGCAGGCGTAAGTAGTCGGTGCGATCGCTGATGAAAGCATCATGAATGACGCGGGCGCCGAGTCGTTCGAGTCCTTCTGCAAGACCAGAAGGCTCATTACGGAAGCGTTCACCGAAGAGCATCACTTCGAAATCTAAGCCTTCTTCGATCAGATCAGCCAGCAGATGAAGCACCTCTACGGCACCCTTGTCTTGGTCTCGTCGATGGTTCCAAGCGATCTTGAGCGGACCTGGTTTTCGTTGCACATGGCGATGCGGTCTGATCTCATCCAAGTCCAGTGGTAAACCAAGGACCTGACTTCGTTCTAGAATCTCACGACCGACACCCGAAAGGCCTTGTTCCGGCAGCATCCGACTGAGATTTTCGACATGGGATAAGAAGTCGTCACGATGATACTCTGAGTTCCACCAGATTCGATCGGCAGCCAGGCATGAATTGATATTGATCATCCCCAAATGGAGATCTTCTCTGTCTCGCTCAGGTCGGGGGTAGGACAGTTGGTTCTCGTGCATCAAAAGGGTGCAATGGGTTGCGTACAACCGGGGACAAAGACCTTGGAGTCGACTGAGATCGAGCATGTCCGTCGTCAGGAGATGGCTCGGCAACGTCTCGCATTGGTTCAAGCGCTTCGAAAAGGTAAGATGAGCGCTTCCCATTCGCCATTTCCAATGGCGGGCGGGCAGCGTCCAACTTTGGCTGGGCAAGGGGCTGAACTTGAGCAGAGTCTCAGTCACGGCAGCATGACTACCGCCGTGATAGGGATCAAGAATCAGCAGCCGGGGCTCGACCAACGATTGCTCAGGTCCTTCCCTTGACCAATGGGCTCAGCCAGGAGGAGCGGTATAGTAGTTATCAACTGGCGTAATCGAGCCTTCGGGCCAAGCCACAGTTGCCACTTCCCACCAGTGTCCATTGAAGGCGCTGCCATCCTCAAGGATACGGGCTTCTTCAAACATCAGACGGCCGTAGAGATACACTCTGACAGTGACCTCGCTCTCTCGGTCACGGCCCGCCCCATCTGCCCGATAGTAGTACGCACCGATCAGGTACTCCTGACCGATTTCTGGCTCCTCGATGTTGATGTTCTCAGGTCCAAAGCCGTTCACATCGTCCAAATCAAGAACCGGATCGTCCATGTTTCCGGCGCCTCCCCAACTGAGCGTTGGGTTTCCGTTCCTGGGCTTGCAGTTCATGTAATAACAGTCGTTACCGCTTGTGTAGTCCTCTCGGTCACCGCCTCGAATGAGGTGAAGATCTACATCGCTGGAGGGGTGGTCCCAGGTTAACTCGACGTGCAACGAGCTTTCAGGTCTTGCCTCGAAGGTGACTGTTGCCCAGCCACTCCAGACACCGTGCTCATCTTGAACCCGCAGCGCCGCAATGTAGATTCCGGCTGAATCCAAGCCTTCGACGTCTCTGCTCCCCGTTCGGTAGACAACCGCCGTATTCTCGCCCTGAGGATCTTGCAGGCGTACCTGGCTGCCTTCGGGGACGCTGCCGCCGTTGTCCGAAAGCGACCACTCGTAACGGACGATTCGACTCCCGTTCACGCCCGTGCTGTTTTCGCCGGACAACATAATGGTCGACAAGGGGGCGGCCAGTACATGGCCCGAATCCGGGTCCGTCCGAGTCGGGGCGACTCCGTCGACGAGGGTAACTACAGGATTGGCAACCGGCGCATTGTGACCGATTCCCACCGCCCCACGGAAGAACATACCGTCCGCATTGGCGAAATTCCCTTTCAGTAAGTAGGCACCGGTATATTTGGCGAGATTAGCCGGTGAGAATTCGATGTCGAAGCTGACTTGTGCGCCCGGCTCGATGATGAGTGGTGACTCGGGTGACCAGCCAGGATCGCCATCAGCAAAGGTGAAGATCCCGCCCGCTGGCTCGGCCTCTGCAGAGCAAAATCCGACACTGGGATCGAAAGCATCTGGGGCGCAAAATTGACCGCTTTCGCACTCTCCTGAACTGGCGCAAAGACGCCGGTCGTCATCGCTGGCATTGCCCTCTTCCTGGGCAGCGAACGGACCATCCACGCAGGCCGCACCGTCGCATCTTTGGCCCCAGCCACAGCCGCCGCCACAGGCGCTCGTGTCACCGGGGGGAACCGCAATAATGCCACGATCGATAATCGCTGTGGGATCACCGTTGTCAGCCGAGCCGATGTTCTTCAGGGTCACTGTGCATCGAGCGCTGCCGCCCAAGCCGATCCGACCGAAATCACAGATGCCGCCGTTGTTGATGTTACCACCCACGCTCGCTGTAACGCTGAGCGCCACCTCTCCCAGATCTTTCGGCCAGCCCCAGATTTGGACTTGGGTCAGGCCGCAGGGGCCGGGGGCGCCGTGTTCGGCGCATTCTTCAGGGGTTAGTTCTTTTTCCGGGTTGCTGGCATCGCTGATGAGGTGGACTTCGCCAAGAAAGAGTGGCTCCTCCGACTCTACCGTCGGCGCAAAGGTGACCCCGATCTGGGTGCCATCACCCGAGACAAGAAGGAGCGGGCTGCCTTCTGAGTCCTCACTCATCACGTCACCAGAGAGACTGAGATCGGCGAAGAAGGGCGAATCCGGTGCGCTGATGAATGCCTTGTAGATCTGCAAGCCGGCTTGGCCAGCGTTGCCGACGATCAGGTATCGCAAGTTGTCTCGATTGATAGCAGCGTCGCCGAAGTCGAGGACGCAATTGCTCGCCGACGTGTCGTTTCCATCGGCATCCTGGCAGATAAACGGGTTGCCTTGAGCTTCCAGACCCCTGACCTGTAACAGGTTCGAGGCGGTGTAAATTTCTTCGTCACACTCACAGCCAGAAAGCATCAGTGCGGCGGAAAGTGCAGCGAGTGCGAGTCGATGGAGCGCTCTGGTCATCGATTCCCCCTAGTTAATCTCTGTCAATCTACGTCACCCTTCGGAATGTGCTCTATCCGTCATTCCTCGTGGGCAATGCTCTATGGCTTTTTCGCAGCCGAGTTAAAAAGACTCTTTACCGGTTTTCTTCTCTCCCTTAGCAAGCCTCGCCCAATACGGAGTGTAGCGCAGTCTGGTTAGCGCACTTGACTGGGGGTCAAGGGGCCGGAGGTTCGAATCCTCTCACTCCGACCAGAGAAAGCCGGGTGGTTTCCGTAGGAAGCTGCCCGGTTTTTCTCTATGTGAGCCATGATGTTTCGTATTCTATGCACAAATGATGATGGCATTCATCGAGCAGGTCTGCACGCATTAGCCGGTGCCATGGCGTCTCTCGGTGAGGTTTGGGTCGTCGCACCTGACCGTGAACGCAGTGGTATTAGCCAGGCGATTACTCTGGATTTACCTTTGCGTTACCGAACCTATCAAGGTCAGGAGCGTTGGTATCAGGTCAGTGGTACGCCGACGGATTGCACCTACCTGGCCATCCATCACCTCATGGCCGACCATCCACCAGATCTGGTGGTCAGTGGAATCAATCACGGCAGTAATTTGGGCAATGATGCCCACTATTCCGGTACGGTGGCAGGAGCTCGAGAGGGGCTGGCCAACGGTATTCCAGCCATTGCCTTCAGCTTGGTGGGTTTTGGAGACTTTGATTTCACCCTGGCAGCACAATTTGCTCGAGGTCTGGCCCAGCAGGTTCTCGCCGATGGCCTTCCACCGGGGGTCATGCTCAACGTGAATGTACCTCAAGAGTCGGAAGGTGCTTACGCCGTCTGTACTCAAGGGCATCGGGCCTACGAAGGTGTTCGGATTTCGGACCGCCGGGATCCCCGTGGCCGCCCCTACGTCTGGATCGGTGGTACGGAGGTGGTTCATCGGGGGGGAGATCACACGGACACAGCAGCCCATGATGCTGGGCTCATCAGTGTGGTGCCCATGACCTATGATCTGACTGCGCAGGGCGCCTTGGAGGAAATCCGTGGCCGGCAGATCACGGGGTTCGAGCGCCAAGAGGCTCTGGCTCAGCACGGCGGCGGGGCCCGATCGGTGGGATTTTTAAGGGGAGCAGAGCAAAGCGATGAATGAGTCCACGGAGCCTCGTGAGCGAGCCAACATCATCCGTCGTAGTTACGATTGGGTCCTTTCCTGGGCAGACACACCCTATGGCGTTCCAGCCCTGTTTCTTCTGGCCTTTGCCGAAAGCTCCTTTTTCCCAATCCCTCCAGATGTACTCCTCATTGCCCTCGCAGTGGCTGCACCGACTCGGGCGCTGAAGTTTGCTGCCGTCTGTACGGCCGGCTCCGTCCTTGGCGGTTTGGCGGGCTATGGCATTGGTTTTTATGCGTGGGATGCACTCGGTCAACCGATTGTTGAGTTCTTCAACGGTGCCGAGAAGATGACGCAGATCAAGGCGCTCTACGACCAGCATGGAGCATTGGGGATTCTGATCGCTGCGATTACACCGATCCCCTACAAAGTCTTCACCATCTTTTCGGGCATGATGAAGTACGACCTTGCAACATTCTTTGGCGCTTCCGTCGTGGGCCGGGGCTTTCGGTTCTTTCTGGTGGCGGGAATCATCGCCTGGTTTGGTCCGGCCGTGAAGGTGTACATCGAGCGCCATTTTAATCTGGCTGTCACTGCTTTCACCGTCTTGTTGGTAGGTGGTTTTGTGCTGATTCGGTTTCTCCATTGAGGTGTCTCTTCGGGCTGTTTCTGCTGGTCAGCAGTTGCGCAATCTTCCAGCCGAAAACGACTCAAACGGTGATCGTCGGTGGCGAAGCTCTTGAAACCGGCGAGACCCGGCCTCCCGGAACTTGGCATCAGGTGATCAAAGGCGAAACCCTTTGGACGATTGCACAGCACTACCGGGTGCAAGTCGCCGATTTGGTCAGTGCTAACGTGATTCTCGACCCGACTCGTCTTGATGTGGGGCGTCGGGTTTTTGTGCCCTTGAAGCCGGGCGCTGATCCCGATGAGCGCAAGTTACTTGAAGCCAGCAAACCGGCAACGATCCTGCAGGTTGAAGGGGAGATACCACCTCCGCCTGGCGGCTTTCGGTGGCCGTTAAAGAGACCCCGAATTCTGCGGTCCTTCGCGTCGAGAGGTGAGTCGCCTCTGGATGGTTTGGAGCTGGGTGGGAAACTCGGTGAGGCTGTGACTGCCATCGCTGATGGAGACGTCGTCTTCGCTGCCCATGATCCCCGTGGATGGGGCCATCTGGTGATCCTTACCCATGGCAAGCACTGGGTGAGTATTTATGCTTATAATCAGAAAATTCTGGTCAAGGAGGGGCAGCGGGTGCAGCGAGGTCAAAGCATTGCTCGTTTGGGACAAAGCGGTCGGGCGAAGCGACCCCAACTGCATTTGGAAATTCGACGGGGAGTTCGTCCTGTTGATCCAGGCCCTCTGCTTCCGAAACGGTGATAAAACACGACAGCAAACGCTGGCATGAGCACTTGTTGGCTCGGCCTTGGCTGGAGCGCTTACTCAAGCCCTGTCTAGCGGCTCGGCGTACCGGGTTGCAGGGGGTCGACCGGTTCGCTGGTTTTCGGCGCTATGGCGAAGCGCAGATCGCCGCCGTCAAAGAAGACTTTGGCATTGATGATCAACTGCTGAACCGTTTGATCGACGCGATGGATAAAGCCGAGAGTCGACGGGGTGTCGAGCGGATTGCTGCCATCGATGATCTCATCGAGCGAGCCTT
>MDTD01111336.1_pt1 | contig 24271 bp, 23 predicted proteins | sample 811221 | NCBI WGS metagenome assembly MDTD01 (sample SAMN05326646, study PRJNA326480) | marine metagenome | isolation source: seawater | place: Pacific Ocean: South West | collected 2011 | reverse complement strand
GGCCCACAGGGACTTGAACCCCGAACCTGCGGATTATGAGTCCGTTGCTCTAACCAATTGAGCTATGGGCCCTAAAAAAATCTTATAATTAAGATGTATTAAAATGAATGTTAATTTATCTTATTATATTATAAATAATTACTTTAATTATCATAGATTTTTCTTATAATTATCAGAGCAAAAGAAGAAATCAAGGGAATTATAATTTTCTTTTAAGCAATTAGATCTTTTAAGCAATTAGAATGAGGAACTAGTTATGTGCGGCATTTTTGGAGTTTTCAAAGATGAATCAACATTAAATATAAGTGATATAAAGCCTTTGGCGATGCATGCACGACAAAGAGGCGTTGATGCTTCTGGAATGGTTATTTCAAACAAGAATGGTCTTGATATTTTTAGAGCTGACGCCAGCATAGACAGACTACTAAAAAATGTTGAAAGCAATGAAACTAATTTTATGTTAGGGCATAGTAGATTGGTAACAAATGGTTTTGTAGATAATCAACCAGTTTACAGAGATAATCTAATATTAATACATAATGGAATTATTACTAATTGCGAAGAGTTATGGATTAATGGTAGAAAAAGAAAACAAAAAGTTGATTCTGAAATTATAACTGTTATTTTTTCTGAAGCCCTACAAGCTGGTAAAACCTTTGAAGAAGCATCAAATTGTGTTTTTGATGAATGTGAAGGAGTTATTTCTGCAGCAATATACGCTCCAAATATTGCAAAATTAATACTACTTTCTAATAATGGAAGTTTATATGTAGGTGTAAAAAAATCTAAAATTGCATTTTCTTCAGAGGAATACCCTTTAACAGATTCAAATTTTCAAGACATTAATCAAATAAAAGGTTGTAAAGTCTTTGATGTTTCAAGTTCAAGCAATATTAATGAACATCAGATATTAAAAAGAACTAGAAATACTCTAGTGCCTCAAGTACCAGCATTTTTAAAGGATACACCTGAATCAAGAAAACTACTTTTTGAAGAGCCAAAATTAAAACGATGTACAAAGTGCATACTTCCTTCAACTATGCCATATATTACTTTTGATGATAAAGGCGTTTGTAATTATTGTAATAACTATGTGCTTAGAAATAAGCCAAAGCCATTAGAACAATTAATTGATCTAGTAGAGCCATACAAAAGAAAAAATCATGTTGACTGTATAGTTCCTTTTTCTGGAGGAAGAGATAGTTGTATGGCATTACATTTAATTCAAAAAAAATTAAAAATGAAGTCTGTTGCATATACTTATGATTGGGGGATGGTAACTGATCTCGGTAGAAGAAATATTAGCCGAATGTGTGCATCGTTGGGCGTTGAGAATATTATTGTAGCTGCCAATATTGAACAAAAACGTAAATGGATTCAACTTAATCTTGAGGCTTGGTTGAAGAATCCTCATCTAGGAATGTTGAGTTTGCTCACGGCAGGTGATAAACATTTTTTCAAATATGTTGAGCAGGTCAAAAAACAAACTGGTGTTGGTTTAAATATATGGGGTATAAATCCTCTTGAAGTCACACACTTTAAAGCTGGTTTCTTAGATATACCACCCAGTTTTGAGGAAAAAAAAGTTTATTCTGGTGGTTTTATGAATCAATTAAGATATCAAAAAAATAGATTTAAGCAATATTTACACAATCCTAGTTATTTCAATAGCTCAATATATGATACTATAAGCGGCGAATATTGGAGGAGTATTCATAAAAAAGAAGATTACTTCCACATCTTTGACTATTATACTTGGGATGAAAAAGAGATTGATACTGTATTAGAAGAATATAACTGGGAGAAAGCAGTTGATACACCAACTACTTGGAGGATTGGTGACGGTACCGCAGCATTCTATAATTATGCTTACTATACTGTGGCTGGATTTACTGAACATGATACATTTAGAAGTAATCAGATAAGAGAGGGTGATATTAAACGTGAGGAAGCATTAAGATTAGTTAGAGAAGAAAATCGTCCAAGGTATCCGAATATTAAATGGTATTTAGATGCAGTTAATGTTGATTACAATAAAGCAATAAGTATAGTAAACAAAATTCCAAAAATTTATGATTAATATATTATACAAAAATAATAATTTTTTTTATAAGTAATATGGAAATACTTTTTATAAATCATTTTGCAGGCATACCAGAAAAATTTGATGTAGCCTTAAGACATTTTAATATTGCTAAATATCAGCAAAAATATAATAATAAATGTTCAATAATTACTTCTTCAAAAACCTATTGGATGGGTCAAAACAAACAAAAAATAGAAACGTCTCAACAAAAAAAGTTTGATGGTATAGATTATTATTTTGTTGATGAATTCTCTATAAGTAAAAACAATTTATTTACAAAACTTTTAAGGATGTTTTCTTTTTCAATAAATCTTTTCTGGTATTTGAAAAAAAATTCCAGTAAACATAATCCAGATATAATTTATGCTAGCAGTCCTGATTTAATAACGTGTATTGTAGCATATTATTTTAGTAAAAAAAAGCAAGCAAAGTTTATTTTTGAAATAAGAGATATTTGGCCTTTATCTCAAGTGGATCTACATAATTTTTCCGAAAAACATCCAATGATTTTTCTTCTTAAAAAAATCGAAATTTTTTTGCACAAGAAATCCGATATAGTTGTCAGCAATCTTCCAAATTATCACGATTATTTAAAAAAATACAGAATTGGTGTAAATAATTATATCTATTTACCGCAATATATAGATATAAAATATTATGATAGAAATTATATAGATTACAATATTTCAAAAGAGCATAAAGAAATTTTTCAATCTTATGACGAAGTGTGCATATATGCTGGTACGATAGGGAAATTTTATGGCATAAATTTTATGATTGACTCAATTAAGTCATATAATTTAAATAATAATAAAAAATTAGCATTAATTCTAATTGGTGATGGTGATTATAAAACCGAAGCTGAAAATTATGTAGAAAAAAATAATATTAATGATATTTTTATCTTTGGCACTCAAAGCAAATCTTATCTTTTTAGTCTTATTAAAAAATGTTCTTTTTCTATACTTTCACTTCCTGAAAATGAGACTCACGAATATGGGATAGCATCTTTAAAAATGGTTGATTATTTATATGCCGGTATACCAATTTTAATGATTGGGCCATTTGATAAATATTCAATATTAGGAAAGTCTAGTTATCAATTTAAGTCTCAATTTGGGAATACTAATGAGATGTTGAACGAATATCAGAAGCTATATAATCTCGATAAAGCTAAAAAAGATAAAATTAAAAAAGATTATAAAAATATTTTGGAAAATTATTGTTCTGCTAGCTCAATAAAAAAAGAATTGAAAGAAATCTTTAAATGAATACTTTACAACAACCATTATGCCATGGTTGCTTTCTTCCTATAAACATTGAGTACTTCATTAATACATTCCTCTTCACTTAATTCACCTGTATCTAAGGACAAAGCGTTATCATCTACAGGTGGTTCATAATCTTTTGCAAAAAATTTTTCTCTTCCTCTCATTTCGTTAGTATGTAAATAAACTTCTAAAAAAGGAAATTCATTTTTTAGTTCATCTCTAAGAAATCTGTATGGTGCAACAATCGATATTATACAAATATAGTTTTTATTAGCAAGAAAACGCATTATAGATATAGCAGTACTTATATTTTTTATACGTCCTTTTTTGGAATAATCTTTATTTTTATTGATATTTCTTAAATCATCCCCATCTAAATTAATTACTTTTATTTTTGGAAAATTTTTTTTAAAAAAATTAATAAGAAGATTTGCTAAAGTTGTTTTTCCACTACCTGGCTGACCTGTAAACCATATAATCATGAATGATTAAGTAAATAGCTCCTCTTTATTTTTATAAATCTCAAATGAAGCAAAAATTATAAAAAGGATGATTAGTAAAAGAATAATGCTTTCAAACATACCTCTTCCAGCTTTATAAGGAGATACGGTTGAATTGTCCAGCAAAAAAATAGGTGATGTATTGTCTTTCTCATCAATTTTAGCAAGTTCTAATTGATCAGAAAGACTGAGATATAATTGATTATGTAACATAATATTTCTTTTTAATCTATCGCTCTGAAGTTTTAAACTTGGTGAATCTAAATTTTTATTTTTTTCAAGAAATAAAAGCATTTCATTCTCTGCATTTTCCAAATCTATTTTTACTTCAGACAACCTACTTTCAATAAACCCTCTTTTTTCTTTTCCTTTAGTATTTGTTACTTCATTAGAATAATCTATAATAGATTCAAATGCTGATTTTGCAATTTCTTTAGATAATTCAGGAAAAGTATCAACAGTTATAGTAATTATATTTAAAGATGTTCTTGGGTCTTCTGAGTATGATATATAGCTCAAAAGTGCTTCTTTTGCATAAAGAAACTTTTTCTCATCTATTGATAAATTTTTTGAAAGATTTAAATTCCTATTAATTTTTAATAGCATTCCAATAGGATTGATTGAAAAAATTTTATTATAGCTTGCCCCCCAATAATCAACTAAAGTTTTTTTCTCTCCATCAATATTATATTCATTTTCTAATACATACTTCAGAAATTTATCAGAGTTGATATAGTCTGAAACAGAAAATCCCAAATCACTATTACTAACACCGCTTAAACCAGTGATAAACCCTAAAGAAGAAGGCAATCGACTTGATTGTTCATAGTTAGTATAGAATGAAATCTGTGAGGAATAACTAGGGGTTTTAATAAAAAAATAAATTGTAAATAGAATTAATATATACAGAGAAGTTCTGAAATATTTTGTAATAATATTCTCAATGAAATAGTAAATATTGGTAAAATTGATAGTGTCATTTTCTAGTATTGGTCTATTCAATTTTATACCCTCTAATTATTGTTATCAACGATAGAAAAAATAGCTACAAGATTTGTAAGTACAGATAATACGTCAGCTACAAAACCAGCAGTATCAAAATCTTGTGGATTTTGATCTGCAGGAACTACAATTGTATCTCCTGCTTCTGGTCTCTTAAAACGTCCTCTTGCAACACTCTGAATTTCACCATTTGCTTTTTGAATATAGACTTTATTTTTTAATGAATTTTCTTTATAACCGCCGGCAAGTTTAATATAACTACTTACTGATAAACCTTTTTGATATGCTATTAAGCCAGGGTTATAAACATTTCCCTCAATATTTACCATATCTTTAAATGGGAGAACGACGACGGATGCATTTGCATTAAGTACAAGATCCAAATCTACATTACTAATATTCTTTGACGTTGTAATAATCTCACCATTATTATTTTGAACAAAATCTTGAGAAACTACTATAGCCTTTGGATTACCAAGCGGAGTCAACCCTTCTGCAAGATCGAGTGCTTGTCCAACAGTCATTTCGCTGGTTAAAGGGAAATTTCCTCTTTTCTTTACTTCCCCACCTACTTGTATTATAAAATTATTATTATATCTATAGTCTTCATATACAAAAATTTTGTCTCCAGCGATTAATTCAAATTTATCTGAATCATTATAAGAAGTTTGAAATTCTAATCCATAAAATTGATTCTCGTCTTTTCGTAAAATGAAAATTTCATCCATACGAATAGATTTTTTATATAGAGGATCATTGAAACCACCAGCAATATCTAAAACTTCTTTCAGTGTTGATGAAGAAGAATATAAACCAGGAAATTTTACCCTTCCTAACACTTCAACTTTAGTTTCTACATCACTAATAAACCTAACACTTGCAGTATCACCATTATTTAATTTAGTATTTGAAGCAGTGTTAATATTGGCAGCTACACTTAGTCTTGCATTGTCATCTGAAAGACGATCTGAAAGCGGAACTAATACATCTAACATAATATTAGAGCTTGCATCTGCACTAAGATTCCCAGCATATTGAATTAAATCTGCTAATGATTCGTCATCAAATAATTCAAAAAAACCTGGATTAGTAATTGCTCCTTGAATTCTTACGCGTTTAGAAACTATCGGAATGTGTATTACGTCTCCATCTATAATTTTTGTCGATGAAAAATTATTTTTCCCATCAATGAAAAAAGAGTAAAAATCAACAGTAGATATTACTTTATTGTTTCGAATTAATTGTACGTGTCGTAATGATCCTTCTTGTTTAACACCACCAGCTTGAACAATTGCTAGAAATATATCAGAAAATGGATGAATAAGATGAATGCCTGGCGTTTCAATTTGTCCAGAAAAATAAACATTTATAGACTTAAGTTTGCCAAGTTCTAGCATTAACTCTGTTTGATTTTCTTTATCTTTCAATGTTGAATAAATACGTGATAGTTCTTCTATTAAAATTAATTCTGCTTCTTTCAAATTTTTGTTAGAGAGATTAATAAAACCAATATTTTTATAATAAATTAATCCTTCTTTATTAATAACAAAGCTTTCTCTTAAATTAGTTTCTCCCCACAAAGATAAAATTATTTCATCCCCTGGACCTAATTTGAAATCAGGTGGTGTAGGTACGTTGTCAAAAAAATTAATATCTCTTTTAAAGTAATTATATCCAAAATAAGATATAGAAACAGCAGGAGAAGATTCTATATTGACGGGTTGTAAATTTTCAGGAGAAGATTCTATATTAACAGGTTGTGGATCTACTCCATCAATATTAATAGTATCTGAAGAATCAGATATAGGATCGTTAGATTGAAGTTCTTTCCTAATCGAATCTAATTGACTATTACTTAATCGATTAATATCACTAACTGAAACCTGAGCAAAAATATTATTTAAAAAAATGCTAATAACAATCAAAAGTATAGTATATTTTCTTTTCATTACGGGAATTTAATTGGAATTATAATGTTTGCAAATAATTCTTTAATTTACCTAATAATAACGCAATCAAAGCAAAATGAACCAACACAATAATACACTTGCTCTAATTGGAAGAGAAAATAAACTGTTTGAAAACGATATAGATCATTATAAAAATGAACTAATAAATATTATCTCTAAATCAAAATTTCTTATCCTTGGGGGCGCAGGATCCATTGGGCAAGCCGTCACAAAAGAAATATTTAAAAGAAATCCAAAAAAATTACATGTAGTAGATATATCTGAAAACAATTTAGTAGAATTGGTTCGTGATATCAGAAGTTCTCTTGGTTATATAAAAGGAGATTTTAAAACATTTGCATTGGATATTGGTTCTTTAGAATATGATGTTTTTTTCAAATCAGATGGTGATTATGATTACGTATTAAACTTGTCTGCTTTAAAACATGTACGTAGTGAAAAAGACCCTTTTACTCTAATGAGAATGATTAATGTTAATATTTTTAATACAGATAAAACTCTTCAGCAATGTATTCAAAATGGAATAAAGAAATATTTTTGCATATCAACAGATAAAGCTGCAAATCCAGTAAATATGATGGGTGCATCAAAAAAAATTATGGAAATGTTTATCAATAGAAGAAGTCAAAATATAAATGTTTCAATGGCAAGATTCGCAAATGTAGCATTTTCAGATGGTTCTCTTTTATATAGCCTTAATAATAGAATAGAGAAAAAACAACCAATCGTAGCTCCTAATGACATCAAACGTTATTTTATTATTCCTGAAGAATCTGGAGAATTATGTTTAATGTCATGTATTTTCGGTAATAATTCTGATATCTTTTTCCCAAAACCAAGTAAAAATTTAGCATTAATGAAATTTTCGGAGATAGTTGATAAATATTTAATTAATAAAGGATTTAAACCAATCGTTTGTAGTAGTGAAGATGAAGCAAGAAAGATTGCAAAAACATCATCGCTAAAAAATAATTGGCCCTGTTTATTTACTAAAAGTGATACTACTGGTGAAAAAGATTTTGAAGAATTTTTTACTGATAAAGAAATTTTAGATATGGATAGATTTGATAACATTGGCATTATAAAAAATCAAAATAATTTTGACTCAAATATTTTAGATAATTTTGAAAAAACTATAAATAACCTAAAAAATAAATCAAATTGGTCCAAAAAAGATATATTGAATGCCTTTTTAGATGTTATTCCCGAATTTCAACACAAAGAAACTGGAACTTATCTAGATGACAAAATGTAATATTACTGATACAATTAATTTTATACGATCTACATATAATACAAAAGATAGTATTCATCTACATGAGCCAAAATTTGTTGGCAATGAAAGAAAATATTTATTAGATGCAATGGATAGCACACTGGTTTCACAAATAGGTCCATATGTAGATCGTTTCGAAAATGATATGTCTTTGGTCACAGGAACAAAAAAAGCAGTTGCAGTTACAAATGGAACATGTGCTCTTCAAGTTGCTTTAAGGTTGGCAGGTGTTCAAAATAATGATGAAGTACTAACACAAGCTTTAACTTTTGTAGCAACAGCAAATTCAATCTCATATTTAGGAGCAAATCCAGTTTTTATTGATGTTGATTTAGATACTATGGGACTTTCTCCAAAATCATTGGAAGAATTCTTAAATCAAAACGCTGAACTTAGAGATGATGGTTCATATAACAAAAAAACAGGTAAAAGATTTTCAGCATGCTTGCCAATGCACACTTTTGGGTTTATGTGTCGTATTGATGAAATAGTTGAAATTTGCGATAAATGGAATATTCCTGTTATTGAAGATGCAGCAGAAGCATTAGGTAGTCGATACAAAGGACAATCGTCTGGATCGTTTGGTCTCCTTTCAGCTTTTAGCTTAAATGGTAATAAAATTATTACTAGTGGTGGTGGTGGTGCAATTACAACTAATAATATTGATATTGGAAATCAAGCAAAACATTTAACTACCACTGCAAAGATTCCTCATCAATGGGAATATACACATGATAAAGTGGGATATAATTTTAGAATGCCTAATCTAAATGCAGCTTTAGCATGTGCTCAACTTGAACAACTAGAGATTATGAAACAATCAAAAAACAATATATATGATCAATACAAGTCTTTTTTAAAAGATAAAGGGCTAAAATTAGTAGACATCCCAGAAAATACAGATTGGAATTATTGGCTTATGAGTATACTTTTAGATGATAAGAAAGATAGAGATATGTTTCTTGAAGAGACTAACAATAAAGGCATAAATACAAGACCTATATGGACATTAATGTACCATCTATCTATGTATCAAAATTCACAAAGAGACAGTCAAGAAAATGCAGAATATTTAGAACAAAGAATTGTTAACTTACCGAGCTCAGCAATATTATGAAAAATCTATATTTAATTGGTGGTGGTGGACATTGTCATTCTTGTATTGATGTCATTGAACAAGAAAATAAATATCAAATAAAAGGTATATTTGATCTACCCGATAAGATTGATAAAGAAATTCTTGGATATAAGGTGATTGGTACTGATAAGGAAATTGAATCTTACATAAGAGAAGATAATTATTTCTTAGTTACAATAGGCCAAATAGGAGGTCCTAATAAAAGATTAGAATATAGTAAATTGAATTTAGCAACTGTGATATCTCCAAGAGCATATGTATCAAAAAATAGTATAATTGGACATGGTTCGATCATAATGCATGATGTAATTATTAACTCAAATGCTAAAATAGGATATAATTGTATTATCAATTCAAAAGCTCTAATTGAACATGATGCAGTCATTGGAAATAATTGTCATATTTCAACGACTGCTGTAATTAACGGACATGTTATCGTAGGTGATAATTCTTTTATTGGTAGTGGTGCAGTTACTAAAAATAACATTTGTATTCCAGAAAAATCATTCATTAAAGCAAATTCAACTGTTAAATAAATGAGCACAATAATCATCGCAGAAGCTGGAGTCAATCATAATGGCGATATTGAGCTAGCGAAAAAAATGGTTGATATAGCTAGTGATGCAAATGCTGATTATATAAAGTTTCAATCATTTAAAGCAGATGATATAGTAACAAAAGATGCAGAAAAAAGTAAGTATCAAAAATCAAATACAAAAAATAATGACACTCAATATAATATGCTTAAGAGTTTAGAATTAAGCAAAGAAGATCATATAAAATTAATTAATTATTGCCAATCCAAGAATATTAAATTTCTATCCTCTGCATTTGATTTAGATAGTTTAGATTTTTTGATAAACTTAGACTGTGAATTAATAAAAATTCCAAGTGGAGAAATTAATAATTTTTATTATTTAGAAAAGATTTCATTTCAGCAAACGCCCGTAATTTTGTCGACAGGTATATCTACGATAGATGAAATTGAAGCTGCAATAAAAATTCTTACCTCCAATAAACTTTCAATTAGCGATATAACAATTTTACATTGTAATACTGATTATCCTACCCCTATGAAGGATGTAAATTTGAAGGCTATGCTAAATATTAAAGAGCACTTTAATGTTGACGTTGGTTATAGTGACCATACATTGGGCATAGAAATTCCTATAGCTGCAGTCGCTTTAGGAGCTAAAGTAATTGAAAAGCATTTTACTATTGATAGATCTTTTGAGGGCCCTGATCATGCTTGTTCTTTAGAGCCATTAGAGTTAAAAAATATGGTTAATGCAATTAGAAATATTGAAATAGCATGTTCTGGAGATGGTATAAAAGAACCAACATCTTCTGAAATAAAAAATAAATCGTTAGTGCGAAAAAGTATTTATTTGAAAAAGGATGTAAAAAAAGGCACTAAACTTACCAAAGATATGATTACTTCTCTTAGGCCTGGAGACGGAATTTCTCCAATGGAAATTCCTAATTTAATTGGCAAAACATTCAATAAAAATTTAAAAGCGTCAACACAAATATCACATGAAGACTTTGAATAATAAAAAATTAAGTATAGGTCTTTTGACAAGCTCGAGAGCTGATTACGGCATATACAAGCCATTATTAAAAAGTATATCTCGTGATAAAATGATTGACCTTACTATTATTGTTTTTGGAATGCATCTTAAAAAAAAATATGGAAAAACAGTCCATCAGATTACTCAAGATAAGTTTGGCAATATAGACATTGTAGAAGGAATGTCAGATAAAGATTCACCTTTAGATATTGCAGTTTCATATGGTCAATTAATAAAAAATTTCTCGCAATATTGGGCGAAAAATAGGTATGATTATGTAATTGCTCTTGGCGATAGGTTTGAAATGAGCGCTGCAGTTCAGTCCGGTATACCTTTTGAGGTTAAATTTATACACCTTCATGGAGGAGAAAAAACTCTAGGTTCTTTAGATAATATTTATCGCCATCAGATAACGCTAGCCTCTAAAATTCATTTTGTAGCAACAGATCAATATTTAAAGAAAGTATATAATATCATTGGAAGTAAAGAAAACATATATAACCATGGGGCCCTAAGTTTAGACGGTATAGATGAAATCGAATTACCTAAGTGGTCAAATGTTTGTGAAAAGTTTGGTATCAATCATGATGATTATGTATTAGTTACTTTTCATCCAGAAACTGTTGGATTAGACAAAAATAAAGATTTTTCAAATATTGTGTTTGAAACTCTGGCAAAAATTAGTGAAGACACCAATATTGTTATTACTATGCCAAATGCTGATGCTGCAGGTGATTTATATAGAAACTCTATGATTAAATTATCAAAATTGTATTCTAATAAAATATCTATAGTAGAAAATTTTGGTCGTGAAAATTATTTTGCAGCTATGAAAAATGCTTCAATGATGATTGGCAATACTTCTAGTGGCATACTAGAGTCGGCTTCATTCAAAAAATATGTTATCAATGTTGGTGATAGACAAAAAGGTAGATTAAAAAATAAAAATGTTTTTGATGTACCATTTTCAAAAGATAAAATTGTTCAAAAATATAACTCTATCAAAAAACTAGCTGAATATTCAGGTAAAAATATTTTTTTTAAAAAAAATACAGCTGAAAAAATTATAGATACTATTAGAAGTTATGACATATAAAAAATATATAGCTTTTTCAAATATCACAGCAAAAGAAGGCTTAAAAAAGTTAAATGAGCTTGGTTTTGACAAAATTTTATTCTTGATAAATAAAAAAAATGAGCTTACTGGTAGTTTAACGGACGGAGATCTAAGAAGAGGCTTACTTTCTGATTTGACTATAGATGATTCAGTTGAAAAATTTGCAAAAAATACTCCCGCATATATTACACAATCAAACTATTCTATTAATTCTATAATATCTTTACGTAAAGAATTTGAAATTATCCCTGTACTAAACGATAAGAAGCAAATAATTGATGTAATCAATTTTAGAATTCAAAATAGTTACTTACCAGTAGATGCTGTGATAATGGCTGGTGGATTAGGATCTAGACTAAAGCCGTTAACAGACAATATTCCTAAACCGCTACTCAAAGTTGGAGATAAATCTGCAATTCAACACAATATGGATAGACTATCAAAATTTGGAATTACTAACTACTACTTCTGCTTAAATCATATGAAAGAGAAAATAGAAAATCATCTAGATTTACTTTATGGCAATAAAGAAGATATGGCTTTAAATCTGCAATATATCTATGAAAAATTTCCAATGGGCACTATAGGATCTGTATCTCAAATTAATAATTTCAAAAACAAATATATCCTAATAACCAATGCTGATGTTATTACAAAAATAGATTATGAACAATTTTTTCTTGATTTTGAAAGTAAAAATGCAGATTTATCTATGATCACTATTCCGTATTCAATAGATGTCCCATATGGCGTTACTTCTGTTGAAACTAGCGACAATAGCATTGTATCTTTAGACGAAAAGCCTAAGTATACTCACTATTGTAATGCTGGAATATATTTATTAAAAAAATCAGTTATTTCTGAAATACCTAAGAATAAACATTATAATGCAACTGATTTAGTAAAAAAGCTCATTAAGAATAAGTGTAAAGTAATTTCGTATCCAACTCATGACTATTGGATGGATATTGGCTCAATTGATGACTATAAACAAGTTAATGAAGATGCTAAAAATTTAGACTTATGAAAAAATTAGTAATAATACCTGCAAGGTCTGGATCAAAAAGATTGCCCAATAAAAATTTAAAATTATTAGGTTCTAAGCCACTAATAATGCATTCTGTTGATATAGCGAGAAAAATTTTTAATGATAATGAAATTTGTATTAGTACCGATTCAACTAAAATTAAAGCAGTTGTTGAAAAATCGGGGTTAAATGTACCTTTCTTAAGACCGCAAGAACTAGCTCAAGATACTTCTTCAACAGAAGAGGTTTTGATACATGCATTAAATTGGTATAAAAACAATGGATATGAACCAGATATGATTATTTTATTACAACCAACCTCCCCTTTTAGACAGTTAAAAGATATTAATAACGCTATTGCAAAATTTTCTAAGAGTATAGATATGGTTGTTTCTGTGAAAAAAGGAAAAGCCAATCCATATTTTAATCTTTACGAAGAAGATAATAGTGGATTCTTGAAAAAAAGTAAAAAAAGCACTTTTGAAAGATCTCAAGATTGTCCAGAGGTTTGGGAATTCAATGGATCAATTTATATTATTAATGTAGCAAATCTTAAGATTAAGAGTTTTAGTAATTTTAATAAGATTATAAAATATGATATTGATGATCCTATTTATTCACTCGATATTGACACAGAATATGATTGGTTAATTGCTAACGCAATTATTCAAGAAAAATATGGAAACAGTTAGAATAATACCAAGATTAGATATTAAAGGTCCAAACCTAGTGAAAGGTATCCACCTTGAAGGATTAAGAGCTCTAGGAGATCCTGCTGTCTTTGCTAAATATTACTATGATAATGGAGCTGATGAAATCCTTTTGATGGATGTAGTTGCCAGTCTCTATGAAAGAAATAGTTTACATGATTTGATTAAACATATATCAAAAGATATATTTATTCCCCTAAGTGTAGGAGGAGGACTAAGAACTATAGAAGATATTAATATGGTATTAAGATCTGGTGCTGATAAAGTAGTACTCAATACAGCTGTTGTTAAAAATCCAGATTTTATAAAAAGTGCTGTAAATAAATTTGGTTCATCTACAATATCAATTGCAATCGAAGCTATAAAGCAGGACGATGGAAGCTATACCGCATTTACAGACAACGGCAGAGAGTATACAGGTCTAAATAGTTTAGATTGGGCGAAGAAAATTCAACAATTTGGAGTTGGAGAGATTATTTTAACTTCTGTAGACAATGAAGGAACTGGTAATGGCTTTAATCTCGACTTTATTAATCAAATTAACAGAATATCATCTGTACCTGTCGTCGTACATGGTGGCGCTGGTAGCAAAGAGGATGTACTTGATATTATAAATAAGAGTAAATGTGATGCAGTATGTAGTGCATCTCTCTTTCACTATGAAGCAATAGAAAGCTTTAAAAAAAATAATATTTATAACACGCAAAATCAAAAAGAAGGAAATTTTGATTTTATTAATAGTAACAAAAGTTTTGAACGAATTAAACCTATCAACATTATTGATTTAAAACAGCATTTAATACAAAATAATATATCATTAAGGCCATAAAAAAATAATGAAAAAAAATATTAAAATAACAATAATAGATTATGATAATGGTAATCTAGAAAGTGTTTATAGGGCTTGTGATTATGTAGGTATGACACCAATAATTTCAAGTAACCAATCTGAAATTGATAAATCTGATGCTATTATCTTACCTGGAGTAGGTGCATTTGGGGATGCCATGAAATCTCTAAAAGAGGGAAATTTAATTGATCCAATATATAATTTTATTAATACTGGGAAAATTGTAGTTGGTATTTGCTTAGGAATGCAATTATTTTTAAATAAAAGCGAGGAGTCTAGTAAAGAAAATGGACTGGGATTAATTGAAGGAGAATGCTTGCATTTTTCTAAGTTTTTTCAAAATACAAACACTAAAGTACCACAAATCCAATGGAACACTATCTATTCAGAAAATAAAATCAACTTTAATGAAGGAAGTCCGTTCAACTCGCTTAAACAAAACGAATTTATGTTTTTTGTTCATTCTTTTTTTGTAAAAACAAAAAATAAAAATGACATATTAGCACTATCAAAGTATGGTGATATTGAATACTGTTCAGCGCTACAAAAAGATAACATTATTGGTATGCAATTTCATCCAGAGAAAAGTGGCCCTAAGGGTTTAGAAATATATGAGAATATTAAAAATATAATTATTAGAAATTAAAGAGGACATTATGATAGAGAAAAAAAATGTTTTAGAGATGTACAATCTTCCTAAAGAGGTAAAATTCTGTAAAGAATGTACAATATCTAATCAGAGACCAAGGATTCAATTTGATGATAATGGTGTATGCTCAGCATGTAATTTTGCAAAATATAAAAAAAGAGAATTTGATTGGAATCAGAGAGAAAAAGAGCTTGAATCTCTATTAGATAAACATAGAAGTAATAATGGAGACTATGATGTCATAGTGCCTTCTAGTGGAGGAAAGGATAGTGCATATATTGCTCATGAATTAAAATATAAATATGGAATGAACCCTTTGACTGTTACTTGGTCTCCTCACCTTTATACCGAAATTGGGTGGCAGAACTTTCAAGGCATGATCCATAAAGGTAATTTAGCAAATATACTAGGGACGCCTTGCGGAGAAACTCATAGAAAGCTCACAAAATTATCATTTGAAATACTAGGAGACCCTTTTCAACCATTTATATATGGACAAACCAATTTCCCGCTGCAAATAGCTGCAAAATATAAAATACCTTTAATTATGTATGGAGAAAATGGTGAAGTTGAATATGGAGGAGACATGAAAAATGCTTTTATTCCAACAAGAAATTATAAATCCGATCATAAAAAACATTATTTTTCTGGTCTTGGTCCTGAAGATTTAGTTAAGTATGGAGTATCATCACAAGATATTAAGCCATATATGGCACCAGACAATAAAGAGTTGGATAAAATTAATTGTGAAGTTCATTTTTATGGCTATTATAAAAAATGGGTTCCACAGGAATTCTATTATTATTGTGTGGAAAATACTGGCTTCAAAGCCAACCCTGTTCGATCTGAAGGAACATATTCTAAATATGCATCTCTAGATGATCAACTAGATGGCTTTCATTATTATCTAGCATATATCAAATTTGGCCTAGGAAGAGCCACCTCTGATAGTGCACATGAAATTAGAGATGGGCATTTAACTAGAGAAGAAGGTGTTCAACTCGTTAAAAGATTTGATGGAGAATTTCCTAAAAAATATTTTGAAGTATTTTTAAAGTATTGCGATATAACTGAAGATACATTCTGGGAAATTATAGATTCTTGGAGGTCAGCACATCTTTGGGACAAAGACAGTGACGGAAAATGGTATTTAAAAAATCGGATATACAAAGATTCAAATGAATAAAAAAAGAATATTAATTGTAGGCTTTGGGGCTATGGGATGTAGACATGCGCAATCTTTTCTTGATAAGAAAGAAGATTATGACGTTCACATTCTTGAACCTTCTGATAAAAATATTAAACAAAATATAAAAAGAATTAATGCAAAAAAAAGTGACTTTACATGGTATAAAAATATTGATAGTATTCCTTTATTAGATATCGTAATAGTTGCTACATCTTCATTCCCAAGATTTGAAATTGTTAAAACCCTTCTAGTCATGGGATATAGAAAATTTCTACTTGAAAAAATTGTTTTTCAATCTGAGAAACAATTTATAAAAATTATAGATATGGTAGAGAAATCTGATTCTGTAGCATATTGTAATTTTGCAAATAGATATTTTGTAGCATATAATGACATCAAGAAACAATTAAATCGTTCAGCTGAAAAAATAAATATTAATGTTCGCGGCGGAGCTTTTGAATTAGGTCTGGGCTGTGTTGCTATTCACTATGTTGATATATTTCAATATTTAACCAATAATAATGAAATTCAATTAACAAAATTTGATCTTCAGCTATTGGAGGGTGAAAATCGAAGGGGTTCAATTTATAAAGAATTTTATGGAATGATTCAATTAGCTAATAATAATGGAGATGCAATTACTTTGAATACAGAATTAGAGCTGAAAGAAGGTGTAACTATCAGTATTTCACAAGGAGAAAAAACTTTCCTTCTAAACGAAAGAACTGGGAAATTATTTATTTCTGATAAATCTGTAAATAGTATTAATGACTTTATAATGATCCCGTCAAGTAAATTGACTCATGATATTATTGAAGATATTTTTAATAATAAATGTAAGTTAACGAAGATAGATCAAACTTTATTGGCTCATACTTCCCTTTTTAAAGCATTTAATAATGTCCTAAACAATAATCATACAGCTGATACATTATGTCCAATAACTTAAAAAAAATTACTAAGGTTTTGATAGTTGGTAGTGGATATATGGCAACTGAGTATGCAAAAGTGTTAACAGGTCTTGACATAGCATATGAAGTTGTTGGTAGGGGAATAAGTAACTGCAAAAAAATGGAGAAAAAATTCTCGGTTAAAGTCCATTCTGGTGGAATAGAAAACTTTTTATCAAATAATATATTATCAGAATATTCACATGTAATCAATACAGTTAATGTGAACTTTCTTAATCAAACGACTCAATCATTAATCAATGCTGGTGCAAAAAAAATCCTATTAGAAAAGCCAGGTGACTTAACTATCACAGGACTTAAAAAAATATCTGATTTATCAAATAAAAACCATGCTGAAGTATTGATCGCATATAATCGTAGATTTTATTCTTCAATTCAGAATCTCAAAAAACTTGCTAAGAAAGACGGGGGTATCACTGGTGTTCATTTTGAGTTTACGGAATGGATTCATACAATTAATCCTGAAGATTATGATAATGAATCTTTAGCGAAGTGGGTTATTGCTAATTCTTCTCATGTGATAGATACAGTTTTCTATTTAATAGGAAAACCAAAAAACATAATTTCAAATATTTCTGGTAAAGAACAGATACCATGGCACCCAAGCGCTAGTATATTTTATGGCTCAGGAGAAAGTGAAAAAAACATTCCATTTACATATCATACCAACTGGCTATCAGCAGGAAGATGGGCTATAAAAGTATTAACAAAAAAAGGAGCTTATTATCTTGCGCCGTTAGAAATTCTTCAAAAACAAGATATTGGCACTACTATAATTGAAAAAATTGATCTTGACTATAGTCTTGATGAAAAATATAAACCAGGCCTCTACCAACAAGTATATAATTTTATTAATAATAATTTTGAAGATTTTTGTACCATAGAAAGTCAGTTAATTAAAACAAAAAATATATACAATCAAATTGCTAACTATTAAAAAATAAGATACTTTACTTAGAATGAATATCAATTCAAATTTTATGTATATCTATAATTCAAATTTAAAAGGGATTATAAGGGTTACATAATGATTAAAAGTATCAAGCACGATATCAAACGTGTATATGAATTTAGAAGAAATTTTAGTTTTCTTGGTTTAATTAATGCATTTAGATTTTTTATAAGAATTAAAAAAATTCCTCCAGTAGATATTCTATATTCATGCCATGATGTTTCGAGGCCACTCTTATTGAATGGTAAATATTACAGTCCGCTAATAGATGCTCTTATTATAAAATTAAATAATTATTCTAACTTAACATTAGCTTCACCATTCTCTAAGTATAGTGGAAATAAAGCATCTGGGAACACTGTTAATTTAAACTTGTACGTAATAGTTTCTCTATTAAGAAGGCTTTTTACCTCAGGTTCTATTACTTTGAAAAATACAAAAAATGATCCTTTGATTAAATTTTATGATAAACTATATGAACAGCTAAACTTAAAAATAATTATTGCAATACAACCTTCAATTGAAATGTGTATCGCTGCCAAACAAAATAAAATAAAAATTATAGATGTACAGCATGGTGTTATTGGAACTGAAGAATCGAGCAGCTACTATTCATTAGATAGAAGATTTTTGTATAAGAACTCTGGTTGGCCAGATTATATTTTATGTAGAAACATGGAGTCTTATAAAAACGCATTGAAATTAAAAGATTATACAAAACCTGTCTTAGTTGGAAATTTAAATAAATTTTTTTACGAAAATATTTATCCTAGCAAAGAAAATACTACATTAGTTAAAAAAAAAGTAAAAACAATTTTATTTACGTTTCAGCCTTTTTATAATAGCTTAGCTTTTTCTAAGAATAACATGCATGAAGGAATAATTTTTCCTAAGGCTTTACTAAAATTGATTTTAAAATCCAATTATAATTTTGTATTGAAGCTACATCCAATTCAAATCCAAAACAAAAATTTACTCAAGTCATATATTAAAGCTTTTGATAAATTATTTGCTGGTTGCAAGAATGTGGATTTTATTCTCTGTAATCAAAAGCCATTAGAGTATTCACTTGCTAATAGTGATCTTCACATAACTTTCAATTCAGCTTCTCTTTTCGACGCTATTGATTATGGGTTAAAAACTATACTCTTAGATCATAACCTCACAAGGTTAAACCAGTATTTCGGAGAGTTAATGGATTCAAATTCTGTAATAGTAGATCCTAATTTAGAAATTGATTTTTCGAACCATTTTAGTGAAAATAATCAAAAAACTTATAATGAAGCTTCAAATGATTTTAATCTTGAAGATTTTATTTCAAAAAATATAAGATGATTTTAAAAAGAACTACTTTGATGAAATTTTTATTTTTTGTATTCCTTCTTTTACATGCACTCCCATTAGCATTTAATCAAAATTATCAACTTATAACAATCTTAAACTATTCAATTATTCTCTTTTCATTAATTGTTTCTTCTTTTAATAATAAAAACATGTCTCCTATTTCAATAATGTATATAATCTTGATTGGTATATCACTAACTATGTCTTCTTTAGGATTTTCCGGAACTATTTCTTCGTTAATTATGGCAGCATCTCTTCCTCATTTTTTGTTCAGTAATTTGAATTCAGAAAAAGATTTCTTGCAATTATTTTATCAACCAATCATGCTTTCTTCGTTTTTACTTATATTATTTAGTGCATACCTGTATACTGATGTTCAAGATATTTTATCTCTTTCTTATTTGGGTAACAATGTTTTGGAAGAATTTTCAGAAGATCAATTGGGAGAATATTTTATTAAAGCTAGTATTAATGTCGCTCCTTTAGTGCTTTTCTCATTTTCTGTGCTTTTATATTTATTAGTTAGAACTAAGATTAAACACATTGGTAATAAAAGTTTTCATTCATTATTTCTGATTTTATTGGTTTTATTAACCATTTATTATAGCAGTATTTTTTTAACAAGAAGTGTTTTTGTTTGTTCATTTATTTTGTTGTTTGTGTGCTTTAATAAAAAAACAAGAATTTTAACTGTATTAATGACCCCAATTATTATGTTTTACAATATTGATATTATTACAATGATTAATGATTTTTTTTACACTGGCACATATACCATCTTAGAGATTCTATCTGATTATCGAAGAATAGATTCTATTACAAATCTTATTAATTCATCGTTAAGTTTTAATTTTGATTTTAGAAATAACGTGTCTTATTCTTCATTCATTAATTTATTATTTTCATTATTTCCATTAACATTAGTTTTTTTATATAATCCTTTTAATACATTAATTAGAATATTTAAAAAGAGGGATGTTAGTTGGTTTTTAGTTTTTTTATCTTGCTTTATGTTAGTTATCTATCAAATGGATTTTTTCTCAATCTTCACATTTTTCTTTTTTATGGAGTACATTAAATTTTTTATTAATGAAAAATATGCTAGTTAAATTCTCAAATCCAAAATTTGACAGCCTTATTTTATTGGTAAATGAGATATTTGCAAAATCTTTCTCGTTTATTTTATTCTGGTTTTTAGGAATTCAACTATCGAAGAATGAGCTGTCAGAATTTTTATTAGAAATGCCCTTTATTTTTTTATTTTCAACAGTATTATCTTTTGGCATTGCAACTTTCTTTTTTGAGCAAAAGAAAAGTGATACAGATACATTTAAAAAACAGACAACTTTTGCATTAGGACTGGTTCTTATTATTAATCTAATTATAGTAACAGCCCTTTGTATTTGTTTTTTTTTAAATTTTATTAGTTTTAATTATTTAATCGTGTTTTTAGTTGCGGTGTCTTTAAACATAAACATGATTCTATCTGAATATTTTTTTGTTTTAAAAAAATATCGTACAATGGTTTTGACCAGTATAACTCCCAAGTTATTATTTTTTACAGGACTTTTATTTTTAAGTGAGTATTATTCTATAAATAAAAACTTTGTTTATCTAATCATGATCTTTACACATATTGTTAGTTCATTGCATATAATTTTTAATATAAATATAAAGTTTACTATAAGTGATGTAATCAAATATTTTCAATTTGCATGGATATTGACTTTACAATATTTTTTAGCATATCTAGCGTATGTAAGCTTTAGATACTTTATTAATATTTCAGATGATTCTAATTATTTAATTGAATTTAGTATTTTGCAAACCTACATGGGGTTTTTTGCTTTATTGGTTAGTGTAGCAAATAGATTTTTGATTCATGATTTATATGAATCCCTAATTGCAAATTCAGTGAATAAGGTTATTACATATAAATTTTCTTTATTTAATAAGCTATTTCTTTTAATAAGTTTTTTGTATTTAAATATTGTTGTGTATTACTCTACTGTGAAGCTTGATGTTGGCATTACTTTAACCTTATTTGTTGGAATGTTTTTTATTATTATAGCATCACTATTAAACTTTATAGCTCAATATTATAAATCAATAATTATTTTTGATAAAAAATTTGCATTCATATTATATGTTAATTTGTTCTCCTCTTTCATCACACTGATTCTTTCTTATCTTTCTTTAATTTCAAAAATAAATGTTCTGTATTCATTTTCTATACTTATTGTTAACCTGATATTATTTTTATTTTATAGATCAAAAATTGAACTATCTTTTTTTAATAAGTTAATTTCTCCCAATTTTATTTATAAAATGATGTTATTATTATCAGCATTTCTTTTATTAGAGTATTTTGTTTATACATTCAATTTCTATGTTATACCTATAAATAGTCTTATTCTATTTTTTATCACTTTAGATTTAATAAATTATTTGTTAAAAAATAAATCATTGGATTGGAGCTAATGTCGTGATGAAGACTGGCCTAATTTAAGACTTATGATAAAAATATTACTCATTACTGTTTAATTTTTCTAAAGCTTGAACAACATTAACCGATAGTTCAAGATTGCTTAAATCATTACTATTATTTTTAATAGAACTAACAAAATATTTAAGTTGATTTTCGAGAGCCATTTCATTTGGAAAATCAATTAATTGGCTACCTTGATCGTTCATGGATATATTATTTTGTTCTATTAGCACATCTTTTTTATGAAAAATAATTTTTTTATCCTCGATAGAATCTTCAAATACTAACATGCCCTCATCTCCTATGATTACAAAACGATGCTCTTTAAACGGATGTAACCAATTTACAAAAATATGTCCCTGAATTCCATTTTCGAATGCAAAAGACGATAAAGAACTATCATCATTATGTTCGCTAACAATAGAATTTCCTATATACTTTGTGCTAAAACTGTTGGAGTTAGCAAAAAATAAAAATAATGAAATATCATGCGGGGCCAAACTCCATAACACATCTTCGATTTGTCTTACTTTACCAAAATTTAATCTATTGCTATAAATATATTTGATTTTACCTATTTTCCCTTCATGAATTAATTCTTTCATTTTGACAAATGCAGGATGATACAAAAGTAAATGGCCTCCCATGGCAAAAACATTCCTTTCTTTTGCTAGAATTAATAGTTTGCTAGCACTAATAGCATCCATTGTAATAGGTTTTTCAATCAAAATATTTTTAGATTTCTTTAATAATTCTTTTGCAATATTATAATGTGAAACAACAGGAGTTGCTATTATATAACCATCAAAATCATAATCAAATGTTTGTTCAATTTTTGTAAAAAATGAACAATCATTATTTAAGTTTTTTATTGAATCTAATTGATCTTTATTTTCATCTACAATACCATATAAATATCCCATATTATTAAGAGTTCTAATATGATTTTTACCCCATGAACCTGCTCCAATAACACAAATTTTAATATTGGAATTCATTTTTTCTTAAACATTTTCTTTCTAATATTAGTTGCTGATATCTTAGATATTGTATCTGGAGGACAGTGTTCAATAATATCATATCCTACTCCTCTGCCATAATTAACAGACTCTAAGTCGGGTATAATAATAACCTTAACACGTTTTTTTTTAATAAGATCAGAGAGTTCTTGTTCTAAATTTTTCTTCACCTCTGAAGGAGTAAATGGATTTGACTCATCCCTATTGGTATCTCTAATAGCAATACAAACATTTTTGCCTCTCTCAAGCCTCTGATCTATTAACCATCTATGCCCTTTGTGCCATGGTTGCCATCTTCCTATAAATAATGAATATTTCATATATTGATTTTTAATTTTATTATCGAATGAAGAATATTACTAATAATGATAATAATAAACCATGGGTAAAAATAGTTGTTGGAAGAGGTAAATTTGTTAAAAAAAATTTTACCACATTTTCTAATGTTTCGGTTGATCTACCATTGAGCTATGAGCTCTCTAACTGATAACAGAAATATAATTACCGATTTAATAATTACCATTAATATTTACGAGAAATTATAATATATTCGTCATATGGAATTTATTGATTTAAAATTGCAACAACTTTTGATAAGAAAAGCTTTAGATAAAAGGCTTTCTAAAATACTTGATGAAGGAAGATATATATTAGGTTCTGAAGTACATCAACTCGAAGAAGAATTATCTAAATTTTCAGGCTCAAAGCATCCTATCACCTGTGCAAATGGTACCGATGCGCTAATGTTAGCTTTAATGGCTCTTGATATAGGACCAGGTGATGGAGTTATTACAATACCATTTACTTATATAGCGACCTTAGAGTCTATTGCGGCAGTAGGAGCTACTCCTGTTTTAGTAGATGTATATGACAAAACTTTTAATATGAATCCTGATTTGATTGAAAAAGCAATTTTGAACTCCCAAAATAAAATTAAGGCAATTATGCCCGTAGATCTTTTTGGTCTACCCGCAAGATATCGTATGATTAATGAAATAGCTAAAAAGTATAATATTCCAGTCATAGGCGATGCCGCACAATCATTTGGTGCTTCAAAGGGCGATATAAAAGTTGGTACTTTTGCAGATATAACAACAACTTCTTTTTTCCCTGCAAAACCACTAGGATGTTATGGTGACGG
>MDTD01021792.1_pt1 | contig 24288 bp, 16 predicted proteins | sample 811221 | NCBI WGS metagenome assembly MDTD01 (sample SAMN05326646, study PRJNA326480) | marine metagenome | isolation source: seawater | place: Pacific Ocean: South West | collected 2011 | reverse complement strand
TCCGATTCAGAGCCAAGTTTACGTATCGAGGATCAACCCTCGTGGGGTGCACGTGGTCGACTGATCTCCTGAAGTCCACCGGGTCGCGCCTTCAAGCACAAACCAGATACCCAGCCGTTGTCCGTGGCCCAGAAATTCTACAGCACCGCATCAGCTGACAAGTTCGTCGATCTGAAGCAGGCGGTTTTGCGGTCGCTGCCATCAGATAAGGGGCTCTACATGCCTGCCGAGGTGCCGGGATCGGATGAAGTCTTACAGCCGGGTTGGCGGGACTGGTCTTTTGCAGAGCTCAGTTACAGGGTAGCATCTGCATTTTTTTACGGATCCGTTCCAGAGAAGGATCTGCGTGAGATGGTTGGTCAGGCGGTGAATTTTGACGCGCCGCTGGTGAAGATAGCGGAGGGCATGAATATCCTGGAGCTCTTTCACGGGCCTTCTCTGGCTTTCAAGGATTTCGGAGCGCGTTTCATGGCGCGCCTGATGGGTTGGCTGACTCGCGAAGATGATCGCGAGTTGACGGTGCTAGTGGCAACCTCTGGAGATACCGGGGGGGCGGTTGCCAGTGCTTTCCACCGGGTGCAGGGGACAAGAGTCGTGGTGCTTTACCCCCGCGGGAAAGTCAGCGCCCTTCAGGAAAAACAACTCACGACCCTGGGCGACAACGTCACCGCGCTCGAGGTGAGCGGCTCTTTCGATGATTGCCAGAGACTGGTCAAGGCGGCGTTTCTCGATGAGCGCCTCTCCGAGAAACTGAACCTGACGTCTGCCAATTCGATCAATATTGCCCGGCTGCTTCCCCAGGCGTTTTACTACTTTCGTGCGGCTCAGCAGATGTCCGAAGACGCGAAGCCCGTTTTTGTTGTTCCCAGTGGTAATTTTGGGAACCTTACGGCTGGGCTTCTGGCCCGCCATATGGGACTCCCGGTCAGCCATTTTGTGGCAGCGACAAACCTCAATGATGTGGTTCCGGCCTATTTAAGAAGCGGTCATTATGAGCCACGGCCCAGTGTTTCAACTATTTCAAACGCAATGGACGTAGGGGCTCCCAGTAACTTTGTCCGGATCCTTGAGCTGCACGGGCGGGAGCACCGCCGGGTCGCTGGTCAGATTTCTGGATTTCACTTTGATGATCGCGCGACCAGAAGGGCTATCAGAGAAGTCAAGGAGACCACCGGTTACCTGATCGATCCCCATGGAGCGGTCGGCTATCTGGCCGCGCAGCAATGGAGAAGAGAGTCCGGAGACCATGAAATGGTGATCCTGGAGACAGCTCATCCCTCCAAATTTCTGGACGTTATGGAGGATGAGCTGGGCCCCGGCACGGTGGAAATCCCGGAGCGTCTTGCCTGCCTCGCAACGCGGGACAAGATAGCGATCGAGATGGGGGCCGAGGAGGGTTCTTTTCTCGATTGGCTATCTGGAATGATATCCTGACGTGGGCTGCAAATTCAGCTGCCGAAGGGAGCAATGATCAGTTCATCTCCCGGGAGTATCTCGGGCGCTTCGCCGTCAGGGAATGTGCCGCGGACAGGATTTGCCGAGGCCTGATTCTTGTCCGTATAGATGTGGTCCACCATGAGACGGCCGTATATGCCGGTTTGCCTGCGAATGGCGAGTATTGTTCCTGGAGGCATGTCCCGGTGAAGCTCAATGATGGCAAATCCTCCCGACTGTTGGTCTGGCTGCTTGGCGACCCACTCGATGACCTTTGCTTGGAGCCATGCCTGCTTGACCGTAGAGGCCCGGGCTTTCTGCTTTTTCGCAGATTCAATCATGCGCTTTGAGATCAGTCCCTCCCGAGCTTCCCGTTTCAAAAGCTCATTTTCCTGCTCTGCTTTTGCAAGTTCTTCTTCCAGCTGAGCTCGACTTGGAGTGGCGGTTCCATCCTTGGTGACAGATGCTGTATCTGGCTCGGAGGGACTATCCTCAGGTCCTGCCTTGGCTGTTCGGGAAGTGGCGTCGGATTCGGAAGGTAAAGGAGCCGTGTTTGTTTTCGGGTTGGGCTCCTGTGCCGAAGCGAGGCCCGTCTGGGGAAGAGGATTTGAGGGTGGAAGGGCTGGTGTTTGAGTGAGTTGGATCTGTTGCGTGTTAAGGAGGTCAAGCTCTGCACGCAACTTCCGGATCTCGGCTTCATCATCACCTTTACCCATTTTCATGACGGAAAGGGCTATGGCGACCACGAGAAGTAAGCCCGTTGCCCCCAGAAGCATGGTGATCAGATTCATGCCTAAAGTCTGGGGTATCCCCGTGAAAAAGTCAAAAACCCAGCGGAGATACCTGCAGTCACAGGGCACGCAGGGCTTGCGGCGGCGGGAGTGCGCCGCTACAGGAAAGCGGATGAGCGCTCCGGAGAAGGGCTACAAGGGTACATTATTGCTGCCGCAGACGAGTTTCCCCATGCGGGGGGATCTCGTGAAGAACGAGCCTAAGCGCCTCGCGCAGTGGGAGAAGGACGGTATTTACCAGAAGATTATCGCCCGCCGTCGCTCAGAGGGAGCTCCGAGATTCATTCTTCATGATGGACCTCCGTTTGCGAATGGGGATGTGCATATGGGGACCGCTCTCAACAAGGTCCTCAAGGACCTTGTTGCGAAATCACAGACCATGTCGGGTTACGAAGTCCCATTCATTCCGGGTTGGGATTGTCACGGCCTTCCCATTGAATTCAAGGTAGTTCAGGAGGCGCGGGATGAGGAGCCTGCTGAGATTCGGAGACGTTGTGAGCGCTTTGCGCGCAAGTGGATCGACACCCAGAGGGAAAGTTTCCAGCGCCTTGGGGTGTTTGGGGACTGGGCAAATCCCTATCTCACTCTCGATCCCAGCTACGAGGCGGAAATCATTCGTGTTTTTGCCAAGTTGGTCGAGGGGGGCGCAGTGTATCAGAGCAAAAAGCCGGTGCAATGGTCCTACGGCGCTCATACTGCTCTTGCAGAGGCAGAGGTGGAGTACAAGGAGAAGATAAGCCCTGCGATCTGGGTGCCCTTTGCCTTAACGGAGGAGTCGGAAAGTAAGTTTCGTGAAGCGACGGGTTCAGTCTCGGGGGAATCTCACAAGTTCGTGATCTGGACGACGACGCCATGGACCCTGCCTGCCAATGTAGGACTAGCGGTGCACCGGGATTTCACCTATCTGGCCGGATGCTTTGAGAATCAAGAGGGAGTGAGTCACCGGCTTGTCCTGGCGAAGGACCTCTTGGAAGAGTTCACCGCCAAGACCGGGTTCGCCCCGCGTGGGGAGATGGTTGAATTCAAGGGAGCTCTTGCCGAGGGCCTTGAGGCTCAGCATCCCTTTCTGTCGCGCTCTTCAAAAATCATTCTTGGGTCCTTTGTCACGACGGAGACGGGGACAGGTATTGTGCATGTAGCACCGGGGCATGGAGCAGACGACTATGTAGCGGGCAGGGAGTATGGGCTTGAGGTAGTCTCACCGGTAGATAGTGATGGGAAATTTACAGAGGAGGTCGGTATCCCTGATCTTGTAGGGCGGCATGTCTTCGAGAGTAATGAAGAGATTATAGGTATGCTGGAAGGCCTGTCTGTTCTTCTGGGTCGAGAAGAATACAGGCACGACTACCCACATTGCTGGCGGTCCAAGACGCCAATTATATTTCGCGCCGTTGAACAGTTCTTTATTTCGCTGGAAGGGCTTAGAGATACCGCCCTCTCCGAAATTGATAAAACGGATTGGTTGCCCCACTGGGGACGGAATCGGATTTACGGAACCGTGGAATCCCGCCCGGACTGGTGTATCAGCCGCCAGCGAACCTGGGGAGTCCCGCTTCCCGTCTTTTTTACCGCTGAGGGCGAAGTGCTTCTTGATGCAGACCTTGCCCGAAAGGTCGCAGATCTGGTGGAGAAGGAAGGAACCAATATCTGGTTTGAGCTCGAAGAAGCTGACCTGGTAAGTCGCTTGGGATTGCCAGAGGGCACTCGTAAATGCAGGGATACCCTCGATGTTTGGATTGACTCAGGAAGCAGCCACGTGGCGGTTCTGGACCGTCATGTAGACTTAGAGAGCCCGGCAGATCTCTACCTCGAGGCGACTGATCAGCATCGGGGATGGTTTCAGAGCTCTCTTATGTTGAGCGTAGCCTATCGTGGTTGTGCCCCGTACAAAACGGTAATGACCCACGGATTCGTGGTCGATAAGGACAAAAAGGGAAAGCTCTCCAAGAGCGAGGCGGAGAAGTCCGGCAAGCCGATTGATGCAGCTCACTATTACAACAAGTATGGAGCAGATATCCTGAGGCTCTGGGTCAGCAGTGTTGACTGGCAAAGTGAGGTGCCATTCGGGGAGGATCTCTTCAAGCAGGTTGCAGAGCCCTATCGCCGGATTCGTAACACTCTGAGGATCTTGCTGGGCAATCTACACGGGTTTGATCCGGAGCGGAACTCAGTGGATCCGGGCAAGATGACTTTGGTGGACCGGTGGATTCTTGAATGTTTAAATGAGGTGGTAAGGGAATGCCGGCGAGCCTATGATGCCTATGAGTTCCGGAAAGTATTCACGGTAATCAATCAGTTCTGTGCCCGGGAACTGAGTGCGGTCTATATCGACCTTACCAAGGACCGACTCTACTGTGACAGGGAAAATTCTGATCGCCGCCGGGCAAGTCAGACGGCCATGAACAGCGTTGTCGATATTCTAACGCGACTTCTGGCTCCTATCCTTGCGTTCACTGCAGAGGAGGCATGGGAGCATGCTGGACGAGAGGGAAGTGTGCACGAGCAGGATTTTCCCGTGCCCGACCAGCGCTTTGATGGCCGGGAAGCGACAGACGAGGTTGATAAACTCCTCGAAGTTCGAGAAGTTATCCAGAACGCAATTGAAACAGAAGTGCAGGCGAAGGCCTTCAACAAAAATAACGAGGCAGAAGTCGAACTGACCCTCCCCGCTGACCATGAATTGCGCGAGCTCTTGAGTAATCGTGATTTTTTCACGGAGTTCTTCATTATATCGGACCTCAAGCTTTTAGAGGGTGACCAGATTTCTGCAAAGGCGAAGAAGACCGAGTATCCCATGTGTCCGCGTTGCCGCCGCTATGAACCTCTATCCTCGACAGGCGCTTCAGGGGGGGGAGGATTGTGCCGCCGGTGCGAGGAGGTCATGTCCAGCACTGAGTGATGAAGACCTTTCCTCGCCTCCTTCTCTTCCTGGTCCTGCCCCTCTATGCGCTGGATCAGATAACGAAGTGGATGGTGGTTCTTAATTTTGAGGCGCCAGCTCCCGGGTTTAACGTCTCCTATCAGAATCACGTTGTGATCGAAGATTTCTTTACGATTGTTCGTGTGCATAACCAGGGGGCAGCTTTCGGAATGGGAAATGATACGGCGTGGGCGCCCTTCGTCTTTTTCCTCATCGCGGTAGTGGCGCTTGGGCTGATCCCTTTCTTCTGGCGGCGGGGAGCCTTTCACATTCTCCCCCTCAGGCTGGCTGCAGGGCTAATGATGGCGGGGATTCTGGGCAACCTGACTGACCGGATGCTACAGGGATTTTTTCTTCCTGCTTACGAGAATGCTGGTTTTTTTGCCCGATTGGCGCAGGGCTACGTCGTTGATTTTCTTGATTTTAATATTGGACTGGAAACCAAACTGACTCCGCATGGGCACTGGCCCTCATTCAATGTCGCGGATTCATGTATATGCGTGGCGGCATTTTTTCTCATCCTCTCGACGTTTCTGGCAGAGGACAAAGGTAAAGACGAGGGAGGGGGAGAGAGTAAATAATTGGGTAGCGATTCGTTAGGAGCGGATCAGATAATATCAGCAGCCTGCGACGATTCTTAGCATAGAAAGAACGGAAACCTTTATGAAGACCTAGAAAGTGGAAATTTGGAAAGCCATTCTGGTCGGAATCGTGCAGGGACTCTCCGAGTTTCTCCCCGTATCATCTTCGGGTCATATCGCACTACTTCAGCACGCCCTTGGGATGCGGGAGGCAGGTGAAGGCGCCCAACAGGACATTACTTTTGAGCTAGTACTCCATCTGGGAACTTTTCTAAGTGTCGTCATTTATTTTCGGAGGCGCTTAACAGGATTACTGTTGTGCCTGTGGCAGGGTGAAAGAAAGGAGGATCGAACTATGATTCTTTGGTTGGGCGTGGCTACCGTGCCGGCCACTTTGGCGTTTTTCTCTGCGAGGGACCTTTTTGAGGGTGCCTACGATAATCCGGTTCTCGTGGGTGGATGTCTTCTAGCCACCGGCGTGATTCTTCTCCTGCCCAAATTTTTTCCCCGGGAGAGCCGGGAGTTTGGCTTGCGGCAGGCGATGTGGATGGGCGTCGCGCAGTCGCTGGCTATCCTGCCTGGAATTTCACGGAGTGGGGCCACTATTACCGCTGGGCTCCTTTCTGGAGGTAAGGCCTCAAAGGCGGCAGAATTTTCGTTCCTCATGTTCCTGCCCGCGATTGGAGGGGGAACGCTCCTCAAGCTGAGAGAGCTTAGAGATATTATGCAGGGCGAAGCTGCCGTTGCCTACCTTCTTGGGTTTGTGGCGGCCTTTCTTTCGGGACTCTTTGCTGTGTATCTCGTTCTCAAGACCATTCAAAAAGGGAAGTTCGAATACTTTGGCTACTACTGTTTCCTGATTGGGATCGTGGCTATGATCTACTTTGGTAGCCGGTAACAGAGCGGTCTTTTGCGAGAGAGGGAGTTGGCAAATGAAGGGGATTGGTCATATTCGAATCACCGCATGTTGGCTAAACGTATTATTCCCTGTCTGGATGTCACCGATGGCCGTGTCGTAAAAGGAGTGAATTTTGTCGACCTTCGTGATGCTGGAGATCCTGTCGATTGCGCAGTGGCCTACAACGAACAGGAGGCTGACGAAATCGTGTTTCTCGATATAACGGCCTCTTCCGATGAACGTGATACGATGCTGGAGGTTGTGCGCAGAACTGCGGGGTGCTGTTTTGTTCCGCTGACGGTCGGGGGAGGTATCCGGGAAGTGGAGGATATGCGAAAAATGTTGTTCGCCGGTGCTGATAAGGTCGGGGTAAATACCGCTGCTATCAACCGCCCGGAGGTTGTCGATGAGGGGGCAGGCACTTTCGGCAGTCAAGCGATCGTAGTGGCGATCGATGCCAAGCGGCAGGGATCCGACAAGTGGGGAGTTTATACCCATGGTGGGAGGAATCCAGTTGAGGGACTCGATGCAATCGAGTGGGCTCGTGAGGTTTATAATCGCGGTGCCGGTGAGATTCTGCTCACCAGTATGGACGCGGATGGGACCAAGGATGGGTATGATATTGAGCTGACGCGTGCCGTTACTGATGCGGTGGGAATCCCGGTGATTGCCAGTGGGGGTTGTGGGACTCTCGATCACATGGTGGACGTATTGCGCGATGGGAATGCTGATGCGGTTTTGGCCGCCAGCATTTTTCACTTTGGAGAGTTCACAGTTCCGGAAACAAAGAGATACCTTCAGGAACGAGGTATTCCGGTTCGCCCTGAATTTGAAAATCAGCGGGACGAGAGAGCTGAGTAAAATTCTCTCCCGAGGTATTTATCCGCTGTAAACCCGCTCAACCCGCGGGGTGATACCGGTAAAAATCGCCCATGGGATGGTCCCTGCTTTGTGCGCAACCTCGACGACCGGTATATTGGATCCGAAGAGTTCAACCTCATCGCCAGGAGAGCACTCCGGCAGATCCGTCAGGTCCGCCATTACCTGATCCATGGTGATTCTCCCCAGGAGCGGAACCCGTCGACCCCGGACAAAGACCTCCGCGTTTTTCTCTGGAGCAACCCGGGGATAGCCATCCCCGTATCCGATACCGATTGTTCCCACTTTTGTGGGGCGAGTTGTGATGAAAGTTCGCCCGTAGGAGATACCATGGCCGGGGGGGAGATTTCGGATGACTGCGATTCTGGACTTCAGATTCATTACAGGTCGGAGCGAGATCTCAGCGTTGGCAACGGGGGGCACTCCATAGAGCATCAGTCCGGGACGTACCAAGGTAGTGGTGCGGGACTTATATCCGAGGAGTCCTGCTGAGTTAGCAAGGTGAATATGAGTGAGCTCTCCCCGCTCAGGAAGAGATTCAATCAGGGTGTCGAAAGACTTGAACTGTTTCATGGTAAAAGCCGTGTCCTCATCGGCGCTGGGCAGGTGGGATCCTATCCCGGTTACCTTGAGGCCTGGGAGTGCCCGGATAGCGAGCAGAGCAGGTAGAGTGTCGGCTGGGAGAAAGCCGCCGCGCCCCATACCGGTATCAACAGTAATATGAGCTTCCACGACCGAGCCTCGGGCGCGGGCAAGGTGGTCGAAGTGTTCTGCCTCTTCCATGGTATTCAGGCAAGGAAGCCATTGACAGGCTACGACTTCCTCTCGCTCGGCAGGAAACGTTCCTCCGAGTAGGTAGATGGGGGTCTGAACCCCAGCTTCGGCTAGACGCCTCGCCTCGCCAACGTTGGCTACTCCGAAAAACGTGAGGTCCTCGTGGTCCAAGGTTTTTGCGATTGCTTCCAGCCCGTGGCCATAGGCACTGGCCTTGACCACGGCCATCACCTGCTGGTTGCCAAGGTTTCGGATCGCCTTTAAATTGTGTCGCAGGGCTGCAAGGTCGATCTCAGCCCACGAGCGGGGAGGGCTTTCAGGGACAGCGCTCACTCCTTAAACTCTAGGGAAAAATGGGAAGCTGCGCAAACTCAGACGGAGCTTCCGGAGATGACTGCGAGATTCTGGGGCGCACCGATTCAGGAGGCAGCACGCTTCCCTGCCCCTGCGCTTCGGCAAGGACGGTCGTTCAGTCTCAGTGGCTGAGAACTAGGGCTCAGGGGCCTACCTGTTCTTGGCCGCCTCAGAGGCATACTGCAGGTCACGTCCGAAACCTGAGATCGTTTCGCATGAAGTCAGCATCGAAAAGGCTACGAGACTACCGAGGACGAACACAAGTTTGAGGATCTTACTTCCGGAATTCATTTTGTTTTATTGATAATTCACAGATTCTTATCGTTCCCGGCAAGAACCAAATGAGAGTATATGGTGCCTCCGGTAGACAGAGCAGGCAGCTACTGCTCTTTAGATTTCTCAAACACCATGAAATGTTGCCAGGGCAGCAAGTTGGAATCAGTACTTTTCCACTTCAATCCAACCGCCTCCATTTCTTTTCGGGATTGCGCTTCCGTCATTTTGTGGAGCGGCTTAATAGGAACGGTAGGATCCTCAGCGCGGTATTCCAGAAGAATAATGCGCCCCCCGGGCTTCAAGGCCTTGAAAAGGGACTGCATCATTTCACGGGGATGAGAAAATTCATGGTAAGCATCAACCATTAAGGCGGCATCGATTGAGCCTGCTTTGAGCTTGGTGTCATCTACTTTTCCGAGATGAGCTTCAACGTTGGACAGCCCCAGCAGTTTCTCTTTCTTTTCGAGAAAGGCGACCATCTCAGGTTGAATGTCGACGGCGATGACCTTGCCCTTCGGAACCAGTGGCGCGAGGCGAAAAGTGTAGTAGCCTGACCCGGCTCCTATGTCTGCAATCACATCAGTGGGTTTGAGGTTCAGAGCGGCTATGGCTTTGCTGGGTGCTTCTTCCTCTTCACGATTGCCTCGCTCCAACCAGCGGATGGCCTGGTGCCCCATTACGTAGGAAATTTCCCTTCCCATGTAGTATTTGCCGGTTCCATCGAAGGTCTTGCGACCTTTTGAATAATGACTGGGCCATTCGGTCTGCCCTGTAGTTCCCGTTTTATCTTCACCGGTTTCGGCGAGGGAGACCAAAGGCATAAGGAGACTATAGAATACGACAGGGAGGCGGGCCATTGTGACAGGTCAGTTCGAGTTTCATTGACAAATTTCGGGGTTCTCAGGGCTGGGCGCAACCAGAAAGCTCAACAGTGGCAACCACAGAAAGAGAAGAAGTGGGAAGAGTGATCATAATCAGGGAGGTTTCAGAATAAAGTCTGCAGTGATGGCAACTTCAGCGGGTTCCAGGGGTTTGATCTTGAGCGGATCTCCGCCTGGCCTGAATCATGAATCCTGCCTCAACCCTTGCCTGTCTCTCACTTTGTTGCCTGTTGCCCGCACTGATGGCGCAGCAAAATCCTCCCAATCGTGGGGGAAATGGCCCCGGTGATGAACCAAGGGGCGAGCGCGGACCACGGCGTGGTCCGGAGCAATTCCTTCGGAGACTTCCTGTAGTGCAAGCCCTTGACGGCGACGGGGACCTCATCATCAGCGAGGAAGAATTGAAGGACGCGCCTGCAAATCTGAAAACTCTTGATAAGAACAGGGACCAGATTCTCGAAGGTGCCGAAATCCTGCCCCCGCCCCCGGAGGGTCGGGAGCCTCGGGGGGGGGAAGGCCGGGGTCCAGGTAACGGCGGAGGACCAGGCGGAGATGGATTTTTGATGCGGCTCCCCCTGATGTCGGCTCTTGACCGGGACAGAGACGGAAAGATCTCCTCCGAAGAGCAGGAGAAGGCCCCCGGCGCCCTGGCCAAGTTGGATACAAATCAGGACGGCAGAATTGAAATGAGAGAGCTAGCCCCTCCGCGCCCTCATCGCGGGGGGCGGGGTCCTGGTCGGCGGGGTCCTGGAGGGCGAGGTCCGGGCTTCGGCCCTCAGCCGGAAAAAGCCGATCGAAAGTCCCCGGATGAGATCGAGATACAGGATGGCGCGGCTACTATTCCGGACCGTGCGGCATTCGAAGCACTCAGCTATCAGGGGGAGGAGGTCATGATTGATACCCACCTTGCTGGAAATCAGTTTGTCAAATTTCAGATTGAAGGCGCGGATGGAGACAATCCGGAACTTTATTTTATTAATACCAAGACCCATCGAGCTCACATGAGATTCATGTCGGCGGTTGGGATTCCACGGGCCCGTCCCGGGGAAGGAGCGCAGATGAGGGGAGTACTCGTTTATCGCCCAAGATTGAAGGGATCGAGCGGGGACAGAGGGCTTTACACTTTTGAGTTTAATCCTAATGACCGATACCCTTTCGAAACGATTAAGAGGGCTTATGAGTTGCTCGTCGGGAAGAGTGCCGAGCTGAGAGGCAGGCTGGGCTACTATCCAATGCCTGCTGCACTGATCCGTTATCGTGAAGAAAAAGATCTTTATGATGACGCGCCATTCCGTGTCTATCTGGACGAAGACCTCTTTGGTGATATTGATTACCTTCCACTTAATCAGGGGGAGAGTTTTGGCCGTCTGAGGATTATGGAGCTCGATGAGTATCCGCGGCCTCGCGAGATTGTTGTTTACAGATCCCTTCCGAATGAAATGCCCCGCACTGCGGGGATTATCACGGAAGTTCGCCAGACTCCACTTTCCCATGTGAACCTGCGAGCGATTCAGGACAAGGTGCCAAATGCTTTCATCGCCGGGGCGGCTCAAATGAAGGAGGTCAGCTCCCTGGCAGGTAAATACGTTTATTATAAGGTTGATCCGGAGGGGTTCACTCTCCGGGAGGCCAAGGATGAGGAGGTGGAGGTTCATTTCGCGAAACTTCGTCCAGTGAAGCCGCAGAAGCCTTCGCGGAATCTGGAGGAAACTCGAATTCGTGCACTGGAAGACATCGGCTTTGAGGACTGGAAAAGTGTCGGGGTGAAAGCCGCGAATCTTGCGGCAATGAGCTCCTTTGAGCTTTCAGAGGAAGTAATTCCGCAGGGTTTTGCAGTGCCATTTCATTTTTATCATACCTTCATGAAACATAATGGGTTTTATGAAAAGGTATCGGAACTTCTCTCAAAGCACGAAGGAGATGGTGATTCCGAGGTGCTCCGGAAGGCGTTGGGCGATTTTCGAATGTTGATCCGAGAGGGAGATTTTCCCGATGATCTGCGAGAGAGTCTCGCCAAAATACATGCTTCGTTCCCCGAGGGAACATCTTTGCGGTGTCGCTCAAGCACGAACAATGAGGACCTGCCCGGATTTAGTGGGGCAGGGCTCTATGATTCCTGTACGCATCGAGTCGATGAGGGTCACCTTGCGAATTCCGTCAAGCAGGTCTTCGCCAGCTTGTGGAATTTCCGGGCAGTACAGGAGAGGGAATTCTATCGAATCGATCATATGCTCACTTCCATGGGTGTATTAATTCATCCCAATTATGATGAGGAAGAGGCCAACGGAGTAGCGGTAACAACGGACATTCTTTATCGCACCGAGGGAACCTACTATCTGAATACCCAGGTGGGAGAGGACCTCGTGACAAATCCAGAGGAAGACTCCATTCCCGAGGAACTGCTCCTCGACTGGTTTGATGCAGGGAAGACCAAAGTTATGCGTCGTTCTAATCATGCGAAGGGTGGGCTCATTCTCAGCCCGGAGCATCTGGAGCAACTTCGGGAAGCGCTCGGAATCATTCATAACCGCTTCGCGAAGCTTTATGGCTACTCCTACGATTCCAAGGCCTTTGCCATGGAGTTAGAATTTAAGGTTACCAGAGAGGGAAAACTTAGCATCAAGCAGGCCCGGCCGTGGGTTTTCGCGGAGTAAGATTTTCCCCGGGTGCGGCCGCTGAAACGCAGGGGCCTGGGTAAAGACTAGGGCGAGATCATAGACCTCTTGCTATCTGAATCCATTTCTACCACGCTGGAGGACCTGACGGTGCAAAAGTCCTTTGTGGATCCAGAATTCGATGAGAATCAACCGGATATTTTTTTCAACGATACTCGTGGTCGCCCTTGGTGTCATCTGTTCAAAGGCCCAAGAGCAAAATGCACAGTTGGATGCATTAGAGATTCCCCCCGCTCCTCCTCGAGCAGCTGACCGCTCAGGTTTTCTCGGCGTGAACGCCGAGGAGCTAACCGCAGACGAGGTGCAAAAGCTTGGAATCGCCTCGGGACTTCGCCTCACGGAAGTTGAGAATGACAGTCCTGCGAAGAAGGCAGGTCTTGCTATCGGGGATATTGTCCTAAGCGTCGATGGAGAAAAAACAGGTGACGTCCTTCAGTTCCGCAATCTGATTTCCGGATATCGAGAGGGTGAGGTTATACGGCTGAGCCTGATCCAGAGAGGAGAGCAGGTGGACAAGAGAGTGATCTTGGGGAACCGCCCTCCACTGCCATTGGTCGTTATTCCGCCAGAAGCGATCGGGCCGCCAGGCGTCAAAGCTCCCCTTAACCCTCGTATAATTGACCAGCGGTTTCAACGATTTGGTCTGGGAGAAGACGGGCAGCGCTTCAAAATGCGAGACAACGATGGGACAATTGAGGTTGTTGGTGCTCCGGAAGCGCGTGAGGCCACGGTGTGGGACATGTCTAACAAGGTTGCATTTGAAGGCCCGTGGGTGACGCCACAGGACAAGGCGGTTCCCTCGGCCAAAATTCGACAGCGAATCGAAAGGGTTGAAAAAACATTTGCTCTTCGGTTGCGGGGTCCCAAGGCTTTTCTTCCGCCCCGGCGCCCTGATCCGGCACCTCGTGTGCCAGCAATCCCTCCGAAGGTGGAAAATGCACCCGACCGGAAGCTTCCTGAGAAGGAACCGAGCAAATAAGTATGGCTCGGGAGTTATTTAATGGAGTTTCACAGAATTAAGAATCTCAGAGTCCTGAAGGTAATTTCCTCATCAGGATACCATGATAAAGTGCAAGGTTGGCAAGCGCATCGGCATTGGATAGACCATCGACGAGTTTTACCTGACCAAGCGGAATTTCATGCGATATGCCATTTTCTCGGACGTCCATGCCAACCGGCAGGCGTGGGAGGCGGTGCTTGCAGATATCGCGCAGCAAGGGGCGGATACTCTGGTCTGCCTTGGTGATGTGGTGGGTTATGGGCCGAGGCCTCTTGAAGTGCTCTCAGGGGTCCGGGCGGTCACTGCTAATTTCGTTCTGGGAAATCATGATGCGGCTGCATGTGGTCGACTGGACCCTTCGATATTTAATGATCGTGCGCGGGTCGTTATTGAATGGACACGGGAGCAGCTCGATAATGACGCTCTTCAATTTCTTGGGCAGGTGCCTCTCCAGATGAATGGCCCGGACGTCTACTTCGTTCATGCTGAGGTCGTGCAGCCCGGAGAGTTCGGTTACGTTGAGGGGGTTTCATCCGCGAAAGCCAATCTGGAGGCAATGGTCGAATCTCTTGGGTTCATTGGCCATACCCATCTGCCGCTTGCGTATTCAATGCCAAAGCGCGGCGGAGCGGTAACGCAGTTACCTCCGAAAGATTTTCAGCTGGAGCGAGGACAGCGCTACCTTGTCAACGTGGGTTCTGTTGGTGAACCCCGGACTACAGACGTTAGAGCCAGCTATGTAATTTATGATGATGCAACCCGAACAGTTTTCTTTCGTAAGGTAGCTTTTGACGTTGAGGCCTACAAAGAGGACCTCCAGCAGGCTGGCTTGGAGATTCTCCCGTATTTTGTGCAGGTCGTTGACGCGGGTAAGGCCGCAGATGCTCCTCGTCCCGCAGCAGCGCCACAGCTTGCCCTCGCGCATCTCCCGAAGGTTGGAGAGGTCGTGGCTGGAGGCCAGGGACACTTAGTCATGGGAATGCCCGGAACCGGAGGGCGCCCGGCAACCGGTATTGGGAGCTCGGGGCCGCAACCCAAGTCCAGCCTCCCATGGGTTCTAAGCATTGCGGCCCTGTTCACTATCCTGGTAGTGATCATCTCTCTCGGCGTGATGCAGGACAAACAGCGTGATGCGGGAGTCGACGGACAGGCACAGCCCCAGACTCCTGGAAGAGTTCCGACAAATACAGTTTCTCCAAAAGAGGTTAACGGAGCGGATAGGGAGAAGGGTCCGATCAGGGAATTGATCGTTCAACGAGTCGGTAAAAATTTCCGAAACCTCGCGGAGCTTCGTGCAGAGGTGGGTGAATTGAGTTCAGGCAGTCCGCTGGCAGATGGCATGCTGGATCTAGGAGATGCAGGTAACGAGCCCTGTGGGATAGTTTGGGAGGGCTACCTGCGTGTCCCAGAAAGGGGATTCTACAAGTTCTCTCTTGAGGCTTCGACCGGCGCGGCTCTCCTTATTTACGGGGAGGAGCAGGTCTCTGCTGTTGCAGGATCGCAAGAATCGGCCCGGGTTCTCTGCAGAAGGGGACATGCGCCATTTCGTGTAGAATATTTCCAGCAAGGAGGGGACCAGAGCCCCGGCCTCAGTCTGACGTGGTCTGGTCCGGGGTTGGACGGCACGCTCTCTCTGGTGCTCGAGGAAGGAGCTAGCAGGGAGGCGATAGCAGGGAGTCCCCCACCGGAGGGCTCCGAGTCTGCGACAGCTGATCCGACAGCGCCTGATAGCGCTCGAGGAGACCAGCAGGATCGAACAGCTCCGGACAATCTGAGCGACAGCCTGGCTGGGTATTGGCCTCTCGATCGGCGGGCCTCTAAGGACGTATCGCGTTTTACTGTGACGGACCGGGGAGTAGAGGAGAAGCTCATCATGAGAGGTCAGCCGCTGCGTTACTTCCGACCGACCGCTGACCCGGGAGCGCTGAAGTGGGAGAGACCAGAGTTTGACGACTCAAACGGCTGGCTTGATGGGAATAACGGCATTGGCTACGAGGATGTGCCGGGAGACTTCAAGGAACTCCTTGAGACCAGAATTGACACAGAAAAGGGGAAGCACCCACATAGTCTCTACCTGCGAATTCCGTTCGAGGTGAAGGACCCGAAGGCCTACGAACAACTCGCGCTCTACATTTACTACGACGACGGATTTAAGGCTTACTTGAACGGTTCGGAGCTCGGTAGCAGGAATGCGCCCTTTCCTTTTTTATGGAACTCAGGATCCGCCAAGAAGAGGGACGACAGGGAGGTACTCAAAGCCGAGGCAATCAGGCTCAGCGCACGCCGGGTCAGCCAACTGATGAAGGGGACTAATGTGCTTGCGATCCATGCTCTAAATGACGGGGAGAAGAGCAGGCCGAATGCAACGAACACTGGCTGTGCGAGCACCGATATGCTCATCCTCGCCCAGCTCGTCGGCTTGCGCAAAGACGATAGCTTGCCCGAGGATTTGGCTCAGAGGAAACCGAGCAAACATGAACTGGCAATCGAAGATGCCATGATCATGGGAGAGGTAAAGGAAGTAGAGGGTGGCAGATTTGGAGGGGCCTATGATTTTGGTGGAGGCAGCCTCGACATTGGAAGCAAGAATGAGTTTGCGATCTCGGATCAATCCTTTACTGCGAGTTTTTGGTTTACGCGGAATCCCGGATCTACCGATGGCCAGGCAAGGAGGTTGATCTCCGCGGGAGCAGGTTCGGATCAGAAGGCGGGCTGGGCGCTTTGGATCCAGAAGGATGGCACGGGATTGACCTTTCGCGTAAGTGACGGGGAGTCCGGCTCAGATCTTACGGCCAAATACGAAAATCTTGTAAGTGGAGAGTGGCAGCACGCGGCGGTTGTTGTTGAGCGAGGTAGTAGCAGAATACAGCTATTCATTAATGGAGTGCTGGCAGCCGAGAAGGTTGCGGCATCCCTGCTTGACGGTAAGACCATCGGAGCTTCCTCAGGTCTTTGCATCGGGCGTAACTCTGATGACCAGCAGCATCATGCTGGTAAGATTGATGACGTTGTGCTTTGGAGGCGAGCTCTGCTGCCGGAGGAAATCGAGAGAATTTTTCAATCCGAGCAATCTGCTGGAGGACTCTTTGAATTAGATTCGCTGGATTAGATTATGGGCTAATCCCAGCCAAAATCTATCGGCTGCGGTAGGCCCAGAGATGGCTGGTTCCGCGGATATAAAGTGTATCCTCGTCCAGGGCCGGGGAAACGGATGCCGGCTCCGGCAGCTGAAAACGATGTGCCATCTCAAACTTGCTGCCGGCTTTCACCACGGAGAGAGTTCCCTCATCGGAGAGCAAGTAAAGGTGTCCATTAGCTGCAACCGGTGACGCACTATATTGACCTGTGCCCCCGAGACGTCCACGGTAGCTGAGCTTGCCGGTGTCGGGGTCTACTGCGGCAAGTGTTCCTCCATTCCGAACCATGTAGATCTGGTCCCGATAGAAAATAGGAGAGGGAATCTCCGGAACACTGCGGTTGAGTTCCCAGGCGATATGTTCTTTTCCGAGCTCACCCCGTCCTCCCGGGACAATAGCCATGAGAATCGGCCTCCCCGGACGGTTCGTGATATGGGCAGACAACTCCTCTTCCGTCCACAGGTTATCGCGATTCTTGTCGGCCCATCCGAAGATTCCCTGTTGCCGCTCGCGCCGACGTAGCGGGTCAGCGGGCAGGGGAAGGCCCCACCCCGGGTGACCCAGAGGTAGTTCAGGTCGCAGAGGCCACGTAAATTTTTCATTAATTTCGTCCCGGCCAACCTTGCCGTCCTTATTCTTGTCAAATTGCAACATGGAGGCCCAGAAGGGCTTGGGATCGATCTCAGCATCGGAGACCCCGCCAAGTTGCGCGGAAGAAATATAGATCTTTTCCCTGCCCTGGACTGGAATGGCAATGGTTTCGCGTGAGAAGCCTTTCGCGAACCATTTTTCCTGACCGGTCAGGGGGTTGTATCCGACCACCCGCCCATGCCCAAGGACCACAAGCTCTTCAGCATCATGATGTCTCCAGATTGCTGGAGTCGACCAGCCACTTCTCAGGAAAGGCCGGGCGGTTTCCCAGACGAGTTTCCCGTTAGCCCGGCTGAACGCGAGGACTCGGGAACGGCTTACTTTACTGTTGTTGAGATTGGCATCATCATCTGTAACAAGAATCAGGAGGTCTTTGTAGGCGATCGGAGATGTAGAAGATCCGTAAAGACTTTTTGAGGGCTGCAAGGGTTTTTTCCAGACTTCCGTGCCGTCGTGCTGATAGGCAAGTAGGCCATAAGATCCGAAATAAACGTAGACCTTTTCTTTGTCTACAAGAGCAGAGGGAGATGCGGGGGTGTTGGCCTTATGAACCTTTTGAAGAGTGGTTTCTGGCGCGATCTGACGCCAGAGTTCCCGGCCGTTCCTGCGGTCGAGCGCGATGGTGAGAAGTCGGCCCTTTTCGAAAGCAGTGAGAAAAATACGGTGTCCGGCAATTACGGGGGACGAGAGGCCAGCGGGCAGGGTTGTCTTCCATACCAAGTCGCTGGACTGAATCATGACGGGGGGTTTTGATTCCTCCATGACTCCGGAACCGCCCGGGCCCCGGAATTGATTCCAAGTCTTCTTCGTGGCCTCGTCAGCGTATCCGAGCGAAGTAATGAGGATGCCAATCAGGATCGAGATTCTACTCACCCTCACATCTTCTCCGTGCCCCGGCGAGGAACCAAGGAGATTCTCTCCGTATGCTCCGGAGACACCTCAATGGCCCCCCGTTGCAGCGCAGAAAATTCTCACATCGAGGCAGAATCAGAAAGTGACCTCGTCCGTCTCGGAGTGAGGCTTTTTATGTGAAGGCTCTACGATTCCATTAATATTCCCTTTTCGCAGGTGTTACGTCATAGGGAAAGATATGGGCATAAAGCCAAAGGTTTTTACAGCGTTGCAAGTTTAGGCGTGGAAACACCGTTTGAACTCATCCAGACTATAGCCATGGCCTCAAGAAATGTTAAACTTATGCTCAGTGGATTTTTGCTCCTCTGCGCCAACCATTGTCCTGCGGGCCCATGGCCACAGTGGGGGGGAAGCCCGAACAAGAATATGGTTTCACCCGAGCTAGGTTTGCCGCTGGAGATCTCCGGAGGCGAGGAGCGGGAAGATCGAGAGGGAGAGATTAATATTGAGAGTGCGAAGGGGTGTAAATGGGTCGTTGCCCTTGGCTCAGAGTCGTATGGAACACCAACTGTGGGGAGTGGCGTAGTTCTGGTCGGAACGAATAACGAGAAGCCAAGAAATCCATCGATAGCCGGGGACCGGGGAGTGGTGATGGCTTTTCGTGAAAAAGACGGTGCCTTTCTGTGGCAGCTGACTGCACCCAAGCTTCCTGGTGGAGATGAAGTAGATTGGGAATACCTTGGGATCTGCTCGTCGACATTAATTGAGGGAGGGCGGGGGTATGTCATGACCAATCGGGGGGAAGTCGCATGTCTCGACCTTAAGGGGCTGGCAAACGGAAATCAGGGGATCCTGAGCGAGGGCCAATATATGGCGGGGCCAGGTAAGCAGGAAGCTGATGTGGGGCCTACGGATGCCGATATTTTATGGACCTATGACATGATCGAGGAGCTTGGAGTTGTTCCGCACAATATCACAAGTAGCTCTGTTACCCTGGTAAACGGGAAGATTGTGGCGACTACATCGAATGGAATCAATGAAGAGCATGATCATATTCCTTCGCCGAAGGCGCCTGCCCTGATCACGTTAAACGCGATGACGGGAAAGCTTGAGGCTGTCGAGCAGGCGGGTATCTCGGCGGCGACAATGCATTGCAATTGGTCTTCACCATGCATCGGTGAACGCCTTGGTCGCCCGGCGATATTCTTCGGGGGTGGCGATGGGTTCCTGCATGCGTTTGATCCGGCAGGAAAGAAATTGGACAAAGGCCACTCCGTCCTGCAGGAACATTGGCGCGTGGATGCCAATGCTCCGGAATATAGGGTTGGTGAGGACGGTAAGCCCCGGGACTACCCCTCCTACCGGGGACCGAGTGAAATCGTGGGCACTCCGGTTTATCATGAGGGAAAGGTATTCGTGACAATAGGGCAGGACCCGGAAAATGGAGATGGCGTGGGGATGCTCAGCTGCGTCGATGTGGAAACCGGAAAGCCAGATTGGACGTACAAGAAGATTAACCGATCTCTTTCAACTCCGTCTGTGAAGGACGGTCTCGTTTACATCGCTGATTTCACTGGTCAGATTCATTGTGTTGACGCTCGCTCAGGGAGGGTGCTTTGGGTTCACGATACACTGAGCCGAATTTGGGGTTCTACTCTGGTTGCAGACGGCCGGATCTATATTGGGACAGAAGATGGGGAAGTGGTTATCCTGAAAGAGGGTCGCAATCTGGAAGAGGTAGGGATTGCCGAGTTTTCGGGGCCTATTTATTCCAGTTTGGTGGCTGCAAATGGGACTCTCTACGTTCAGACCCAGAACCATCTTTACGCATTCGCAAAATAATACCGGCTCTGCTCACTGGTCGCGTAGGCCATATAGGGCTTTTTTGGTCCTCACGATAAGCATATCTCCGGCAACTGCGGGAGATCCCATACATCCAGCTTCCAATTCGTTAGTTGCGATGACCTTAAAATTACGTTCAGCGGCAAGAACAGTGCCCTTCCCGTTCTCGTCGAACAGGTAGATCATTCCGCCGGCCATGATAGGAGAGGCTGAGAAGTTTCCCCCAATCCGCTTTTTCCAGATTTCGGTGCCGGTCCGGGCATCGAGACAAGTGGCTACTCCCCCATCATCCACCATGAAAAGAAGTTCGTCTCTGATAAGGATTGAGGGCTTTTTCGGGGCCGCCTTCGTATATCGCCACGCTACATGACTTTCGGTAACGTGGCCCTCTCCATCTGGACGGACGGCGAGGAGAATACCCTTGCTGAAGCCCATCGTCGTGTAAACCAGCCCGAGGCCTGCAACCGGTCTGCAGGCGGTGGAATGGGTTCCAATGGTCTCTACCCGCCAGAGCTCCTTTCCAGTGGTTGGGTTGTATCCATACAGAGCCATTGCTCCTGCGCTTACGAGAATATCCTCTCCAGCGTCTGTCCGTACTATTGTCGGGGTACCGTAGGCCTTGCGCATATCGCCGTCTCTCTTGGGTTTTCCACTGGCGTCAAGATCGCGGTAATCGACGCTTCGAGGTGTTCTCCAGAGGGTCTTTCCTGTTAGTTTATCGAGGGCCACAACAAACTGGTGGTCAGCGCCGTCGAAGTTGAGGATGAGAGAATCGCCATGGAGGATTGGAGAGGACCCGGCGCCCCGGAAATGATCGCATGTAAAGTCAGTACGTTTCCAGATGACCTTACCATCCAAAGCTTTGAGGCAGGCGGTATAGGGAGAGCCGAATGTCAGATAGACCAATCCGTCTTCGAGCACTGGAGTAGGTGAGGCGTAAGAGTTGAATGCATGACAGAACTGGGGTTTTTCCACCGTCCAAAGCAGCTTATCGTAGAGGATTTTGCCATTGGATTTGTCGATACAGAGAACCGACAGCTTGGTGCCCTCGGGATTCGCATTTGTTACCCAGACCCGGTTTCCCCATACCACTGGAGAGGACCACGCCTTGCCCTCCAGAGGGGTTTTCCAGGCAACGTTCCGTTCTTCGGCCCATGCCGTTGGCAATCCAGCGTTTTCCGTGTGTCCGTCCTCACCGGGACCTCGGAACTGGTTCCAGTTCTCAGTGGCATTGGATGCGGTGCAGAGAGCCGCGAGATGGAAAATGGCGAGACACGCCTGACGGAAAAACATGGTGGGATCTTCCTCTCCCCGTGACTTCCGGTCAAAGGAGAAATACGATCCTCTATCTCACTCTCATGGATTAGTTCCACCCGGTGGGTAAGAAAGCGTTTTCCCCTGACGGTAGAGATTCAGGCGTCTTTGTTGCTCCTTCTGCTCATCTGAGCGCTGGCTGGCCTTCAGGAGTGCAATGACCTTCATGGTGGTCTGAACCGCTGCCGGAAACTGATTAGCGGCGGCATGAGCAGCCGCGAGGGTGGAGAGGAGAGTTGGGTCGTCGGTAGCACCTGGAGCCTGCATCATAAACTGTGCGTAACGGAGGGATTCTGCTCCATTCCTTACGGAGGAGTCTCCTGCGGTGGCCAGGAGCCACGCAATTCTGTTCAGAGCTGGAATTTGTTTTGGCGTGTATTTCAGGCTCGTGAGAAAAGAAGACAGAGCCTCCGCTTCTCCATCTTCGCGTAGAAAGATTTCACCAAACTGGAAATGCACAGCTCCGAGCTGCAGGTTCCGTTTTTGTTCCGCCGGAACACTGGGATTCCCGGGAGGAGCCTCGTGCTTCTCCAGAAAGCTGAGCAGAGAGGCACGGGCCTCTTCGAGATAGCCTCCCTCCATAGAGGCTCTCGAAAGTGCCACAGGATCAGCGGGGAAATATTTTTTGGCCCATACTCCCTTGAAGGGAACTGCTGCCTCCAGTGCGGACTGAGGGCCCTTGCCAAGCTTCTCGAGATCTGACAGGAGACGCGATACTTCTACGGGGCCTTTATAGATGGCGCTGAGCCACCCGCCCCTGTCGATCAGGAAACTGACCGGGACCGGCATCTGATGATGGCGGTAAACACTTGCCAGAATCGATTGCTGGAGCAGAGAGAGGAGTTGTTCATCAGCCATACCTCCAGCCCCTCGAAAACCAAATCTCTCCATGGCCCGAGCTGCATCCGCTGGAGTGATTTTTTCATCTGGATTGAGGTGGTCAACGTTCAGGGCGACAACCGTGACGCCTTTGGATTCAAGCAAGCTGCGGGAGGACTCAAATGCCTCCAGTTCGGAAGCGCAAGGGGTGCACCAGCTCGCCCAGAGGTTGACAAGAACCGCCGTGCTTGATGCCAGTCGGGTAATGCTTTGTGCGTTACCCGAGAAATCCCGGTAGCTCAGTTCGGGGATCTTGAGGGGTTGCGATAGACGGATGCGAGCGATGTCGGTTGCTTCGGGAAGCTGCATTTCCCCAGACGGAAGGCTGATGGCCTCTCGCTTAACCGCCTCTAACGCTTTCCCGCGGTCCTGAATGAGAATCCAACGCTTTCCCTCCTGAAGACCTTTGAACTCCTCTTCCGCACCCCCCGCCCAGCGGACTTTGGCCGCCACGAGACGCTTGTCGGCTGGTCCCAGGCCAAAGTGAAGCCACTTGCTCGATTGGCTCATCAGACCATTACCAGCGTGGAGAGTCTTTACCCGGCGCTGGGTGGCCTCAGAGAAAATGAGCTCAACCCGGGACCCAATGGCATCCCGGGAACACTTGCTTGCAGGGTTGCCTTCAAGTCTCACGGAAATCCAACGGGAGCTCTTCGGAGGAATCTCGTTTTGAAGGAATTGCAGGCGAGGAGCGGAGCGGTTGGATAACCAGAGATCGAGATCGCCATCGTGGTCCCAATCTGTAATTGCGAGGCCTCTTCCATCCGAGGGCATTCCAAACCCACTGAGTGTTGAGATGTCCGCGAAGTCACCCTGTCCGGTATTGAGGAAGGCACAATGCCGCTCCCTTCCGCTGAAGGAGGTGCCATCACGAATGCGCTGGGCGAGATCGCTGAAAGCTCGCAGGTAGCCGGTGGTTGCCTCCTCAGGAGAGCTTGTCTCTGGAGCCTGCGACACGACCTGCCGCCAGTAGAAACTTCACAAGTCGTCAGGATCCTTCTGGGTGATGAATCCGTTGCTTACAAGGAGGTCCTCCCAGCCATTGTTATCGAGATCAGCGAAGAGAGAACTCCATGCCCATCGCCCCATGGTAGTCCTTGAGGAAACGCTGACGTCCTTGAAGCGGCCCTGTCCCAGATTCTGGAAAAGGGAATTTCCTCTGGCATGACGCTGATAGAGCGCTCGTGTTTCGGCCCTTCCTTCACTCTTGAATTTGTCCTGGAAAGCAATGCGATTACCAGCCGAGGAGAACATGTTCCCGACATAGAGGTCGGCCAGTCCATTGTTGTCAAAGTCGCCCCAGCAGGCGGACATGCCAGCCGCTACATCACGGACCCCGGCTTCGGCAGCAATATCGGTAAAGGTGGGCTTACCAGATTCCCGGAGGGCATTACGATAGAGGTTATTTCCACCGAAATCATTGGCAACGTAAAGGTCCATGTCCCCATCCTGATCGTAGTCCTCCCAACTGGCAGAATACGAGAACTTGCTATTGCCGGGATGCAGGCCTGCTTCCTTGGTCACAGTACGGAAGCGCAGGCTTCCCTCGTTCCTCAGCAGTTCGTTGCGGCCTCCATTGGTAGCGTCATGGTAGGGCATAGGCCTGGCTACAAAGGAGTGGCGATTTGCTCCAGCTCGTTGCACATAGCAGCTCGCAAAGAGATCGAGATCGCCATCCTCGTCATAATCTGCCGCGGCCAGTGAATATGGAACTGCAGCCGGAAAGCTTTTCGCGGTTACCGGAAAAAATATTCCCGTTCCATCATTTTCAAGAACCAGAATTCCTGAGGCCATTGCGATGGCGGCATCCTGGTCCCCATCGTTATCGAAATCAGCGAACAGTGATCCAAAGCTGTGATCGAGAAGTCCAAGGCCTGATTCACGGGATCGGTCAAGGGCTGTGCCATCCTGCTGTTGAACCAGCAGTCTGTTGGGGAGACCGCCGCCATCGCAAAGGTAGATATCATCAAGTCCGTCATTATTGATGTCAGCGGCAGCAAGTCCGTGCCAGCCTCCGATTTCGATACCTAGAAGAGTTTCAATCTGTCCGACCCAGTGGTCCATTCCATAAACGACCTGATCCTTCTCCTCAAAAGAAGCAAGTACTGCTCCTGTGGAGTCGGTGAAGGACCCTCCGCTGCCTCGAAGGC
>MDTD01072553.1_pt1 | contig 24297 bp, 26 predicted proteins | sample 811221 | NCBI WGS metagenome assembly MDTD01 (sample SAMN05326646, study PRJNA326480) | marine metagenome | isolation source: seawater | place: Pacific Ocean: South West | collected 2011 | reverse complement strand
CTGCCCGGAAAATAATATATGAAGCTATTAAAAATATAGAATGGCAGGAAGGATTTTATAGAAAAGATATTGGAAAATAATAAAATCAATTATTTTTTTCTTAAAACTTTAAAAAATTCTTTTAATAAACCTTCAGAAATTTTTCTATTTAACCCTCTATGAATATTAGGTTTATGATGGCAAGTACCTTGTTCGAATACCTTGCTACCAAAATTTACTCCACCCCCCTTAGGATCGTCAGCTGCATAATATAAATTTCTAATTCGACATAACGATATCGCATATGCGCACATTGTGCATGGTTCCAATGTAGTAAATAAATCTACTTTAGCATGTCTTATTGAAATACCTTTATTAATTAAAAAATCAGATGTTTCATTTAAAACTATTATTTCAGCATGCATCAAAGGATTATTTAAATTTTGCATTTTATTTCCAGATTTTGCTATCACTTCATTATTCATTACAGTAACAGCTCCAATCGGAACTTCTCCATTTAAACCTGCTATTTTAGCTTCTTCTATAGCAATATCCATAAAGAATTTTTGATTATTATTTTCCATCATTCTCCAAAATAGAATATATCTTATATAATATTAAATTAAATAATTGTAAGATAAAATGAAAAAACCATTAATAGGTCTCACCCTCGATTATGAAATAGAGAAAACTTATTCTAAATTTCCCTGGTATGCTATCAGAGAAAACTATTTTAATTCTATATCATACATGGGTGGAATAGGTATAGGAATACCTCATGATAATAATAATATTAAGTCATTAATTGACAAACTTGATGGTTTAATAATAACAGGTGGGAACTTTGATATTGATCCAAATATATTTGGAGTCTCTAAAATACATAAAAGTGTTAACTTAAAAAGAAATAGGACCAATTATGAACTTGCCATAACAAAATCTATGCTAAAAAAAAATAAACCTGTTCTAGGTATTTGTGGAGGAGAGCAATTAATTAATGTTTTATATAAAGGAACTCTAATTCAGCATATACCTGATGAAATATCTTTTCCTCTAGAACATGAGCAAAAAAACCCAAGAAATGAAGCAGGCCATGAAGTAGAGATATATAAAAATACTAAATTATATTCCATCGTATCTTCAAAAAAACTAAAAGTGAATAGTGCACATCACCAATCAATCAAAAAAGCAGGAAAGGGATTAATTATAAATGCAATATCTAGTGATGGCGTAATAGAAGGAATAGAAGATCCAAAGAAAAATTTTTGTATTGGTGTACAATGGCATCCAGAATTTTTTATAAATAATGGTGATAAAAAATTAATAAAATATTTTATACAATCTTGTTAAATGAATACTATTAATAAAACTAGTTCTATGCGTATTGCAAAACGAATAGCTGCTTCTGGCTTATGTTCACGAAGAGAAGCAGAAAAATATGTTCTATCTGAAAAAGTAATGATAAATAATAAAATTGTTACTTCTTTAGCTATGCTAGTAAATAATAATGATAAAATTTTAGTTGATGGCCAAATTATAAATAATATTCCGAATTCTAAATTGTATGTATTTAACAAACCTAAAGGTTGTATAGTAAGTGAAAAAGATCCACAAAATAGAAAAACTATATACGATATAATTTCCAAAAACTATGGCAGGCTAATGTATATAGGAAGACTAGATTATAATTCTGAAGGATTATTATTATTAACAAATAACGGCCAACTAAAAAGATATTTTGAATTACCCAAAAATAATATTCAAAGATCTTATAAAGTAAAAGTACATGGAAATATTAAAAATATTGATAAAGAAAAATTAAAAAGAGGAATAGTTATAGATGGAATATCTTATGGCAAAATTGATTTAAAGATAATAGAAAAAAATGATAAAAATAGCTGGTTAGAAATTAAGATGAGAGAAGGTAAAAATAGAGAGATCCGAAATATTTGTAAATATTTTGGCTTAAAAGTTAATGATTTAATTAGAACGAGTTTTGGTCCTTATAATTTAGAAAATTTAAATAGAGAAGAAATTAAAGAAATAAGTATTAAACCTAATATTTTAAAAAGGGTTAATTTTGATTAAAATTATTGCAGGAAAACATAAAAACAAATCAATCTATACTCCAAAAAACTTAAATACTCGCCCAACTTCTGCGCGATTAAAAGAAACTATTTTTAGTATGCTCAAACATTCTAATAACATAAAATTAAATATAGAAAATATTAATGTACTAGACTTATTTGCAGGCAGTGGTGCATTTGGACTTGAATGTATATCTAGAGGATGCAATAGCTGTGTGTTTATAGATAATAATACTGAGGCTATTAATACAATTAATAAAAATATAAGAAAACTTAAAGAAGAAGAAAATTGTAAAGTTGTAAAAAATAATGCTGTACAACCTTTAAAAAACATTTCTAATATAAATTTATGTTTTATAGACCCTCCATATAAAATAAATAATTTAATAAAGGTTATAGATAATTGGGTGAGCAGTGGTTGTATTGATGAGGAAGCAATTTATATTTTAGAAAAAAATAGTTCCAATAATATACAACTTGCAAAAAGATTTGAATTATTAGATTCGAGAAAACAAGGAATAACAGAAATTATATTTTTTAAAAAACTTTAAGTTCTACCAAATAAATTTTCAATATCTTTTAAACTTAACTTTATAAATGTAGGCCTACCATGGTTACATTGACTTGAATTTGGTGTATTTTCCATTTCTCTTAATAACGCATTCATTTCAGAAGCTTTCAAATTTCTACCTGCCCTAATACTTGAATGACAAGCCATATTACCACATATATTATCTAATCTTTCCGACAAAACAAATTCGTTTCCAAATTCTAGTATTTCCTCAGCAATATCTTTAATCAACTCTTCAAATTTTACTTTATTTAATATTGCAGGATGTTCTCTAACTATAACTGTATTTAAATCAAATTCTTCTATTACAAGCCCAATTTTCAACAAACTTTTAAGATGTTTAATTATAACGGAAAAATGCTCTGAAGATAACTTTACTATTTCTGGTATTAATAATATTTGCTTTTCTATATTATCATTTAAATATCCGGATCTAATTTTTTCTAAAACTATTCTTTCATGCGCAGCATGTTGATCAATAAGAATAATACCATTATTAGTTTCAGCAATAATATAAGTTTCATGAGCTTGAGCTATAGCAGCTCCAAGTGGAAAAGATTTACTATGATTTAGCTCTACAATATTTGGAGTCTTAACATTTGCACCTGGTAATAAACTTATATTATTTAACTGATTACTATTAAATTCTTTATCATTATTTAAATTCAAAGAAGTTGTTTCTATTTTATCAAACATTTTATTTGAAATTTCTTGTGCAGTTTTTAATCCTGCATTATCTAAAGCTTCTCTAACACCGTTTATTATTAAAGACCTAATTTTTGCTGCGTCCTTGAAACGTACTTCTGCTTTTGCAGGATGCACATTAACATCAACATCTAAAGGGTTTATCTCAATAAATAAAACTGCAACGGAAAATCTACTATGTTCAATCAACCCTTTATAAGCTACCCTTAACGCACCTAATAAACTTCTGTCTTTAACTGGTCTATTATTAACAAAAAGATATTGTTCTCTACCTGTATTTCTATTTAAAGTAGGTATACCTACCATACCTAATAAACGGCATCCTATCTTTTCCTTATTTACAGTTACAGAACTATTAGAAAATTCATCTCCCATTACTTGAGAAAGCCTATATTTTGTAGACTCAAAATTTATCTGTTTATTACCCCGCCAATTAAAAATATTTTTTGTATCCACAGTTAATATAAAAGATACATTTGGATGGGACATTGCTAGATGTTTTATAACTTCCCTACAATATCTAGTTTCAGTTCCATTAGACTTTAAAAATTTTAATCTAGCCGGAACTTTATAAAAAATATCTCTTATTTCAACCTTAGTTCCAATTCTAATATTAGATGGCTCTAATTTTTGTTTTTCTTTATTAAATATAGAAATTTTCCAAGCCTCTTGTGAATTTTCTTCCTTAGTCTCGATAGATATATCTGCAATCGATCCTATTGAAGGTAAAGCTTCTCCTCTAAAACCTAAAGATTGAATATTAGATAAATCTTGATTAATAATTTTTGAAGTGGCATGACGTTCTAAACATAACTTTAAGTCTTCTAATTGCATTCCTTTGCCATTATCAATTACCTCTATAATTGACTTTCCTCCATCAATTAAATTTATTTCAATTTCAGTAGCATGAGCATCTAAAGAGTTTTCTAATAATTCTTTTAAAGCAGAACTAGGTCTTTCTATTACTTCGCCTGCAGCAATTTGATTAATTAAATTATTTGGCAGCCTTCTAATTTTATTCATATTTTTTTAAATTTCGTAATGTATTTATTTTTATATCTTCTACAGCATCTTGGTCATATGGATTAATTTTAAGTAATTCTGCAACTAATAAAACCTCTATTATAAATACTATCATTAAGGAAACTGTAGATTCAACTGACAAATCATTTACTGAAATGCTTCTTACAGGTCTACTTTTGTCTGCTAATGCCTGATAAGTTGACTTACTCATTACATTGAGCAATTCAAAAGAAGAAATTTTAGAAATAGATGATAATTTTTTGTTAAAAGGTACATCTGTATCAACTTTAGTATTTCTCATATTTAAAAAAGTAAATAATCCATTATTAGGACCATCCAACCACATTTGTAACTGACTATGCTGATCTATACTACCCTTCGCTGTTAATAAAAATGTTCCTTCACCTTTTTTACCTAAAGATTCATTCCATAATTGTCTGTACCAAAATAAAAATGGTGACAAATTATCTCCATAATGAATCACACAATTTAATTTATTTTTATTTATTCCCTTACTAGAAAATAATGATGAATTCAAAATAAATTGATTATCAACATTTAAATATCTATTAATAGCTTCTTGAGATTTATTTCTTAATAAATAAGGATCTATTCCCATTACGGTCGCAGGAAGTAATCCAGTGGCCGTCAGTGCAGAAAACCTGCCTCCAATATTAGGATGAGAAGTGTTATTTAATCCATATTCTCTTGATATTTTTGCAACAGGACTTTCCATAGCCATACCATAATCATACATGCACATAACATTTTCAGATATTTTTACTTTACTATTATTTAGCCAGTCTATAACTATCATCATAAGTGCAATAATTTCAGTAGTTTTACCAGATTTAGAAATAACTAAAAATTTAGATGTTTGCGGTGTAAGTTTATCTAAAGTTTTTTTTATTGTTAGTGGATCTAAACTATCTAGAACATGAAATTGAATTTTCGTTTTTTCATTTACATTTGATTTAATTAATGTAGTTGCTCCTAAACTTGAGCCTCCTGTTCCTATCAAAATAAAATCAGTTATAATAGTTTTATTATCAATAAAAAATTTTGAATCATTTATGATTTTTTTAATATCAGTATCATTATCTAATATAGAAAAGAGAGGAATTTCCTTATTCTTTCTTTTTTCCTTCATAGAAATTATTATATTTCTAGCTTTTGTTAATAAATTATCGTCGCCCTTCCAGCCCGATGATTTAAAAATTAAATCTTTTGTAGAACCCATATGATATTATTCACTCTTTTTCTTTTCTTTATTAAAAAAGGTACTATCTCTCTGATTTTCAGAATCTGGCTCTTCATCGTCTGAACCAAATAAATCAAAATCCAAAATTTTATCTAAAAAAGAATCTTCCTCATCTACTTTATTGTTTTTATCGGCTAGAGGTTTTCTATTTTCATCATTCTCCGTAGCAATAGAATGTAGTGAAGTCTGTTCGAATTTTTGTTCACCTTTATCATTTGTATTTTCAATTTCCTTAACGTCAGCATCTATATCATTTATTTCAGATTTAATTTTTTCTAATCTTTCTTTTTCTTCTGAGGCATTAATTATATTTTCTTTTTTATCTGCTTCAAAAATTGGTTCAAAATCTAATATTTTATCTAAAGTAGATTTATCCAATTCTTTCAGAGAATTATCTTCATCTATTATTTCTCTAATATCTGAATTTACTTCATTTTTACCCACTGACATTAATAAAATTTCATCATTAATTGACAATTCTCCTTTTTCATCATTAGTAAACAAAAAAGTTTCCTCTTCTATATTATTATTAGAATTCTCACTTCCTGGAGCTCGTAACTCAAAATTAGGAGGAACCGAAAGCTCTTTTTGCTTATATACCTGAAATTCATCTGGTGGTGAATTAATTATACCCATCTTCTTTTTAGTAGAATCACCGCAACCAAATTGCAAAAATAAAAATATGATTAAAATATACTTTAAATTATTTTTTATATTCAATAGCATCAGACACTAAACCTTATTCTTATACTCAAAATACAGATATACAAAAGCTCCCACACATATACTCATATCAGCTATATTAAACGCAGGCCAATGTAAATTATTCCAAAATATATCTATATAATCAATTACTACACCTAACCTTAATCTATCTATTACGTTTCCAAATGCTCCTCCAGCAATTAAAGCCATAGCTGTATAGTGTTTTTTATTATATATTGTCCATATTACTATACCTAATCCTATCATAAAACCTAAAATTGAAAGAATATAAGGCAAATTTTGCCCAAATTTTTGAAAAAAACCAAATGCAACTCCTGAATTAAAGACAAGAGTTATATTTAAAAATGGCAATATATTAATTTCTGTTAATGATTTAAGCATAATATTTAATACTAAAAACTTACTAATTTGATCAAGAAAGACTATCAATATCATTAGAGAAAAAAAATAAAAATTTATTTTCATATATTTTTTATAACTCCATCACATCTTTTACATATTATATCAGAGTCTATTTTAATAACGTCTTCTCTTATCTTCCAACATCTTACACATTTTTTTCCTGAAGATTTATAAACCCTCACTCCAAAACCCTCAAGATTTTCTTCTCGATAACAATCTATACTAACTTTTTCTTCTATAACCTTTACACTTGAAACTATAAATAACTCTTCTAGATCAATATCATCTATAGCATTTATATATTCCTGGTTTTCAATATATATTGATATACCTGCATCTAGACTTGAGCCTATTGTTTTTTCCTGTCTTGCAATTTCAAGAGCTCCATTTACAACACCTCTGATCTTTCTCAATAAATCCCATTTATTTTTTAATTTATCATCAATATAATTTTCTGATAATGAAGGGAAATGTCTTAAATGAACACTTTCCTCATTATCATCTCCTATATGAGCTAGCCACGCTTCTTCTGCAGTATAACTTAAAACAGGAGCCAGCCATGCTGTCAAACAATCAAAAACTTGTTTTAAAACAGTTCTGCAAGACTTTCTAATATTATTATTTTTATCATCACAATAAAGTGTATCTTTTCTTATATCAAAATAAAAAGCTGATAAATCCTGCGAACAAAAATTATGTAACTCACTATAAAAAGATTGATAAGTATAATTTTCAATTGCTTGTTTTCTTAATTCATCTATTTCCTTCAGTCTATGTAATACCCATTTTTCCACTTTTGGCATATCGTCATAATCAACAATTTCATTAACATCAAAATCAGATAGAGCTCCAATAGCAAAACGTATAGTATTTCTTAATCGTCTATATGATTCACTTACACCTTTTAAAACTTCGTCACTAATTCTTACATCTTCTGTAACATCAGTCATAGCTACCCATAATCTTAATATATCAGCACCATATTTTTTAATAACGTCTTGTGGGGATATAACGTTACCAATACTTTTAGACATTTTACGGCCATTACCATCTAGAACAAATCCATGAGTTAATACTGCATCAAAAGGTGCTCTTCCACGTGTTCCACAAGCTTCTAATAAAGAAGAATGAAACCAGCCTCTATGTTGATCCGTCCCTTCTAAATACAAATCTGCCGGCCACTTTTGATCTTTGTTTCCATCTAAAACAAAAGAATGAGTAGAACCCGAATCAAACCATACATCAAGAATATCTTGTACTTGCTCAAAATCCTCAATTTTATATTTACTACCTAAGAACTTTTGAGGGCTTTCTGAAAACCATGCATCTGCACCAAGTTTTTCTACTGATATTGCTATTCTTTCATTGACTTCTTTATCTCTAAGTATATCTCCAGATTTTTTATTTATGAAAACTGTAATTGGAACACCCCATACTCTTTGTCGAGAAACACACCAATCTGGTCTATCTTCCACCATAGATTTAATTCTATTTTTAGAAATTGCAGGCACCCACATCGTGTCCTCTATAGCTTTAAGTGCCAACTTCTTTAAATTGTTTTTTTCCATAGAAATAAACCATTGCTTAGTAGCTCTAAATATTACAGGCTTTTTTGATCTCCAAGAATGAGGATAACTATGCAAATATTTTTCCCGAGCTATTAAACTATTAGACGTTTTTAATGCTTCACATACTGGATCAGTTGCTTTAAATACATGTATACCAGAAAATAGAGGAACAGTTTCAGAATAAGTGCCACCATCTTTTACAGTATTAGGCACTGAGATATTATACTTTTTACCTAACTCAAAATCATCTTCTCCATGACCAGGAGCAATGTGCACAAAACCTGTACCTTGTTCAGTAGAAACAAAACTTCCAGAAAGTAAAGGAACATCAAAATCATAACCTGACTGATATAATGGGTGATGACAAATAGTTTCTTTTATATTTTTTCCTAAAATTTTATCAAGTACTTTATATTTATTAATTTTTAATACTTCCATAAAAGTACTTAATCTATCTTCTGCAACTAAAACCTTTTTATTATTAAAATTTCCTTCTTCACAACTGCATTGTTCTATTTTTATTGCTAAATAGTTTATATCATCTCCATAAGCTATAGCTCTGTTTGCAGGTATAGTCCAAGGAGTTGTAGTCCATATAGGAATTATAGTATCTTTTAAAATTTCATTAGAAGTATCTTTAATCTTAAATGCTACGTATATTGCAGTAGATTCTATTTCTTTATATTCTACTTCCGCTTCTGCTAACGCAGTTTTTTCCACAGGCGACCACATTACTGGCTTAGCCCCCATATATAAGCCACCATTTATAATATATTGTCCTATTTCTCTTACAATCTGAGCCTCAGCTTTAAAACTCATAGTAAGGTATCTATTATTCCAGTCTCCAAGTACAAACAATCTCTTAAAATCATTCATTTGCGCATCTATCCATTTATCTGCAAATGACCTACAAGCCATTCTAAATTCAGAAATTGGAATATCATCTTTATTAATGCCTTTTTTCTTATAATTTTGTTCTACTTGCCACTCTATAGGCAAACCATGACAATCCCATCCTGGAATATAATGAGAGTTATAACCACTCATTTGTTTACTTCTATTTATAATATCTTTTAAAACTTTATTAAGAGATGTACCTATATGAATTGCACCATTAGCATAAGGAGGGCCATCATGTAATATAAATTTCTCATTATCAAGAGATTGATCTCTTAATTTTTTCCATAAGTTTATTTTTTCCCATCTTTTTATCATTTCAGGTTCACGAAGAGGCAAACCTCCTCTCATACCAAAAGAAGACTTAGGAAGAAAAACTGTATCTTTATAATCCATAACTATCCCCAAAATATTTTAATAATATTTTTTTAAATTTTATATTTATTTAATATATTTAATGCCTTATCACAATCATGTTTCATTTCTAATTTCATTTTTTCAATATCCGAAAAAACTTTTTCATCTCTAATTTTTTTAACTAATGAAACTTTTATATTTTTTCCATATAAATTCCCATTAAAATTTATCAAATAAGCTTCTAAAAATCTTTTTTTCCCCTTAAATTGAGGCCTAATACCTGTAGAAATTGCAGCCATATACTGTTTTTTTTCATGCAAAACCCATCCTGCATATATTCCATCTTCTGGAATTACATTATTATTATAATGTATATTTGCGGTAGGAAAACCTAGTTCTCTTCCTAATTTTTCTCCTGAAACAACTCTTCCTTCTACAATATAAAAATACCCCAAAGACTCTTTTACTTTTAACATATCACCAGATGATATCATACCTCTTATAGAGCTTGAGGAATACCTCCCATATTTCCCAGAAATTTCATTTATAATATGAACCTTAAATATTTCAGAAAACTCTTTTGAAACTAAGTAGCTAACGTCTCCTTCTCTTTTATATCCAAATTTAAAATCATCCCCAACAACTACATTTTTAGCTTTTAAACCATTTTTTAGCACATCATAAACAAACTTTTCTGCAGTAATTTTAGAAAAACTTTTTGTAAACCTCTGAGCTAAAACAATTTCTACTCCTGCTCTTTCTAACATTTCTATTTTTGTCCTAAAACGAAGAATACTTTTAGGCTCAAATTCAGGTCTTAAAACTTTTAATGGATGCGGTGCAAAAGTTAAAATTGTAAAACTTGTATTAGAATTAGAAGCAAGTTTTTTAGCCTTTTTTAAAAGGCTCAAGTGCCCAAGATGCACTCCATCGAAATTACCTATAGCTACCGTAGATTTATTTATGAATTTTTTTGCATATTGAAAATCTCTGTATACTTTAACCATATTTAAACTCTTATTATATCTTCATATATTAAAAACTAATTTACTTTAATAGAAGCCAACCTTTATTTGCATCATTTTCAATAGATTTAATAAGTTTCATTTCTTCCATATGTAACAGATGTGCTAATACAGACCAACCAGCAGCTTTAATAAGTCTAGAGTCTAATTGTGGATACATTTTTTTTACTAAATCAGGTATGTGAGTGGGGGTTTTATGATTTAAAAATTTTGATATTTGTTTTTCACGCATCCTCCTATGACTTATTAAAGCCCTTACAAATCTTTTAGGCTTATCAATAAGGTTTCCATGAGAAGGAATATAATATTTTTCTTCCCTTGTTAACATCTTCTCTAAACTTATAAAATAATCTTTCATATTCCCATCTGGCGGAGAAACTAAAGTAGTTGACCAACCCATAATATGATCACCTGTTAATATAGCATCTGCTCCTAAAACGCTATAACAAATATGATTAGAGGTATGCCCTGGCGTATGAATACACTCCAAAGACCAATTTTCTCCTTTAATAACCTCTTTGTCCTTTAAAAAATGATCCGGAATAAAATTTAAATCTGCTCCTTCCTCACCAACTGCAGATCCATGCGGTCCATAACCCATTATTATAGCACCTGTCTCTTTTGATAATGGCATAGATGCTGGAGAATGGTCTGCATGAGTATGCGTAACAATAATATGAGTTATTTTTTCTTTTTCTGTTGCCGCTAATATTGCATCAACATGTGAAGTAATATTTGGACCAGGGTCTATAATAGCAACATTTTTTTCCCCTACTATATATGTTCCTGTACCATGCAATGTATATGGACTAGGATTTGGAGCTACTATTCTTCGTATACCTGGCAATACCTCTTTAGAAACAGCATAGTCAAAATCCAAATCTTTAGAAAGCAAATTTTGAATTGAAATATCCTTTGTTTTATCTATCAAACAACTTATCCTTAAATATTATTTACGTAACCTTACCTTTGGAATATATATATATATAAAATATAGTAAACTATAACCTAATCAGAATGAAAATATAAAATAATGACAGAAAAACAATATATAGCCAGAAGCATGGAAAAAAAAGAGTTAAAATTTACACCTAAAAATAAAAAAAATAATCCAATTGTTAAGCCAAGAAATGCAGCAAGTTTAGTTTTACTTAAAAATACAGTAAAAAGTACTAAAGTATTATTAGGTAAAAGATCTGATAAAACTCGTTTTATGCCTGGGGCTTGGGTGTTTCCTGGTGGCGTATTAGATAAAAATGATTTTAAAACTCACAAATATACTCAACTTAAACAAAAAATTGTTTCTAGATTAGCTGTATCCAATAACATCAATACTGCAAATGCATTAGCTTTAGCAGCTGTTAGAGAAACAGCAGAAGAAACTGGTTTATTTTTAGGACAATACCGTAAAAATATTATTTACAAAAATAATATGGAACATGATAACGGTATAAAAACAATGCAAAATAATAATTTAGTACCTGATCTCGCAAAATTAAGTTATCTCGGAAGAGCAATAACACCAACATTCAGTCCTATTCGTTTTCATGCAAGGTTTTTTCTATCTGATGCAAAATATCTGAAGGGAAAAATCAGAACTACTAAAGAGCTTGTAGAAATAGATTGGATACCTCTAAAAAAAGCTTTAAAACTTCCTATGGCTGATGTTACTGAATTCATGATTGAAGAACTCATTTCATTTAATGGAGATATATCCAAAATAAATAAAATGTTGGATAATAGACCCATGTTTACATGGAAAATGGGAAAACAGTGGATAACCAGAAAATAATCTACTACATGAAAACTTTTACAGAAAAACTTTATACTAACTACAAACAACAAATAGATATTGAAAGTATATTTGCTAAAAAAATAAGTAAATATCAGGAAATTATGATATTTCAATCAAAGCTATTTGGAAAAATTTTAACTCTAGATGGCGTTATTCAAATTACTGAAAAAGACCATCATCCATATTCGGAAATGTTAACACACGTCCCCACTTTATCTCATAATCAAATAAAAAAGGTTCTTATAATTGGAGGGGGTGACGGAGCTATAGCTCACGAATGTCTTAAATACTCTGAAATAGATGAAATAACATTATGCGAAATCGATGAAGAAGTTATAAATTTAAGCAAAAAGTATTTACGTAACATCAACTATGGCTCATTGAACAATAAAAAGGTCAAAATTTTAATTAAAAATGCTTTTGAATTTGTTAGCAATAAAAATTTTAAAAACTATTTTGACCTTATCATAGTTGACAGGCCTGACCCCATAGGACCTGGAAAACAATTATTCAGAAAAATATTCTATGAAAATATAAAACAAATAATGAAAGAAAAAGGTATTGCAGTTTTTCAAACTGGCGTTCCTTTCTTTCAAAAAAAAGAGCTCAAAGAAACAATGATTAAGTTAAAAAGTATATTTAAACATTCAGGAGTTTATTTAACTGTAATACCAACTTATACGGGCGGATATATGGCATTAACTTGGGCATCAAACAAAACTGATATTAAAAATAAGAAAATTCGTGATAATTTGATCCAGGATAATAATATTAAGACTAAATACTATAATGAACATATACATTATAGTTCATTCAATTTACCAGAGTGGATATTTAAGATAATTACGTGATATCTAAGTAATACTCTTTCAATGTTTTCAAAGCATTAAAATTAGATACGTAAACAGAAGTATAAGCACCAACTCCAAGAATTCTTAATTTGTCTCCCGTTTTTAATGAAAGCGGAAGTTTATATTTATTTTTTTCATATATAATATCAGCGCCATCACAGGATGGACCTGCTATTATAACTGGACCATTTTTACTTCTTTCATCATTTTTAGAAGGAATAATTTTATATTTTATTGCTTCATTTTCTGTCTCAGCTAAACCACTAAATCTGCCTATATCAATATATACCCATCTAATTTCATCATTTTTATTTTTTTTTGACACTAAAATTACCTCTGTTTCAATTATTCCAGCCTCAGCTACTAAATACCTACCAGGTTCCATAATTATTGAGGGGTGATCTTCACCAAAAATATTTTTTATTTCCGTATATAACTTTTTAGCAAAAATACTTAAATCACTATTATAATCCTTATAGCTTACAGGAAAGCCTCCCCCTATATTCAAAAACTCTAATTTGACGTTATGTTTTCTTAAATATAAATATACTTTATGACAAGTTTTTAAGGCATCTATCCACCTTTCTATATTAATTTGCTGAGAGCCAACATGAAATGATAACCCTGCAGGTTTTAATCCTTTATTTTTTGCTTCGAGCATTAAATCCTTCGCCATATCAGGAGAACATCCAAATTTTTTTGATAAAGGCCAATTAGCCCCATGATTATCTACTTGCAATCTACAAAAAACTCTAGATCTAGGTGCATTTTTATATAATTTTTTTAATTCTTCTTCAGAATCAAAAGCAAATAATCTTATTCCGTTTTTATAAGCCCATATAATATCTTTTTGTTTTTTAACAGTATTTCCAAAAGACATATTATGGGGATCTACAGATTGTTTTAAACATATTTGAATTTCCTTTTTGCTAGAAACATCAAAATATGATCCATTATTGTTTAAACAATCTATAATTTTTGGTGCAGAATTAGCCTTAACTGCATAATATATTTTAGTTTTTGGAAAAAGATTTGTCATTTGTTTATAAGACTTATCTATTACAGATAAATCCATAACTAAACAAGGCGTAGATAAGTTATTTTCATCTAAAAAATTTGATAATTTGGAATTAGACATCTTTTAATTCATTAAACCTCGTTTAATTTTTTTTACCTCAATTTTTTTTGGCTTCAATTCATTTTTCAATAAATTTAATGATAAATTTGGATCTGTTTTTCCACACATAAATATATCAAAAGCAGCATAACTTTTCTCTGGCCATGTATGGACACTTATATGAGACTCTGCTAATAATGCTATAGCAGATATACCTAATCCTTCTCCAAAGTGATAAGCATGTTGATACAAAACCGTTGCCTTAGCAGCTCTTGCTGCTCTTAACAATAAGTCATTAATTTTATTAGTACTTTCTTCATTACATATACCCCACATATCAACCAAATAATGCATTCCTGCATAAATTTTTCCATCAACATATACAAGATGACTATCTTTTTTTTTATAAATACTAGTTCCAACATTCATTTTTAATAACCTTATTTTATGTAAAAAAACCCCTAGGAAAGTACACTTTTGTTGCCAACAATCAAGACCCGTAATTATTACATGGTACCACTGGTCGGACTCGAACCGACACTGAGTTGCCTCAAATGGATTTTGAATCCATCGCGTCTACCAATTCCGCCACAGTGGCAATGTATTTTATTATATCATTAGTATAGAATTTAAAATTCAGCAAACAAAATCATTGATATTCATATTTTTTCATTAATAAGGGCAAATCTCTATTCCAAACCTCTTGAGCAAGATGGTAACTTTTATATTGATCTGAGATCCCTTTATCAAAGACCTCAGCCGGACTTAATCCTTTCTCAACTGCCTCTTTTGCTATTTTAGAAATATAATTTATCCAATTTTTAGTCATATATAACTCCTCTTTATCTCTAATTATAGGACCATGACCTGGAACCAATATTTTCCATTTATTATTATGTAATATATCTATATATTTAGACCAATTATCTATATTTGCGTGTGGAATAGTTGGAGCTCTTTTATTAAAAATCAAATCACCTGAAAAAACAACCTCCTCGTCAATATCCACTACAACGAGATCTCCTTCTGAATGACCATTTTTATATTCTCTTATACCGATTTGATGATTGCCCAAGTTTATTTTCAGAGGAAATACCTTATTATTTTCAATATCAACTATTTTAGTATTAAGAAACCATTCTTCACCTATTAAATTTTTCATTTGTCTTAATAATCTTTTTCCATATTTTTCGTATCTAAGTATTTCACTAGAGCTCATAATTATTTCCACACCTAATTCTTGGTAACTAGAAATACCAAATGAATGATCTGGATGATGATGTGTTATAACTAAATATTTAATAGGAATTGAAGATATAGATCTTATAATACTTATAACTTGTTCTGCATAAAGTGCACTCGGACCTGCATCTATTACCAAAATACCCTTACTGCCAATTATAAAGCTGGTATTACTAATAGCACCGCCATTAATAGAATTCAATCTAGTATTATCTCCTTCTATCACGAATATACCATCCGCTAATTCTACATATTTTAAATTATACTTGAAATTTTCTGCAAATGTATTTTCTATAAAAAATACTATAAGAGCAATTACTATGATTATGTAATTCATTTACATAGTATTATGTGAAAAAAACTCTAAACCCTGAGAATCTTTGACATGCACCCTAATGCTTTGACCTTTTTCAGGCAAATCCAACAAAATAACTGGATCAGATGATAACGCTGCATATGTAGCAATATCTGCTATTGGACCATTATTATCATCTACATGTATTTTATTAACATAATATTCAGGAATAACTTCGCCATCAACACCAACAACAAATCCTGTTTCCATAGGATGCGTAATTTTCAACTTTATTCTCTCTGCCTTTCCTTCACGACCATATTGTTTAACAGCAATTTTTCCTACTTCTCCCTGTTCACATATCTCTACAGTTGGGTCGCATGAAGGTGATGAACAACCCCCTGGACTAGCAACAAAAACCATCTTTGAACCAACATGCCAAACACCTTCTTGATCTAAAACTGCAGCCCTAACTGGAGAATCATCCTCTAAACGCACATTCATACCAAGTGCTTCTATCTTTTTATATGGATTAAGTTCTATAACCTGTTGTATAGGATTATTCTCAATAATTAATATAAATTTAGTAAAGGCATGCAATCTTTTAGGAATTTTAACTATTAAAGGTACTTCATGTGGCTCTTCAACATGATCCTGCATTATTACTTTTACGTCTTCTACAAATTTTACTCTACTATTTATACCTAATAAATTTTCTCTTAGTTCATCCCACATAACCGAATTTTGTGGGTCTAAATTTTTGATAGCTTGATCCAAACTATCAGAAGTAGGCATATTTCTGTTAACCGTGGGACTGGAAGTTAATTCTTCAGATAACTCGGCTCCTGCCTTAAAATCAGAGAAAGGCCCTGCAAGCAAAACAGTTGCTGAATTACAAAAGCATAAAATAAATAAAAATAAATATAATTTAAACATATATTTTCCCCAAAGGTAATATAGTGTGTTTAAATATAAATACAAATATAAATGGTTAAAATAAAATGTTAAAAAAACTTTATTTCAAAATTTTAGAACTATCAGCAAAACCTCGATCTGAATGGTTTCTTGCATTAGTTTCTTTTTCTGAAAGTTCAATATTTCCTATTCCGCCAGATGCATTACTTTTACCCATGACATTAGCAAGACCTCTAAAATGGATTAGACTTGCTTTAATCACGACTATATTTTCTGTTTTAGGCGGACTATTAGGATATTTTATAGGAATGTATTTATGGGATTCTTTTGGAGAACAAATAATAAAAATATATCACCTTGAAGAAAATTATAACCTTTTTAAAAATAATTATAATGATAATGGAGCAATAATCGTATTTTTAGCTGGCTTTACTCCGATACCTTATAAACTAATAACAATTGCTTCTGGTGGCTTAAAATTAAATATATTTACCTTTTTAATAGCATCCATACTATCTCGCGGATTAAGATTTTTTATAGTAGCAGGACTAATAAGATTACTCGGCCCTGTTGCTAAAAATTATATAGAAAAATATTTTAACCTTTTTTCAACTATATTAGGGATAATTATAATTGTAGTTGCCACTATATGGCTATATCTTTAGAATATGAATTATATATATAATAATTTTAATAAACCTTATTTTTGGGCTTTTTTAATTTCTACGTCTGCCCTTATTTTTGCTCTATATCTTGAATATATAGCCTCCTTGAGGCCTTGTCACTTATGTATACTTCAAAGATATGCTTATGGTATTACATTAATATTAAGTCTATTAGCTTTTATTTATAAATTTAAAAAAATTATATCCTTTCTGATTTGTATTTCCATGTTAGTTACTTTAATGATTGCTTTTTGGCACTTAGGTATAGAATTTCAATGGTGGTTACCATCTAGTTCTTGTTCAAACTGGGACACAAATATTGGTTCTTTAACAGAAGAATTAAATAATAATTTATTAGAATCTCGTTCTTCAAACTGCGATATATTATCTCCAAAATTTCTTGGAATTACGCTTGTGCAGTGGTCTTTTATTTATATTGTTGCAACTACATTTTTTATAACTATATTAACTTACAAAATGTTAAAGAAAAAAAATTATGGATAAAAAAGAAAAACATAAAGAAATAATTAATGAAATGATAAGAGTTAACCAAGCAGGAGAGTTTGGGGCCCAAAAAATATATGAAGGGCAGTTAGCTGTACTACCAAAAGATAAAACTATAAAAGGTATGGCAAAACAGGAAAAAATACATTTAGAAGAATTTAATAAATTAATGGTAAAAAATAGAGTTAGACCAACTGCCATGTCTCCTATCTGGGCGGTAGGAGGGTTTTTCTTAGGTGCATCATCAGCATTGATTGGAAGAGATGCAGCAATGGCCTGCACCTTAGCTGTAGAAGAAGTAATTGACAAACACTATGAAGATCAGGAAAAAAAATTAAAAAAAAATGTTAAAGATATGGAATTACTTAAATTAGTAAAAAAGTTTAGAAATGAAGAAATAGAACATAAAAATATAGCTATCGAAAACAATGCTAAAAATGCAAGAGGTTACAAGTTACTAAGCTTTGGAATTAGAAATATAACAAGAGCAGCGATAAAAATTTCTAAAAAAATTTAATCCTATATAGTAAAAGACTCACCACAACCACACCGGGCTGTTTCATTAGGGTTTTTAAATGTAAAACTAGACTGTAATTTATCCTGAGTCCAATCCACTTCGCTGCCAATTAGAAACAAAGTTGCCGAAGCATCTATATAAATATTTATATCACCTCTTACGATTTTTTCATCATTGTCCTTTTCTTCTGAAGTGTAACTTACGTCATAAGTCATACCTGAACAGCCCCCGGTTTTTACTCCAAACCTAACTCCTAATGTATTCTCAGGTGCCTTAGACATAATAAATTTAATTCTTTCTAGAGCTTTATTTGTTAAAGAAATAATTTCTGGTCTTTTGTTAATCATATACACTCCTTATCAAAAAAATCCTAACTCAAGTTTTGCTGCCTCACTCATGTTATCTTGAGTCCATACAGGTTCCCATACAATCTCAACTCTAACATCCCCAACATTTTTACATTTTGAGACTGCTTCTGCAACCCTATCAGGAATAGTTTCAGCTTCAGGACAATTAGGAGTAGTTAAAGTCATAACAATTACTACATTATTTTTATCATCAATATCAATATTATATACCAAGCCTAATTCCCAAATACTTACAGGTATTTCTGGGTCATATACAGTACCAAGAGCCTCTATAATTAACTCTTTTAAGTTATTATTCAGTTCTGGTTCTTTATTTTCTAATTCCGTCATTCTTATATACATTCCCAAAAAGTAATATATGCAAATCTTTTATTAATTACTATACTTTATTAAATATTTTATTCACCTTCAATAATCCGTCTGCAAGAACCTCAAAATCTTTTATACTATTGTATATGCCAATAGATGCTCTAGCCGTCGTAGAAAGTTTATACCTTTCCATAGTAGGTTGAGCACAGTGATGTCCTGTTCTAATTGCAATATTATATGTATTTAACAAAGTTCCAACATCATGTGCATGAAAGTCTTTATAAATAAAAGAAATAACTCCCCCTCTATTATAAGGATTACCAATTATTTTTAAACCCTCCAAGCCACTTAAAACTTTTATACCTTCATCAAGTAGATTTTGTGAATGATCATATATTTGATCCATACCAATAGAGTTCATCCATTTTAAAGCCTCACCTAAACCTATAACTCCGACAATATTCGGTGTCCCTGCTTCATATTTGCTTGGTAAATCAGCATATGTAGTTTTAGCAAATGATACTTTATCTATCATATCACCTCCACTTTGATAAGGAGGGGCATCAGATAATAACTCTTCTCTTCCATAAAGCACACCAACTCCAGAAGGACCATAAGTTTTGTGGCCAGAAAAAACGTAAAAGTCACATCCTATATCTTGCACATCAACTGGCATCTGCGGCACTGCCTGACATCCATCTATTAACGTTATAATACCTTGTTTTTTTGCCTCCTTACAGATTTCCTTAACAGGGACAACTGTACCTATAGCATTTGAAATATGCGTAATAGATATAATTTTGGTATTTTTATTTATTAATTCTTTTATAGTTTCTAAAGAAATATTTCCATTATCGTCTGCCTCAGCGACTTTTATTATAGCTCCTGTTTTTTTACAAACTATTTGCCATGGAACTATATTGGAGTGATGTTCTAACCTAGAAAGTATAATTTCGTCACCTTCATTTAAAGATGCGACACCAATAATTTCAGCAACTAAGTTAATTGCTTCAGTTGCGCCCCTAACGAATATAATTTCACTTAATTTTTTAGCATTTATAAAACTTTTAACTACTTCTCGAGAGTCTTCATATTGATCCGTAGCAACTTGACTTAAAGAATATACGCCTCTATGAACATTAGCATACGAGTTTGAATAGATGTCCTTTATACAATTAATAACTTGATAAGGTTTTTGGGCACTAGCTGCACTATCTAAATAGGTTAAATTATTGTTCTTTAAAATAGGGAAATCTGCAATAATATTTTTAAAAATTGTTTTTGGATTCAATTTAATATGTTCCATAATAATCCGCCATAAATTTCTGTGCATTTTTTTTAAATGAAACATCTAAATTTTCAAACACTATTTCACTAAACGCTGCTATCAACATTTTTTTTGCCTCATTATTAGAAATTCCTCGAGAAGATAAATAAAATAATTGTTCTGGATCTAAACTCCCTACAGTCACACCATGGGAACAACTAACATCATCAGCGAGAATTTCTAACTCAGGTTTAGAATTAACTCGTGCAGACTGATTAAGTAGTAAAGATTTTCCAGACATATTTGCAACTGTATCATCAGCTTTTTTTTCTACTCTTATTTTACCTTGGAAGGAAGCTCTAGCTTTATCATTTAAAATTGCTCTAACATTTTGATTGCTGTTAGTACTTTTAGCTATATGCCTAACTTTAGTTAACAATTCATTCTTAGATTTTTCTAAACCTAATAATAATCCGTTAAGATTCACCAATGAATTAGTTCCATTTAAATTTACCCTTATTTCATCACGAGCATCACCTTTTGAACAAACAAACGAAGTAGAGTTAAAAATCGCGTTTTCTTCTATATCTGCATGAGTACAATTAACATTAGTATTATTAAAATTTCCTGCTATAAGTCTCATAAATGAAAGAGAAGAATCTCTAGATAAATTTATATCCGTTACACTAGATGAAAATAATAGGTTATCTTCTGAATATAAACCTATATTTTTTTCAATAACTTTACATTTTGCTCCTGCTTCTAGGATTATTAATGACCTTATGTGATTCATTAAATTTGTCTTATTATTAGATAAATTTATTATTTCTATATATCCAGAAACTTTTATATTTTTTTCTATGTAAATAACGGCCCCATCTTTGTGAAAAGCTGTATTTAAGGAAACTATTCCCTGTGATTTCGGATCTATAATATTTGATAGTCTTGTTTCAAAATGTTTATTGACAGGATTGATATTTCCCTCAATTATTTCTGGATGATTTTCTATAAAATAACTTAAAGAATTTATTAATACTCTTTCAGGCAACTTATCTGCTTCTATTTTAACAACACTTCCATTATGCAATATAAGTCTGGCAATACAGTCTTCATCCTTAATTTTCAATTCAGATAAATCGATATTCTCCTTACCTGTTATAGAAAAATAATTATTAGTTAAATTTTTATAAGGATATACATTCCACTCTTCTACACTAGTGTCAGGCAACCCTGATTGTTTAAACTGGTCAATAGCTTCTTCTCTCAAATTTTCTAACCAAGGTATATTCTTTCCAGGCAAAGTATTCTTATGCTCTTCATATAATTCTACATATTTTTCTTTTAGAACTTGACTATTCATTTTACTAATTAGCCTCAATAATACCTTGATAACCCTTTTGCTCTAATAATAAAGCTAGAGATTTATCACCTGTTTTAACTATCTTGCCATTTGCTAGAATATGAACTGTATCTGGTTGAAGATAATCAAGTAATCTTTGATAATGTGTTATAACCAAACCACTAAGATTTTTATTTCTCAAATTATTTACACCCTTTGCTACAACTTTAAGAGCATCAATATCTAAGCCTGAGTCAGTTTCATCTAAAATTGCTAGAGTAGGAGATAAAATAGACATTTGAAAAACCTCTGCTCGTTTCTTCTCACCTCCTGAAAAACCAACATTTACAGATCTAGTGAAAAAATCTTCACTCATTTCCAATTCTTTTGCTTTTTCTCTTGCTAATTTAAGAAATTCAACAGCATCTAATTCTTTTTCGCCTCTCATTCTTTTTTGTGCATTTAAAGCAGTTCTAATAAAGGTTGAAGTGGCAACACCTGGTATTTCAACAGGATACTGAAAAGCTAAAAATACCCCTGATGCCGCCCGCTCATCAATAGACATTTTTAATAATTCTTTGCCTAAATATTTTATAGAACCCTCTTTAACAGTATAACCATCCTTACCCGCTAAAACAGAGGCTAATGTTGATTTTCCAGCACCGTTTGGTCCCATAATTGCGGCCATTTCTCCACTATCAATTTTGAGAGAGAGACCATTTAAAATAGTTTTTTCTGCAACCTCTACAACAAGGTCATTAATTTCTAATGAAATAGCCAAAGTACATACCTCTTATTTAATGTTATCCTACCGAACCCTCTAGACTTACGCCTAAAAGCTTTTGCGCTTCCACTGCAAATTCCATAGGAAGCTTTTTTAATACCTCTTTACAAAAACCATTAACAATAAGTGATACTGCTTCCTCCGGATCTAGCCCTCTTTGCTGACAATAAAATAATTGTTCATCACTTATTTTGGAAGTTGTTGCTTCATGAGCTATTTGCGCGGTATCATTTCTAGAATCAATATAAGGAACGGTATGACCTCCACATTGGTTTCCTATTAGTAAAGAGTCACATTGAGAAAAATTAGTAGCATTTTTTGCTCCTGCCTGCATTCTCACTAACCCTCTATAAGTTTGTTGTCCACGACCTGCAGATATGCCTTTTGAAATAATCGTAGATTTGGTATTTTTTCCAATATGAATCATTTTTGTCCCAGTATCGGCTTGTTGTTTTCTATTAGATATAGCAACCGAATAAAACTCACCCGACGACCCATCTCCTTGTAATAAAACTGATGGATACTTCCATGTAATAGAAGAACCAGTCTCTACCTGTGTCCATGAAATTCTTGAATTAACTCCTCGACAAGCTCCTCTTTTAGTAACAAAATTATATATACCACCTTTACCATTTTCATCTCCTGGGTACCAATTTTGCACTGTTGAATACTTAATTTCTGCATTATCTAAAGCTATTAATTCAACAACTGCTGCATGAAGTTGGTTATCATCCCGCATAGGAGCAGTACAACCTTCTAAATAAGAAACATATGAACCTTCGTCTGCTATTATTAATGTTCTTTCAAATTGTCCTGTATCAGCTGCATTAATTCTAAAATATGTACTTAAATCCATAGGACATCTCACACCTGGAGGAATATAGACAAATGAGCCATCAGAATAAACGGCGGAATTAAGCGCTGCATAAAAATTATCGGTCTGAGGAACAACTGATCCCATATACTTTTTTATTAAATCTGGATGAGTTTTTATAGCTTCAGAAATAGGACAAAAAACTATTCCTAATTCCGCTAATTTAGATTTAAACGTAGTTGCAACAGATACTGAATCAAATACCGCATCTACAGCTATGTTTTCTGATCCTGCTATACCAGCAAGCATTTCTTGTTCCTTGAGTGGTATACCTAATTTATTATAAGTAGCTAATATTTCTGGGTCTATCTCATCTAAACTTTTAGGTTTATCTGCATCTGTTTTTGGTGCTGCATAGTAATATGCATCTTGGAAATCAATCTCTGGAAAATGAATATTTGCCCATTTAGGATTATCACTTTTCATATTTAGCCATTTTTTATATGAATCTAGTCTCCATTCCAATAACCATTCTGGCTCATCATTTTTATTAGATATAAATTTAACTATATCTTCATTTAAACCTTTAGGAGCAAATTCCGTCTCAACCTCTGTTACAAAACCATACTTATAATCTTTTGTGGCTTTTTCTACTGTTTCAATTGTCTTATTATCAACTGCCATTAATTTTCCAAATGATTAAATTTACTATTTATTGTACCAATTTTACTATTCCTAAAATTCTGAATAGGCTTGGACATTTCTTCTATAGATACGGAATTTAAAGCATTACTTACTGCATTATTAATTATCTGCCAATTACTATGAGATGGACACATAGCGGCTAACCCACAAGTATGATTAGATTCTTCAATACAAACTGTGAGTGCTACTTTACCATCTATAACATCTAT
>MDTD01155814.1_pt1 | contig 24305 bp, 25 predicted proteins | sample 811221 | NCBI WGS metagenome assembly MDTD01 (sample SAMN05326646, study PRJNA326480) | marine metagenome | isolation source: seawater | place: Pacific Ocean: South West | collected 2011 | reverse complement strand
GGCTGGGTGTGGAAGTGCGGTAACGCATGTAGCTGACCAGTACTAATAGCTCAATTGGCTTAATTTATGCACTGAAAAAAATTTATTTCGATGTAGATAATTTTTTATAAAATTCTAATTCTAGATTATCTTTTATTTTATTGTCTAAATAGAACTTATTTAATTCATTCAAATTTACTTCACCGCTACCAATATCTAGTTTTTCGTTATTTATATCTGAAGAAAAAAAATTTATTTTTAGTTTTTTTGTTAAGGATTTAAATTTTCTTATATATTTGTTTTCAATTTGTTTGGAGTAATTTTCGATATATTCAAAGTTGTAAACTTCATGTTCTCCATCGAATGTTTGGTTCTTAATAATTTTATAATTATAAATTTTAAGCAAATTTTTAACTTCATACATTTTATTTAGATGTTCTTTTCCAGATCCAATAAAGATTATTTTTGGATAACCACTATTTTTACATATGAAATTAAACAAAAAAACTAAAGCCAACTCATTAAATTCGCAAATGGCATTGTTGACCATTAAAACATCAAATTTTATATTTTTTTCATTTAAATTCCTAAATTCCCACCATGGAATATGATTTATTTTATTTTTTTCGTCTTTGAAGTTAGCGTTTTCTTCTGCTAGTTCGTTATTAATGCCAAAACTACCAAATAATAAGTTCTGAAATAAATAATAACCCTCAGTTACATCATACAGGCTTATTTTATAATTACTTAAAGCTAAAAGTAGTGACAAATATCCACTACCACCTCCAACTTCTAATACTTTAGAATTATTATCAAAAAATGTTTCAAATATTCTTTTTTGATAAACAGCACTAATAAGTGAGCTCTTAACATTATTTTCATTTCCTAAATTCTTTGTAATTTCTGAAACTTTTAAAGTAATTTTCTTAAGATTATCGAATTCTTCAATTGTTAAACCTTTTAACTTATTTGTAATTAAATCTTCATAAAATTTGTGATGTGTGCAAGAATATTTGCTTAATTCTATATTATTTGAAGCATTATCTTTAATTCCCAATTCAATATTATGAGTATTTTGAAAAACTCTTTGCTCAGCTATTGGCGAGCTTTTTGAAATTAAAGCACTTTTTTTTTTATAATATTCTAAAAATGATAAACTCATATATTAATTCTCAATTAGAATTTAATAATTTAAAAAAGATTAATAGTCTACAATTTATTTAAAAAAGCTTTTTAATTGCTTCACAATATTTTGACATTCTGGTATCTCTTTGTCTGAAAAATTTAGTTGCTTCATATTTAGAATATTTATTTGATGTTTTTAATTCTAAAATAATTTTATCATTATCTAAAATTTTTACTTTAGAAGTATTGTCCTTTTTTAATGCATTATTTGTAGAATAAATTCTCTCACAATTCACATCTGTATCTAAAGTTATTCTTCCAATCTCACAACTATAGTAGTTTCTCAAATAAGAAATTTTAGTTTTTGGAATTAAAGCTATGTCTCGAGTTTCTTTTGCAATCAAAGAATTAGAAAACTCATTTATATTAAATCTTTTAACATATTTTGTTCTCCAGTAACTATCTGTATGCTTTATCTCTAAATTAAGATCTTTAAAATCAGTGTTATAGTACCTTATCCTAACCTTTTTTCTTGGTGAAATTCCTTCTTCGCTATCGTGAAAAAAATCTAAATTTACTGTATCAAAATATATAGAGTTAATTTTTCTAGATGGAAATAATTTATTTATTTTTTTTTTTAATTTTATATCAAAAAAAAATTTTTTACTTACTAAGAATTTAATTTCTTGTCTTTTTTGAATAATTTCTTTTTTTATTTCCATATATCTAATATTTGCTTAATTGCATGATTATCTTTTTAGAAAAGATTTGAAACATACTATCTTTAGTTAACAATTGAAATTTGAGATAATTCATCCTTATCCAATTTTTTTATAAAGTTTAAACATTCAAATTTTCCTACTTTTAAAAATGAACTTCCAAACTCCTGTTTTTTTCTATAAGCACTTAAACAAATATTAGATTCATCAATTTTTATATTATCGATTTCAACTTTAGATGAGTCCTTTGAGGCTACAGCAATATTAGAAAATTCTACTTTTGCATTACTAAATTTTACATTTGATTTTTCACCTACTGAAATTCCTTTATCACCGCAGTATTGAGCAATTAGATTTTTAATTTCATATGTGCCTGCTGAAAAATCTAGACAATCGTTTTCAGCATTTTTAATATTAACATTTTCTATTTCTATGTTAGAAAAATCGATATCAAGAGCGTCAAATAAAGAATTAGAAATATTAATATTTTTAATTTTACCTGATGAATTTAGTATATTAATTGAATCTTCACACATAAAATTTTTTGCATTTAAAGTTACATTTTCAAAAGATGAATTTAAAAAAGTAACACAGCCAGTTAGTGATTTAGAATTAAATCTTCCTTTTTTAATATTATCGATAATTTCTTCTGTAAACACATTTTTAGAATTTGCAAAATTTATATCTAAATCTTTTATATTACCTTCTAAAATTAACCTAGAATTTGGGTTAGAGAAATCAAATGTAACTACATCAAGGTTTTCTATATTTTCAAAATTTGCAATATAAGTAAGATCTTCGCTTAAATTGTAGAATTTTTGATCATTTTTTAATTTAAGTATTTTTGTGTTAATTTTATAACTTAGATTGCCTAAATTAATTGGGAAAAGTTTAAACCCACCTGAAACATAATTTTTATTATCTCCCGAGATAATATTAACGTACTGATCCAAACTTATTTCATTGCATGAAATAATATCTTCAGTAATTAAATCATAGTCACATACAAACGTTTTGTCATCATGCATTAAGGAATATTTTTGAATTATTTTATTTTCTTCAGAATAAATATTATTTAAGTTGAAATTTTCTTTAAAATATTTTTTTATTTTATTTATTAAAATTGTATGTTCTTTGGTAAAATTATTATTTACTTTTAATAAAGGTTTATCAATTATATTTTGTTTTTTTTTGTATTCAGATTTTAAATCATAAAAAGAGCATTCCATTTTAGTTGAAATTTTAAATTGAAAATCATATTTTTTTAAAAAATTTCTAAATTCTGATTTATCTTTTTTATTTATTTTATTTAAATTGCAATCTTCAATTTTTATATTGTCTCCACCCAATTTTACATTACCTTCTTTATAAATTTCATATAACTTGAATTTATATGGTTGATAAAAAAAATTTCTATTTTGCAAAGCTAGACCATGGCTGGCATATTTTTTGGTAATATTAAAATAAAAATCTGAATTATCGATGTAATCCTCAAAGTTATTTAATGAAAATAAATAAATTGCATCTGAAGCAATTTTAATTGCATTAAAATTTTTTAAATATTGTTTATTAATTATTTTTGGGCTATTTGCTTCCCTGTATTCATAATTGTTGAATTTTTTTACTTGCTTGTTAACAACGAATTCTCTAATCTTTATTAATTCTTTTTGGTTCTTCCAATGTATCCTTTCATCATACTCTAATATTGGTCCCTCTCTCTCCAAGTTGGACTCCAAAAATTCTTTTGTAGGTAATTCTTCTATAAAACCAAAATAAGAAATATCATTCATATTAACTTCAATAATTCTCATCTTCAGAGTTGTATAATTATAATAATTTAACATACTGTTCCAAAAAAGGTGATCATTTCCATATCTTGTAAATGGTAGTAGAATTTTAAATCTTGTCATTCCCTCATAGTTATCATCCACTACTTTTACTAATATTGAACTATACACATGTATGTTCGTTCTAGAATTAGTCTTAAGATGATCTTTCCAATCACCAGTAATCCTGAACTTTATTTTTAAATCCTTATCTTTCGTAATAATTTTAGCATCTATCCATTTCTTAAACCTATCTTTAATATGATTTCCATCGCTTACATATGCTCTAAAAATATTTTTTTGGTATTTTCCAAAATTGTTAGGATTAAGTTCAATCTTAATTTTATCAGGAAATGCGTTTGCATTTAAATTGTTGAAGATTATAAAAAATAAAATAAATAGAAAGTTAACTTTCATCAACAATAAAATTTTTAATCAAAGTTTTATTATTATTCAAATATCTTTCAAACTCATCTTTATTTTTGAAAGATTTAGATATATTCATCTCAACTTCTTCATCATTCAAACTATCGCAAGATAACTGCATATAATCATCTTTATTTATAAAATCAGAGAGCTCATTTTTCTTTATTAATATCGTAAAATTACATCTGATATTTCCTGATTGGGATTTATTTGAAATAAAGTACTTTGATAATTTGTTACTCATTAAATGATAAATTAATTTAAACAAAACCAGAACCAAAAATAAAATAAAAGTATACCTAAAGTTAACAGTCATGGTTATTCCCATTGTTAGAAGTGCAAAATATATAATTAACTCATAAGGAGATCTAACTGGTGTACGAAATCTGATAATAGAAAGAGCACCAACCATACCAAGACTTAACGCTATATTAGTTCCAATTGCTGTGGTAATTACGAACCCTAATGCTGGAAGACTAAAACCAAGAAAAATAAAATCTTTATTTCTAAATAACTTTAGCTCTGAATAAATTGAACATAAAAATATATATAGGATACCTAATATTCCTACACTAACAATTTTTATTGTAAAAGTAAGTGTGGGAATTGTTTTTATGATATCTATAAGTTCCAATTTAACACTTTCTTAATTTAGTTTCTCCATCTACCTCTATAATTAGTAAAAACATCCTTTTCATTTTCTTGAAGCTCTAAACCTAATTTAATTTTAAATTTATCTACATCTTTAGAATATTTGCATAAAGTTTTAAGTTCTTCAGGCGTAATTGCAAATTTATTATCTCTTCCTTCTAAATTATTATCAATCGTAAAGTGTTTTTCAACACAACATGCACCATTACTTATAGCATAAATTGCATCATTTATTCCTTTGCAATGACCAGAATATCCAACTTTGTTAAAATTATTTTTTAAATACTCGAATTTTTCAAAATTAGCATTTTCTTCATTTAGTGGGTAAATACTTACGCAATGAAGTGGTATAAAATTATCTAAGTTTTTATATTTTTTAAACTTTTCTAACTCTTCAAACTTCATAGCACCAGTTGATACATAAACCATCTCAAAGTCGTTTAAAGCTTTTTCAATCAACTCTAAATCGTATGCTTCTGGAGAAGGGATTTTTATAAATTTTGTATTTACTTTTTTTAACCTATCATAATCACTATTGTTAAAAACAGAGGCAAAACAATTTAATCCAATTTTATTACTATAATTATATAGTTCATAATATTTTTCGTCGTCTAGGTATGCTTTTTGATAAATTTCTCTTCTTCCATCATTATCCCATGGCCCTGGCTTTAAGTACTTAGGATCCCATAATTGAAATTTAATATCTTCACACCCAGCATTTTTTGCTTCATCCACCATTTTTTTTGCAAGTTCTAAATTACCAAGAAAGTTCCAACCAATTTCAGCAATAATCATGACATTTTATATTATAAAATAAAAGTAATTACAAAACTATTTAAATAATCTTTGTTTAAATAATTTATTAGCTTCTATCAAATCATCCATAGTATCAATTGATACATGCTTTTCATTAAGTATTAGATAACCAGTATTTTTTAAGAGCATGGTATTGCTTTTCAGTATTTTATCTTTTTTGAAAATGTAACAAACGCCATTTCTAATAAATGTTTCACTCAACTCTTGTCTATTAACTATTTTTGATGATGATCTGTCAAAGTAATATAAATTATTATTTTTTAAAAATAATTGTTTAAGTGGATGAAAATCCAAATTAACTTTAGATAATGTCCACAAAGAATTAAATTTTTTCTTTAAAAATTTATTTATTGCTTTTTTAATATCAATTGTACGTCTTAAAGGTGATGTGGGCTCAATTAAAATTATATACTCATATTTTTCATTGTAATACAACTCTGTTTTATTAATTGTTTCTTTTAAAGCATCTAATATTTTTGAATTAGAATTTGAATTTTTTTTACTTCTATAAAATGGAACTTCTAATTTTTCCTTTCTAGCGACGTCAGCAATCTTCTTAGAATCTGTTGATACAACTATTCTAGATATCAACTTAACTTTTTTACAAACATTAATTGCTCGTGTAAGTAAATTGCTACCACCAATTTTTGACAAATTTTTATTTTTTATTCCAATACTACCTGATCTAGCTGGTATTATAGCAAGTATTTTATTTTTTTTTAAAAATTTTCCCATGTTTGAAATAATTACAATTATATCTAGGTATCTCTAATTTATTATTTTTAAAAGTATAATCTGTGTTATCCACAGAAAAAGCAAACTTATAGTTTAAATCTTTCAATATTTTTTTTGTATTTTTATTGTAAGAATATTTACCACCATAGGGATAACAAAAAAAATCAGTTTTAAAATTAAATAACTTTTTTAATAAATTTTTATTTTTTTTGATATCTCTCAACTGATCTTTAAAATTTAATTTAGATAGAACACTATGAGAATATGAATGAGACCCTAAGCTCATGCCCATTTTTTTCATATACATCAACTCTTTTTTGGTTAAATAAAATTTTTTAAATAGATTTCTTTGCTCTTTCTTTGAAAAAAAATAATTAAATATTTTATTTATTATAATTTTATTACCCTTTTTTAAATAAAAGTTAAGTTGAAGTTTTAATTTTATTTTCTTTAATTCTTCATTATTTTTAGCACTCTTAATTTGATATAGCTTAATTTTTTTTAAATTATTTTTTTTTAATTTTTCATTTCTAATTTTTAAATATTTTAATGCTTCTTGAATTTCAGAGGATTTATACTTTCCAAAAATTAAATGTAATTTATGAACATCTAGGAAGTCTTTTTTTTCGTATGGATAAGTCGAAATAAAAAATATAGCCTTATAATTCTTCTTTTTCAAATAATTAGCAACCCAATAGTGGTCCTTAGTTCCATCATCAAATGTTAATAAAATTTTTTTATTTTCAAAGATATCAATGTCATTAATTTTATTAATTTTAAACTTATTTTCAAAAAATTTTATTTGTTTTTTAAAAGATTCTTTATGTAGAAAATTAAAGTACGGTAATTTTCGATCAAAAGTCTTCACATAGTGGTACATAATTATTTTAGTCATAAAAATTTAATTATTTTAACTTTTCTCTTTTTATTTATATATTTTCTTATTATTCCTTTTTTCAAATTTTCTTTTGCTTTTATTAAAACAGTTTCATTAAAATCTTTTCTTTTAAAATAGTAACTATTTTTTACCTTAAATTTTTTTCCAACTAATTTTTTTTTTGATTGCAAGATTTCTATGAGTTCTAAAAAAGTTTTTTTAATTAATTTCAAACCGACCGTATGAATATTGTCTGTATTAACAAAGTTTGGAGTAATTTGGTGAATTATTTTTCCATCGTCTAATTTGTAATCTATAAACATAATTGTAGAACCCAACAACTCAAGTTTTTTTAAATAGAAAGGAAAAAAGTTAGTACCCGCTCCCCGCATATATGGTGATAGTCCTAAATGAATATTTATAAACTTATATTTATATTTATTTATTAAACGTGATTTAATTATTGAACAACCAAAAGATATAATTAAATCTGGTTTAATTATATCTATTTTCTTTACAAAAGAATTTGAATTTATCTCATGTTCCTTGATTATTTTTTGCTTTTTTTTATTAAAATTTTTAGAAACGAATTTTTTAAAAATTTTTTTTTCTATTTTTTTCCTGTCATTTAAATATTTTTTTAGGTAGGTAGAATTATATTGAATGGTTTTAGTTTTCTTATTCTTTTCAATAAAACTTTTTTTTAAATCTAAGCTTTTTGATATTTCAATTAAAGATGGTAAATATTTATGTCTGTAGCTATCTGAAGTAATAGTTACAATTTTCATTATTTATTTTTTTGCGATAATTGAAAATGCTACTGGTGATATTGTATTTTTTCTAACTAAGTTTATTTTATATTTCTTTTCCAATTTTATTAATCTTTTAAATTCTTTTTTAAACCACATCTCAAATTCATTTCTTTTTTTTAATGGAAAATATTGAATGGCCTGATCCCACATATATGCAATTGAACTAAATGGTCCTCCAGTAAATTTATAAGAAAATTTTTTAAATCCAATTTTTTTAAGGAGTTTTTCTAATAAAAAAGGTGTATATCTTCCATAATCTTCTGGGACTTGGTGCAGCTCTCTTAAGAGAGGTTCAAAAATATATAGTGATCCCTTTGACTTTAAAATTTTATGGGACTGTTCTAGCAATACTTTACCATCATCAATGTGATGCATAAGATTTGGAATTAAAATCCAATCTGCAGAGTTAGATCTTAATTTGATATCTCTGTAATTACATGTAAGGCTAGAATTCATTTTAACTATGTTTTTATTAGTTACAAATTTATCATTATACGATCCTCTTTTTTTTAACTTATTACTTGTACAGTCTACAGAAATAAATTTATTTCTTTCAAAATATGGAGCGAATAAACTAACCCCACCATACAATTTTGTTCTTTCCAGGCTTACAACAGTTGAATTAACTTTAATTTTTTTACTAATTTTATTTATATCTTTAAAAAGTAAATTAAAGTGAGGCCATTTATTCTCAGTAAAGAAAACATTTTTTTTTAAAGCCTTTTCGTGTGAACTTAAATTCATAATTTAATAGCTAAGCTTCTTTTGAATATCAACTTTGACATTTTCAAGTATTTTTACAATTTTTTTTGCTGCATTTCCATCTCCGAAGAGATTACTAGGTAATATTTTTTTCTTTCTATTTATCTGTAATTTTATTTTGTTTATTAATTCATTTTCATTAATTTTTGAAAAAATTACATTGAAACCATGCTCTCTAGGTTTTTGCCTATTTCCAACACTTACAGAAGGTATTCCTAAGTAAGATCCTTCTCTTAGAGCAGCACTTGAATTTCCTATGAAGCATTCAGAATTAAAAATTACTTTTAAAAACTCTTCTGGTGGTAGGTTTTTTACAAAAGACAATTTTGAAGTTTTATTTTTTTCTCGAAAAATTCTTATAGATTTTGATATGTTATCTGATCCTGCATCTATATTAGGCCAAAACCAAATCACTTGATAACCAACTTTCTTTGCAACATTAAGTAAGATTTCTGTATTTCTCTTTTCTAATTCATATTGTGTTGTTACTGGGTGATACAAAATTACTAAATATTTTTTTTTAAAATCAATTTTATTTCCAACATAATTAAAATTTTTAAAAAAAGTTTTATCAAATTTTAACTTTTTTTTGTTTATTAAGTCTAATGAAGGGCATCCAGTTAAAAATACATTTTTCTTATTTTCACCCATTTTTATTATTCTATCTCTAGACTTTTTAGTTGCAGGAAAGTGTATATGTGCCATTTTTGTTATCGCGTGCCTTACACTCTCATCTATAGATCCTGTAACTTCACCACCTTGAGTATGTGCTAAAGTTATATTCATATATGTTGAGGTAATAGCTGTAGCCATAGTTTCAAATCTATCAGCTACAGTAACAACTATGTCTGGATTAATATTCGAGAAAATTTGAGAAAGTTCAACAATACCTAGTCCTGTTGACTTAGCCATTGTTAATGGATTGTCTCCTTGCACAATTGAATAAGTTTTAGCTGTTATTTTTATTTTCTCTTTTTTTAAAATACTTTCCAAATTACCATACTTATCTAAAAGTGCTGATGCTCCAATTATTACACTTAAATTAATTTTTTTACTTTTCTTTAGTTCGACAACTAATGACTTAATTCTTGCATAATTTGCTCTACTGTAAATAACTATAGCTACATTTCTTTTTTTCATTTTATGCTTATACCACAACATTTAAATTTTTTTATAAATCAAAAATTTATTTAAAGGATTCTATTATTTTCATAGTATTCAAAGGTTTTATTCCAAATTTATTCAATTTTTTATTAGAAATAATAAAGTTCGGTTTATTTTTGGTAATCTTATAAACTGCTTTTGTTTTATATTTTTTTTCTAAATAGTTTATTAATTTAAAAATTTTAATCGGTTTCTCTGAACCTAGATTAAAAATTTGATTATTCAAACTTTCATGTCTTAAAAATTTTTTAACAATATTTGAAATTATTTCAGGTGATGTTAAATTATTGAATAATTTATTCATGCTATGTATTGAAAATTTTTTTTTATATTTTATAGATTTAACCAGATTGTTTATAAAATTGTCATGATTTAAATTTTTATCTATAACTGCTGGTGACCTCAATATTAAATATTTAATACCGTATTTCTTGCAATGTTTAATAAGTATTTTCTCCATCTTAATTTTTGAAATTCCATAACTGTCTGGCTTATGAGGTTTATAATTTTCATTCAAAACACTATTTGATACACTTCCATAAATTGATATACCGGAAAGCAAAAAAATCTTCTTTGTTTTTTTGAAATTACACAAAAATTGTTTAAAACCAACAACATTTATCTTATTAAAATCTTTTTGCCTCTTTGTTTTGTAGGGAGTGGCGCTTGCTAGATTAATCAAATAAGTAAAATTATCTGAAATTACATTTTTTTTTTTAAAATCCAATTTAGTAGATCTGGTATTTTTTTTTTTAATAATATTTTTATTGTAAGTTAATGTAAGATGATATTTGTTATTTAATTCATCAATAATATTTTTGGCAACGTGACTTGATGCACCAGTTATCAATATTTTTTTCATTTAGTATAAAAATTTTCAATTTTTTTTATTGCATTTACAATATCTCTTACTTCTCTGTTCTTATAATTTTCATTGAGATATAAATGAAAAACATTATCTCTTATTTTTATAGCATTAGGTGTTGATACTTTTGTTTTTATATATTTTTTTGCCCATTTCCAAGAAGCTACTAAGCAACCATAGTTTTGTCCAAGAGGTATTCCTTCAGCGATAAGAGCGTTTGAAAATTTTATAATAGACAAATTTAAAACATTTTGATCATATAAGATTGGTAAAAAGAAAGGAGAGAAACCTTTGTGAAAATTAAGAATTTTACAACTTTTTATTTTTTTTTCATTTAGCTTAGAATTTAATAAATTAACAAAATGCATTCTGTCTTTAATAGTTTTGTTTAATCTTTTTAAATTAGCTAATCCTATAGCACATGAAAATTCATCTGAGTTCCAATTTAATGCTGGAAAAAGACTATGTTTAGGATCTCTTAAATCTAATTTTTCATTCCAAAGAATTTTACCTCTATCAGCATAAGCTAGTATTTTTTTGTAAGTATTATATTTTTTTGTAAATATCATTCCTCCAGAAGAATTTGCAGCCAAGTTTTTCCTATACATTGTAGAAAATGCAGCCACATCCCCAAAAGTCCCAACCATCTTTCCATTTATCTTTGCACCAATGGCTTGACTACAATCTTCAAGTAATAAAATTTTATTTTTTTTTGCAAAACTAGCTATCTTGTTAACATCTTTAACAGGCTCTCCTCCTACATGGGTTAACTGAATTAATTTTGTTTTTTTCGTAATTTTTTTTAAAATGTTTTCTAAGTTCGTATTGTAGCTATCCTCTGATGAATCAGCTACTATTGGATTTAACCCTTGCTCAGTTATACATGAAAAATTTCCCGAACAAGTAACTGGAGACATAATAACATCCGAGCCTTTCTCTATTTGAAGAGACTTCATTGCAACATATATTGCACCGGTCCCAGTTGCTACAGCGTCTGAATAGCCACCACCCATAAATTTTGAAAATTCAATACAATATTTTTTTTCCCATAGTCCAGCATATTTGGGATCTTCTCCGCGCGATCTGTAGTATTTAATCATTTTTTTAATTTCTTTATTTTCGCTTATCCCGAAAGAAAATCTTGATGGCATTTTTTGCTTTCTAATTTTAGAACCGCCATTTATTGCAAGCTTATTTACCATTTATATTTTTAAGTTTATTTTATGTTTTTTATAAATTTCTACTAATTCTTTAGTATCTGTATTCCATTTTTTTGGCAAAAGATTTAATAATTTAATTGAATTTTTTTTGCTAAAATATACGTTTTTTTGGTTCTTCTTATAAAATCTTTTTTGTGGAATGGGCTCTACTTTGTTTAATAAAATATTTGACAAAATCTTTATAAAAGACTTTTCTAATTTTCCACGAATTTTAATAAAAATTTTTTTTAAATTATCATTTTTTTTGATTTTAACTTTTTTTCTTAATATTATTGGTCCTGAATCAATTTTGTAATTATCAATTTGATGTATTGAATAACCTATAGGCTGATTATAAATAATACACCATAAATTGGGATAAATTCCCCTTCCAAAAGGTAAATACGCATTATGCAAGTTATAAATTTTGGTTTTTTTATTTTGTTTAAAAAAATTTTTATTAAAAATTTTTCCATATCCGTAAGAAAAAATAAATTTAAAGTTAATTTTATTATATTTTTCAAATGGTTCAAATTCTTTGAGGTAATAAAATTCTACTTTATTATTAAATTTTTTTTTTATTATTTTTTTTAAGTGAAGTCGTTTTATGTATTTGCCAAATAAACCAATATTAACTTTTTGTTCTTTAATTTTTTTTTTTACCAATTTATTTTATATTCTTCACCTATAACAGGTCCACTCCAGTTATCTTTAGAAATTATTTTTTTTATTTCTAGTGCTTGCCAAATGCAATCATCAATATCAACCTCGTATCTATAAGTTCCTGCTCTACCTATTGAAAAACTATTTTTTGGAAATAATTTTAAATATTTTTTTGCTTTAATCTGTTCGGATTTAAAAGGCACAGGATAATATCGTCCATTTTTTGAAGGAATCTCCATACCTATTAATGTTGTTTTTGACTTATGTTTAGTAAATTTTTTGTATTCTACTAGTCTCGTAAAATTTTCGCTATTTGGATAATATTGAAAAAAAACATTTTTTGGAAAAATTTCTTCTTTTGGGAATACTATTTTATGAAGATCTCTACCTATAAATTTTAGTTTTCCATACTTAAAATTAAATATTTCATCTGGGGAAATAGTATTGATAAAGACATCAAATTTAATTTTTTTTCCATTATCTAAAGTGGCTTCTTTTTTTTTAAAATTTATTTTTTTGCAAACACGTCCAAAATTCACTTTACAATTTTTAATTTTTGCAACTTTATCAAAGTATTTATTGTAACCATCTTTTTCAGAAGGATAAACTGATATCCAGTCATCAAAAGCAGCCTTTGCACCTTTTTTAATAGTGTATCCTTTCGGAGACCATTTGAAAGTATCAATCTCCTTGCAACTATCAACTAGCCACATTTTTTTATTATATTTATCTATTACTTTGTTGAATAAAGTTTTTCCTATAGATTGTATCCAAAATTCTTCTAAATTTTTAGGATTAATATTTTTTCTTTTATTTAATTCTTTTTTAATTTTCTTCTTGTCAGGCATTCTCTCAATATCTTTGGTGTTAATTGGATAGTTGTACCACTGATTATCTTGCTCAACATAAGATATAAATTGATGGTTGTTACAATTGTGAAATTTAAGAAATTTCTTTATATATTCATAAGCTTCTTTTCTCTGAGTTAAAAAATGCCTAGGGCCGTATGTATATGGATGTCCTCCATAAAAAAAAGTTCTTACTCCAGCACCAAGGAATTTACTTTTTTCTACAATGTTTATTTTGGCATTTTTTATATGTGAAAGTATTTCTGCTGATGCACAGCCAGCAAATCCACCACCTATTATTAAAACTTTCATAAATTATTTGTTATAAGAAGCCTCTTGATATAATAATTTCCTTATTGCATCAATAATTTATTAATGAACAAAAAAATTTTTAACTTACAAAATCTTAAGAAAACCCTATTAAATAAAAATTTTATTTTGGCTCACGGTGTTTTTGATCTTTTTCATATTGGTCATAAGAGGCATTTAGAAATGGCAAAAACATATTCAGATTACCTAGTTGTTTCAATTACAGGCGATAAATTTGTAAAAAAGGGTCCAGACAGACCCATTTTTAGTTCCAGTTACAGGGCAGAGCTAATTTCATCTTTAGAATTTGTAGATTTTGTTATAGTGAATGAAAGTGAAACTCCAATAAATTTAATTCATCAAATTAAACCGAATTTTTACATTAAAGGTAGTGATTATAGTGACCCTAGCGAAGACATAACTGGAAACATTTTAAAGGAAAAAAAATCAGTTGAGCAAAATTATGGAAAATTTATATTATCGAACGAAATTGAATTTTCATCCTCTAGTTTAATTAACAATTATTTTAAACCTTCCTTAACAATTTCAGAATTAAAAAAGAATATTACAGATATTAATAAATTTAAATCTAATTGTTTGAATTCATTAAAAAAAACTCAAAAATTAAACGTAGCAGTAATCGGAGAATGTATTTTTGATGAGTATATATTTTCCAAAGAATTAGAAAAACCCTCGAAGGAAAATATATCTGCGGTTGAATTTGATAAAAACAAAGTTTATTTAGGCGGATCTTTTGCAATTGCAAAGCAAGTGGCAAAATTTTGCAAAAAAGTAACATTAATTTCGTCTGGAAAATTTGATAGTTATCAAAAAAAATTAATAAATAAATCTGTTAAAGAAGAGAAAAATTTTATTCCAATGTTATTAACCAGTAATTTCAAAAGTATTACAAAATCAAGATATTTAAACAGTAGCAATAGAAAAATTTTTGAAGTTTATAGCAGAAATGGATCAGAGGATTTTTTTAATCCAAATAAATTAATTAAAAATTTAAAATCTAAAATTAAAAAATTTGATTTAGTGATAATGTCAGATTTTGGTCATGGTTTTTTTTCTAAAAAATTATCTGATTTTCTTGTCAAAAACTCAAAATATATTTCAATAAATGCCCAGACAAATGCTGGGAATAGAGGATATAATTTAATAACCAAATATTCTAAAGCAAGTGTTATTTGTATTGATGAACCAGAACTTAGATTAGCATTAAAAAATAAGGATGATTCTGTTGAAAAAATAGTTCCAAGATTATTCAATAAAATTAAAGTAAATAAAATTGTTGTAACATTAGGAAGGAAAGGAATTCAAATTTTTGATAAGAAAAATAAAAAAATTAGTGCTTTTAAACTCTCAGGTTTCGAAACAAATCCAATTGATACAATCGGAGCCGGAGATGCTGTTTTTGGAGTTGCAAGCTTGTTATCCTCGGTAAATTGTGACACTAAAATTATTTCTTTTATTTCTAATTTAATTGGAGCGATGACCACAAGGGTCTTGGGACATGAAAAATCTATTGAAAAAGACGAAATTTATAAGGCTTTGGAGTATTCATTAAAATGAAAAATGTCTTAATAACAGGCGGCGCAGGTTTTATTGGAAGTCATTTAGTAGAAAATCTTATTAACGATAAAAGAATTGATAAGATAATTATTATAGATCATTTAAAAGATGGAAGTAAAAAAAATATTAGCCATTTAAAAAAAAATAAAAAAATTAAACTCGTAAAAGCAAATATTAACAATATCGCATCTATAAATAGGTACTTTAAGAATATACAAGTAGTAATCCATTTAGCGGCAATGTCAGATATTGTTCCTTCAATAATTGAACCAATTAATTATTTAAGAACAAATATATTAGGGACACTAAATGTACTAGAGTCAATGAGAAAAAATGGTGTGAAAAGAATTATTTATGCAGCATCTTCATCTTGTTATGGGATGACAAAGACTTATCCAACTAAAGAAAGTGATAAAATTGATACAAGATATCCCTACAGTTTTTCAAAATTTACTGGTGAAAATTTAATAATCCATTGGTCAAAAGTTTATAAAATAGATTATATTTCTTTGCGTCTTTTTAATGTATATGGTTTAAGATCAAGAACGCACGGTGCTTATGGTGCGGCTCTTGGTGTATTTTTAAAACAGAAGTTATCAAATAAGTCTTTAACAATAGTAGGTAACGGAAAACAAAAAAGAGACTTTGTTAATGCAAAAGATGTTGCTGAAGCTTTTAACAAATCAATTTTTTTAAAAAGAAAAAATATTATATTTAATATAGGTTCATCTAATCCTATTAGTGTGAATTATTTGGCATCTCTAATTAGTAAAAGAAAAATTAAAATTCCAAAAAGACCTGGAGAACCAGATATGACTTTTGCAGATATATCTAAAGCAAAAAAAATTTTAAAGTGGAAACCAAAAATTACTATTGAGACAGGTATTTCAGAGTTGATTAAAAATATTTCATACTGGAAAAATGCACCTTTATGGAATAAAAAAAACATCAAAATAGCAACAAAAAGTTGGTTTAAATATTTAGGATAAATTATGAATTTATTAATTACTGGAGGATCAGGTTATGTTGGTACCAGATTAATTTATAGATTGTTAAAAAAAAAACTAAACATTCATAATTTAGATATCTCTTTATTTGGAGATAAACATTTACCAATTCAAAATAATTTTTACTATCATAAAAATGATTTAAGGGATGAAAGTGCTTTAAAAAAAATAATTTTGAACAATAAAATTGATATAGTTTTACATCTTGCTTGTATTTCTAACGATCCAACTTTTGAATTAAATAATAACATATCTAAAGAAATTAATTTTGATGCATTTGAACCTTTAGTGAGAATTTCTAAAGAAAATGGTGTTAAGAAATTTATATATGCATCAACTTGCTCTGTTTATGGCGTTTCCGATCAACTTGATGTTACCGAAGAGCATCCTTTGATGCCAATTACAGATTATAATAAGTATAAAGCTTTGTGCGAACCTTTATTAATTAAATACATCGATACTAAATTTGAGGGGATTATTATAAGACCCGCAACTGTTTGCGGATACAGTGAAAAAATGAGGTTTGATTTGACGGTAAATATTTTAACAAATTATGCTTATAATAAAGGTTTTATAAGAATATTTGGTGGAAACCAATTAAGACCGAATTGTCATATTGAAGATATGTGCAATCTCTATGAAAAGTTAATATTTGAGGATACCAAAAAATATAGTGGTGAAATATTCAATCTAGGAATGCAAAACTTAAAAATTATAGAAATAGCAAACATTATAAAGAAAGTAATGTTAAAAAAGTTTGGCAAAAACATCGAGTTAAGAGTTGAAAAGAGCACAGATCCAAGATCATATCATATTAATTCATCAAAGATACAAAGATTGCTTCAATTTTCTTTTATAAATACAGTAGAGGATGCAGTTAATGATCTAATATTAAATTTTGAGAATGGAAATTTGATAAATACTTTTTCTGAAGAATGGAGTAATATAGCAACATTAAAAAAAAATAAACAATTCTTGTCAACTTTTAAAAATTAAATGCATCAAAATTTCTTTCAAAAAAATGGTTATGTAATTGTTAAAGATAATTTAAACATTATCAAAAAGTTAAGAGGTCATATCACTTCATTAATAAAAAAAAATAACAAAAAATTAAAAAAAGAGTCTGATGAAAACATAATTAATAATTTCCACAAATATTATTCAAAAAAAAATCTTAATGATATTAGATTCAAGCTTTATAATAATATTAATTTAATTAAAGAATTTGATCAGCTTTATTACAAATCAGCTCAGCCAGTTTTAGATGAATTAATCGGAAATGAAGTAGCAATGCAAAAAAAAATAAATTTATCAATCCAAATGCCAAAAGATCCTGACTCATTATTAGATATGCACTCAGATATTTATGCCGGAGAAAGTCCATTTCAAGTAGTAGTTTGGATACCATTGGTTGACGTATCAGGGACCAAATCCATGTTTTTTACAAATCCAAAAACAAATAAAAAACTTAATAATTTAGTCTTAAATTCTAAAAATAAAACAACAAGGCAAATATATGAAAAAAATAAGAAAAGTTTTAAGTTCTTAAATATCAAGTTTGGTGAGATTCTTATTTTTTCTCCATTAATATTACATGGAAACGTTGTGAATAAAACTAAAGAAACAAGATTTTCTCTAAATTGTAGGTTCAAAAGTTTACTCTCTCCTTACGATGTAGTAGTAAAATCTCATAGAAATATACCTCAGTTTTATAGACCAATAAATATCAAGCCAATGACAAAAATTGGATTTAAGTATCTAATGAAATATGAAAAAAATTAATAGGTACGCTGGCTATATAAATTTGAAACCAATAAATGGTGTATTATACCCTTCTTCAATACAGAATATATTAATGAAAGGTTATGTAACGAATTCATTGAATGGTAAGTTCTATTTGTCTCCAACAGAAGTTTTACAAGCTAAATATTCTATAACTTTAAATACTCTGCTTGATAAGGATATCAGCATCAAAGGGATAGTTATGTTGTCTTCGTTTTCACTCCCGATTAATACTAATGACAGAATGGCAATTTATAAAAAAGCTATCAACACAAAAAAAGAACTTCATTTTATGTTAGATGAACTTGCATTAAAAGATAAGTCACATATAGAAAAAGTAGAAAGTTATCTTATTTTTAGAAATAATTTCTTTACCAAAACAAAATCAAAAATGCTTGATTATGAAAAAACTTTTTTAAAAAACTTTAAATATTCTTTCGTATAATTATTTAAAATATATAAATTCATAGTTCCCACTAAACTTTTGTTCTTTAAATATCCAAATCCATTCTCTTTTAGAGAAAAAACTTTCACACGTTAAAGCCCAACATTGAAGATTAAAAAGCTCATATTCATTTCTATAGCTTTCAACGCATATATATGATTTTTTTGACAATCGATTTATTTCATTAATAGCTAATTTTAACTTATCAATTTCTAAATTATGTAAAGTGTTAATAGAATAAACAAAATCAAATTCACCATTCTTAAATGGTAGTTTTTTTCTTATATCATAAATGCTTATATAATCTTTTATTTCTTGTTTTGAGTGTTTCTTTCCATATTTAGATATATCAATACCTTTTATATTTATTAAAGGTAAAATTTTTTTTATTTCATACAAAAGAAATCCTTTTCCACATCCAATATCCAAAATTTTAGATTTATTTGATAATTTAAATTTTTTAATCATTTTAATTGCTACATTTTTCCATCTATCTTTAATATATTTATATCCTCCATATCCAAATTTTCTGTCTCCATCCCAGTAATCTTTACTGTATCTTTTCGCAACTTTCATACAATAAACTTTATCGTTAATCATTCTTTCAATATAATTCCTTTTTGTTGATGTATGCAATTTTGAAATTAGATTTAATTCTTTTTTTTTAAACACAAATTACCATTTGTTAATAAATCTATCTGTTTTCAAACTGATAAATGATGGTCCATTATAAGAATAAGATTTATAAACTATTTTTTTTGTTTCAGAACTATTTTTTGGAAAATAAGATTTTATATTTTTAAATAATCTCATCATTTTTTTTGCGTTAAGTTCTGCATGACTTGGTCCCAGACTTGGATAATCGGCAAAACCAACTAACTTTACGTTTGCTTTTTGTTGATCGATATCAAGTTTAACTTGTTCAAATGGTCGTTCAATTAAAAAAGGTGTAATAGTATAAACCCATGGCTTTAGTCCATCTAAAGCCATTCCAGAAGCGACACCAATTATACTCTGTTCACAAATACCTAAATTATAAAAATTTTTTGGATAATTTTTTCTTACATCATCAAATATTCCATATCCTATATCACCGACACATAATATAACCTTTTTATCTTTTTTAATAATGTCATTCATAACCTTTCCAAATATTCTTCTCATTTTATTCCTAATCTTTTTTTTCCAATTTCAGCCTCTTTCCCTTGAATTTTTCTTGCATGCCATACTGGGTCATTTTCAAATTCTTTAATACCTTTCCCTTTTATAGTGTGCGCAATTATTACTCTTGGTTTTTTTTTATCTCTCTTTCTTTTAAACGCAGCGATTAATGATTTGAAAGAATGACCATTCTTAACCTCAATACAATCACAATTAAAAGCAAGAATTTTTTTTTTAAGATTTTCTAAGGGTAGACCTTCTTTTAAAGTAGTTAATGCTTGAATTTTGTTGTAATCTATAATGATTATTAAATTTGATAACTCAAATTTTGATGCAATAAGCAAACTTTCCCAAGTTGTCCCTTCTTGACATTCTCCATCGCTGATCAGTACATAAATATTGCCATTTTTCTTTTGAATTTTTCTTGAAACTGCCATTCCGGTAGCTATTGGCAGACCATGACCCAAACTACCAGTAGTGCAATGAATCCCATTTTTTGTATCAATTTCAAAGTGTGTTGTAAAAGCAGTTTTGAAACCTTTTTCTCTAAGCAATACACTTAAGGGAAAGGAAGCGTGTGATTTACTTAATATAAATTTATCTTTTTTGTCCATAATTTTTTCATACAGGGAAATAATTATTTCTATTAATGAGAAACTTCCACCCAAATGCGCCTCTCCTCTTTCAATAAACTTTTGAAATGTTTTTTGTCTTAAGCTAAAGGCTTTTTTTTTTAGTTTTGTTATTTCCATAAAAATTTTTTGATTTTTTTTAAAGAATTAAAGTATATTAAAACATTTTAATAACAATGTAAAAAAACATATTTTAAAATTTATTTAGCTCGGATATCGCTAATATTTGAAATTATAAATTATATAAAAAAGTTTTTAAGTAATTAAAGAATTATAATGTAGTAACATTGTTTAATATTTTACCTTATTATTCATTGTTAATAACCATCTATTTTTTTTAATTTCAGATTTTATAATTCTATATAACTGATTACTTGTTATACAAATAATTTCCCCTTTACCCAGTTGGCTTACTTTCGCAATCTTTCTCTTTTTAATTAAGCTTGTAATAGGAAAAGGATTATGAAAAGTTTCTTTTTTACTTAAATACTTACTTAATACTTTCCATTTCTCTTTTTTTCCCTCATTTATTCCAGGAAAATTTTTTTCATATCTATATTTTACTCCGAGCTTTTTTTCGTAATAGTGAATAAAGGTTGTTCCAGGAAAATTAAAATTCATTATTTTGCCGTTTAAAGAGTGAAATTTCTCGAAGAAGGAGTTTTTTGAATAAGTTTCTAAATTAATATTGTCTGAAGTTAAAAATTTACTTAAAAAACCGATTGAGGAAACTGAAAAATTTGGATCATCACTTCTTATGGAATCTCTTCTTAACCTAACATATTCTGCGAATATACCCATGTCAGATTTACTTTTATTCTTGTAAAATATTTCCTTCTTAAAAAAACTATAGCTGAATGAAGGAACGGTTATTGTTCCTTTATTACCCAAAATTTTTTTTATTGCAAAATAAAAAGATTTAACAAGTTTTTCTTTATTATTCACTCCTTTCATATTTCCAAATAATCCAATATTTGAATGTATAAAAATATTATCATTTTTTTTTAACCCAACTTTTTTCAAAGAATTTATTAAGTCTTTAAGGTTATATTCTGACACTGACTTTTTTTTCAATTAATTTAATGAATTTTTTTATTTTTAATAAACTAACATCTTGCAATTCTTCTCTATCAAATTTTATAGAAAAAGAATTTTCAACAAAAGTAATGAAATCAATTATATCAAAAGAATCTAATATTTTATCTTTTAATATATTATCATTTTCTCTTATTTTGATTTTTTTTTTTTTAAACCAAGCATATATTTTTGTCCTTACGTGTTCTTTATTCATACTATTAATGATTTAATTTCTGAATATGTTTTAAATCCTTCATTGCCACACTCTCTGTTTAAACCTGATTGTTTAAATCCACCGATTGGCAAAATCGGAAAATTTAGTTTTATGGATTCATTTATCCAAATTCGGCCGGCCTCAATATTTTGATATATTCTGTTTAATCTCTTTTTTTCTTTACCACATATTATTGCAGACAAACCATAATCGGTATTATTTGCTAGCTCTATTGCTTGGTTATCTTTATTAAAACTTAAAATACTTAATATAGGACCAAATATTTCAACTTGGTTTATAATATTATTTCTTGGGAGATCTTCATATATTATTGGAAATATATAATTGTCTTTTCTAATTTTTGTGTCGCCAAAAATAATTTTTTTATTAAACTTTTTATTTTTTCTAAGAATTTTATGGATTTTATTAAATTGTGATAAAGTTGTTATGGGTCCAAAGTATTCTTTAAAATTATCAATATTTTTCAACTTCTTAAGTAAAATTTTAATAAATTTTTTTTTAATATTTTTTTCTATAATTAATTTAGTTGTTGCAACACAACATTGACCAGTATTTAGACAAAAACTGTCAATCGCTATAGATGCAGATTTTTTTAAATCAGCATCATTCAAAACAATAATTGAATTTTTCCCCCCCAACTCAAGACTAAGTCTTCTTATAAACTTTCCACTTCCTTCCATTATTTTTTTTCCAATTTTAGTTGAACCTGTAAATGAGATCATATTAATATTTTTATTATCAACTATTTTTTTCCCAATACTGGGCCCTTTGCCAAAAATTAAATTAATTACACCTAGTGGAAATTTAATTTTATTTAATAATTTAACTAAAAAAATTATCGATTGGGAGGAAAATTCGCTAGGTTTTATTATTGAGCAATTGCCAGCAGCCAATATGAATGGTAATCGCTCTGACGCTACAACAAAAGGAAAATTCCAAGGTATAATTAGACAAACTATACCAACTGCTTCATAACTAACTTTTCCTAACTTATTATTTTTTAAATTTACTTTTTGAGTTTTCAATTTTTTAATGTTTTTCGAGGCAAATTCCCACAAACTAGCGCTATGTAAAACCTCATTTTCACAATTTTCTATCTTTTTTCCGGTTTCCTCAGACTCTAACTTTGCAATTATTTTATAATTTTTCTTAATTTCAATAGCTACTTTCATTAAAAGTTTAGATCTATATTTTAAATCAGTGTTTTTGTACTTTTTTAATCCTTTATATGCTGATGATATTGTATCATCTAAATCTTCCTGATTACAATTAGGATATTTATATGTTTTGTTTTTAAAAAATGTTTTTCTTTCAAAAAAATTAATTGATTTTGAATCTTTCCACTTGTTATTTAAGTAAATTTTTTGCATTTATTTTATAGATAAATTTCACTCAAAATATTTTTTTTTGTTTTGCCATTATAAGTTTTGGGTAATGATGGTACAGGAATTATTCTATCTGGTATCTCAATTCTTTTTAATATACTTGATGTTTCATTTTTTAATCTTGATAATGACTTTTCAATATTGTTACTATTTTTTAATTTTACAAACATATAAATTTTAGAACCTTTATTTATGTCATTCTCAGATATTCCACATGCTTCATCTACTAATTTATTTTTCATAAATATATTCTCTATGTATGGCAACGATACAATTTCAGCACCTTTTTTTATAATGTCTTTTCTTCTTCCTTTAATTATTAATTCTCCCTTGTCATAAGAACCTATATCGCCAGTATTAAAATACCCTTTTTCGAGATTTATTTTTATTTTCTCTTTTCCTTCTCCTACATAACAATCCATTAGGTAGGGAGATTTTATTAAAATATGATCTTTTTTACCTTTTACTTTTACTTTTACTTTGACTTCTTTTGAGTGATGACCCACAGATCCTTCAACAAAAGTATTTTCCCAATTTTGAATTGTTAATGGTCCCCCAATTTCTGTTAATCCGTAGCAGGATAAAATTCTTACATTGTATTTTTGTTCAAATTTATCAACAATTTGTTGGTGCAAATAGCTTCCAGTAGATATAATTTTTATTTTCTCTATTTGCTTCTTTAAATCAAAAGGTACATTTATTTTTGTTAAACTATTTGCTATTTCAGGAGTTAAATGAAATGAACTGATATTTTTGTCTCTTATGTTCTCCCAAAAATTCACAATATTTAGTCCAGAAATTTTATCAATCAAAATAATTTTTGAACCTGCAAAAAAACATGAAAAAAAAGTATTTAAAATTCCAGCATTATAATACATTGGTAAGAAATGTAATATCACAGAATCTTCGTCATAATTAACCAACTTAGAATATGAAATTGCTGAACCCAAGTAAGAAGAATTTGATATTTGTATTCCTTTGGGCTCACCAGTTGTCCCAGAAGTAAAAATTATTATGAAAGGTGTTTTTTTTATGATGTTGGGCTCAAATTTTTTTTTAAAATATTTAATATCTTTTTTATTTCTGATTTTAACAGATGGATTTAAAATATTTTCAATTTTATTTAATTTTTCTTTTTTAATCTCCGTATCTACTGGACAAACTGTATAATTGCCAATTAAACATGCAAAAATGATGTACAAGTAATCAATTGAATTTTCCATTTGT
>MDTD01017272.1_pt1 | contig 24307 bp, 26 predicted proteins | sample 811221 | NCBI WGS metagenome assembly MDTD01 (sample SAMN05326646, study PRJNA326480) | marine metagenome | isolation source: seawater | place: Pacific Ocean: South West | collected 2011 | reverse complement strand
GAAAAGGATGGCGGTCAGGAGCACCAGTTGAAAAAAAACTGCTTAATCAATGGTTTCTTGCAATAACAAAGTTTGCTCTGCCTCTATTAGATAATTTATCAGACTTAAATGAGTGGCCTGAAAATGTAAAGGTAATGCAAAAAAATTGGATTGGTCAATCTATAGGAGCAAAATTAAGTTTAAAAATTAAAACTAATAAAATTATCACAAATACAGATACAATTGAAATTTTCACTACTAGACCTGATACAATATTTGGAGCTTCATTTGTTGCTATCGCACCAGACCATAATTTATCTAAGCAGCTAGCTGAGCAATCAGCAGAGATATCTAATTTTATAAAAGAATGGAAAAAGTCCTTTATAAGTGAAGAAGACTTAGATAAAGCTCCCAAGAATGGCTTGTTTACAAAACTTTATATTTTACATCCTTTTATTGATAAGGCTTTACCTGTTTATATTGCTAACTTTGTGTTATCTTCTTATGGAACTGGCGCTGTAATAGGTGTTCCCGCCCATGATCAAAGAGATTATGAGTTCGCTAAAAAATATAATTTAAAAATAACTCAAGTTATTCAGAATACTAAAAAAAAACAAAATGCAATATTACAAAAAGCTTATACTGGTGATGGTAAATTAATTAATTCTGACTTTCTTAATAATATGACAGTAAAAGAAGCAAAGGTAGAAATAGTAAAAAGGTTTGAGCAAAAAGGTATTGGAAAAAAAGATATAAAATTTAGATTACGAGATTGGTGTGCATCTAGGCAGAGATATTGGGGATGCCCTATTCCAATTATTTATAGAGAAGATGGAAAAATTTTACCAGTTGAGGAGAGTGAGCTTCCTGTAGAATTACCGGAAGATGTTGATTTTTCTAAGGGAGGAAATCCATTAGAAAACCATCCTACCTGGAAATATACAAGATGTAAAAAAACTGGTTTAAAAGCAATTAGGGAAACTGATACACTTGATACATTTTTTGACTCATCATGGTATTACCTAAAATTTTTAAGCCCTAAATCAGATACAAATCTAAAATCTAAATTAATTGAAAAATGGTGCCCTGTTCATCAATATGTAGGTGGAATTGAGCACGCTGTATTGCATTTATTATATTCTAGGTTTATTGTAAAAGCCCTAAAAAGTATTAATGAAATTGATATTAACGAGCCTTTTAAGGGATTGTTTTGTCAGGGTATGGTTTGTCATAAAACTTATAAAGATGAAACTGGAAAGTGGGTTTTTCCTGAGGATGTTGTAGAAAATAAAAATCAATTAATACATAAGTCTACAGGTAAAAAAGTCTTCGCTATAAAATCTGAAAAAATGTCTAAGTCAAAAAAAAATATAGTAGACCCGGTTTCTATTATAGAAAGTTATGGTGCTGATACTGCGAGAATCTTTATGCTTTCTGATAGCCCCCCTGAAAGAAACTTAGATTGGAGTAATAGTGGAATAGAAGGTTCTAGAAAGTTTATAGTAAGGGTTTGGAGCTATTTTAATAGGCTAAAACTTAATGAAAAAGATATAGAAAAAACTGCATCTCCTGAAAGTAATAATAGCTCAGATTTAAGGAAACAGTTACATCTTTGTATTGAAAAAGTAACAAAAAACCTAGATAATTTTCAATATAATGTTGCAGTTGCCTCATTAAGAGAGTTTGCTAATTACTTTTTTGCTCTTAAACTTGAGGATAATAATACTTTACATGAAGCCTTATCCAAATGGGTAATTATGATGAGCCCTTTAGCTCCTCATTTGGCTGAGGAACTTTGGAAGCTATTGGGATATGAGAACTTAGTTTCTGAACAAAAATGGCCAAGGTATGAAAAAAAATTTTTAACAGAAGAAAATATAAATTTAATTGTACAAATTAATGGAAAAAAAAAGCTGATAATCAATATAAAAAAAGGATTAACAAGAGAGCAAACTGAAAGAATTGTTTTAGAAAATAGAGCCATAATAAAAATCATAGAAAGCAATAATTACAAAAAAATTATTATAGTTCCTGATAGAGTGGTTAACTTAGTTATTTAACGTGCTTACAATAAAAAAAACTTTTATAATAACTTTTTTTTTCTTTTTTTTAAGTAGCTGCTCTAACTTTAAACCTTTGTATAAGAATAACTTAATTAGCCTTTATGCTCTCCAAGAAATTTCTATAATTACAGATAAAAAAAGAATATCAGAAAATATAAAAAAAAGTCTAGTGGAATTATTTCCTACGAATAAGAAAACAAAATATATATTAAAAATTGAAGGCCTATCAGAAACTGCTGGAACTGTGTCTGATTCAACAAGGAAAATATCAAGATATAAAAATCAGGTATCAGCAAATGTAAAAATCTATTATAGAGAAAGAAAGTATGATAGGTTGATTTATGAATTTTATGAAAAAAGAGATGCTTCATTTAGCTTAATTTCAAATAATGTAAGATCAACTATAGCAAGTAAAAAAAATGCTGAACTAACAAGCACAAGGCTGTTATCTGAAGAAATATATAATAGAGTATTAATCTTTCTTTCTAAAAATTAGATTTAAATATGTTAATAAATGATAGAGAATATAATAAATTTATAGAAAATATTTCAACATATAAGTTTACTTTAATACATGGGCAGGATAGGGGAAAAGTAAACGAAAAATCTCTCGAAATAATAAAGAAATTAAATTTCTTATACCAAAATTCTCTCGAAATCATAAACTTTGACCCTGATGAGTTTTACAAATCAGAAAATTACTTCTACGATTTAGCTTATCAAAAGTCTTTTTTTAGCAAACTTACCTTAATAAGAATAAACCTTGATTTACTTAAATCAGAAAAAGACATCCTTAAAGCCTTAGAAAGTTTAGATATAAATAAAGCTAATTATATTATTATTGAATCTAAATACTTATCAAAAAACTCTTTAATAACAAGCTTATTTAAAAAAAATAATACCTATGCTTTAATTACTTGTTACCAGGAATCCAATGTAAAGCAATCTATTATTAAATATATAAAACTGTATTCGCTAAGTTTAGATGACTACAGCTTAAGTTATTTAATTGAGAAATTTGGTAATGATACTTTAATCACAAAAAATGAAATAAAAAAATTAGCTCTGTATTCTAATGGAGAAAAAGTTAACTACACTAAAATTTTAGAAGCCATAGGTGATAATTCTCTTATTTCATTAAATGAACTAATAGACTCTATTGGAATAGAAAAAAAGGTAAAAATTAATTATTTATATGAAAAAACTTTAAACCTAGGGCTCAATTATATTGTTTTCTTAAGAAGCATGAGCCGTCATTTAAAAATAATATTAGAAGCTAAATCAAATAATCTTAAGAATGCTAAAGATATTAAGCCTTTAATACATTTCTCTAGACATGCAAAAATTAATCAACAAATACAAAATATTAGCATAATGCAATTAAAAAAATATTTAGTACAGATATATGAGTTGGAAATAGCTTGTAAAAATAATTATGCTATTCACCAACTATTAATTAAAAAGTTTATTATAGGTATGTCTAGTTATTAAATAAATCAATAATAGCATCTAATTGTTCTAAACTTTTATATCTTACTAAAAGATACCCTTTTCCTTCTTTATCTTTAATCTCTACTTTGTAACCTAATTTAAGAGATAAATACTTTTCATAATCAACAATATTTGCATCTTTTAAGTTTAATCTCTTTTCAAGAAGAGTATTTTTTTTATCTTTATTTCCTTCTTCCCTTAAAAAGTCTTCTAATTGCCTTACACTCATATTCTCTGTAATTACTTTATTGGCTAAAACTAATTGATTTGGAGCATTTAATAAAGCTCTAGCATGCCCAAAGGAGATTTTTTTTTCATTAAGAAGCTTTTTTACACCTTCGTTTAAACTTAGTATTCTTAAAAGGTTTGTAATATAACTTCTTGATTTTCCTGTACTTTTAGCTATATCATCATGCTTCATTTTGTAGTTTTTTATAAGCTTATCATAAGCTATTGCTTCTTCTAATACTGAGAGGTTTTCTCTTTGTACATTTTCAATAATGGCAGCCAAAGCATCTGATTTTTCACTTGTATTTTCAATGACTATTGCATTTATTGTTTTCATTTTCAAACTTTTACAAGCTCTCCACCTTCTTTCTCCAGCTATAATCATAAATTTTTTACTATTTGTGCTATTATCTTTTTTAACTAAAATAGGCATTAATAGGCCTTGTGCTTTTATAGACTTAGCTAACTCATTAATAGAGTTATCATCAAAATAACTTCTAGGCTGATGTTGGTTAGGTTTTATATCACTTATGTTTAATGCAAGACCTGTCTCATTTTTTTCGTGTTTGCCCTTGGAAATTTTTCTGTTTTCTGCACCTAATAATATATCTAAGCCTGTCTTTAATCGCTTTTTTTTAATATTATCAACCATTAAACCACCTCTACTCTTTTTATAAACTCTTTAGCAAGTTCAATATACGCTTCGGAGCCCATACATTTTCTATCATATAAAATTGCAGGCAGTCCATGACTTGGAGCCTCTGATAGCCTTACGTTTCTTGGAATAATAGTATTAAATACCTTATTTCCTAGATGCTTTCTTGCATCATTAATAACATCTTCAGATAATCTATTTCTGCTATCATACATTGTTAAAACTATTCCTTCTAACTCTAGGTTTGGATTGAGGTTGCTTTTTACGGCTTCAACTGTTTTCAACAATTGGGCCAGACCTTCTAATGCATAAAATTCACACTGTAAAGGAACCAGCAATAATTCTGATGCAACCAAAGAATTAATAGTGAGTATACCAAGAGAGGGAGGGCAATCGATAATAATAAAATCATATTTACTTTTTATATTATTGATTTTATTATATAGTTTTTTGTTTCTATTTTCATCGTCACTTAGCTCAAACTCTATTCCTGACAAATTTATGCCAGAAGGAATTATATTTAAATAAGGAATTTTAGTTTTAATAGAAACTTTTTCAATAGATATTTTTTCTACCATTATCAAATCATAAACATTAATTTTTCTATCTTCACTCTTAATACCTAGCCCTGTTGATAAATTACCCTGTGGATCTAAATCTATTAATAGAACTTTTTTATTAATTGCCGCAAGCGCTGTGCTAAGGTTTACCGCTGTAGTGGTTTTTCCCACCCCTCCTTTCTGATTTACGACTGATATAATCTTAGTTTTGTTCATTTTTTTCTTTAATATTATCTATTTTAAGAATTTTAGCATCGGAATCAGTAGCACTGTCATAGCACTTATAATTAAAATAAAATAAACTTTTAGCTTCAATAATTTCTTTCATATATGTCCTTCCTTTATGTAAAACTAGGGTTGTGTCATAACATAAACAATGCCTTACTTTTAAAATAAGGCTTTTTAAAGGAGAAAACGCCCTGGAAATAATAGTTCTAATGTTTGAAGCCCTTAAATTTTCAATTCTATTATTATACATTTTAACTTTTAAATCGCATTCTTTAGCGACAGCATTTAAGAAAGTATTTTTTTTTTTACTTTTTTCACATAAGACTAAGTCTTTTCTGCCCATAGCTGCTAAAACCATTCCTGGAAACCCTGCCCCTGTACCAACATCAACAGTAATATAGTTATTATTTTCTTCAGGCAAAATTTTTTCTATTTGAGCAGAATCTAGAATATGCCTTGTCCAAATAGTAGGAATAGTGCTTTTACCTATTAAATTCATATTTTTTTGATGATCTCCAAGCATACTTACAAATTTTTTTAACTTATAAAGAGTGTCGTCGTCAGGATTAATTTGGTTTTTAAAAAAATAAAAATCTTTTTTATTAACTTCAAACAACTTTTTTTACTTTCTTTTTTGTGTATAAAAGAACAGATGATAACGCTGCCGCCGTAACTCCTGGAATCCTTGCTGCTGAAGCTAAATCACAAGGCCTTGCAAGTTCTAATGCCTGACAGGACTCACTTGATAATCCCCCTATTTCCTTATAGTTTATATTTTTAGGAATTTTAACACGTTGATCTTGCTTATAAGAATAAATGCTTGCTTTTTGTTTAATTAAATGTGCCTCATATTTTGATTGTATTACTAATTGACTAAAAACACGGTTATCATACTTATTAAAAAACTCATACTTATTAACTAATTTATTTTTATCAAGATTTTCAAACCCTAATAATTCATATAGCGTTCTTCTTTTTCCATCAGCACTTAAATTCAGATTTAATTTTTTAGATTCGTTTGGAGTAATAGTAACCTTCTTACATTCGTTTTTTAAACTATTTATATCTTGCTTATATTTCAAAAATTTTACTTTTCTCTCTTTTGGTAAAATGTTAAATTTCTCAGCTTTATCAGATAGCCTTAAATCTGCATTGTCTGCTCTCAAATGAAGCCTATATTCTGCTCTTGAAGTAAACATTCTGTAAGGTTCAGGAGCTCCTCTTGTAATTAAATCATCAATCATAACGCCTATGTAAGACTCTGTTCTATCTAACTCACACTCCTTGCTAAAACTATCTAATTTTAATGCAGCATTTAATCCTGCAATCAGCCCTTGCCCAGCAGCTTCTTCGTAACCTGTTGTACCATTAATTTGCCCCGCAAAAAACAAGTTATCAATATTTTTAAGCTCTAGGGTCTTTTTCAAAGCTCTAGGGTCTATATGATCATACTCAATCGCATATCCTGCTTGAGATATCTTAACATTTTCCAAGCCCTTGATAGATTTTAAAAATTGCTCTTGTGCTTCTAAAGGCAAAGAAGTTGAAATTCCATTAGGATAAATTATGTCAGAATTTAGACCTTCTGGCTCTAACATTATCCTGTGCCTGTCTCTATCATAAAACCTTTTAATTTTATCTTCAATTGAGGGACAATACCTTGGCCCTCTTGAGGCAATCGCTCCATTATATAAAGGACTTTTGCTTAGAGATTTTTTAATAATTTTATGAGTTTCCAAGTTAGTCCACGCCATATGACAAGGCAACTGTTTATTATAAGCTTTAATACTATCTATGGAAAAAAACTCTGGCACAATATCGCCATAGTCTTTATCTAACAAGTCAAAATTGATAGAGTTTTTTTTTAACCTAGGTGGCGTTCCTGTCTTTAACCTTGCCATAGGAAGGCTTAAAGACTTCAAAAATGCGCCTAACCCGATAGAGGAATTTTCATTAATGCGGCCCGCTGAAATTTTCTTACTTCCTATATGAATAATGCCATTTAAAAATGTACCCGTAGTAAGAACGACAGATCTTGAGGCTATAAAGTCTCCGTTATTTAGCACTACACCCTTACAAAACCCTTTTTCAATTTTTATGCTTTCTACTAAACCATTTAAAATTTTAATATTTTTATGCCTTACTATTTCTTTATTAACTGCCTTTTTATATAAACTTCTATCAGCCTGACACCTTGGCCCTCTTACCGCAGGCCCTTTACTAGCATTTAAAACTTTAAACTGAATACTTGCCCTATCTGCACATCTTGCCATTATGCCGCCCATCGCATCAATTTCTCTCACTATATGGCCTTTTCCTATTCCGCCTATTGCAGGGTTGCAAGACATTACCCCTATATTGTTTTTATCCATTGTAATTAACAGCACTTGGGCGCCAGCTCTGGCAGCTGCACATGCCGCCTCCACTCCTGCATGCCCACCACCTATAACAATTACATCGGTAAGTTTTGTCATATTCATAACTAATAAATATATAGATGCCATTGAAATAGTCTACAAAAACTTATAGGTGTTTCACGTGAAACAATATAATCAGCTTTTGCATTAAAGTTTCACGTGAAACTTTATTTTCCTATGCAAAACTTAGAAAAAATATTACCCAATACATCTTCTACATCAATGTTTCCTATTATTCTTTCTAGACTTCTATTGGCTTGCCTTAAATGCTCGCTTATAATTTCCTCGGATTTTTCCTCCAGTGCTTTTGTAAGGCTAAGTTCTGCTTCCTCCAGTTCTTTTGCTTGCCTTAGGTTTAAAATTATGTTTTTTGGATCATTGAATCTTTTGGTTTTTTTTATTATTTCTTTGTGAATTTTTAGTAAAATGTCTTTAAGGCCTTCTCCTGTTTTTGCGCTGACTAATATAGCCTTACTATCTAAGTTTTTTTTAATTTTTTTACTTTTATCTATTTTATTCAAAACAAGCCATTCCTTTTTGCTGTAGCTTTTTGGCAAGTAGTTTTCATCTTCTGTAATATTTAAAATAATATCTGCTTCTTTCAATAATTTTCTTGTTCTTCTTATTCCTTCTCTTTCAATATTGTCTTCGGTTTTTGTAATTCCTGCTGTATCATAAAAAACTATAACGTACCCTTTAAAGTTGATTTGCCCTTCAATAACATCTCTGGTGGTGCCTGGGGTATTGCTAACTATAGCCTTTTGTTTTTTTAAAATACTGTTAAATATGCTTGATTTTCCTGCATTGGGTTTACCCTTAAATACAACCTTTATCCCTTTATTTACTAATTCATAATAATCTTTATTTTTTATTGCACCTTTAACTTGTTCTCTTAATGTTGAAAGCTCTTGAGTTATATTTACGCTATCTGGGGTGTCGCTTTCATCTGAAAAATCTATATTTGCCTCTATTAGTGACATACACTTTATAATTGCTCTTCTCCACTTCATTATGGGAATAGACAAACCACTATTAAATTGGTTTATTGCTATCTCTCTTTGTTTTTCAGTAAGAGCATTTATTAAATCATTAACAGCCTCTGCTTTTACTAAGTCTGTTTTTCCATTAATTATTGCTCTTTTAGAAAACTCTCCTTGTTCAGCATAACGCACGTTAGGAAATGAAGTTAAGGCAGAAAAAAAGCCTTGGAATACAGCGTCTCCTCCATGCGAATAGATTTCTATACAGTCCTCTCCAGTGTAAGAGCGAGGTGCCGGCATCCAAACCACTAAACATTTGTCTATTAATTTTTTATTGCTGTTTGGGAAATAAAAACTTCTTAAAGTTAAAAGTCTTTCTGTCGGTGTATTTTTTAATGTTAGCTTCTTTAAAATACTCTCACTGCCTTCTCCCGATACTCTAATTACAGAAAGTGCTGCTGTTTGATTGCCTGTTGCTAGTGCAAATATTGTATTTTGCATTTAGTTTTCTATTAAGTTTTTTTTAAAGGTTTTTCTTTTAATTAACAATTCGTCTATAAACAAATCAACATCTTCTTTGCTTGATATTTTATACCAGTTTCCTTCAGGATATGAAACCACTATTGGGCCCAGTTTGCATCTATTCAAACATCCAGATGAATTTACCCTAACTTTTTTAATCCCTAATTCCTTAACTCTCTTCTTCATATAATTTCTTAGCTCTTGGCTTTTATGCTTTCCACATGAAATTTTTTCTTTTTCTTTTCTCAAATTAGTGCAGAAAAATATATGCTTTTCATAAAATAATTTCATATTTACTGTCATAGAAATGTTTTATATATTAGTATATTATTTTATATTTTAAAAGCAGTTAAATAAATTGATAAAAGAAGTAGAAATAAAGGCAAATGGTGGTCCTGAAAAAATTTTTTGGAAAGACTGTGAGCTTGAAAAATTAAAGCCAGGACAGGTTACAATTGAACATACATTTGTTGGACTTAATTTTATAGATACTTATCATAGGTCTGGTTTATACCCTCTTCCTCTTCCTACTAGACTTGGAATGGAAGGTGCTGGCATAGTGGTTGATAAGTCCTCTGATGTAAGTGAATACGAAATTGGTGATAGAGTTGCATACGTTATGGCTTTAGGCAGCTATTCCACAAAAAGAAATATTGAAGCAAGTAAATTAGTTAAAATACCTGAATCTATTTCAGATCAACAGGCTGCAGCAATATTATTAAAAGGAATGACTGTAGAATATTTAGTAGAAAGGCTTTTTAAAGTGAATAATACTCATACGGTTCTTTTTCATGCTGTAGCAGGTGGGGTTGGCCTATTAGCCTGTCAGTGGCTAAAGCACTTAGGGGCAAAAATAATCGGTACAGCAGGAACTGAAGAAAAGGCTGTCCTAGCTAAACAAAATGGGTGTGATGAAGTTATCTTGTATAGAAGTGAAAACTTTGTTGAAAAAGTAAAATATTTAACAAATGATGTAGGTGTAGACGTAGTTTATGATGGAGTAGGAAAAGACACAGCAATATTAGGTTTAGATTGTCTGAAGCCACTAGGCACTATGGTTGTTTTTGGAAATTCATCTGGAAATTGTCCTCCTGTAGACCCAGGTCTTTTAGCTTCTAAAGGTAGTTTGTTTTTCACTAGGCCCACTCTTATGACTTATGGCACTAAAAGAAAGGATCTTTTACATAGTTCTGGAAGGGTATTTGAAATGCTTTCAACCAATAAAATTAAATTAGAAATTAATACCTCTTATAACCTTTCAGATGTTTCTAAAGCACATATTGATTTAGAATGTAGGAAAACCTCTGGTTCAATTGTAATGAAAAATGACTATTGATTCATTGCTGAAAAGAAGTCTTCATTATTTTTAGAAGACTTAAGCTTTTCTAATAAAAATTCCATCGCGTCTGTGGTTCCCATTGGAGATAAAATTTTTCTTAGAACCCACATTTTTGATAATACCCCTTTATCAACAAGAAGCTCTTCTTTTCTTGTTCCAGATTTAGCAATATCAATAGCTGGGAAAGTTCTTTTATCGGCTAGTTTCCTATCTAAAACAATCTCTGCATTGCCAGTCCCCTTAAACTCTTCAAAAATTACTTCGTCCATTCTGGAGCCTGTTTCTATAAGAGCTGTAGCTATTATAGTTAAACTTCCTCCTTCTTCTATGTTTCTTGCTGCCCCAAAAAACCTTTTTGGCCTTTGCAGTGCATTAGCATCTACACCACCTGTTAATACCTTACCTGATGAAGGAACAACAGTATTATATGCTCTTGCTAGTCTAGTTATTGAGTCTAGTAATATTACTACATCTCTGCCACTCTCTACCAATCTTTTGGCCTTTTGAATAACCATCTCTGCTACTTGAACATGTCTGCTTGCAGGCTCATCAAAAGTAGAAGACACTACTTCTCCTTTAACAGTTCTTTGCATATCTGTAACTTCCTCTGGTCTCTCATCTATTAGTAAAACTAACAAGTATACTTCCTCGTGATTCATCTCGATGGAGTGTGCTATGCTTTGCAAAAAAACTGTTTTTCCCGTTCTAGGAGGTGATACAATTAGAGCTCTTTGGCCTTTGCCTATGGGAGAAACTAATTCCATTATTCTGGTAGACATATTTTTCTTTTTTATAGCTGGGTCTGAAGAGTCCATTTCTAATTGAATTTTATCATTTGGATATAAGGGCGTAAGGTTATCAAAATTTATTTTATTTCTTATTTTATCAGGGCTTTCAAAATTTATAGTAGTAACCTTTAGCAAAGCAAAATATCTTTCACTGTCTTTTGGTTGTCTTATTTCACCTTCAACAGTATCCCCATTTCTAAGCCCGAACCTTCTAATTTGACTAGGGCTAACATATATATCGTCTGGGCCTGGTAGATAATTAGACTCAGGAGCTCTCAAGAATCCAAAGCCATCTTGTAGAATGTCTATTACTCCGTCTCCGTGAATAGCAACTCCTTTGTCTGCAACAGACTTTAAGATACTAAACATAATATCTTGTCTTCTCATATTAGCTGCATTTTCTATTTTGTGTTCTGCTGCTAATTCCAAAAGTTCATGAGTTTTCTTTTTTTTTAAATCTTGTAAATGCATTTTATTTGAGATAATAAGTGAAGTTAGTGTAGTAAATTAATATAAAATTTCATATAAGTCAATAAAGTAGTAAAACTAATGGTAATAAAAAAAACTTCCTCTCATCCTAAAGTTAACTTCGGGAAAAACGCTGTTTTGTTAATAAACCTAGGCACCCCTTCTTCTACCTCAAAAAAAGATATTAAAAAATATTTGAGGGAATTTTTATCAGACAATAGAATTATAGAAGTAAATAAGTTTTTATGGTGGTTTATTTTAAACATAATAATTTTAAATGTTAGACCTGCAAAAACTGCAAAAACATATAAAGAAATTTGGATGCATGAATTAAATCAATCTCCCTTAAGGTATTATACCATTCAGCAACAAAAGAAATTAGCTAAAAAGCTCTCAAAAAAAGACTTGCTTGTTGATTATGCTATGAGATACGGAGAACCTAGCATTAAAAATAAAATTTTAGAACTTAAAAATAAAGGTTGTGAAAATATAATCATACTACCTCTCTATCCTCAATATTCATCAGCTACTATAGGTTCTGTATCTGATGCTGTATTTAAAACCTTGTTAGAAATGCGCTGGCAGCCTAGCATACAAATTGTACCCCATTACGAATCAAATCCTTTTTATATTGATGCATTAAACAAAAGTTTGGAAAAGAGTATATCTTCTATTAAGTGGCGTCCCGAATTAATAATTGCTTCTTATCATGGCATTCCTAAAAGATACTTTATTAAAGGTGACCCTTATCACTGTCATTGTCATAAAACTACTAGGTTATTAAAGGAAAAGTTTAAAAGAAGAGTTCCATTCTTAACTACATTTCAATCCAGATTTGGACCTGAAGAATGGCTAACCCCTTACACAGAAGAAACTTTAGTAAACTTGGCCAAAAACAAAACAAAAAATGTAGTTGTAATTTGCCCTGGATTTGCCTCAGACTGTATAGAGACCTTAGAGGAAATAAATTTAAGAGCAAAAGAAGTATTCCTTGAAAATGGAGGGAAGAATTTTTTAATGGTACCTTGTCTTAATGATAGTTCTAATCACATCAAGTTGCTTTTCAATTTGGTAAAGAGATATATATATGACTAATATGTATTTATTTATAAAAGCAATACATATAGTTTCTTTTACTGCTTGGATGGCGGGGATGTTTTATTTACCTCGTATCTTTGTATATCATAGTGAAAAAAAATTAGACATTAGAACTTATAATAAATTTTTGGTTATGGAGAAGAAATTAATAAAAATAATTATGACACCTGCTATGGTAGCTACCTGGTTTCTTGGTTTAGCTCTAATGCTTATTAATAATAACATAGAGCTTTGGATATTGATTAAAATATTCTTCGTTATTTTAATGTCTGCTTGTCACGGTTTTTTTATAAAATGTTATAAAGACTTTCATAATAAACAAAATAAATATGATAATAAATTCTTCAGAATAATAAATGAGGTTCCCACTTTTTTATTATTAGTCATTGTATTTTTAGTTGTTTTTAAACCTTCTTTTTAAAAGTTCTTACTGTTTCTACTAACTTAAATACGTTTTCAACTGGTGTTTGAGGCAAAATACCATGCCCTAAATTAAATATAAAAAAATTATTTTCCATTTCTAACAAAATCTTTTTAATTTCTTTAATCATATATTCCCCTCCTTCTACTAATATGTAAGGATCCAAATTACCTTGCAAACAAATATTTCCGCTAAAATATTTTTTCTGTTCTTTTAAACTAATATTCGAATTTAAACTTAAACAATTTAAATAATTATTTGCCTGTTTATCTAAAAACTGAAAATTCTTGCTATAGTAGATTATAGGTATATTAGGATATTTTTCTCTAACCAATTTTGCTATTTTTTTTACTTGTATTGTAGAGTACTTATGATGCATATAATAATCCATTTGATAAGAATGAGTATCAAATATTTGTATCAAATCGACTCCTGCCTCAATTTGATTTATCAAATGTTGTGAAATTAAGTAAGAAAATGTCTCAATTATAAAATCCATTTCTTTTGAGTTTTTATAACTAAAACTTTTTATTCTAGATAAGTCTTTTGTTATATTACCTTCAATATAATATGTTGCTAAAGTCCAAGGTGCTGCGGAAAAACCAATTAAAGGCTTATTAGTTAATTCTTTTTTTATATTCTTAATTGCTTCATAACAAGGTTTTACTTTATTACTATTCAATTTTTTTGATAGTAATTTGATATTTTTTAAACTTTCTAAATTATCAACAACTGGCCCTTTCCCAGCTATAAATTCTACATTTATATCAATAGCATCTAAAACTAACAAAATATCAGAAAATATAATAGCAGCATCAAAATCAAATTTTTTGATTGGCTGAAGTGTTATTTCAGTTACTGCATCTGAATTTTTGCACATTTCCATAAAGCTGTTAAACTTATTTTTAACTATATGGTATTCTTTCATATATCTTCCTGCTTGTCGCATAAGCCATACAGGAACTTCTTCTGTTATTTTATAATTAAGATTGTCTAATATAAGTTTATTCATTTTATGATTAATAATATATATATTTATATACTAGTAATAGTAATGAATATAATTACAAGGATAAAATTATATTAACATTAATATCAACATTTACTAATGCTGTTAACCATTAAAAAATAACAAAATAAAAGTTATCCACAAAAGAATAATATTTAATAATAGTTTATTATATTGTGAATAGATTTATTAAATTTACTCAAAATCTGATATATTTTCTTAAAGGTTATTTTTTTTTAAAAATGTTAAATAATAATCCACATATATATTTAATATCTGACTCAACAGGAGAAACAGTCTCAATTGTAGCAAGGTCAGTGTATGCAAGATTTGAAAATATTAATTTTAATGAAAGTAGGTGGGCACTGATAAGATCAAACAAACAAATAGACAATATTATTAAAACTGTAAAAGAAAAACCAGGAATGATTTTATATACAATGATTAATAAAGAATTGGAAAAGTATTTACAGAAAAAGTGTGTGGAAATTAATATTAATGCTCATCCTATTTTAGATAGTACTATTATTGCTCTAAAAGAGGGATTTGAGTTAAAAACAAAAAACGAACAGATTCCAGGCAAGCAACATAGTCTATCTGATGATTATTTTGAAAGAATAGAAGCATTACAATATGCTATAGCGAATGATGACGGGCAATCAATGAAACAGAATAAAGCAGACATAATTTTATTTGGAGTATCTCGTACATCAAAAACACCAACTTCTATTTATTTAGCAAATAAAGGAATTAAAGTAGCTAATATTCCTTTCGTCTTAAATCAAGAGCCTAACCTTTCTAATGTTTCAAAAAATTCATTAGTAGTCGGTTTGTTTGCTAGTCCTGAAAGATTACAACAAATAAGAACTTCTAGGTTAAAATCTTTAAAAGAAAAAAATAAAACAGAATATATAAATATTGATCTTTTAGAAAAAGAGGTACTAGAAGCAAAAAAAATATGTCTAAAAAACAAATGGGTTACTATAGATGTAACTAAAAAATCAATTGAAGAGATAGCTGCAACTGTCTTAGAATATTATAAAATTTTTAAAAGAAGAAATAATGATAAACAATGAAAAATTCAAAGCTGTAGGAATTATAGGAAAGCCCCTAAAGCAATCTCTTTCTCCTTATTTACATAATTATTGGATAAAAAAATATGGGTTATCTTCTTATTACTTGCCCCTTCCTATAGACAATATCAATCATTTAAAGATTGCAATAAAAAAACTTAACTTTTTAGGATTAAATATAACTATTCCATATAAAAAAAGTATAATTAATCAATTAGACACAATAGAAGCAGGAGCGAGAGAAATAAGAGCTGCTAACACACTAGTTTGTGTCAACAACAAGTTAAAAGGATTTAATACGGACATTATTGGCTTTAAAAAGGGATTACTTAAAAAAAAATGGAATAAAAAAAGACCAGTAGTTGTTTTTGGTGCTGGAGGCGCCGCAGAAGCAATACTTTATTTTCTTGAATTAGAAAATATAAAGCATATTACAGTTGTTAATAGAACAAAGAAAAGGGCAAAAGAAGTAGCAAAAAAATATAAAAACATCAGCTTTTCTTCAGATATAAATTCAGAAATCAAAGAGGCTGGACTAATAATAAATACTAGCAGTCTAGGTATGATAGGTTATCCAGAACTAAAAATTAAACTGAATAAAATAAATAAAGAAGCTATAATATATGATATTGTTTACAATCCAATTAATACTTACCTTATAAATGAAGCTAAAAAGCAAAAATTAGAATTTGTTACGGGCTTAGATATGTTTATAGAACAAGCAAGAGCTAGTTTTGAAATATGGTTTAAAATTAAACCAGACATTAATACAAGCTTAATAAATAACATAAAAAGAAAAATTAGTAAGAGATGATAATATTAGGAGTTACTGGTTCCGTTGGAATGGGCAAAACAGAAGCAGGTAAATACTTTATAAAAAACAAAATAGATGTTTTTGATTGCGATAAAGAGATAGCAACTTTTTATAATAAAAATGATACTATAATCGAAATAAAAAAAATTTTTCCAAGTACTGTTTATGATAACAAAGTTGATAAAAATGCTCTAGCAAACATTGTTTTTAATGATAAAAAAAAATTAAACTTTTTAGAAAAGTTATTTTATAAAAAACTGCAAGCAAAACAATCTTTTTGGCTTAGAAAAAAAATAAGAGAAAAAAAAAACTTATTAGTTTTTGACGTGCCTTTGCTTTTTGAAAAAGATAATATAAAAAAATATGATATTGTTTTAGTAATATCATGCAATAAAGCCCTTCAAAGAAGAAGAGTTTTAAAAAGACAAGGTTGGAATGAAGAAAGATATGAAAAAACCTTGAAAGAACAAATTCCTGATTATATCAAGCAATCATTGGCAGATATAATTATTAAGTCAGACAGAGGAAAAAGGTATTTAAATCAAGAGATTATTAAAATAATTAAAGAAGTAAAAAATAAAAAAAATAGAAAAACAAATGAGATATTAAAGGAGTTTTAATATGAGAAGTATTACATTAGATATTGAGACAACGGGATTAAGTTTTTTAGAAGGGCATAAAATTGTTGAAATAGGCTGTGTAGAACTATTGAACAATTTTCCATCAGGCAAAACCTGGCAAAGATATATTAATCCTGAAAGATCAATTCCAGAAGAGGCCTTTAAAATTCATGGACTATCTAATGAGTTTCTATCCAATAAACCAGTTTTTTCTGATATTATTGATGATTTTTTAAATTTTATAAAAGACTCTGATTTGATAATACACAATTCTAGGTTTGATCTACCCTTTATAAATTATGAGTTAGAGACAAATAATAGTAAAGCATTAGACCCTAAAAAAAATAATGTTATTGATACTTTAAATCTAGCCAGGAAAAAGCACCCTGGCCAATCTGTTAGCTTGGACGCACTAAGTAGAAGATACAAGGTTAACATAGAGAGAGAAAACCACGGAGCCTTATTAGATGCAGAAATATTAGCAGAGGTTTATTTAGAAATGAACGGGGGAAGACAGCAAAATATAAATTTAATTGAAAGTGTTAATAAAACAAAAAAAAATACAAGTACAGAAATATATAACTATTCAAAAAAAATATATGAGGTCACTGATCAAGAAAAAAAAAAACACCAAGAATTGCTTGATTTCATTAATAATTTTTAAACAAGTATTGTAATACTTTATAATCAGGTATATGTATATATATATAAGTAAAAGGAGAATATTCTGTATATTGATATAATATTATTTGCTGTTATCGCTGCTGTATTAGCAACAAATCTCTATAGAGTGTTAGGAAAAAGAACAGTATCGGAAAAAAAACCTTTTAAGAATAAAGTTATGGAAAATGAAATTAAAGATAGCATTTTTTCTGAACAAGTAATGGAATATTCACAGAAGCAGGTTTTGGATTTAGATAAGAATTTTAGCTTTCAAAACTTTATTCAGGGTGCAAAAGAAGCATTTAAAATAATTGTTGAAGCATTCAATAATAAAAAGGTTGATGAAATTAAACATTTAGTTAGCACAGAAGTTTATGATAACTTTCAAAAAGCTATAAATGTTAAATATAATAATTATGAAACGTTTAATATTAGCTCTGTTAAGGCATCTATATTAAATATTGAAGTAGTTAAAAACTATGCAAACATAAAGGTAAAGTTTTTATCTAATCAAAAAGTAACATTAAATAATAAAATTAAAAATTTAGAAAATATCAAAGATATTTGGACCTTTAAAAAGGATATGACAACTAATAGTCTGGTTTGGAAATTAGTAGAAGTAGGAACAGATTGAAGATTTTTTTTTTTTATTTTTTTAACTAGTTGTCAACTTTCTAATGAAGCTAGAAAAAAACTATACCCGGAAATAAATACTTTAGACAAATTAGAAAATATTCTTAGTGTTGAAATATATGATGCTTATATAAGAACCTGTGAAACTTTAATCATTAAAAAAAACTTGGACAAAGCTAATAAAAAAAACTGTCAGTTAGCTTTAAAAAATAAAAACCTCAAACCTATGGAGGTTACAAAATTTTTCAAAGAAAATTTTTACTTTGATAAAGATCAGCAAATTAATAATTATGGCATTATGACGGGTTATTATGAGCCTGAGATTAAAGCCTATAAATATCAAAAAAAAAACACATACCCTATATATAAAATGGACATTAATAAATACGGAGAAGCTATTTTCAAAAGCACGAGAAAAGAAATTAATAAAGGATTATTGAAAAATAAAGGCCTAGAGTTAGCTTGGGTAGAAAATGAAATTGAGGCCTTTTTTTTTCATATTCAGGGATCAGGCAGACTGCGATTTCCTAATGGAGAAATCAAAAGAGTTAAGTTTTCAGGTAGTAATAATAAAAAATATACCTCAATAGGAAAAATTTTACTTAAAAGAAATAAAATAAAAAAAGAAAATATTTCAATGTATTCTATAAAAGATTGGTTATATAAAAACAAAGATGAAGCTTTAGAAGTTATGGAACAAAATGAAAGATATATATTTTTTGAAGAATATGTAGGAGAAATTAAAGGAAGTTCGGGAGTTGATTTGCAACCTATGATAAGCATAGCAGTTGATACTAGTTATCATAATTTAGGTGACATTTTATTAGTAAATGACATAAAAAATAAAAAATACTTTTTTGGTATAGCGCATGATACTGGGGCAGCTATAAAGGGGTCATCAAGAATAGACTTGTTTACTGGATTTGGGCATCAAGCAGAAATGATAGCATCAGGCTTAAATAATAAGATTAGTATAAATAAATTAAAGCCAAAAAATAAAATAAACTTCTAGGTTTGACTATCTAAGTAAGGAGTGCAAAAATAACAAAATGAAAAAAGTATTAGAAATTGACGACCTCAAAATACTGGCAAAGAAAAAGTTGCCTAAGATGTTTTATGATTATGTTGACTCAGGCTCTTACACCGAAAGCACTTATATAGAAAATGAAACAGATTTTAATAAAATAAAAATAAGGCAAAGAGTAGGAAGAGATATAAGCACTTCAAGGCTTAGTAAAAAATTTTTAGAAAAGGAATACAAACTTCCGTTTGGCTTTGCTCCATGTGGTATGGGAGGAATGCTATACCCTAATGGTGAAATACTAGTTGCTAAGGCCTGCGAAAAAAACAAAATTCCATATATTTTATCAACAATGAGCATTTGCTCCATTGAGCAGGTAGCAGAAAATACTAATGAACAATTTTGGTTTCAACTATATGTTATGAGAGACAAGACGTTTGTTGAGAATGTAATTAAAAGAGCACAAGATGCTAAATGTTATGCTCTTGTTTTAACTATGGACTTGCCAATTTTGGCGCAAAGACACAAAGATATTAGAAATGGATTGTCTGCCCCTCCAAAGCCTTCTTTAAATAGTATTTTGCAAATTATAAAAAAACCTCAGTGGTGTCTAAAAATGTTAAGTACTTCAAATAGAAGTTTTGGCAATATTTTAGGGCACGTAGAGGGAGTTGATGATTTATCTTCTATAGTAAAATGGGCAGATGGACAGTTTGACCCAGGGCTTTCATGGGACTACGTAAAATGGATAAGAAAACTTTGGAAAGGCCCTCTTATCCTAAAAGGTATTTTAGATGAAGATGATATTAAAATTGCTAATGAGCTTGATATACAAGGTATAATAATTTCTAATCATGGAGGCAGACAATTAGATGGAACCATTTCATCAATTATGGCATTAAAAAATGTAATTAATGATGTACGAACCAATTTAGAAGTTTTTTTTGATGGAGGCATCAGGTCAGGAAAAGATATAATAAAGGCGCTTGCATTAGGGGCTAAAGGCGTATTTATGGGGAGGCCTTATCTATATGGATTAGGAGCTATGGGACAGCAGGGAGTAGAAAAGGTTATAGAAATTTTAGTTAAAGAACTTAATACAACTTTGTTATTAGCCGGAGAAACAGACGTTAATGATTTAGACAATGGTAATTTATATTAATGCAAACAAAAAATAGAAAAATTAAAAAAGAAGAACTAGAGTTATGGAAAAAAGTAACTGAGCATGATAAAATATTAGGGCAATATACTACTTCAGTTGAAGAAAACATAATTCAGAAAAACTCCCCCATAATTTCTAAGATGAATAAAGATAATTCAAAAGTGAAAGATATAAAACGTAGTTTATTTAAAAAGGACTATCAAATTAATAAAAGAATGAAATTAAAGTTAGAAAGGGGTTTGATTAGACCAGAAAAAAAACTAGATCTCCACGGCAAAACTTTATGGGAAGCAAAAAAATCGCTCTCACACTTTATAAAGTCTAGCATAAATAATAATATTAGATGCATTTTAGTAATAACAGGCAAGAAAAAAACTTTGAATGGTTCTAGAGGGCTTATTAGAGAAAATTTGCCATTATGGTTAAAAGAAAATGAATTACTTCATTATATTTTGTTTCATTGTTACGCTATAAAGAAAGATGGTGATGATGGGGCTAGATATATTTTATTAAGAAAAAAGGATAAGGTGTTTTATGAGTAGAAAGTCTAGTTTAGAAAGAGTTACTAAGGAAACAGACATAAAAGTAAATATTAATATTGACGGAAAAAATAATTATAAAATAAATTCAGGAATTGGGTTTTTGGACCATATGTTAGAACAACTTTCTAAACATAGCTTTATAGACATTGATTTAATAGCAAAGGGTGATCTACATATTGACTACCATCATACTACTGAAGACTCAGGTTATGCTATTGGTAAAGCAATAGATGAGGCCATAGGAGATAGAAGGGGCATAACTAGGTTCGCCCATGCATATGTTCCTATGGATGAGACTCTTACTAGAGTTACAATTGATTTTTCTGGCAGGCCTTACTTGATATGGAAAGTATTTTTTACTCAAAGCAAATTAGGGGATATGGATACTGAGTTGTTCAAGGAATGGTTTCAAGCATTTACACAGGCCGTAGGGGCTAATATTCATGTTGAAAATATTTATGGGGTAAACAATCATCATATTATAGAATCTTGTTTCAAAGGATTAGCTATAGCACTTAGAAAAGCACTTTATATTACTTCATCTAATACTATACCTTCGACAAAAGGAAAAATATTAAATGATGGTAAAAAATGAATATAGCTATAATTGATTACAATTCAGGAAACTTAGCTTCTTTGCAAAATTCTTTGGAATGTGCTGTAAAAAACAGTAAGCAAGCCTTTGAAGTTAAGATAACAGCAGTGCCTGAGGAAGTTATAAAAGCAGATAAAGTAATTTTGCCTGGAGTAGGAGATTTTTTTTACTGTAAAAACGAACTACTTAAAATAAATGGAATGGTAGATGCCATAAATTATTTTATCAAAGATAGGGAAAAGCCTTTTCTAGGAATATGTATAGGAATGCAATTGATGGCAAAGGTGAGCTATGAAAGAAAAAAAAATAAAGGCTTAGAGCTTATAGACTCTGAAGTCATTATAATAGAAAGCAAATCTAAAGAAATTAGAGTTCCTCATATGGGTTGGAATAATGTTTATTTAGAAAATGAAAGCAAAGAAAAAGATTTTCCTTCTTTAAAAAATAACGACTTTTATTTTGTTCACAGCTATCATATGAAATGTAAGAATAAAAATGAGGTGTTAGCATCTACTAATTATGGAAAAAAAATAGTCTCAGCTGTAATTAAAGATAATTTATTAGGGGTTCAATTTCATCCTGAAAAAAGTCAAGAAAAAGGTAAAAAATTTTTGGAAGAATTCCTTGATTGGAAACCTGAATGATTGAAGTTAAAAAAATTAAAAATTTTGAAAAAGGAGAGCTTGAAGAACTAACATCAGCTACTATAAATGCAATCCAGGAAGGGATAGGTTTCGGTTGGATTAAAAAACCAGCAAAAAATAAAATTATAGAGTATTGGAAAGGGGTAATTTTAGTTCCTAATAGATGGCTTTTTGTTGGTAAATATAAAGGAATAATTTCAGGCTCAATACAAGTTGTTACTTTTTCTTCAACAAATGAGGCTGCTATATTTAGAGTTTTTATTGACACGCATTTTGTTGCAACATGGGCTAGGGGATATGGTTTAGCTAAGCTATTATTAGAAGCAGCTCAACAAGAGTGCAAGAAAAAAAACTATACACACGTTATTTTAGATGTTAGAGAAACTCAGAAGAGAGCAATTAATTTATACGAACAGTTGGGTTTTAAACTTTGGGGAAAACTTCCTGTTTACCATAAATTATCAAATGGTAGTATGGTATCAGGAAATTATTATTATAAAGAACTAACAACAGCATGATTGTTTACCCAGCTATAGATATATCTAAGGGAGAAATAGTTCGGCTTACTAAAGGAGATTTTAGTAAAAAAAAAGTATATAAGAAAAATATAGTAGAACAAGTTCAAAGTTTCCAAGAAAATGGGGCTACCTGGATTCATGTTGTAGATTTAGATGGAGCATTATCAGGTGAGAATAAAAATGAATACTCAATAAAGAAAGTAATAGAAAATACAAGTTGTAAAGTCCAATTGGGTGGAGGCATTAGAACAATTAAAGATATAGAGAAATGGATTTCCTTAGGTATTAACAGAGTAATAATAGGAACATCTGCAATTATAAATGAAGGTTTGGTAAAAGAGGCTGTAAAAAATTTTCCAAAAAAAGTATCAGTTGGGTTAGATCTAATAGGAGATTTCGTAGCAATTAAAGGGTGGACTGAGGTATTTAATGAAAAGGAGGCTGTTTACTTTTTTAGAAAGTTTTCAGATTTAGGAGTAGAGAGTATTATATATACTGATATAAATAATGATGGAGTATTAAAAGGGCCTAATTTTATTAATATTTTAAAATATAAAAATATAGTTAAAGTGCCTCTCATTGCATCAGGAGGAGTTTCTAACTTTCGGGATATTAAAAAATTGTATTCTTTTAATGTTGATGGAGTTATAGTAGGCAAGGCTATTTATGATAATAAAATAAACCTTGATGAACTATTTAGTTTAAAAAAAAATGTTAAAAATTAGAATAATACCCTGTTTAGATGTTAAAGAAGGTAGAGTAGTAAAAGGTATAAACTTTATAGACCTTAAAGATGCTGGTGACCCAGTTGAACAAGCAAAAATTTATGATGAACAAGGTGCTGACGAACTATGTTTTTTAGATATAACAGCTAGCTTAGAAAAAAGAGATATTTTGTATGATATAGTAAATAAAACAGCAAAGAAGTGCTTTATGCCTCTGACAGTAGGAGGAGGTGTTAGAAAAGTAGAAGATATTAGAAAACTTCTTTATTCAGGGGCCGATAAAGTTTCTATAAATTCTGCGGCTATATATGACCCACAGCTTATAAAAGATGCCTCAAATAGATTTGGCAAGCAATGTATAGTTATAGCAATCGATGCAAAAAAAACTAGTAAAAACGCCTGCAAAAGTGGTTATGAAGTATTTTCTTATGGCGGCACAAAAGAGACTAACTTGGATGTAGTTGATTGGGCAAAACAGTGTGCTGACTTTGGAGCAGGTGAAGTCTTGCTAACTTCAATGGATAATGATGGAACTAAGAGGGGGTTTAATATTGAGCTGACAAATAAAGTAGCTAAAAGTATTAAAGTTCCATTGATTGCATCTGGAGGTGTTGGGGAATTAAAACATTTTACTGAGGGAGCATGTGAAACTGAAGCATCTGGTTTATTAGCTGCTTCAGTTTTTCATTTTGGTAAGTTTACTATTAATGAAGTAAAAAAAGAATTAAATAAAAATGGAGTTGCGGTAAGAGTATGAATAGAAATGAAGATAAACTTAGTGAAGTTTTGAGTTATCTAGAAAAAACCATCGAAGATAGGAAAAAATCAAAGAATAAATCTTATACTTCAGATTTATTATCTCAAGGAATAGATAGAATTTCCCAAAAAGTTGGTGAAGAAGCTATAGAAGTTGTTATAGCTTCAAATAATAAAAAAAAGAAACAAGTTATTTATGAAAGTGCAGACTTAGTTTTTCATTTATTAGTGCTTTGGAAAAAGTTAAATATTAAAAAAAATGATATAGCAAAAGAATTATTAAGAAGAAAAAAAT
>MDTD01121518.1_pt1 | contig 24310 bp, 22 predicted proteins | sample 811221 | NCBI WGS metagenome assembly MDTD01 (sample SAMN05326646, study PRJNA326480) | marine metagenome | isolation source: seawater | place: Pacific Ocean: South West | collected 2011 | reverse complement strand
TTTGTTAGTGGCGGCAAACGTGGTCTGGAAGTAGCCATTTCACCTAGTAGCTTTGAAGGTGTGCTCGGGGCAATATACGCTCCTTTGACAGGAGGAAAAAATGAGTGAAACAGAAAACTCTCCGCACCTTCCAATCGAAGATTTTCGAGAGTATGGATATCAGCTAGTTGATTGGCTAGCTGAATATTTCACTAATATCGAAAGTCAACGGATTCTTCCTGAAATTAGCCCGGGTGATATTCGTGCCATGCTTCCAGATGTGGCACCAGAGCAAGCTGAAGATATGGGCGACATTATTGACGATCTTGATCGGGTCGTAATGCCGGGAATGGCCCACTGGCAGCATCCTGGCTGGTTTGCGTTTTTTCCTTCTGGGGTTTCGCCTGTCTCAGTTCTAGGAGAGTTTGTAGCTGCAGGACTTGCTACTCAGGGAATGATGTGGTCGACGGCTCCATCGCCAACTGAAATCGAGAATACTGTCCTTGATTGGCTGGTGGATCTTCTCGGCCTTCCATCGACTTGGCGGATTGATACTGGGCCAGGCGGGGGTGTCCTCCAAATGAGTGCTTCTGATTCAACACACCTTTCGCTAGCTGTTGCGAGGCATCACGCCGTGGAGGCCGGGCACGCTACAGATTCTTTGGTGGCATATGGGTCCGAGCAAGCCCATTCCTCAATTGAGAAGGGGGCAAGAATCGCCGGCTACCGCCATATTCGCTCAATTCGAGTAGATGAATCTTTTGCTCTGGATGTCGATGCTTTGGAAGATCAGGTAGAAGCGGATTTAGCTTCTGGACTAGTTCCTACCTGGGTCTGTTCGGCGGTTGGGACTACTAGCACAACTGCTATGGACCCGATTCGTCCGATAGCTGCCGTCGCCAAGGACCATGGTATGTGGCACCATGCTGATGCAGCATACGCAGGTAGTGCCATGATTTGCCCTGAGTTCCGGAATCTTCAAGATGGAGTTGAACTTGTCGATAGCTATACGTTCAATCCGCATAAATGGCTATTGACAAATTTTGATTGTTCTGTTTTTTGGGCAGCAGATCGTTCAAAACTAATTGATGCGCTAAGTATTCTTCCTGCGTACTTGAAGAATGAATCATCGGGAGATCCGGCAGCTATCGATTACCGAGATTGGCATGTTCCGCTCGGGCGGCGTTTCCGAGCTTTAAAATTGTGGTTTGTGCTTCGGTCATACGGCGCTGAAAAATTACGTGACTTCGTGAGATCCCATGTCGATTGGGCGAAAGAGCTTGAAGATCGAATACAGGCAGACGGACGCTTTGAAGTGACCGCTCCACGTACTCTCGCTTTGGTGTGTTTCCGCCATGTTGGAGGAAATGATTTGACCAAATCTTTGGCTGATGCGGTCAATGCGAGTGGGACTGCGTACGTGACGCCTTCAATGATTGACGAAACGCAATTTATTCGAGTTTCCGTCGGGTCAACCTGGACCGAACGACATCATGTTGACGCACTCTGGGAGTTAATCGATCTTCATGGGGCGCCAGTGTAAACGAGTTCTTTTTGACTTCTCAGCCCTGTAGTCCAGCGAATTCTGAGAAACTCTCCATCCGTTCAAGGAATGCCGCTCGAGTAGCACCAGAGTCGCTGCCTAAACCGCTAAGCATTATTGGAACATGTGTAACGCCGAGACCAGTTAATTGGTCGATGCGGATCGAATATGCTTTGGGGTCCCAGCTATCTGTGCCGAAATGTCCCGCATCCCAGGGGCCGATAGCGATACTGGGCTTTCCTGCTCTGCTACTTTGATTCCACTTCTCCATAAGAGAGTTGATGCGTTTCTCGAGAGATTCAAGATCGGTAATTGGACTGGTTTTTACAAACTTGTCGACGCCTTTTGGCGTTGGCATTGGGATCCATCCTTCACCGAAGCGGACAACCCGGTCGATTGCGTTGGTTGAGTTTCCACCGACCCATATCGGGGGTGAATGCTGACCGGCCTGTTTGGTTGGCTTTGGAAGGGCTACGACTTCCTTGGCTTTATACCTATCTCCCTCAATTGATACAAGCTCTCCGGACCATACCTGTTGCATTACTTCAAGGTGGTTGTTTAGGGTTTCACCTCGAGTTTCGAAAGGAACACCGGCTGCTTCGAATTCTTCCTTAAGATATCCAGCGCCGACACCCAATAACAGCCGCCCGTTGGAGATACTGTCAAGAGTTGCGATGGATTTTGCAGCGAGAAAAGGATTTCGGTAGGCGACGATCAATAAATTGGTCAATATTTTTAACCCGTTCGTGGCTGTTGCAGCTGCTGCAAGGACGACCATTGGGTCAAGGGTATGATGTCCACCAGCTGATATGAACGAAGCTGGAGGGATTGGGTGGTCTGTCACAAAAACTCCGTTATACCCGAGAGTTTCTGCCTTTGACGCTATTTCAGCGATGGCTTCCGCTGTACCGAATTCTTCAATTAGCTGAACCTGATCTGTCGGTAAACCTAGTATGTATTTCATTGCAACCTCATAGTAGGTGCGTGCTTGTCTCCTGATCCTATATTAAGGGCAGATCGGCCCCTAATCAGGCTTCATCCCATCCGGTGAGGAAATCATCTAGTGGAACTTCAAAGGTGCGTAAAGCCATCGAGACCAGCGTGTACTGGCCTATTGCGAAAACTAGATCCATCATTTGTTGATCGTCCCAGTATGATTTAAGGCTCTTCCATGTGGTATCGCTAATCTTTTTTTCTTTAAATAGCTCGTCGGCTGCGTTGATAATGAGTGCATCAAGTGTGCCCCATTTAGCATCTGGGCCTTCTTTGATGCGTTCGATTTCTTCTTGGGTTAGGCCTGCTTCAGCTCCTATGAGTTCATGTTGCGCCCATTCATATTCTGATTGGCACAGCCACCCTGTTCGAAGAATAGCGATCTCACGTTCACGTGCCGGGATAGTGGATTTAAATAGGACATGGTTTGAGAAGACGAGCCATCGCCGTGCAAGGTCGGGATGCTGGGCCAAGGTAAGAAATATATTCCAGGGTCGTCCTGCTTCTAAGATCGGTTCGAGGACGTTTTGGGCTTCATCGTTAAGTGATGAAACGTCAAGTGGTGGAATTCTTGGCGAGCTCATTCTTTCTCCTTCTTTGGGTTCTTTTTTAGTACTGCTAAAACAGCAGCGATAGTGAAAATGCCGACGCCCAGAACTATCCATATAGCATCGTTACCTTTTGAAGCTAACAGTTCAAAACTATAGCCACCGTCGTTGAGGTCACCGTCAAGGGAGGTGACTCTGTACCGTACTACATATTGCCCTGGTTTAAGATCTGTTGGAACATCAGCTCGAAGGATGAAATCCGAAACGAAAATTGTTTCACCAATGGGTATTTCTTTCCCATCGCGGATTGTCGTAAGCGTAATTTTTGCTTTACCGTCGTTGATCAATCCACTGGCAAAGGTGAGTTCTATTTCTTGGAGCCCTGACACACTCTTTCCTCGCTCTGGGGAAGAGTCCAGCAATGAAGTATGAGCAGAGAGCCTCTCTGCTCCCAGAAAAAGCAGCATGAAGGATAGAGCCAGCGCGCTCAATGTCTTCCTGTTGGTGTTTTTATCCATCATCTGATTCAACCATACCTACGAAGCTGTTCCAACGAGAATCTTCTGATTCGCAAAATGACCCCTTTAAATTTTAGCGTTATGGAAGCTTTTATCTGCCATGTCAGACAATGTCATAGCCTGCTGTCATAGTAACAAGATGGAATCTGATACTCGCTCTCGTATTCTGTTCGCTCTCTCCGATGATAAGCGTGCGACTATTTTTGAAATTGCCGAACGTACTGGAGCTCCAGCGAGGGATGTTTTTACCGTCTGTGTCGAATCGGGTTCGCAGCGGAAATGGGGAAAAAGTGATCGAGCCTAAGATCGACAACCTCCTTGATCAATTATTCAAAGCGAAGCAAAAGCAAGCTGTGCTTGATGTCTTGTATGAGGAGCTGCACTTGCGTCAACTGGCGGCTGAATTCAGAATACAAGCAGCGTTGGAGAAGGCAAGAGACCAGTAAGTCAGGATTAGGGCACGCCGGCTACGTTTAGTGTGACTCTTGTAGCTAGGATGAACTACATGGAATATGTAGTGAACCTTATGGATGTCACTGTGAAACCCGGTGAATGGGCTCGTCAACGTGAAGATGAGGGTTGGCATGTTCTTTCAGTAGCTGATCATTTCTATACGGATCATCGTCCGTTCCCCCACGTGTGGGTCGCAATGACTGCTATAGCGTCAGCTACTAGCCGAGTGAAAGTTACTACGTCGTTCGTGAATAATCTATTGCGATCTCCGGTAGAGGTCGCTCAAGCCGCTCTTCTTTTATATAAGGTCTCTGATGGCAGATTTGAGCTTGGTTTGGGTGCTGGCTGGGCTGAGGGAGAAGTCGTCGATGCTGGAATGGAATACCCTATACCCCGCGACAGGGCTGGAATGTATATCGAGGCAGTTCAAATTGTTCGTTCTTTGCTGACAGAAGGTACCTGTTCCTTTAGCGGCAAGTACTACCAAGTGGATACAAAAAATTTAGGTCCTCTTGGTGATAGCGCCCCGGTGTTAATAGGGTCAGTTGGTGGCCCGCGAACAGTTCGAGAAGTTACACCTTTCCTAGACAGGGTAGAGATTAAGGCTTCGAGCGCGTCTACCCGCGGTGGGAAACTAGACATGGGCATTTTGGCTGAGGTACCGGAGGATCACCTTTTGTCGATGATCGAGAAAGTGCGAAATGTTCGTCCGGATGTTGAATTAGGGATGTTTGTTCTCTGCAACGCTGGAACTGATGATTTCACCAAAGGCATCGAAGCAAAAATGGGCGATGGACTTTATAGCCGATTTTTTGGGAGCCCTGAAAAGGTAGCTGATGGATTAGGGTGGCTCGCTGAGCAGGGTATTTCTCGGGCTCAGCTTAGCCCTTTCGACGACTCAAGTTTGGATCGGCTCGCCCCATTCCTTTTATAGGCTCAGTACCCTGAACGTGAGTGAAGTTGTACTAGCCCATCATTTCTGGGTCGACACCACACCCTATGAACACCTCAAATAGTTCTCCGAGGTCCTCCATGTTGGGTTCTTCGCCTTCTCCGACCGATGCTAGTGATGTTAAGAGTGGTCCAGATAGTGCTTCGACAGCACATTCTGCAGCGCTTCGATCTATTCCCATGTCATCCATAAATATTTCGATTAATACTTGTGGGCAGTCCGCTATTAATCCAAGGAATATTGCACCTGCTTCTTCTGAATCTTCCTCGCTACTAATAATCACTCGCCATTCTGCTCTGGACATGTTTTCGGCGTAACATAAAGCGGCTTCCATAGAGACCTCTTCGCCTTCTTCCGCTGCTGCTTGCATTATTCCCTCTGCTATATCGGAAGCCGTGAAGCAGTCAAGTATGGAGTTGATCACTATGTCTTGACCTCCTTCGGGAAGGGTCTCTAGGTCGTCACCGATTGTTTCAAGAGTTATTCCATTCTTTTCGAGTTCTTCAGCTCCATAAGCAATGGCGTTCTCAGCAATACACGCACTTTTACTTTTAGTAATGGCATCGGTTTCATCATCGTTGTTGATAGATGACTCAATAGCGTCAGCTAAGGCTTCGAGGCCATCATCAGAGTCACCGCCGCCGCACGCGGGTATAAGGAACAGGGACGCCAGTAGAGGTAAGAGTATTTTTTTCATTGCTTCCTTTCATGGAAACTGGACCTCTTATTTATAGTACTAGATATTCCCGCTTTGAAGGGGTAGGGCCTGAGAGTTATTAAGCAATGTTCGGAAGTACTTGTTTTTCAATTAATTCTAGTGACGGCCATGCTAATTCTGGAGGGACCCCACCGCATAGTGGTTGGAGGGATAGTCGGTGGTACTGACGGATGAGTGCAACTGCTTCTTCGGGGGTGACGATCCTGTATGGCCCATTTTCATCTCGCAGTTCAGAAATTGTTGATGCTTGGCTAAGACTGGCAGAGTTGTTATCTTCTCCCATCCATTCTCTATATGAGGTTGCGTCGTGAAGCATATATGGCCCATATTGGGCCCACCCTTGATCAAGGTTTTCTGTGACAAAGACGGTTGTGGGGGCTCCTTCTTCTGGGCCCATAGTCATACCTGCTGGGTTTCCTACCTTTTTCGCTTCTGTGTCGTAGAAGGCTGCCATTGCAGGGTCGGCTGTTTGTGGGAAGAACATCATCCCCAGTCGAGCTGCTCGTTCAGCGGCTGCTTTACTGCCGCCGCCGTAGGCGATGATGGGGCCTCCCGGAGTGGCTGGTTTTGGAAGTACCTGAATTTTTCGCCCTTTCCATTCGAAGGGTTCACCGGTAAGGGCATTTCGGAGGGCGAGGATGCGGTCTTCGATTTCTTTGCCACGTTGCTTCGGGTCAATGCCAAACATTGCGTATTCTTCTTCTCTGTATCCGAGGCCTATTGTGTATCCGATTCTACCGCCGCTGAGGTGGTCTAGTACGGCGATATCTTCAGCGAGTTTTATAGGGTCGTACATGAGAAGTAGCAGCGCCCCTACGTTAAATGTAAGTGTTTCTGTTCGTGAGGCTGCAGCTGCGGCCATGATGATCGGGGATGGGAGATAGCCATCTGGGGAACTGTGGTGTTCTGAGAACATTGCCGTTATGGCGTTGTTTCGTTCGCCCCATTGGCACATGTCTAATGCCGTGCTGTAGAGTTCCTGCATTGTTGTTGGGCTATCTGGTTTGAGGCGGAAGTCGAAGCGGAGGATGAACATAGGATTTTTATGACTCGAGTTTGAGGACTCTCATGGCGTTCTCTCGAAGGAATTGTGGCCATACATGGTCTCGGAATGGCACGTCTGGGAGTTGTTCAAAGATTGTGTCGATATGGAGTCCCATTGGGAAGTATCCGGCGTAGATGATCTTGTCAGCGCCTCTTGTGTTGGCGTAGTCGATGATCGCCGTTGGGTAGTATTTCGGGGCGAATGCCGATGTTGAATAGTGGAGGTTTGGCCATTTCAACATAAGTTTTACTGCTAGATCTTCCCATGGTTCGCATCCATGTCGAGTGACAAAGCGCAGGTCAGGGAAATCGTACATGACGTCATCGATGAGTTTCACATGCTGTGCTTCAAAGGGTACTCGTGGGCCGGGAATTCCTGCGCAACAAAAGATCGGTATATCCAACTCGACACATACTGCGTAAAGAGCATACATTTTAGGATCATTGATAGGTACTTGAGGGTTTCTTCCGGCTGGGAAGGCAGATATTGCTTTGATGTAGCCATTTTTATGCAGTTCTCGAACAGCTGCTATTGAGCCCATTACATCATTTGGGTCAGGCTCGTGACAACCTACAAACCGATCTGGATATTGCTCTATAGCTTCTCTTGCTCCTGATCGTTCTTGCCCTGGTCCGACACCGATCATCGCTATTTCAATATTATGCTTCTCCATATAAGGCAATAGCAGATCAGATCCCTGTGGGGGTTCCGGTTCCTCCTCAAAATTTCTAGCTTGGTTGCTCCAAGGCACATCCTTAAACATGTACTGTGCCGGAAAGTTATATCCTTTTGTTTGCTTATCTTTCATGCCAGTAAGGTTCTGGTAATTCAGTTTTGCACTCTTTCCGGCTCGAGTTCCGATCATGGTTTCTATGACGCTGATATCGTTTGGGAAACCCATTGGAACCTCTTCTGGCTAGCACAATTGGCAAATATTTACTTTTGCTGTTTTTTTACTTTTCCGACTCTATGATTTTCGATCTGAGGACCTCCGACCCAACCGCAAAGCTGGGGGTCGCATTCTCGTAACTCTCCTTCTATCCATGAGCCATCCTTTTTAAAAATCCCTTGCAAATTCCCATCAGTAACGACAATATTTCCATCTTCGTTTTTGACATAAAGGGCTTTGGAGAATGGGTGAATTAGTCCGTGGGACATTATCAATCTTCTCCACACCATTCGCTGAGTTTGTGATGCAACCACCGCACCTTTGATTCTTGATAGTTGCTGAGAACCACACCCGTCTTCTGTGTTGTTTCTAGTCCAAGTTGCACTTTACCCATATTGAATACATCTTGATCAAAAACTTTTCCTAGAGTGTCAAGCTCCGGTGCGTCACTGAAATTCTCATCATCCGTTAGCCAATGTATTGGCGCAGGATCTGGTTTTTCACCTTCTTTGAAGGGTGCAAGAAAGATACATTCCATGATTGAGCTTCGATAATCATCTCCATTGGGCCTAAACCTATAAACGATTCGATTGAATGCGCCCCATGGATGAAAATTAGGAAATAGCGTGTAATCTATGCTGTCCATCATCTCAGCATCAGACAAAGAGTCAACCCAATCTCCCGCCATTGGTCTCCAACGATCTCTGGAAAGTGCAGCACCGTGAGCTCTCATAGTTACTCCGGAAGGTATAGAAACTGGTAGTTCCTTGTCGTAGCTTATGTCGAGCATTGAGCGCATTTGATCTTCCTCGGACACGTCATAGTCAAGCAGCGGGCTAGGTGTACCACCTGGACTAATAACTCTGGCGAAGTTGTCCCATACATCAACCTGAGAATTCGTGTCGCCAAGATACGCCATTATCTGTGGATGTGTTGCATTTACATGAAATGCTTCGCAGAAAGCTTCCTGAGCTATTTTCCAGTTAGCGTGAATTATCTTCGCTACATGAGCTTGCTTATAGCGATTTTCTAGATCCCATACTTTAAAATGATCATCCATATCACCTATAAATTCTTCAAGTGGCCCTGCATTAGGATCAGGGTTTATAAAGACAAAACCTGCCCAAACCCCCACTTTTACTTGCGGTAATTGAAATTGCTCTGCTTCGACATGAGGAAAGTCCCACTTTGCAGGTACATCTTTAAGGTCCCCATCTAACTCCCATGCGAATCCATGGAAGGGACAACGGATTTCGGAACATCTGCCATCATAGTCTTTGAGTTTTCTTCCTCTATGCAAACATGCATTTGGATATGCTTTTATCTCATTTTCATTGCTTCGCATAACGATGTAGCTTCGTCCGACTATTTCATAGACGTAGTAATCTCCGACCTCTGGTATCTCATCTGCACGACACGCATATTGCCACACTTTTGACCAAAGTTTTTCTTTCTCAACTTCATGCCATTCACGTGTGGTATACCTCGTTATTGGAAACTCATCAGGGCCAAAACTAACGGTTGACTCAAGACGCAACACATCAGGAACGGGATGGGTGTCCTGATCCAGTAATTCTTGGTATGTGATACCTGGTGATCTCTCAGAGACATCTCGTATCATCGCCACGTAGAACTTCCCTTCTGTAAACGGTATAAAGTGCAGTGTACATGAAACTAACTCCTAATAGGAATTCCATTTCATCTATAGAGAACACTTACTTGCTGAAGAAGATGAGGGTTTGACTCGTAATCTAACAATATAAATGCAAGAATCAAGAGTGATAGACTAAAGGGGAAGACTATGACTGATGTTAAGGGCTCAATTCTTGGTAATGCTGTATTGCGCCGGGAAGATCCTACTCTTCTCACAGGTGAGGACAAATACTTTGATGACATGGAGATTGACGGTTTGGGTTTCGTGTACTTCGCTCGATCGCCTGTTGCACATGCCAATATCCTCTCAATCGACACAGCAGAAGCCAAAGAAATCGAAGGCGTTGTCGGAGTGTGGACCGCAGATGATTTAGAACTTTCTCCCTATCTTGCATTCCCTCTTTTCCCACCACACTTTGCTCGCCCACCTTTAGCTAAAGGCAAAGTCCGCCTAGTCGGAGATATTATTGCTGTCGTAGTTGCTGACTCTTTCGCAGCTGCGGCTGATGCCGCATCAATGATTTGGATGGATTACGACCCGCTGCCTGCTGTAACTGACCCAGAAAAGGCTCTTGAGGATGACGCTCCTGTTTTATTTGATGAGAATGGTTCAAATCTCTGTTTTGAAACAGGCATAGGGCTTGAAGATGGCGATCCCAATGAAGGAGCCGACCATATCGCAAAGGTCAGAATCGTGAGCCAAAGGTTAGCCGGAGTTCCATTGGAGTCAAATGGAATCATAGCGATTCCTGAGCAAGGCGGATCACTCACAGCTTGGATTCCTAGCCAAAATCCTATAGCTGTTCGAGAAGCTCTCGCAGCTCAGCTGGGGATGGAACAAAGTGATCTACGGGTTGCGGCTCCGACTGTTGGTGGAGGTTTTGGACCTAAAGGTGGCGTTTATGTAGAGCACGTCATCACTGCTGAGCTGGCCAGGCAACTAGACAGGCCCCTGAAGTGGACTGAATTACGGAGTGAAAATATGCTCTCTCTTGCTCAAGGTCGCGGAATGGCCATGTACGGGGAGATGGGCTTTAGCGCTGATGGCAAAATAGTTGGGCTGGATGCAAAAGTTGTCGCAGATGCTGGAGCCTACCCAGCGATTGGTGGCTTCTTAACAGTGTTCACCCAAACAATGATTCAAGGCGTGTATGACATCCCAAAGATTCGTTATCACGCCCGAAGCGCAGCTACCAACACAACTCACACTGCAGCATATCGAGGTGCTGGGCGTCCTGAAGCAACACAGTTACTTGAGCGTTTAATTGATGTTGCTGCTGATGAACTGCACATGGATCCTGCTGAAATCCGTTTAAAGAACTTTATTTCCGAAGATGCCTTTCCCATAACAACACTAGGTGGCGCGAATTATGATTCAGGTGATTATGCCTTAGCACTTAACAAGGCACTTGTAGAGGCCGACTACGAAAGTTTATTGTCGGATCAACAAGTCCGACGTCAAGAGAACAGCACAAAACAATTAGGGATTGGTATTTCAGCTTATGTTGAAGTTACAGCCCCTGCCGGTTTACATAGTGAATATGGCGCTGTCGAAATTCATGACGATGGAACTGTAACTGCTAGGGTCGGAACGAGTGCTCATGGGCAAGGGCATATCACTGCTTTCTCAATGATTATTTCTGATCTGCTTGGTATTGACATGAATAAAATTACCATTTTGCAATCAGACACAGATGAGATTCCTAGGGGTCAGGGAACGATGGGGTCAAGGTCTCTCCAAACTGCAGGTTCAGCAGTTCATGTAGCTAGCGAAACTGTTTTAGAAAAAGCGAAAGAATTAGCCTCTCACTTACTTGAAGCCAGCATTGATGACGTAGTTACAGGTGAGGGAGGCTTACATGTCGTTGGTGTCCCTTCAAACTCTTTGAGCTGGGGCGATCTAGTCCAGGCCTCAAATGACGATGACAAAAGACCTGCCGGTATGGAGCCAGGCCTGGCACACGAATTGGATTTCGATGGTACTGATTCAACATTTCCGTTCGGAGCGCATGTCGCAGTTGTTGAAGTAGATACAGAGACAGGGGCCGTTGAACTTATTCGTCATATCGCCGTCGATGATTGTGGACGCATACTTAATCCTATGCTTGTAACGGGTCAGCAACATGGCGGTATTGCGCAAGGTGCAGCTCAAGCTCTATTTGAGGGTGTTTTCTATGATGAGGAAGGCAACCCGATTACCGGGAACTTGATGGATTATGCAATTCCTTCAGCTGCAGAATTACCTTCATTTGAAACGCACAATACTGAAACAGCAAGTCCGCGCAATCCTTTAGGGGCGAAAGGTATTGGCGAGTCAGGAACAATCGGATCAACACCAGCTATTCAGAATGCTGTAGTTGATGCGGTGGCTCACATGGGCGTCAAACATATAGACATGCCGCTAACTTCCGTAAACGTTTGGAATGCAATTTGTGAGAGCCGGGATAGTTAGTGATTGATCTTCAGGAGATATCTAAGCGTGCGGAAATAGTTGATTGCCTTCTTTCCTATACTCGAGGCATTGACCGGTTAGATAAAGAAAGCGTTATTTTGGCCTTTCACCCGGGAGCTATTTTAAATAATTATGGCAAGGAACCTATGCTGATAGAAGACTTTGTTGAGTACGCGTTACCTTCATTGCAACAGCGGTATACGGCCACTCAGCATCGGGTTTCTAATATTCGTGTAGAAATTAAAGAAGACAGAGCTCTAGTTGAATCCTATGTCTTGGCGTACCATATTGAATCAGGTGAGGACTCAAATCGGCTGCATACCTTTAATGGAAGATATATTGACACGTTCACTTTTTTAGACGGGCATTGGAAGATAAGTGAGCGGTTCTTACGCAATGATTGGTCAAAAATTGACGATATTACGAATGAAATGGCTGGTTCTTCTATATGGGTTAAAAGCAGTCGTGATATTGACGACCCTATTTACAAATTTTAGGACCATTCTCTTAGATCTCTGGTAATCCATCTCTCAGGATTACGAATTGGCGATCTGGTTCGTTTGCCGCCTCTCGCTTTTCTGGCATCCCGTCATTGGGATCTCCCTTGAGTAGAAATGATCCCTCCGGTGCGTACTGGAGAATATAGGCTTTTCTCGTTTCGGTTGTGATATTTGCCCCGGTCATATGCGGGGTAAGTGATGAAAAGATAACAATACTTCCTGCTTTCGCTTCAACAGGTGTTGCGTCTGGGTGTTCCTCAAAGCACTCATATCCCAGGGGCTCAACGTAGTCATGGGCAAGAGTCCCCTGACGATGCACGTGGGGGACGATCCACGGGCAGCCGTTCTCGCGATTTACATCGACTAGGGGAACCCAGCAGGTTAAATATTGTTGCGGCTCAACGAAACCGTACCCATTGTCTTGATGCCATGGAAAACGCCTTGGTTTTTGTGTCTGCTTGTATACAATTTGGTCCCAATAAAGTCGAACATCGGGGCCAATGAGGTCATGTGTGATAGATGCAAAAGGCTCGGATGACAGAAATGCTTTTGCTTCAGGGAATCTTAGCGATGGGTGGATGCCGAACAAAATAGCTCCTGATTCTGCGATGGAAAGCCTATCGTCTTTCAGTGTTTGCAGAAAACCTTCGGTCTCGTTTGCGAGTTTATCGAGCGTCGCGGTCAGGTCGTTTATTCTTTTCTTTGGGATAGCTTCTTCTAAGAGGAGAAACCCTTCATTGTTGTATTGATCTATTTGTGATTGGGTCAGGAAACCGCTTCGCGGGATGGCATTCTGCCAGGAAAATTCTGTGTTCCATGGGTGCAGTGATGTTTTCATTACCCCGCTGATGGTAAAGGCTCGTAGTCAGGTATTTCTTGACCTGGAGGTGGTTCGTCATACTGATCAACAGACGTTTCTGCATTAAAGAGTTCAATTGGTTCTGACGGGAATTCTCCCCATAAGTATCGAAGGCCTGCATCGGCGTACTGGTACATTCCTATTCCTACAGCATCAGTTTCGTCTCGACCTTCTGCTTCGGCATCCCACCAGAATACGGTCACTTCATCGTTTCCGAAGAAGTCGTATTCAAGTTCGGCGGGCCACCTTCCCTTTTCTCCCCATGAGAATGAGGAAGACGTGGTGCGTCTATCAGTTGGGTCAGCCCGATTGAGTCCTTCCCTCCAATTGTCGTAAGTTAGGTCAGGGCCTATTCCTTGGATGATTGGATAGAAGGTCGCTGGCCAGGGGTCAATAACTCCGAGTGAGTCGTCTGCTGGGGCTGGTTCCCCGAAGAACCAGCGATAGCGGAATGGGGCGCCTGCTTTCAATGAGTCAACTCCCACGCTTAGGGTGGTTATACCGAATGCGTTCGCCCATTGTTCTTGGTCGTATGTTCTAGCGAACGCAGTCGTATCAGCTAAAACACTTCCGATATGTACCCATTCCGGGAAATATCCCTGAGCAGTGGCTTCACGAGTGAAGTCTCTCATTGCAATTGGGTCAGAGCTGAAAAGCACACTCGTTACTCCTGCTGACTTGAATTTTGAAATTGCCGAAGCTGCGCTTTCCTGAAGCGTCGCTGGATCAAGTGCGTAGGCCACTGTTTCAATAACATCAACTCCGTTTTCAGCGAGTTGATTCTGAAAATCTTGGTTATTCTGGACAGATGCTTCGCCGCTTTCAATGTAGAGTCTACCGAACACTCTCTGCTGGTTGTGGTAACTCTCGTCACCGGCATATTGTGCAGTTCGCCCCGCAAGTTGTTTAGTAACGTATTCAACTCCCATAAGAGTGTTCTGTTCCCCACTCATAGAGAAAGTCCAGCTAAGCGGATCAACTTCTCTATAGAAATCAATTTGTTGGCTCGGACCGCAGGCAAGGCATGCGATACCTCGGGAGACAAGCTCATCCTCAAAAGCGTTTGTTAGATTTGGCCCGTTCCAGACCATGAAGGGATCATATTCTTCCGCTATTTTTACGGCATCTGCTCGTGCCGATATAGGATCCGCTACGTTTCCTGTTCCTTCATAAAATATTAAGTTGACCTTTCTACCGTAGGTTTCGTAATACGTTTCATAGTATTCAAGGAGCCCTCGTAAGCTTGCTTCTGCGTCAGCATTCGTATCGTCATTTGCTATCGGGCCAGTAATGTAGTTGAGTATGAAGTCATTTTCTTGCCATCGCCAATACACAATAGTTATTGAGTCTTCAGTTACGCCACGAGCTGTTTGTCCCCCGTTATCGCCAGAGAAGGGAGCGAAACATTCTGGTGCTCCTACAACGGGTAGTTTGAGCCTACCGGTCTCGACATCGCACCTATCACCCCAGTCAATGTCCGTCAGACAACGAGTTTGGGCCTCTGAGAAGAACATCACACCGGGGAATAAATCATCCCTTGCATCACCAGCAGTTGGACAGTCATCCGCTACTTCAAGATCTTGAGATGGTGTGGGGGTCTCCTCTTCATCCGAAGAGCTTTCTGGTTCTTCGGCTGCTGATTGAGAAGAACTGGAACTCTCGGACTGGCTCGGAGCTGAGTCGGTCGTCTCACTGCTGCCACCACAGCTTGTTGCTAGTAGTGCGATTGTGGCGAACCCCGCAATTAGCATTGTGAGCTTTTGAATGAGATTTTCCCCTCTTGAACTGTTTCTTAGCAATTTCATCTCTGCCCCCCGGAAGATTTGATTGCTTTGAACATTAGTGCATTTTTTTTGTGTTGGGAATTACAATGTTCCGCTTCTTTGAATTGTTTCCTTTGAAGACCCCAGATAAGAGGAAATGACTGTGGGATTATTCAGAACCTCATCAGGTGGACCTTGGGAGATAACTGTTCCTTGATTGAGAGCTATGAATCGGTCGGATAGATCTGCTAGAAGAGCTATATCATGTTCAATGATCACAAGAGCTGCGTTCATTTCATTTCTTATTCTTTTAAGCACTGGGGATAGTTGTTCTGCCTCTTTTTGGGCAATTCCGCTTGATGGCTCGTCAAGAAGAACAACAGCTGGTTTATGTGCTATCACACAGGCTAAGTCAACCATGCGCCGTGTTCCAGTGGATAATTCTGAAATAAATTTATTTTCATATTCTCTTAGCCCCATGAGTTTAATGAGGTCATCGACTCGTTTACGGATTTCCTTTTCGCTACGCGAAACGTGCGGTAGATGTAGGGCTCCAGAGATAGGATTCTTCGCCGATGTAAATCGTTCTAATCCCACTGCGATCGTTTCTGCCACAGTCAGCGATGGAAACAATCTTGCATCCTGAAAGCTTCGCCCTAGACCTAATTTTGATCGTTCAGCAGGGCTTTTCTTCGCAATTTCCTGGCCGAGGAGTTTAATGGATCCTCCTTGAAGCGGAACAAAACCGCTGAGGAGATCAAAGAGCGTTGTCTTTCCTGCTCCGTTAGGGCCCATTATCCCAATAATCTCGTTTGTATCTACATCAAAGGTCACTGAACTCACCGCTTGAATTCCTCCAAAACTTCTTGTCACATTCTCTACTTTGAGGATAGTTTTGGTGTCTTCCACGCGAAGCTTGGAACTTTCATCAACTGCTGGAAGTGAAGTGTTATTGAGAAAAACAGAGCGAAGAAGATCAGGGCGATTTAGGAGTTCTTTAGTTGAACCGTCAAATCGTATTTGCCCTTTCTCCATGAAATAGGCACGATCAGCAATTGTGAGGGCTAAATTTACAGATTGTTCAACAATAATGACGGCCGTTCCTTGATCTGCAATTTGTTTAACGACAGGGAGGATTCGTTCAACCACTGCTGGTGCTAACCCCAACGATAATTCATCAATGAGAAGCACTTTTGGCTTACTGTGCAGTGCCATAGCGAGGCCAAGCATTTGTTGTTGCCCTCCTGAGAGATTCGCTGCTGGTTCATTCAATCGTTCGGCTATCTCAGGAAATATTTCTAATGGGTCTGAAGTTGATCCGTCGGGTAGTCTTCCTGTTGATCTGTTGAGCCAGCGAGAAGCAGAAATATTTTCTTTCACGCTTAGGTTTGGAAAGATTGCGTGACCGCCAGGTAATTGAGAAATGCCCAAAGCCGCGATCTCATTAGGTGGAGCGTGTGTTATATCTCGGCCATCTAAGACTATTGCCCCTCGATCTGCTTCAGTGACTCCTGATATAGCCTTAAGTAATGTTGATTTCCCTGCGCCGTTTGTTCCCAACAGAGCGACAATTTCTCCTTCGGCGACGTCAATATCAATGCCGAAGAGCACTTGAACTTTGTCGTAACTGACCTGCACATCTCTTGTGAGTAACAGCTTTGCCTCTCCCTTCTTTCTAGCCAAAGCTGCTTCACTTCTTGCTCTCGCTGAGGAACGTACCTGTTCAATATCATTGACTATTCCCTTTGCTGCTGAACCAATTATTAGCGCTCCAATACAGAGGATTGGTGTCATCAAAAGCATGCCCTGCCGTATCCCCCAGTTATCTCCGACCCAGCCGACTAATGGCAGTGCGAAAAGACCGGGCAATGTCCATAGTGAACCCATGCTGAATCCCATAGATCGTGCGCGTGGGGGTATAGCTAACGAGAGAGCTGCCAGGAGCCCAGGTCCTACGATAGCTATAGAGAAGCTAATTAAAGCGGCGAATGTTATCGCCATCCATACTGTGGGCGATAGCGCCAAGCCAGCCGCCATTATTGATGTGAGAGTTACGCTCAGAGCTAAGAACTTGATTATTAAACCAGGGTCCTTAGCTACGAGCTTTAGCCCGACGGAGGCACCAACTGCTAGTCCTGCCAACTGCGCAGGTTCCACAGCTGCAGCTATGATCCCGCGGGCACGTTCATCGAGATTGAAAACATCTTCATAGAACAACGATAACAAAGTTCCGTACCCAATAACGGCGACGGCAACGAACGGGAGTGCTGCGAAAAGTCGACGTAACGTGTCGACTTTCCAACAAAGACGCCAACCTTCGGTCATAGATGGGGGCTCTTCTGCTAAGTCTGCAGCATCTTTGCCTGCTCCTGCAGCTTCTCGTTCAAATCGGCCACGAATTGGTTCGTGAAGACGAAATGCCAGAAATGCAAGGATAAACGTGGGAAATGCGAAGACTAGGAACGGGACTCGCCAACTGAAGGCATATCCAAGTGTTCCAGCTATTAACGCTCCGAGGATAATCCCTACTGAATTTCCCGCACGATGGAAAGAGAACACGGCTGGTCGCTGATTTGGAGCGTACCAGTCAGCAAGAAGTGAATTGTGTGTGGGATCTATTACCCCTTTCCCTACGGCTGATCCTGACCTCATGAAGGCTAAAAAAACAATTGAAGTAGCGAGTCCTGTCATGAACGAGAAGGTTGCCCAAGCCAATGCTCCGATTATGGCGAGGTGAACGCGATTCATTTTGTCAGCAAGTCCCGCAATTGGGACTTGAAGGGCGAGCGAAAATGCTAAAACAACTGCTACTAACGTCAAGAGTCCTTGAAATCCGAGTCCGAATTCGTCTCTGATTTCGGGGGTGAGGATCGCAAACGCTGTTCGGTCAAGCTCATCTACTGCATTCAGTCCGAAGAGGATCAATATCGGGTAGACGGGGCCATCGCCAACTATTCGTGAGAATCTATTTTTCATCCAATTCTCCTTGCATTTGAGCGTCGTCAGGAAGAAGGTCATCAGCCACAAGGCTGGGAACGTGTATACCTTTCTTAATCGCAAATTGTTTCAATAACCAGTCTCGAAATCTATAGATAAAGGAACTAATGCCTCCAGGTGCAATAAGAAGTACTGTCAGTATCCCGAAACCTGTGGCAAATATACTCCAATCTCCTCGTAGCCACCAGACCGTCCCAAACAAGAAGACAGACCCAATCATTGCTCCCAGTGGTGAACCTATCCCACCAACAATTGCGGCTATGAAAACTCGTATTGATGATCCAAGTCCTGACACGTCTGATGCAGGTACGAAGGCCTGCTGATGGACTACGTGCAATGCTCCAGCACAACCCGCAAGGAATCCCGCTATCCCAAATGCCATGAGTTTGGCGCGTATGACTGAAACTCCAAATGCTCCTACGCCTTGTTCGTTGTCTCGCAAAGCCAGAAGCACGCGCCCTGTTCTGCTTTGGCGTAACCCCTGCACAGCCATAAGTGCAAGAACCAAGGCTGTAGCGGTAACGATGTAGATAGCCCGCGTTGATGAATAATCTATCTTCCCAAATATCGGGAGTCGTTCAACTCTGTCTGAGTAGGACGGCACCCAATCAAAAAATCTTGTATTAAGGAAGTAACTCACCATGGCAAGTTCAAAAGCGAACGTGGTGACAGCTAGATAGAGGCCTCGAATCCGAAGTGCTGGAAGACCGATGATAATAGCTAGTAGTGTTCCAAAAGTTCCGGCCATGAGAATTGCAAGAATTAAATCTCCGTCCCAGTCAACGATCAATTTTCCAGCAATAGCTGACCCGGTAAAAAAGAATGCCATTTGTCCCAGTGAGATTTGTCCACCCCACCCCGTTAAAACAACTAGTGATAACATCACAATTGCGTATACGCAGAGTGATGAAATTCTGAGCGTGTTTACTGTCCCGAACCAGTACGGGACAATGAAAAGGAAGCCCAATCCGAGAAGCATTATCACATATTTGATGATTCGGATTTCGGAACGGGTTCGAAGTTCTGGGGGTACGGGTCGAGTTTCCCCCATTGAGAGCGCGTCCTTGAGCCTCTCAAATCGTGAATACGTCTGAGGCCTTGCTATTAGCGCCACCAGTATCACAGCTGCGCACATCGCTGCCATAAGAGCTTTTCCTTGGGTGGGACTGTCTGTGTTCCAGAGAATTCCTTGTTGGAGAACACCGAGCATCACTGATGTCGCAAGAACAGTTCTCAAGTCTGTTAGCTTTCCCACCACTGCTGCTGTAAGCGCACGGAGGAAAAAGAGGACCCCTAGTTGACCTCCAACCGGAAGACCTATGATGCTCGAGCGGAGGAATAACGCTAAGAATGCGAGAAGCGATGCCAGCGCCCAGACGCAACTTTGTATTCGCCTTACGGGTATGCCTAACATGCCTGCTCTATCAAAGTCTTCTGCAACTGCTCGGATACCGACACCGATCTTGGTTCGCTGCAAGAAGAAGCCCACTGCAAGAAGGATTAAGGGAACAGCAAATAGCACTATGAGGTGATTGTCATTAAAGCGAAATTTCGCGAAGTCAAATGTGATATTGAGTGGAGAATCAATCCGTTGGCTTGTGATGCCGCTGCCCCACCATTCAGGCATAAGCAAAGCAAACATCACCAAGACTTGGGCTAATCCTATTGTGGCTACGGTCAGCACGAGTCGAGGGCTCCGAGTAAATCTGCGAATAACGAGAAACTCTGAAGAAACCCCAAGCGTAATAGCTGCTAGCAACCCTAAGATAAGAGCTACCAAGTAAGGAAAACCCGACTCAACAATGAGCATTACGCTGAGAATTGTAGGGAGGAGTCCTAACTCCCCTTGTGCGAAATTCAGCACACGGTTAGAGCGATAGACCAGCACAATACCTAAAGCAACAAGACTTGTTAACAAGCCAAGAACAATTCCTTGCAATACCGCACCTAAAGGCGTTCTCCAGAATATTTGTTGCACAAGAAGTATCAATGCGGGAGGAAGAATCCATGAAAGCGATTCGTATGAAATTTGTTCTTTTTCGTCTCTTTGTTCCATGTCCCCCCTCTCTTGACTTATATCATTGCCGATCTTTTTGCTAACGGGCTTCTACTGCTTGCCTCTTCTGTTGAGATAATTCTGCGCTGCAGCCTTAGCAGCAGTGTCTTTATTGGCTGCTGCAATGAGCAATTCCCCTACCCACTCATCTTTTGTTGTGACGAGATTTTCTGCTGCCCTGCGGATTTGATTCTTTGTTGTTTCTATGACTGTCTGAGGGCGTTGTTTTATAGATTCGGCCATATTGACTGTTTGGGTTTCAAGGTCATCATGTGCCACAACCCGGTTGACGAAACCAAGATTCTTTGCTTCTTTCGCATCAAAGGGCCTACATGTCATGACTAATTCTTTCGTCATCGCTGGACCTATCTCACGAACCAATCGGGGTATTCCACCCCATGCAAGAGGAATTCCCAAATCTACTTCTGGTATAGAAAAGATCGTGTTTTCTGATGCGATTCGAAGATCGCATGCGCTTGCAAGAACGACGCCACCACCGATGCAGTGCCCGTGAAGAGAAGCGATCGTTACGGGCTTCATCCTGTCAACTGCTTCAGCCATTTCTCTTCCAAGAGCGGCACCGTCTGTCCCTGTTGCATCTTGATTGCTGAATTCCCTTAGATCGAATCCAGCGGTGAAAGCCCGACCTTTCCCGGCGATGATGACAACTTCTGCGTTTTCATTATTGAACCACGTTGTTGCATCAATAATGTCTTGCAATGTATCAGTTCCGAGTGGATTCAATTTTTTTGGTTGGTTTAGTGTGAGTCGCCCGATTCCGTCTTCAATTGTGGCTGTGATCGTTGCATATGCCATGCGCCTATGTTGTCATAGTCCGTGTTGCAACACCATATGGGAGAGGTCTTTATGGACCGATAAGTCGTCCATTCGCGGGTCGGTCAAAAGAGCCTCTGCGGTATGCGCTAGTTTGCATAGGCATGGGTGAGGCATCCATTACTTGTGTCCCGTTATGCACACAGACTCTTTCAATGATTTTCCAGTCTTCGCCTCGCTTCTCATATTCATCGAGGTACCTACCAAACCACGTATCAACAATATTTGTCCCCTCTCGGCATAGATGCGAGATATTGTAAATTTCCCCTCTGGCGTGAACACCGTCATCATCTAATTCAATTTGGTGGTTATAGATGGAATGCATTGTCCATTTCCAGCGAAGATGCGCTTCCATGCAGTAATCAACGAATTCGTGAGCGTTGCCAACGAAATTACCATGATCATCGGTCGCTTCAGGCCAGTACGCTGATTTCATGACTTCAGGGTCAAGCCGGTCTACACCATGACAGTAGCGCATTGCTACTTCACGAATTTTTTCTTTATCCGATAGTTGTTTTTGCGTATACGTCATACCTTCTCCTAGTTCTATTGATAGTTTCTACTAATTTTTCTGTGGTTAAAAGGTGAGTCGGATAAATTCTTTGCCTACTATCGCAATTGGGGGGAATTATGTTTCGAGCTATTGCTTTTGTTATCTGTTTGAGCTGTTCGCTATCTTTTGCGTGCAGTTCTGAGGATTCGTCTTCTACTGCGGAAGCATCTAATAACTCTCAAGCAGAAATAGAGGGGGCAACTGAGGATCCAATTGAGATAGTCGAGGAGCAACCTCCTGCGGTGCCTGATGCTTCCCCGACTGCGAGTCCAGCGACCGAGGAGCCAGAGGAGCCAGCTCTGAAGCCTTCCGGGATCATCAGGACAGCAACTGAAGTTATTGACGCTTCAGGTTTGGGGGGAGGCATACTTCCACCTTTAGGCACTGCTCCGCTTCCTGATGGCTTTACGGAGGTTGAGTTACTCATTGCTGGTGATGCAACATCGTATACCCCTCTTGCCTCACTTACCGCTGATGGACTTTGGGTTTTTGAGGAGGATACTCAGCAACCATACAAGATCAGGGTTGTCGTGCGTTTCCCATCAGCGGAATTGTTCAGTGGCGTTGTCGTCTCTGAATGGATGAACGTCACAGCTGGCGTTGACAACAGTGTTGATTGGGCTTTTCTTTCTGAAGAAATTGGGCGCGAAGGACATGCATTTATAGGCGTGTCTGCACAACTTGTTGGCATTATGGGGAGAGACACGGGCAGAATACCGAGTGGTTTGATAGACACCAGGGGCCTCCCCACTCGTGACCCTGCACGCTACGGTGATCTCACTCATCCTGGAGATGAATACTCCTTTGATATCTTCACTCAAGCTTCACTGGCCGCCAGCACTTGGCTTAGCGAACTGTACGGCATTGAAAGTGAACGTTTGATTGCTGTGGGGCAGTCTCAATCGGCAGGCTATTTGACCTCCTATATCAATGCTGTTGATCCGATCGTGAGAGTATTTGATGGCTATCTGATACATGGTCGTGGTGATGGTGCCCCAAATCCAGCAATGGATGAAAGGTTGTCATCGGTTCTAATCAGGGAAGATGTTGATGTGCCTGTGCTTATTTTTGAGACAGAAACGGACCTAAATGTGTTGCAATACGCCAACGCTCGTCAGGTTGACGCTGAGAATATTCGGACGTGGGAAGTTGCTGGTGCTGCACACTCCGATACATATTCTTTGGCGTATCCCAATGGTTTACCTCGTCAGGCAAGTCTTGGAGCTGTTATCGGGTGTGAGAATTTGATAAATGATGGCCCGCAACATGAGACGTTGCAAGCTGCTTTCCATCAGCTCAATAACTGGATTGCTTCCGGAGATGCGCCCAATTCTTCTCCGCGAATTGAGCTTGAGGACGGTGAGGAACTTATCATTGCGCGGGACGAGAGGGGAATCGCAATCGGTGGAGTTCGCACGCCTCCAGTAACGGTGCCGCTCCGCATCTTGTCAGGTGATCCGGTTGCGACTGAAGGTTTTTGCTTTCTCTTTGGAGATACGACTGAATTAAGCCCTGAAACTTTAGTCGGCATGTATGGTTCCCTTGATTCTTATGTTCAGGAGTTGCAAACTGCTGCAGCGGAAAGCGTGTCAAAAGGATGGCTTTTACAAGCCGATGCGGACATCATGGTTGAAGAGGAAACACAGCGGGCGGTATCGTTGGGGTTAACTAATTAGATCATCCTTGAAAGGCTCGGCAGTGCCATTCACATTCGCGAACATCAATGACCGAAGCGCACTCGTAATGGGTGAGAACTTTTATGATCTTGCTATGATCTCCGATGACGCTGTTTCTAGTGACCCCATGAAAGCCATTCAGAACAGTGACCTGCTGCATCATTACGCTGCTCAGTTAGGTAATTATGAGTCTTCTGGCTTGATTGCAGAAGCGGATGTATGTGCGCCTATCCCCCGCCCTGGAAATTCTTTTGGCGTTGGCCTGAATTATCAGCTTCATGTCGAAGAAGCTGCGTCGAAGACTCCAAGCACGCCGATGGTGTTTACGAAATTTCCGTCCTGTATCAGCGGTCCAACTGATGATGTGGTCATGCGCAGTGACGAATGCGATTACGAGGGTGAACTTCTTGTAGTAATTGGCAAAAACGGGAAAGGCATCGCAAAGGAGGAGGCGTGGTCTCACATTTTAGGGTTGAGTGTTGGACAGGATTTCTCTGACCGCGGGGTGCAATACAAGGACCAGCCAGCCCAGTTCAATCTAGGGAAATCATTTGATACATTCGGTCCAATAGGGCCGTATCTTGTATCCATTGATTCCTTTGTAAACCCCGGTGATCTTGAGATCAGGACAACTGTTAATGGTCAGGTTCGTCAAAGCGACCGAACATTAAACATGATCTTTGATATTCCGACACTGATCTCTTATATTTCATCTATTACTTCACTTGCTGTGGGTGACATCATCTTCAGTGGCACCCCTGAAGGCGTTGGGTTTAGAAACGGAACATTTCTCAAAGACGGAGACATCGTTGAGACTACGATTGAAGGTATCGGGACAATGAGGAATAGGTGTGTGCGCGGAGCAGACTATGCTACGACACCTACGTGAACCTAAACATGCTCTAAGCTAAGAGGAGAGGTTATATGACTGACAAATTCGGCTGGTTGAAAACCATAGGCAAAAAATTTGTTGCGCTGAGGGATAATCTTGAGTTGCGTGCCGAAGAACGTGAAGCGAAAAGGTTTACAAGCATGGATGACAATCCTTTCTTGATTCAAAACCGGAACAAACGCTTCTCCACCTACCGTTCAGAACTAATCCATGGAGTGATGCTCAGACCTCTCGACAAATTTCTTGATAAAGAAGCCAAAGGTGAAGGAAGCGATCAGGGTCTTCTGGGTGGGCTATGGCATTTCAAAGATGACGAGGATGAAACTATAGAAGACGCTGAGAAACAAGATGAGGATGATGCCAGTGAGCAAACTTGAGATAACGATTGAGTATTGCATACCTTGAGATTATTCAAGTGACGCGGTGCGCGTCGCACA
>MDTD01106115.1_pt1 | contig 24310 bp, 19 predicted proteins | sample 811221 | NCBI WGS metagenome assembly MDTD01 (sample SAMN05326646, study PRJNA326480) | marine metagenome | isolation source: seawater | place: Pacific Ocean: South West | collected 2011 | reverse complement strand
TCCCAAGAAATTGGAGGACATATAGAGTTAAAGCCTCAATCTCGCCAATCCATTTCATGACCATTTCTGCGGTCAGGATCACCAGAAGAACCATGACTACAGCGCCGGTTCCTGTAATCAGGCTTAGCTTGGCATACCGGTTTGCAGGTGGTCCCTCTTTTGTAGATGGAGAATTTTGTGAAGGGGACATGATCCAAGGATATTATAACGCAAGAGTAGGGAGAGATCGAGGTGGATTATAGAGGCCCATGATCTCCATTATGTGTCACTTGGCGCGGTGCGCAGGAACGGGAAGGAAGTAGACAGCCAAGCATAGGAAAAAGGGTGCCGTTGCTCTACTTTGCCTTGCTCTCACCGGGATTAGAAGGGTTCTTTTCTCCGGCAGAATTGTAGAGCTTGGTGACCTCAGCATCGCTCAAAACGCGATCGTAAAGACGAACATCATCCAAGCCCCCATTGAACCAGTGCGTCATACTGAACCCACGCCAGGGCATGGGGGCTGGCATGCCCGCCTTGGTCGCTATTAAGGCCCCATTCTTGTAGAACCTAGCTATGCTCTTATCGAAGGTAAAGGTCAGCATCTGCCACACGTCTTTTACCACTGTGCCAGCGGGAATATCCTTAGGGGTGAAGCGCTTGGTCGTTGTTACGCCACAGTATACCGCCCCTGTTTCAGAGCTGTGGAAATACCATCCTTTCCAGCGCACGTCGTCGTGGTGAGTTCCCATTCTGCCCGACCATCTCGCTCCGTTACGACCAGGACCTCCACCTCCCAGAACGTCAGGTCGCCACCACCATGACACCGTAAAAGTATCCGTGTTCGGGCATTCCGCGTTCGTTACGAGCCCAGGCCCACTGATCCTGGGATACGGTATAAGTATGGGATCGCCCAAGGTCACTGCTTGTCCTATTCGGCCGGCCTCCCAGGTTGGTGGTCCTTTAACGTCTGTATGAATTGCCGTCGCGTGTTTCCTACCCACAGAGTCCTCGTAGTTTCCATCGAACTTCCAATGGTTTACGAGGCCCTCGTCCGCAAGAGCAGTTGTCCCTAGGATTGTGAAGCACACTGCCATAAGGGCAGAGGCAGTGCGTTGGATTGATTTATTCATAGAAGTCTGAAAAGCGCAACGATACAGGCATAGGTAGTTCCTGATGATATATAAACGGTATTCGTCTTTTCTTCGTCAGATCAAGTATAGATAGAAGACCGATAAATGCCCATTTTCTTGCCCGTCCGTGTACGGGAACCGTGGCGAGGAGAGCAGGTAGCCTCGAGCCCTCGTGCTTGCTTAATGTGAGTGGGAAGTGCTACGACTAGAGAGCCATGAAAATGGAAAAACCAAGTGATCTCCCTCTTCAATTGAGGCCTGATCCTGGGCGTGGTCCCACCACCAATCAGCTGGCAAAGGTCAGTTTCTTCAGCGCGATCGGTGTTACGCTTGCATTCTTTTCTCCAATTGTGACGAGAAACGATTCCTGGGTGATTCTTATTCTCTTTTGTATCGTCCTGATTTCTGCATTCGGGGTCTTTTGCGGACATTGTGCCTGCGTGCAGCTCAAGAGGCGGAAATATAATCAGGAAGGCATCGCTATGGCTGTGTCCGGCATGATCTTTTGCTATATCTATCTTGGGTTGAGCAGCTTGATTCTTTGGGTGATGCATCTAGACGGTTTTTAGGGTTAGCCTAACGCGCCAGATGCGTATGGCAGTATCAGCTTCTCTCGTTTTCCGGGTATCAATCAGCGTATCAAGAGGGCGATACGATGATTCGTCTTTGGGCTGTTACAAAGACCACGATTCTTTGTAAGAGCGGCCTGTGGGAGCCCACGATAACCATCGTCGAGTGACAAAATCCATACGGGGCGCTATGCATGTGCAGGAGCAATTCTAGTCGTTTTCTTCCTGCCGTGGATAGATCTCGAAGATATGGTCGAGTTTCTTTAAGAGATGGCCGCAGCTGCCAGAGTTGAATTCAGTCCAACACTCAATGGCTGGCAACTGGCAGCAGGAGGCGGTGATAAGCTCGCGGGTAACGGGGGCTTCGTATTGGTCGCTACCAGCAACGAGATGTCCGCGACATTCTCTCCACTCAGTCGGCGCTACAGTCTGACGGGCGATTGACTGTTGGGTGCTTGATTTAATCCTGTAAGAATACGCTCGGTAGGTCTTATTTATACGGCATAGCCTTAAAAGCTTTGGTTGTGAGACACCCTACGGCGTAAACCGGCTGACCCCGGGCTTCCGTCAAGATCCGTTTCACCTCCTCTCTTTTGTCGCCCTTTATCTCGATACGTCTCTTCTTTAAAGTGCCCCCAACACCGCAGGCTTTTTACCCGGTGGTTGCGGATCCAGTCCACGCGATTTCAGATGCCTGTCCCCCAGTGATGGACAGACGACAGGGCATTAACGCCCGTGAATAAAAAGAAAGTGGCGAACCTGCGGGTCAAAGAGGGCTCTTCTGCATTTGGACTCTGACCTAGAAACCGTGTGCTTGGATTCACAGGTATTTATTCCCTTTGGAGGAGGGCATCCCGGAGTGGGCCGATATCGTCCGGGTCTATCAGCCGTATCCAGAAGATAGCTTCGGAGAACGGAACAGAGTCCGGAAGGTCCTTGGCCTCGGGCAGAAGACGTTTTAACTCGGCACGAGACAGGATGGAATTCTGGTCGAGATCCGCACGGGAAATAAGAACAGCGGTCATGTATTGCCTCATTTTGCTTTGAACGTAGAGAGTACCTCGAACCATCTCGAGGCCCTCAATAAGACCGTTTTTGTTCTCATCGTAATACGCGAATCCACTTCGCTGATTTTTGGAAAATCCCTCCTCGTCAACTTCCTGGTCCTGAACCAGAGGCGAACTGAGAGCGTATTCCGAGAGGGCGATTTTACCATCACCGTTGGCATCTAGGAGGAGGAGTTTTCCCGGCCAAACCGCAAGCAGTGATTGGATAGTCTTGGCGAATGCGCGATGGGTTAGGAAGTCAGGCGAGTGAAGCTGGAGTGTTTTTATGAACTTGCGGTCATACTTGGCCGCGTTCTCACGTCGGCGGATATCCCAGCGGTCAGGGGGATCGGTGGCATCGCGCGAAGAAAGGCCTCCGACTTTGGCAAAGCCGTGAACCATGAGTTTTCTGATCAATTGGGTCAGTGGAATTTTTTCACGGTCAGACGAGGCGATGTTCTGCATTATCGGAATCCATTCCGTGGCGATGCTGTCCGCATCATGCTCGATTTTCTTACGGACTTCTGCAGGAAAATCCTCGATTCCGCTGGGGGATTCCGACCCGATAGCGGGTAGGCCAATGAAAAGCGCGAGTAGAAATTTAGGGAAGGGGAGCATGGCTTGTTTATTCGTCTTCGACTCTGCGAAATACCAAGCGAGAGGTCTTCAGTGGAAGGGTCAGTCTTTTATTGCCGCGCAAAATGGTAACTTCAAGACTGCTTCCGGACTTATGGTTGAGTTTGATATGCATCTTGGCCCCCAGCCCAAGGGGGTCCAGAGATTGGCCTGCAACAGCAACGATGATGTCGCCTTCTTCCATCTCGTGGGCCTCCTCAAGAAGTGCTTCAACCGGGATATGGGTAATTCGCGATGCGAAGGAGTCGGTAGGCAGACCCAGCTTTTTCTTTTGGTCATCATCGAGAATTTCTTCGTCGAAGTGAACGAGTGGGTTTACGGCCAAATTGCGGTGAACAAGATCCGTAAACCACCAGTTGGAGGGGAGATCAATCAGGGCTGTAACGCTCTGGCCTTTACGGAGAACGGAAATCGGAAGTTTTCTGGATTCTCGCTGAACTTGGTTTAGCCGGTGCTGGAGATCGGCAACCGTAAGGATGGGTTGGTTGTTGATTGATCGAATGAGATCTCCGGGAAGAAGGCCTGCCTTCGCTGCGGCCGAGGAACTTTTTTTAATGACCAATCCTCTGGGGATGTCCATCTCGATGCCGAGGCGTTCAAATTCCGGGTAGCGGAACATGTCTCGCTTTTTAACGAGTCGCCCTTCGTTTTCTGCGACAGTCGTTTCGAAATGAGCGATATGATGGCACTCCACACACCGATTTCGGAGGACAACGTTTTCCCGAAGGCCAGCAACGTCACGCGGAAACACTGGGGGGATTACGGGGTCAGAGTCCCGCTCGCCTGCCGAAAACTTTTGGTGCTCATCGAGGCCGAGTGAGAGGGCAAGCTCGAGGCTTTTTAGATCGAGATAGGCGTCAGAAGAGACGGTGTTGCGACCCCCGAAGCGAAGATAGATATCTTCCGCCGCATTGATGATGAAGTAGTATACAGCGTTATGACGATCAAAGTCGAATTTTGCCAGATTGATGCCCCGCATGTCATTGATTCGAGCGAGGACGAACTGAGAAAGGAGCTTCCCACGGATTGAAGTATGATCGGAGCGCAAGACCTGCGCATCAAAGTCTCTGCCGTTTCCTCATGGGGCTCACCGAAAAGCGAGGAAGATCGGTTTCTTGGTCTTCGCTGCTTCGGCGAGAGCCTCAGAGTATGAGTGATGCCACTTCAAAGGATTCGCTGCAACGAAGCCCCATGTGGCTACCAGGGCAATGACAGCACGGTGTAGGAAGTAACGACGCTTAGATTTACAATGGATCTCGTTCAAGTTGAGTTGTGCTGGCTTGGATTTGTAACGAAAGCGTGGCGGGGGCTACCCAGGAGTCTGCGCCTGCAGGGGGAGTGCACGGTCTTATGCCCGATTGGGAAAAACTATCACTCTGCGGGGGTAGTATAGTCCAGCATTCAAAGGGGTCAATTTCAGGGAAGGTCGGGTGCTACGGAGCAGGCGATGGAAAAAGAGAAAGTAAGGGTTCTGGCTTCCAGATGGGTAAAGAATTCCACAGTTCAAGTAATAATTTTTCCTCTCGAATCCTACTCCCGCTCAGATGCCTGCCTTTAGCGACCCCTTGTACGCTTTGGAGAGTGGCTTGGTTGTTCCTTGTGCCTGGACTAATCCCGGTAGCTGAGCGAACTCAAACCCAGTCTCCTTTTGTGTAAGAGAGAGCGATTACAGGAGTGTTACTGTGCTCTCAGGGGTGCGCAACGTTCGCCAGAAATATAACGGTAAAGCAACTCTCGCATGGAGGCAACTCTCTCTGGTTCCTCACTATAGCGGTTTTTTCTTTGGCCCGGATCATTCCTGAGGTTGTAGAGCAGTCCCGGGTTGTCTTTGCGGTAACTGGGCAGGCCGAAGTGTTGCAAATAGGCCACTGGTTCTTTTCTGGCCGCCCCACTTGCGGTATTGATGAGAACCCAGTCACCCTGTCGAAGTGCATATTCTCCTTTATTCGTGTTCTGGACAGTCGCAACCCGGAGTGGGCTTTTAAAACTTTCACCCTGAATCACAGGCAGGAGATTATAGCTGTCGATGGCCTCTTCGGCTTTGAGTTTGTAACCGATGATTCGGGCGAAGGTCGCTGCGAAATCTACTTGGTTTACCACCTCGTCAGAGCGGGATCCGGCCTTGATTTTGCTGGGCCACCTAATGATGAAGGGCACGCGGTGGCCACCCTCAAAGAGATCTCGTTTGACACCACGGTATTTTCCCGAACTCCAGTGGTTGAATTTTTCTAGTCGGTCGAAAGCAAGGTTTTCTGCTCCGTTATCTGCTGTAAAAATAACGATGGTATTTTCAGTCAAACCCTTGTCTTCAAGAGCGTCTAAGACCTTGCCGACCATGGTGTCTGTTTCGACAACAAAGTCCCCGTAGTACCCCGCCTCCGACTTGCCGTGAAATTCCTTGTTGGGGACGATCGGGTAATGGGGCGAGTTAAAGGCGAGGTAGGTAAAGAGCGGACTGTCGCTCTTGTGTTCATCGATCCATTCGACAGCTTTTGAGGTGACTGTTGGAAGGATATCGTAAGGATTCCAGTTTTCAGCCATCGGTCCCGGGCGAAAGCTGCCGCCACCCGCGAGTGGCTGTGATTTGATGACCTGCTTTGTGGGAATAGTTTGAAAGCGATCGTTGTCTATCCAGCAGTAAGGGGGGAAATTGATAGTGCCGTCGCCGAAGTAGCGGTCGAATCCCTGGTCCAAGGGCCCTCCACGAAAAGGTTGGGTCCAGTCATATGATGCTGCCTGAAGCATTTCCTTCTTCGAAAGATTCTGTTTGCGAATGGCGTTCCAGTTCCAGCCGAGGTGCCACTTACCAAAGCAGCCGGTTTTGTATCCATGCCGTTTTAGCATTCTAGCGATGGTGAAGTCGCCGGGCTCGAAGACAGATTCGCCGAAAGCTCCCACGATGCCATGGAAGCGCCTCCAATGGTGTTGGCCGGTCAGGAGAGCGAATCGGCTTGGGGTGCAGATACCCGATGAGCTGTGGCCGTCGGTGAAGGTCATGCCTCCTTTGGCGAGGCGGTCGATATTCGGAGTTTGAATCTTCGCGTTAGGATCACCGTAAGAAACATCGCGCACCCCCATATCGTCGGCATAGAGAATGACAATATTAGGGAGAACACGGGCTGTTACCTCTGGAATTGTCATCCACAGAAGCAGGAAGACGATACACCTGTGAACGGCAGGATTGCTCATTGGGCTGATTGGGCGGGTCACGGAGACGTTTATTTTGCGGGACCGTTCTTTCCAAACAAATGATTGGATAATGATTACTGCGTAGTTGACTCGATCTGGATACTTTCTGACAGGATCTTCCTGTATCTTGATATCGATCCAATCGATGTCTCTATCAAGACTATCGATTACATGCGATCTGTTTGTTATGATACTCAGGGCGGGTCGTGACGTGTTTGCCAGAGCGAATTCAAAATGCTGCGCTGGTCGTATCCTATGCGGGAATGTCCACGCTGACGACTTTTGAGCGACAACATCTCTCTCAGGATGATTGACGGCACTCGTAAATTTCAAGGCGACCCTGAGCAACGAATATCAACGGATCGCCCATCAAGGGTGAGCCCTTTGTTCGCTAATCCAGAGAGGATTCGTGGGGATTGGTATGCTCTTGGGAGAAGCCGCCAACTTAAGTCGGGTGCGGTATTACCGTTCTCCGTGGGCAGTAAAAAATTGGTGCTTTGGCGCGGTGCGGATGGCCGACTCAATGCTCAAGAGCCAGCCTGTCCCCATACGGGCGCTGACCTTTCCCAGGGTGAGGTGATAGATAATAGTCTTCGGTGTGCCTTCCACCACTGGCGGTTCGATGGAGGCGGTCGTTGCGTTGTTGCCCCCACTTGCGATCTTCCACCCGACCGACGGCTAAGGTGTTACCCTACGGAAGAGCGATGGGGACTTATATGGGTTTTTCTAGGCAGGACTTTTCGCCCCCTTCCAGATGCACACGAATCACTGTCGAAGGTGATTCTAACCCCATCACAAACTCTGCGTGCCCATCCACATCTGGTGATCGGAAACGGATTCGATGTCAGTCACCTGGGTCCTGTTCATCGAATGGAACTCTCAGGAGAAATGATTTGTGAGCAGACCCATAAGCACGGACTGACCCTTAAATATGAAGCGCAGTTTACCCAGAGGTACAAGCGATTGCTGACAGGATCAACGCGGGAAGGGCTTTCGGTTACCTTCATGTCAGATGGCGGTAGTTTCGCCCTCCTGACTGTGACTAAACCGTTTTTATTCCAGACCGTTTTTACAGCCCGCCCCGGTAGCAGTGGAGGGACTGCCACGCAGCTTGCCTTCCTGCTGCCTCGGCGGCGGCCGGATCAGTGGATCCGCGCAATGCTCGCTCTCGCATTCCTGCTGGCTGACGATAAGAAGATTCTTGATGCAATCGATTTCAGCCCCGGCTGGGTCCCGAGTGATGCAGTACTGAGGAAGTTTTGCCGAGTGGTTAATACCGAGTAAGGGATCAGAACCAGCTGAAACAAACATCGACCAAATCAATGCGAAGGTAAAATGTTTCAATTACGATCGATGTTCTGTAGCTGATATAAAGCAGGGAAGTTTCAATCAATTATGGATAGAGGGCGCATCGACCGGGAATGAAATCATTCATCATGGATACTATTAAGGGCTACTGGTATATCGCTGCGGCAGGTTCCGAGCTCAAGGCCACGCCTATCAGGAGGAAGGTCGAGGGGGAGTCATTGGTTCTCTGGCGAGATAAGGGGGGGGACCCCCATGCCCTACGGGATCGGTGTGCGCATCGCGGAATGGCTCTCTCCGCCGGGAAAGTAGTCGATGACTGCGTCCAATGTCCCTACCACGGGTATACCTATGACGGACAGGGACGTCTCAGAGGTATCCCATCACTTTGCAGCGGAGAACGCCTTCCCCGAGTGCAATCCATGAAATCCCTGCCTGTCATCGAGCAGCAGGAGCAACTCTGGGTCTGGATCGGGGAGCAGGAACCAACCCGCAAGCCTTTTGAGTTTCCCCATTATGGGGAAGAGGGGTGGACCACGTTTTTCATGCAGACGAGGTTTCATGCCCCGGTTGATATGTGCCTCGAAAATTTTCTCGATGTCCCACACACGATTTTTGTCCATCCGGGCCTCTTCAGGAATGAAGATCAGGATACCGTACAGACGCGGGTGACGCGGTCCGGGGAATCAGTTGTCGTCACCTTCCTTGATGAAAAACCGATGGAGGGGATCGGCCCCCGTCTGGTGTTCCCGAAGGGGGTGAAACAGAAACATACGGACCGGTTCATTCTCCCCTCTATTTCCCGGGTAGATTATGAGTACGGAACCGATCACCAATTCCTGATTGTCTCACAATGCACCCAACGGGAGGAGTTTGTTGTTGATGTGACAACCGCAATCATCTGGAAGCTTCCTTTGCCCACCCTCATTACGAAGCCCTTCTTAAAGTGGTATTGCCGAAAGGTGATCCAGCAGGATGTAGACATCTTGGAGATCCAAGGGGCGCAGATGAAGGAATTCGGACGGAACTTCACCCATACCAAGGTCGATCTTCTAGGACGCCATATCCACGCCCTGCGGCGAAACGCGTTGAAGGGATCCCGTAAACTCAAGGATATGTCTCAGGAGGTCTCGATAAGGATATGATGATGAACAGGAAACTTAATGGCGCGATTATACCCAGGTCCACGGTCACCGAATACCAGAAGAATGCTTTCTTCGATTTATGGGAGAGCTACTACCAGAACGTGGATCGGGGGATGTTCGAAGACGACCTCGCAGAGAAGGACTGGATCCTGACCCTGTCGGATGAGAGTGGAATAATTCGTGGGTTTACCACCATGAAATTTTATGAACTGGAGATTCGTGGGAAGCCGATTCGTGCGATTTTTAATGGTAGCACGATCATAGATCGGGACTACTGGGGAGAGCAGGAGCTTGTCCATACATGGTGCCGTTTCATGGCCGAGCTGAAACGGGATGAGCCCGAGATTGCGCTCTACTGGTATCTGATCGTCAGCGGATTCCGAACCTACATGTTCCTGCCACTCTACTTCAGGGAGTTCTATCCAAACCACGCGACCGCTACCCCTGCTTTCGAGCAGGAGATTATTGATACCCTTGCCGAAATGAAATTTCCCGAGGAATACCGGCAGGGTATCGTGCGTGTAGCGAATCCACGCGAATGCCTAGATCCGGACCTGGCTGTCCCAAACACGCATAAGTTACGAAATCCCCACATCCGCTTCTTTGTCGAGCGGAACAAAGAGTATCTCCGGGGAGATGAAATGGTCTGCCTTACCGAATTCACCATCGAAAATACCAAGCGCACCGCAAATCTAATCGCGGAAGAAATTCTTGGGTCTCTTCAGTCAGAGAAGACCATGACAAAGGAGGTGGTAGCATCCTAATGCAACCGCTCGCAGGCAATGTGTTGTGGATGCTCTCGAGCTTGTCAGCATCTCGGCGTTTCAGGCAGGCCAGGCGGTGTCCGCGGCGCGCTCAAGAAAAGATTCTAGCGTCATTTCTCAGGAATAATGCGGGGTCAGCTTACGGGCGGAAGTATGACTACGCCTCGATTGCTTCGGTCGAGGAATTCCAGAAGCGCGTTCCACTCGTCACTTATGAAGATCTTGAACCTTGGATCCGCCGGATCACGGAGGGAGAGCATGGAGTCCTGACCTCTGAGCCGGTTTTGATGCTTGAAAAAACGAGCGGTTCCTCGGGAGCCGCCAAATACATTCCCTACACAGCATCGCTCAGAAGAGAGTTTCAAAATGCGGTTGGGACTTGGATCTATGACCTCTACAGAAACCACAAGGGTCTTTATGGGGGCAGGCAATACTGGTCGATCAGCCCTGCCATTCACGAGGGTGAGGTCACCCCGGGAGGGCTTCCGGTGGGATTCGCTGACGATGCCGAATACCTCAGTCCCTTTGCTCAGAGGGTAGTGAGGTCGGTGATGGCGGTTCCGTCCTCTATTGCTGGAGCGATCGATATGGAATCCTGCCGCAAAAGGACTATGGAGGCGCTCATTGAGTGTCGGGACCTTCGATTTCTCTCAGTTTGGAATCCAAGTTTCCTGACTACGCTGATGGGACATCTGCCCGCGGGAAAACAGCCCTCAGACCTCTGGCCGAAGTTATCTCTGATCAGTTGCTGGACGGATGGTGCCGCTTCCCGTTTTCTGCCCGAATTAGAGAGCCTGTTTCCAGGGATTCCCATTCAAGGTAAGGGGCTTCTTGCGACAGAAGGGGTTGTTACTGTTCCCCTTGTTGGTTCCTCTGCCCCTGCCCCGGCAATCACCTCCCACTTCCTCGAATTCATTGGGGATGACGGAAGAGTTCGGCTGGTGGATGAGCTGGAGGAAGGGAAGAGATATACAGTAGTACAAACAACGGGAGGAGGTTTTGCGCGCTACCGCCTTGATGATCAGGTTGAGGTTATCGCTCCCGGTGCAATCCGTTTCGTCGGACGGAATGGCAATGTCAGCGACCTTTGTGGGGAGAAGCTGAGCGAGACCTTCGTCGGTGCGACCTTCCAGCAACTGGAGCTATCAGGTTTTGTGATGCTCGCTCCGCAATGGGATAAACCCCCTCGGTATAATCTTTTCATTGAAACTGACCGATTCGAGGAAATTGCAGCAGAAGTAGAGGGCCTCCTTCGTAGATCTTTTCATTACAACCACTGTCGGAATCTGGGGCAACTCGGCCCGGTAAGAGGAATCCGTGTGACCGAAGGAGACCAGCGATATATCACAGGTTGTGAAGCGCTTGGTCAAAAAGGGGGTGACGTGAAACCCGCACACCTGCGGCAGGAACTGGGGTGGCTTGAAATACTAGGAGGAAGCTATGCCCGCTAGCGCAAAAGGGTGCCACGTCCGGTTTGAACCGGCAAAGGAGAGCGATGATGAGGAACTACGTGCACTTCTTCACAAAACCCCGATGGGTGGATCGATCTCGGTGGCTTTCCTCCGTGAACCGGAATATTTCTCGGCGACCCGAATCCAAGGGCCATTTACTCAGGTTTTCATCGCGAAGGTCGGGGAAGAGATCGTTGGCACTGCGACCCGGGCAATCCGTCCCACCTTTCTCAATGGGAAGGTCATTGATGGGGGATACCTGAGCGACCTGAGGGTTGTTCCAAAGCTTCGGAGGGGGATGACTCTCGCAAGGGGATATCGCTACCTTCGGGAACTTCATCGAGACGGCAGGACAGCGATCTATACCACAGTCATTGTGGAAGATAATGAGACTGCGCTCAGGACAGTGGGGGCCAACCGCGCAGACATGCCCCGCTACCTTGACCAGGGACGGGTTCTTACACCCATGATCTCGCTGAAGAAGAGACTTCCGGAAATTCCGGCTGAGATCCGATCCGCCACCGCCGGGGATATTCCAGCAATAGTCGCGAAAATGAATGAAACAAAGATGCAGTTTCAACCAGTATATGACGAGAGGACTCTCCTCGATGGCCGGTTCCAGAATCTCCAAGCGAACGACTTTCGAATGCTGTTCCGAGAAGGAAAACTTGTCGGGGTCATGGCGGCCTGGAATCAAATGCCGTTCCGGCAGACGGTGATCAAAAGCTACTCAGGAGCCATCGGAGTCCTGCGCCCCCTTATCAACCTCTTCCGGTCACCACCACTCCCCGCGACTGATGAGCCGTTATCTTTCTTTTATATCGCTTTTTCCGCGACCGATACCGTCGAGGACTATCGTATACTACTCCGTTCCATCTATAACGAATCAATAGGAAGCTCTCATACCCATATGATTGCCGGGCTTCATGAGAGAGACCCTCGCCTACCCGTCTTACGTGACTATCCGCAAACCCCTTTCGCGGGACGCCTCTTCACGGTCACCTTTGATGACCCGGTTGAAATCGATGACCGCATCCCCTACGTAGAAACAGCCCTGCTATGACCCTTCGTGCGATACGTCTCTGGCTTGGAGGGCTGCTTCTGGGCGCTCTCGTAATTACTACAGTATTCTATTTCCGTCAGAATGCGGGCTTGCAGCATGGAGGAGAAATCTCTCTTCCCAAAATGGCGTGGCTTGCCTACGCGCTGATCGCCTGGTTTCTCCTGCCATTTTTCCTTTGGAAAGATCGACGAATCGATAAATCGCTTCGAAATCTATTCCGACTTTTCTGGTTATTCATGATGGCACGGGGTATTGCCGAAGTAGTCCTCATTTATGTTTTTGGCCACTGGCATCCCTGGTACGGTATTGCCCATGATGGGGCGGCCCTTCTGCTTCTTGTCGAGCTCCGAAGGGGTGTGCGACTCTCTAACACTGTTTCCCGGAGAGCCTTCCGGTTTACGGGATCCCTTCTTTTAGCTCTCATCGCGGAGACCTGTTTTGCCGGAATGTTTCTTCAGAGCGGAGTGCACGAGTCCGCCATCTATTTCGCTTCCAATTCGCCACAGTGGAAGTTTGTCAATATTACCACGATTCTTGTTCTTGCCTTTGTTCTACCCGACATCGTGGCGACTCTGGTGAGGATCTGGTTTCCGGGAAGCTCGCGGGATACCCCGAAGCTTCTTTGTCGGATTCGCTCGGCAGCGGCGATCGGAGTGAGCATCATTACCATCGGGGCCATGGGTCTATGGTCATTTATGATGAATCTTGAAAAACGGGGCTCTCACTTCCAGGAGACAGGAACCCAGATCATCGATTCTCTCAAGCAATTCGCGAAGGATTTCCGGAGAAACGATACCGGAAGGATGAATGATTTTATTCTCGGAGGCCAGGCCGCGTGGATCATAACAGAGCAGGAGCACGGGCATGAGGTTGATGTGATGAAATGGATCCCGCAAGAGACCGGTCCAAGCCTTGGTGACTTCTTCGTCGACTTAAGAGAAGAGCGCCCAGTCCTATTGGACGTTGTCTTCAAGCTGCATTTGCTTGATGAAATTATTTCTGAAAGGGAGGCGCGGGGGACCTTTCGCTTTGAGATAACCACCTCGACGCAGTCGGATTACGGCCTGATCGAGTCATTCTTTCAGCGTGGAGAAGATGGTCGTTGGAGAATCGTATCGGGAAAGCTTGTTAAGGGGTGGACTGTGAGTGGCCCCGGGAATCACTTTATCGATGAAGCCGAAGAAAGGGGAATCAACTTTGTTCTTGAGGTGGATCCGCGTTTCGACGGTGACCGTGCCTGTACAGGACATGATTGCCCAGGGCCTTACAATCTGACTTTTGAAACGATGCGCCATGCCTATGCCGGTGCCGCCAGCGCTGACTTTGATAATGATGGATACGATGACGTCTTCCTTTGTAACGGCACTCAACCTGTCCTTTATCGAAATCAGGGTGACGGCACATTTATGGACAGAACAGTAACCGCTGGTCTTGATCACGTATGGCATATTAATGTCGCCTGCTTCTCCGATATTGATAACGATGGAGACCAAGACCTCTTTCTCGGGGCCTTTTTTGGCCCCAATTATCTCTTTCTTAATAACGGAGATGGGACCTTCCGGGATGTGACCACTGTGTCTGGAATCAAAAATCATGACTATGTAACCTCCCTTTCGTTCTTCGATTACGATACCGACGGAGATCTCGACTTGTACCTTGGACGCTTCGTGAACGCCGAGACGTCCTTCCCGGATTCCTTTCTTTATACCCGGAACGGAGAGCCAAACGTTCTTTATCGGAACAACGGGGATAACACCTTTACCGATGTTACCGTGGAATCCGGCCTGGGGGACATAGGGCTAACGCTTGCGATTGGGGCTGCGGATTATGATGAGGATGGGGATCAGGATGTCTATGTTGCCAATGACTTCGGTCGCAATGCTCTCTATCAGAATCGGGGTGATGGGACCTTTACAGACGTCGCGAAAGAGGTGGGTGCTCTAGGAATAGGGGGTAGTATGAGCACAAGCTGGGGGGATTATGACAATGACGGACGACTCGATCTCTACGTTGGGGCAGTAAGATCAAATCAGCGTTGGTTCGTCCAACCGATCACCGCCAAGAGGGTCGTCTGGAAATTCATTCGGGAGGGAAAGGTTGGCAACGACAATCCCATACTCACTGACTTGCAGAACTATATGGGAGATAACTGGACCAATATCGGGAATATCGCGATGGCAGGGAATTCCCTCTTCAGGCAAAATGAAGATCATACATTTACAAATGCATCCATGGATGCGGAGGCTCGTCCCGCCGGATGGTACTGGAGTTCTGGTTTCCTCGATATAGATAATGATGGAGATCTTGACATATATGCCACCGATGGATGGATCACAGGGAAAGACCCTCACGATTTGTGAGCGGCATTCAACTCCGGTGCGGTCGCATCGGATAAGCCCTTTGCAAAAGGATATCTCTACAGCGATGCCTTTATCGGAGATCGTTCATTTAACGGTAACGAACGAAACCGACTGTTAGTGAACCTCGGCAATGGAGGGTTTGTCGAAGGGGCTACTGCCTATGGGGTTGATAGTCTTGGCGACGGACGCGGAATGGCCATGGCCGACTTCGACCGGGACGGTGATGTTGATATGATCATCACCAATTATAAATCCAAGGCTCAGTACTACGTCAACAAGGTGGCAAGAGGGTGCTGGCTCCAGATCCGTCTGCGTGGACGGCAAAATAACAGGGATGGAGTTGGTGCGATCATTCGTATCCGGTCGGGCGATAACCAGCAGATGAGAATAATATCTGCTGGGGATGGCTACGCATCGCAATTTTCCAGGGTGGCCCACTTTGGAGTAGGAGAGAGCGAGATAATCGAGGAGTTAGAGGTGTCGTGGCCAAATGGGAAAAGGCAAATCTTTGAAGGAGTTCCGGCTAATCAGATGATCGAAATCGACGAAAATAGAGCAACAATACAGCTGGTGAGGAGGCGCGAAGCAGCGTCTCGCCCTATCAGTTACTGACTGAAAGCTGAGGATGTAGTGGATGTCCAAGACAGGTGTAAAGCAGACGATCCAAGAATCCGGGCTACGTGATCGATATTTTCGCACGATTGTAACGGATGTAGGTTTTGAAGTACCCAGCCATCTGGTCGGCGTTAATCTTCCAAATGAGGTAAAGGTCAAAAAAGAAAGATCGTCTTTGGATCGACTACTTTAATGCACAACCTGATTCCGATGAACTCGGACGAGAGTTTGCGGTATATCTGGGGTGTCGAAAATCATTGGAAATTGGAGGTTCGATACCTGGAGAAGTATCTGATGATATAGCGAAAGCTTCAGGATTGGGATCAAAAGTCCGTGTGCCTCTGCGATCTTTTCACAGATCTGCATGAAATTAATGAGGTGTCCGACCTTTATTCAGAAGTGGGCAATCATCTAAAGGGAGACTTAAAAATTTGCATACAGCTAGCAGGAACTGGGGAGGAGTGATCCTAGCTTAGCAGGGTGCGGTGGCACGTGTGGGAATTCTGGTAGCTAGCAAACGGCATTGGAGAGGCGCAGGGAATATGTGTAGAGGAGGGCGCGCGGTTTTGGATGCTTTCAATTTTATGGATTATGGAATATGCCGCTCAAAGTTTTATGAGTAATCAAGCCCCTCCTCCGCTGATCCCATTTCAACACTCGAGCTATCTGGCTCGGCGCAAGGTGCTCAAGTTGTTTGGTGGCGCGTTTCACATATTTGATCCGTCCGGAAATGTCGTGTTGTACTGTAAGCAAAAGGCGTTCAAGCTGAAGGAGGACATCCGGATATACACAGGCGAAGACATGGCTACGGAGGTCTTGACGGTCCGGACTGACCAGGTCATCGACTTTGGGGCCACTTATCACGTGCATGATTCGCAGCAAGGAGGCCTGCGCGTGGGTAGCCTTAAAAGGAAGGGATTAAAATCCATGCTGCGGGATGAATGGGTGCTTCTGGATTCAGCGGGACAGGAGATTGGAAGTATTTTGGAGGACAGTGCCGCTTTGGCTCTACTGCGACGGGTCATGGTAGGTTGGTTGTTGCCTCAGAACTATTATGGGACGATCGGGAACAAGCCTGTTTCCGTGTTTACTCGAAACTTCAATCCCATTGTGAGCACGATTAAACTGGATTTCAGTATGGATTCCCAAGGCCTGCTGGACCGACGCCTGGGGATTGCGGCGGTGATCATGCTGTTGGCAATCGATGGCAAACAGAGCTGATATTGGTTGTGATTAACAGGAGTAAACAGGTTGGCTGGTTTAGTTGAGGTTCTTGTAGCAACCCCTGAAACCGTTAGGGCCTCCGAGGCTTGGCCGGGGGGCCGGCTAAATACAGTATCCCCCACGGTGATAGCGAAACATTGCTCCAGTCGCTAGTGGAATCCCCGCTGTTCGTTATCGGTAAAATCCTGAGACCACTCGGTTCTTCCCCTCTCAGGAGATTGCAACCAAGCAGCAATATTAAATTCATTTTGATCGTCTTACAGCTGGCAATTGGTATCATAGAGAAGTGGTCTCAGGAGGTCCTCTACCGTCCTCGAAAAAGTCTTCTCTCCGGGGGCTTTTGCTCAGGATTGGTATTCCAGTTCTTGGACTTGCGATGGGCGTGGGTCTGACCTTTTTCCTCATTTATGGCACCCATACAAAGCATAAGAGCAGAGCTACCATCTGGTGGTCTGAGCGGGGGCGAAATCTGATTCCCCCTGCAGCTACTGAGATTATTCTGCGGCAAGATTTTCTCGATCATTATGCGATCTACAGGGTCTCAGAAAAGGATCTCAATGTATTCCTCGATCAGCGCTTCGCAGCCTCTGGAAACCCGCTTAATTCATTCAGTGAAAGGCGTCCGGTTGAATCCGCTTGGATTGGCAGGACAACCGGACCAATGGGGTGGAAGGTAACTGCAAGTACCGTTTTTTACAGCTTTTCGGCAAGTAATGGAGGGACTCACAACTACTACCACGACACAGCAACAGGGCTCACTTATCAAGAGTCAGCCTACTGGTAGTTGTTAATGATGCTCCTCGGGTCAGGTTGCATCTATTCCTCCGTCAGGAGAGGGGAAGGCTCAATACCGGTCCCTGCTGTCACTCTGGCAGTCTAATACTGCGGCGGGATTACAAAGAAGGCTCTGCTTTGCAATAGCTGCCTTTCAACGATGGTCACGGGACCAAATGGCGTGGTTGTTGCATTTCCACAATCAGGGCCGAAAATTGGGGATGGCTATTTGTTTCGATAATACCTACGCCCAAATGCCGGACCGGTTTTTCGAGCGCGTGGCGCCTGCGCATTATCCCAAAGCGCAACTCCTGCGGGTCAATGCATCACTCGCAGATGAGTTAGGAATAGACCCGGATTGGCTTGAATCAAAACAGGGAGAGGCGATTCTCGCCGGAAACGAGCTGGCAGATGGCGCCGAGCCAATCGCGCAAGCCTACGCGGGCCATCAGTTCGGGGGATGGGTCCCCCAGCTCGGGGATGGCAGGGCCGTTCTGCTTGGCGAGGTAATCGATCGCGAGGGGCGGCGCCGGGATATACAACTGAAAGGCGCCGGTAGGACTCCGTGGTCCCGTGGAGGAGACGGAAAGTCGCCTCTTGGGCCTGTTTTGCGGGAATATATAGTCAGCGAGGCTATGGTTGCCCTGGGCGTTCCGACCACCCGTGCACTCGGTGTTGTGGCAACAGGGGAGGAGGTTCAACGCGAAGAGCCGAAACCCGGGGGAGTGCTAACCCGGGTAGCGGCGAGTCACATCCGGGTAGGTACTTTCCAGTATTTCCATGCCCGCAATGATCGTGAGGGCCTTCGGCTTCTGGGGGAACATGTCATTGCCCGCCATTACCCGGAGCTGATCGGCCAGCAACAGCCGTGGATGGCGCTGCTCGAGTCAGTATTGAAGCGTCAGGCGGCACTGGTGGCGAAGTGGATGCAGCTTGGGTTTGTTCATGGCGTGATGAATACCGACAACATGGCGGTGTCGGGGGAGACTATTGACTTCGGACCGTGCGCTTTTCTTGACACCTTTTCCTTCGGAAAGGTTTTTAGTTCGATTGACCGGGGCGGGCGTTATGCCTGGGACCAGCAGCCGCTAATGGCCCACTGGAACCTCGTGCGCTTTGCCGAAACGCTTCTTCCCCTGATAGATTCCGCAGAGGAGGAAAAGGTGGAAGCTGCAGAGGCCGTCTTGGCGAGTTTTGAGGAGTATTTCCAAAAGGTATACTACCGAGGCTTTGCCGATAAGTTAGGCTTGAGGGTGGTAGGTCCTGATACCGGTTCGTGGATTCGATCTACACTTGAGCTCTTGGAAAGTTGTCACGTCGATTTTACCAGATTCTTCGCGAGTCTGGGCGACGTCGTGCGAGGTCAGGAGAGTAATCTTAGGTCCGAGTTTCAGGACCAAGGTCCTCTGAACGCCTGGCTCTCAAAGTGGCGCGCAATTACAGAGAATCAGCCCGATATTGAAAGGATGAGCGCGTGCAACCCGTGGCGGATCCCGCGGAACCATCGGATTGAGGATCTTATTGAAGCCGCCGAGTCGGACGATTTTATTCCTTTTCATCGGCTTGTAGATGCGTTGGCGCACCCCTTCGAAAAGGATCCACGCTATACTGATATGGAGGCTGCGCCTCGACCCGAGGAATGTGTTGATGAGACTTTTTGTGGGACGTAATCAAAATTGCATCAGGTTAACGGGCTCGAGCGGAGGTACGATGTGCGATTGGAGATCAGCCTGAGGCGCCCTCTTACCCGTCACTGGAAACCCGAGGTTTCAACTATCGGTTCCTCGGCATTCAATGATAGCGAAGCCTCCTATGTGGTATTGACCTATGGGTGGTTTTTGGGAACTTTCTGCAAAGGACTGATGGTTAGGCTGATACTGACTACACCGGTGGATTCGCCATGAAAAACACCTTATTACTATCCCTCGCATTTGTGGCTCTGGTGAGCTGGACATCTGGTCGAGCCGAGCTCGAGAATGGCTCTGTCGGATATGAACATCCGGTGAATTCCGATGGACACGCTCTCTACCAGAAAACAGCTAATCTGGCGCACCACCATCACGTGGGGACTGAGGAGAGCTTATTTGAATTAGGGCTCTCCACTGGCATCGATTCACGCTACGTCTCAGAGGGGCGTGATAATCTTCCTGCCGAGGGCGGGGTATATTGGGGAAGAGCGGTGGGTCATACCCACGCCATTGGAGGAACCGTTTTTGCTGAGGTTGTTGGGATAGAAGCGTGGAGTACGCGTTATAATGAGACCAAGCTGAGCGCAGGCTACGAGTGTGAGGTGGGCAACCTGTCGCTAGGAGGCTCGCTTACCTATCTGGATTTTCCGGCGCTTGGAGAGAATGATGTTGAGGCCGTTCTGAATGCCCGCTGGAAACTGGGACCTGCTGGCGGATTGGCAACTGAGTGGGCGTGGTCCGACGATGCCGGGGGCTGGTTTGGCGAAACGTCAGCATTCTGCGAGCTGGCGGTTGATCAAAAGTTGACTCTGATTGCAGCTGTCACAATCGGTATAAATGAAGGCTATGTCACTGAGGAGCACGATGGGCTGAATTATCTGGGAGTGCGAATACAGGCCGTGCGATCCATCACGGAGCACCTCAAGGGCGGGATTTATGTCGCGGGGATTGAGCCGTTGAACGAGAAACCGGGCGAAAGCTTACGCGAGCTCTTCTGGGTGGGAGGGGCTCTTACCCTAGCATTCTAGGATCCGGGTATACGGCTGATCCTATCTAGCTCAAAATGTGTCTGTGGCATGATGCGAGCAGCATCTGTTCTGCATGACAAAGAGGACTTCACCCCGATTTCGATGAAGTCTACTTTGGTCTTGTCACGAGCGAGAATCAAAGTCTCGATTAGAGCGCCCTTCAAGTATATGCGTTTCTGGGAGACACTTTCTTATTCCGACGAAGGGTTAACTGTTAGGGTTATGCCGCTGTTGGCAGGGCTGTTGGTTGGAGGTGCATTATATAGATTTTTCCGAAAGTCCGGACTCAGATATCCAGTCGCCCTAATCGGAGTCTTTTTTATGGGTGTCATCTTAACCATGATTCCAGTTAGCGCCTTAATGGCCGCTTTTTCCGATGAGAGCGTAAACAGCCGGAGACTGAATCAGATCCACAAGGCACTCTCTATCTACAAGAGTGAGCATGGAAGATATCCAGCCGATCTTGAATCTCTTGTGCCCCGTTATTTAGCCAAAGATGACCAAAGGGCTCTTTTTATGAAAGGCGGCAAGGGTTTGCCTTGGGGTTACGTTCCGGCCTCTCGCTACAAAATCACACGTCCATCCCAAGTTGTTCTCTACGGACCAATCCTTGTGAGGGGCCAAGGTATTATTGTCCACAGGGATGGATTGGTGACCAGTTACTCCGAAGAGAAATTCAAAGCTCTTTTGTCGGAGGTGTTACCGGATACGCACCTCAGGCGCTAGTGGGACCCTGTTCGCACAGGCTCTCGCAGCATTTTGTGCCATCCTCTCGCCAGGATCGCAGTGTGGCTCAACGGCTTCTCTTCAGTGATTTAACCTTTCATTGCGTTGACCCGATATCAGGAAGTCGCTGACCAGAATGAGGGTAGCCGAACATCGGCGTAGACCCTTTTCCCAAGGATTAGCAGAATAACTGCTTAATCGATGGCTCTACCTGGTGCCGATAATGCCCGAGGCAATCTCAGCATGACAGCGGATTTACATCCTCGAAATTGGGGAGGGTGTTCATCCAATACCTTCAATACAGGCTCCTCCTACAAGCTTAACGGCCATGGCCTCCACATCGGGGCCTATTTCCTTTCGATAGCACGCCACAATTTCCTCAGCGAACTGTGATGCTGTATCAGTCTCGACAAGATTGATTAGACTCCCACCAAACCCTCCGCCCATTATTCTTGATCCAATTGCTCCGAGCCGAATCGCGATTTTGACGAGGGCATCGATTTCGTGGCAACTAACCTCGTAATCGTCCCGAAGAGATGAATGACTGGCAGCCATCAAGGTTCCAGCGCGCGTTGTGTCGCCAGCGTCGAGCGCCGCAGAAAAGTCATGCACCCGGGCTATTTCAGTAATGACGTGACGCGCACGTCGGTAAACTCTTTCGCCGATCTGAAGTCGTGCAGAGTCTAATTCGTCTATGGTAACGTCCCGGAGAAACTCCACGTCAAAGTATGCCGTCGCTGCATCGCAATCCGCTTTGCGCTTGGCATACTCTCCGTCCGCTAAGGCATGTTTGACCTTGCTGTCGACGACAACAACGGAAAGTTCGGCAGGCAGGGGCACTTGTGTAATTTCGTGCGTAGAGCAGTCGATCTTCAATACATGCTCGGACACCCCGGCATTCACAGCAAGCTGATCCATGATGCCACATGGAACTCCAGCCCAATCATGCTCTGCACTCTGACATAAAAGAGCACGTTCGGTTTTGGAGAGGTTAATCCCGAGAATTTCTTCAACGACAAGTGCCGCCGCTGTTTCAAGGGCAGCGCTACTGCTGAGCCCGGCACCGACGGGAAGGTCGGATTCAAACCGAACATCGAAGCCAGCTATCTCGTAACCTGCGTCACGATACTTTGCAACAACGCCAAAGGCATAATTAGCCCAGGAGTCGTCACCGGAAAACGGCGTATCGTGCGCAATAGGAATCACGAGTTCTCCCTTGCTCCGGGAGCTTGAAAGTCGAATCTCAGGGCGCTGATTTTCCTGAGCGAACGCTCTGATATAGCGATCTATCGCAGCAGGCATAACCATACCGCCTTGGTAGTCCACATGCTCGCCGATAAGGTTTATCCTGCCAGGCGCAGTCGCCTTCATAACAGGACTGGAGTTCGTCTCTCCCGTAGAAAAATTGCTAGAAGATGTGGACACGGCTTACGGGAGCGACGTTTAGGTCACAGGCAGGCTCTATCATACTACCAGGTAAGTCCAGCTTGGGAAAATTCGGACCAGTAGACCAGTCTGCAGACCATGCGCCGCAGTACGCTACAAGAGATCCGGTGCCAAAGGGGCCTTGAAATGAATCTCATGCAGTTCGATCGAAGATAAAAACAAAGATGCTGGTTTTAAAATATACTCTTATTTACCGTTCCCCAGACAAGCTTGTTGAGGCCTTGTCGCTGAGTTTTCAGCAGGCCAGTCCAGAATCATCAGGAGGCCTCCATGAACACTTTCCGCCCCTTTCTGCTAATTTTGATAGCAGCTCTCCTGTGTTCTCGACTGCCTGCGACGGCAAAGCCGAAGTGGTTTGCCGACGCAATATGGTATCAAGTATTCCCTGAGCGTTTCTGCAATGGCGATAAAACGAACGACCCGGTGCGAGCGAGCCTGAAGGATACCTGGCCTTATCTGATTCCGGCTGCATGGCAACCTAGCCCGTGGACTTCGGATTGGTATAAGCTTCAACCCTGGGAGCAGGATGGTCGGGACTTTTATGTCCACGCTCAATTGCGGCGCTATGGTGGAGACATTCAAGGCATTCTCGACAAGCTTGATTACCTCAAGGACCTCGGAGTGAACACACTCTACCTCAATCCAGTCTTTGAGAGTCCGTCCCTGCACAAATATGGCGCCACTCTCTATCACCACATCGATAAGCACTTCGGCCCTGATCCTGCAGCGGACCTCGCCCTTTTTACGACAGAAGATCCTGGTGACCCAGCAACGTGGAAGTGGTCAACGGCTGATAAGCTCTTCCTTGAACTAATCAGGCAAGTCCATCGGCGGGGTATGCGCATCATTATTGACGGAGTCTTTAACCACGTTGGAATTCCCTTCTGGGCCTTCCAAAGAGCCCGTAAGGAAGGACCGACCAGCCCTTTCGCAAAATGGTTCGATATCCATCGGTGGGATAATCCGGCGACCGTTGAAGATGAGTTTGAATATCGTGGATGGGCGGGAGTGAAGGGTCTTCCCGAATTTCGCAAGGATGACGAGGGCCCCCATCCCGAGGCAAAAAGACATATGCATGCCATCGTAAAACGCTGGATGGACCCCAACGGGGATGGTGACCCATCAGATGGGATCGATGGATGGAGGCTTGATGTGGCGGCCGAGGTTCCTATTGCGTTCTGGCATGAATTGCGCGGATGGGTGACCGAGATTAATCCGGATGCCTACCTCACTGGGGAAATATGGTGGGAGGACTACCGAAGTCACAAACTCAAGAACGCCGCTCCCTGGCTCGCGAACGCTTTTGATGGCGTCATGAATTACCGCTTTACAGATGCTGTCCTTCGCTTCGCCAATGAGGAGTGTAAACCCGCTTCGGCGGCTGAATTCCTCGGGGCTCTCAGGCGTATTGAGGACGATTACGGGTATCCAAAAGTCCTCGAGGTGCAAAACCTCCTCGATAGCCACGATGTAGCTCGCCTTGGCTCAGCGGTCATGAATCCCGAAGCTCGGCTGGATCACGACGCCAACGTCAAAGGCAGACCCGATTACCGCACTGGTCCGCCTAACCGAGAGGCCCGGCAGAAACTGAAGTTTATGGCCACCCTTCAGTTTCTTCTACCAGGCGCACCATACATTTACTATGGGACGGAAGCGGGGATGTGGGGCGCGGATGATCCGGACTGCCGTAAGCCCATGTTATGGCCGGAAATCAAATATGACGATGAAGCCTTTCTTCCTACCCAGGAGAGGAGATCACCTGTCAGGGTAGCCTTCGATACCGAACTGCACCAGTTCTATCAAAGTCTGTGCCGCATCCGGCGAAAGAGTGCGGTATGGCGGCGTGGAGACTTTCAGATACTTTTCACCAGTGAGCGGTGGTTCGCGTTTAGGCGTAAGCTGGGAACAGAGGAGGCGGTTGTCGTTGTTAACGCTGGAAGGACTGCCGTCGGGGCTCCCGTCCAGAAATTTTTAGCTGAGGGAGACAAGGTCCAATCGCTGAGCTCCCCGACGCATCCCAAAAGAGCTGAGTCAGTGGCTGGTTTTGAGGTTGATCCTTGGGGCATTGTTATCCTCCAATTGAAGTGATTACAATACCTCTCAGCAATCGGAAATCGACCTGCTCAATGCGCTAGGTGTGATTTTCCCGGTCAAGTCATAATAAGACAGAGC
>MDTD01044756.1_pt1 | contig 24312 bp, 29 predicted proteins | sample 811221 | NCBI WGS metagenome assembly MDTD01 (sample SAMN05326646, study PRJNA326480) | marine metagenome | isolation source: seawater | place: Pacific Ocean: South West | collected 2011 | reverse complement strand
TAGACGAAGGGGCCATAACTGGCTGGCGATCCAGGATTCGAACCTGGGCTACCAGATTCAGAGTCTGGGGTCCTACCGCTAGACGAATCGCCATTGCGACTTCTATCTATTTTGAAATATTAGCAGATTGGGAAATTTTTATTAAGTTAAATCTTTATTTAGTTTAATCATGTGCAAGCAGGTGTCAGCAAAATAAATGCCATTTTTAATTCTATCTTTTGCTTGGGATATATTTTCAGTAGTTAATATTCCGTTTATTATAGGAATTATACCTAAATTGTTTAAATCAGAAATTGATTTAAAAACATTTTCAGATATTAATTCATAATGTGTAGTGTCACCCCTAATAATTGCGCCAAGACAAATAATTGCGTCAGTTTTTCTTTTTTCAATAACTTTCTTTAAAACAAATGGTATTTCATAAGCGCCAGGGACTGTGATAGTTGATAAACTTAAGGAGCTGATTTCTTTTAATCTCTCTACAGTTGTATTAAATAATTTAGAAACAACATCAGAGTTAAATTCAGAACTTACTATAGTAACATTGCAATCAATACTTTCTCTATTCGTATGATTTGGGTATAGATCAGACATTATCTATATTATGACCAAGTTTATCTTTCTTTGTTTTTAGGTATGCCTGATTTATAGGATTCGGTTCTACATTTAAAGGAACTGTTTCTACAATTTCTAATCCATATCCATCTAATCCAACAACTTTCTTCGGATTGCTAGTTAATAGTTTTATTTTACTTAATCCTATATCTGCCAAAATTTGAGCTCCAATCCCATAATGCCTTAGGTCAGGAGGGAACCCTAACATTTCATTTGCCTCTACAGTGTCAGCACCTTTATCCTGAAGCTCATAAGCCTTTAACTTGTTTAACAAACCAATTCCTCTACCTTCTTGCTTCATGTATAGAAAAACTCCAGAATCTTCTTTTCCTATTTTCTCTAAAGCTGCAGAGGCTTGATCACCACAATCACATCTCAAACTACCTAAAAAATCTCCTGATAAGCATTCGCTATGAACTCTGACTAGAGTTGGGTTAGTGTTTATATCACCTCTTACAAGTGCAACATGTTCATCATTATCATATAAAGATTTGAATCCTATTGCTTTAAAGTCACCGAACCTAGTAGGTAAATTTGTAGAGGAAGTTCTTTTTATAATTGTTTCGTTGCTATACCTATGAGCAATTAGATCTGCAATTGTTATAATTTTAATTTTATTTTCTTCTGCAAATTTTTCAAGATCAGGTCTTCTTGCCATTGTCCCATCATCTTTTACAATTTCACACATTACAGCAGCAGGTTTTAATCCTGCTAATTTAGCTAGATCAACTGAGGCTTCTGTATGACCAGCTCTAACCAAGACTCCACCTTTTTTATATTTGATAGGAAAAATGTGACCAGGTTTCTGAAACATAGAACTATCTGCTTTTTCGTCTATCAAGCCTTGAACGGTTTTTGATCTATCATCTGCAGAAATACCAGTTGTTGTTCCTGGAATATAATCAACTGAAACAGTAAAAGCTGTGTAGTTACTGTCATTACTTTCGTCTACCATCAAGGGAATGTTGAGTTTATTTAGAATTTTGCCATCAATTGCAACACATATTAATCCTCTTGCATTAACGGCCATAAAGTTTATTTTTTCAGGAGTAATGTAATCAGCAGCAAGTGTGATATCGCCTTCATTTTCTCTATCTTCGTCATCTACTATTATTACAAATTTACCATCTTTATAATCTTGTATGGCTTCATCAATTGTATTTAATTTCATTTTAATTTGCCTTTTCCAGTCTTTGACTTTTGTTTAAAATCTTTTCAATGTATTTTGCAGTCATATCGACTTCTAAATTTACAACAGATCCAACTTCATATCCACTAAAAATTGTATGATTCCAAGTAAATGGTATTACCGCAATAGAAAAATATTCTTCAATATCATTTGTTATGGTAAGACTGACACCATCAATAGCAATAAAACCTTTCTCTATAAAATATTGAGAAAAGTCTGAAGGTTTATAAAAGTCAATTACCCAAGAATTATCAATTTCATTAATCTTTTTAACTGTTGTTGTGCAATCAATATGACCCTGAACATTATGACCACCAATTTTGTCACCGACTTTCAAAGCAGCCTCAAGATTTACACTTGACCCGATTGATAAATTACCCAAATTAGTCCTTTCAAGTGTCTCTTCAACAACATTCACTGAAAAGGTTTCAAATTCTTTTTCAATTATGGTCAGGCAAGCACCATTTACAGATATACTTTCTGAAGTAACGTTATTTTTCGCTACTTCAGGAGCTTCTATTTTTAGAAGATTACCATCAAAATTGGTAATTTTTCCTACAGACTGTACTATTCCACTAAACATGATCTTTCAATTTTCCTTTCACCATTATATCGCTTTCTATAATATTAACTTCAATATCGGTTAATTTTTTACTTTGACTTATAAATTCAATTCCTTCTCCACCAACTGAATTTGTAGAAGATTCACCACCGATTAGCATTGGAGAAATAAATAATCTCACTTCACTAATTAAATTTAAATCAATTAATGATCCGAGTAGCCTCCCTCCGCCTTCCATCAAAACATTTACACAACCTCTTTTTGCAAGATCACTTAAAATATATTGTAAATTAAGTTTCCCATTTATTTGATCTACTTCAACAAATAGGATATTTTGCCAAAATTTATAATCACCTGGTTTTTTATGACAGTACACTATTATTTCACTTCTATTATTTTCAAGTAATGATTTAAAGTCAGAAATATTTTCTGGTTTCGATATGACAACTGCTTTAATTTTTGGTTGCATACTTCTATTTCTAGCATTTAAGCTAGGCTTATCTGATTTAAGTGTTTTTGATCCAATAATAATTGCATCTGATTTCGATCTCATTTCTTGGACAATGTTTCTTGATTTTTCTGATGAAATCCATTTAGAATCTCCGGTCTTGGTAGCGATTTTACCATCTAAGCTTATTGCCATTTTAGCTGTTACATATGGTAGTGAATTTTTAATATACATTTTAAACGGTTCAATTAAATTGTCAGATCTCTTTTTAAGGTCTTTATCATCAATAAACTCTACATCAGTTTTATTGTTTTTAAGTTTATCAATACTTTTCATATTTACTTCAGGATTAGGATCTATGGATCCAATAATTATCTTGTTTATGCCTGATTCAATAATTTTATCAACACAAGGACCTGTATGGCCTGTATGAAAACAAGGCTCAAGTGTACTGTAAAGTACGCAACCTTGTAGAGATTTTATCTTTTTTTTTGCATTTTCAATTGCATTTATTTCGGCGTGTTTTAATGGGTAAATAGTTGTAACACCTTCGCCGATTATTTTTCCTTTAAGTGTTATGATAGCGCCTACTGGTGGTCTTGGGCTAACATTGTAGCCAATATTTTCAGCTAAATCTAATGCTTTTCTAAATAAAATATTTTTTTCATTCATTTGTGTGTTTTATTTGAGAATCAAAATCAAGGTGAATTTTACTTGCAGTTGCATCTTTTTGGCCTTGATATCTGCTTGATAGCTTTGATGATCCATAGGGATTTTCAGCTGATGTGGACAAGTCTAAAAAAGATATCTGACCAATTCTCATACCGTAGTAAAGCGTAATAGGTAATTTAGCAACATTAGTAAGTTCAAGTGTTAACTGACCATCCCATCCTGGATCTACATAACCTGCAGTCGAATGTATTAGTAAACCAACTCTTCCCAAGCTACTTTTGCCTTCAAGTCTGCCAACAACATTATCAGATAGTTTTACTCTTTCAATAGTAGAGGCTAAAACAAATTCTCCAGGATGCAACATAAATGGATCGCCTTTTTTAATTTCAACGCTTTCAGTCAATTTAGGAAGTTCTTTTCTTAAATCAATATATGGTTCAGCAGAATTTTTAAAAATTAATATACCTTTGTCTATATGCAAATCAACACTTGCAGGCTGAATATCACTTTGATCAATAGGGTCAATTAATATTTTTCCATTATTTAAATATTCTTTAATAGTCTTATCGCTTAGCACCATAATAATCTCCTTTTTTTTGATTATAGGTTTAAAATATTATTATTCAAATTATTATTTTTTTATTAGTATCATTATGATGGAACGTTTTAGAAATATATCAAAAAATACAATTTTAGTATTTGCTCTTTCAATTGCATTTCAACTAGTGTTGGGAAATTATATTGTTGACGGAAACAGTATGAGTCCAACGCTTAAAAATAATCAAAGAGTATTTGTAAATAAATTTATTTATTTCGATCCATATTTGTTGAAGGATAAAATTGACCTAAATTTTGAATCAATTCTTAATCCAAAGAAAGGTGACGTGGTAGTACTTGATCCTCCCTTTCCTTATGATGCTTCCAAAAAACAATTTGTGAAAAGAGTCATTGCTATACCAGGAGATGTTATTGAAAATTCTTCAGGTACAATATTAGTTAATGGTAAACCATATGGTAATGTTTTTGGGAGAACTTCTGATATTAGTGAAATTCCAAAAAGGATAATCCCTGATGGATACTATTATGTTTTAGGTGATAACCGAAATAGTTCAAATGACTCTAGAAGCTTCGGTCTTGTTCCAAGAAAAAACATAATAGGGAGAGTTTGGGTTATTTATTGGCCTTTTTCTAATTTTAAGATTTTTGATTATAATCTAATTTCTGTTTTAAATAGTTAATTTTAATTTCGGGCCCTTAGCTCAGTTGGCAGAGCAACTGACTTTTAATCAGTAGGTCGAGAGTTCGAGCCTCTCAGGGCCCACCATTAACTTTTAACAATAATACCTAATCCAATTTTTTTTGATATCAAATTACAATTGTAGTTAGATATAAAAATAGTTTTAAAAAATTTAATGTCTAAATCTTCAAATAAGATAATTAATATTCCAGTTGCAATTGTTGGTGCAGGTATCGCAGGATTGTCAGTTAGTTATTTTTTAAATAAGAAAAATATAGATCATGTAGTTATTGAAAAAGGTGAAGTGGCAAATACTTGGATTAAAGAAAGATGGGATAACTTTTATTTAGTTAACCCTAACTGGGCTATCAAGATTCCTGAGTTTGGGTTTGGGTCAAGTTATTTTCCATCACAAAACCCTGATGATTTTTTAAGTAAAAATCAAGTTGTTAATCTCATTAAATCTTATGGTAAATATATTGGGTCAAACATATTTGAAAATGAATCCGTAAATTCAATTAAAAAATATAAAAATAAATATAAACTGACCACATCTGAGAAAATTGTATTCTCTAAAATTGTTATTTTAGCGACAGGTGCTTTTGGAAAACCGCATATTCCGAAAATAAGTTTAAAAATAAATGAAGATATTTACCAAATTCATTCTGCTGAATATAAAAATTACAAACAGCTTCCTGATGGTGGTGTCTTAGTTGTTGGATCTGGCCAATCTGGAGCACAAATTGCTGAAGATCTTTTAAATCAAAAAATGGATGTTTGTTTAGCTGTAAGTAAATGTGGAAGAAGACCTAGAAGATACAGAGGTAAAGATTCTTCATGGTGGAATTATAAGATGGGATCATTTGATAAAACTGTTGATGATATTCCATTTGATAAAAGATGGAAATGCAGCCCCCATACATCAGGTGCAAATGGCGGTCACGAAATTAATTTAATTGATCTTTACAATAATGGGCTTGATTTGGTTGGGTCAGTGAAACAATGTTTAGATAATGAACTTATTTTTAATAATGATTTATATAAAAATTTAAAATTTTCAGATGACTTTGCAATCGATTGGGCAAAGAATGTAGACAAATTTATTAAAAAAAATAATTTAAATTTTCCTGAAGAAGTAATTTCTGTCGATAAAAGAATAAGTTCCTTTAAAAATCATAAAATTTTTAAAAAACTTATTAAATCAAATTTTAAAAGTATTATTTGGGCTACTGGTTTTAAATACGATTTTGACTGGATACAATTAGATTTGACTGATAAAAATGGATTCCCGATACAGAAAAGAGGCAAAACTATTTATGATGGATTTTATTTTATGGGGCTTCAATGGATGTATACCTCAAAATCTGCTCAATTTATTGGGGTAAGTGAAGATGCTAAATTCATTGTTGATGACATTAATTCCAAAATATAATAAAAATAAATGTAAGTGGCATGAAAATAATAACTATAATCATATCAATATTAATCGTTGCATCTATGATTGTTCCTATGATTTTTGGAACTATCATATAGTTTTCCAAATTAATTATGAATGATAAGAAAATTATATTATATCAATTCTTTTTAAATTCCTCTTTTGGGCATAATGAATTGTCTTTGACCGAATTTTCAGAAAAATTTATTATTGATGAAATTGAAAACAATAGAAGCTTTAAAATATCAAAAATAAAATTTTTTAGCGCAGTAGAAAGTTTGGAAAAAGATAAATTATTAATTAAATCTTCCAAACATCATCTTACAACACTTAACAGTTGGCGATTAACCAAAAAGTGCAAAGAAAAATTTCAATTAATCGCAAATAAAAATGTTTCTAGTTTCGAAGAATTTAAATTTTATATTGATTTTTAAGGCAGTACATCAATGAAATCTAAACAAGCTTGAAGTTCTCTTTCGCATAAAACGACAATGTTCCCACTAATTGCGTAACCTCCGTATTTAGTGCTTCCTTTCATTCCAACTCCAGCATCTGCCAATGTAGTTACTGATGAATTTCCAACAAGGTTTGATGGTTTTTCCGTAACTGCATCTGCTGGTTGTTGTCCTAAGGATACAGCGTCATCATGATTCGAATAAAATCTTACTTCAATATCTTTGGGCCCAGAAGGTCCCTTAAAAAAGCCAACTACAATTTCAATTGCACCAGGTGTTAGAGGCTCTCCTGTTTTCTTGTCTATTGCATCAGTTTTAAATTCTTTAATTCCTTTTAAGCCTGCGTTTTTAATATCATCCATAGAATATGTTTTTTCTGCACTCATAATTTCAAAATATTTTGGACCCTCGTCTTCTTTAGATGAACTTTCATCTGATGATCCACAACCCAATACTAGTAAGCCTGACAGAATAATTGTCGATAATATATTTTTAAGCATGATAATTAACTCCTAAATCATTTATCTGATTAATTTAACAGATGTAAACATAAAATTAAAAAAAATGCATATACAGTTAATTTTGAGATAGAATAAGGTTATGGGATTAAGAGTTAAATCAAAACTGTTTATTTTTATTGCTGTTTTTAGTGTAATTTTATCTTTCAATGTTGATTTAAAAGCAGATGCAGGATTTTCTAATTACGGTAGACTTGCTTATGAAGTTAATCATGGAAGTGATAGTGATATCTATGTTTGGGATGTAGATACAGATTGGGAAAATGGAAGAAAATGGCTTGTTAGATTAGATGGCATAAATGAAATGGATGAATGCAATATCATGCAGCCCTCATTATCAAAGTACGGCGATTGGTTAGCTTTTTCTACAGATTGTGATTATTACGGAAAAAATCCAGACTTTAAAAATTGGATTGCAATTGTAAATATGGAAAATTTAAATGAATGGTATCCATTAACTGCAAGTATAAATAACGATATTAGCTTCAACGCAAATAATCCTACTTGGGATCCAACAGGATCGAAAATAGCATTTGATTCAGATTTACTTGAAGATGGAATGAGGTACATTTTCAGTATAAATGTCTATGACCAAATAGACGCATCAGCATCTGGAAATATTGCACCTATTACTCAAATTTATGGCAATCAGGCGTACGATCCAGATTATCCGTTTGATGGAGATTTTTTAGTTGCTAAAACTCCTGATGGAATAAAAAGAATATGGCCTGATGGTAATGCAAGTGTTATATCAAATTTTCCTGGTAGTTCTCCAGAAGATATTGCAGGTGGAATTGCTGTCAGATCGAATTATGGAAAACATGAAGAGCAAGACAGGATCACAGATTTTTGGCAAATTATAGATTGTGACCCAAGAGCTGAAGTTTTTGCTTTTCATACACCAAACGTAATTAATTATGAAAATGATATAGATGATGGTTCTTCAAGAATTATTGTTACATGTGAACATGGAATAGATGAAAAAACACCTAAAAATATAAATTCTAATAATGACTTTGCTACTTACGTTAGTAGCAATGGAGGAAAAAATTGTTGCATAGGGTTTTTCCCTGAAGCTGCTCCAGGTGGCAGGGGATTAATATACGTTCAACAAACTGGCCAAATAATGGCTAAGAAATTTGAAAATGGAAATTATAGTAGCGCTCACTTCAAGGACACTCCTGAAGTTACAGTTGGAAATAACTTTAGCAGATTTTGGTCTCCAATCAGTTGGTCTCATGCAAATAGTCCTTTGAAAGTTGATGGAAACATTGAAATTGGTGTAGGTGCAATCGGATTAAGTGTAGATGTAGGGGGAGGTGTAAGTGATATTTTTGGTTCTCAAGAAGACTCACTTGAAGACCAATTCGATAGACAAGTTCAACTTGAAATTGACAGAATAAATAGTTATATAGCTGAACTTGAATTTCAAAAAGAAACCAATTTGAGAATGCTCCAATTCGATATAGATTCATTTATTCAGAATCAAAATTCTTTCATATTGCAAGAGCAGAATAGAGTTGATGATGAAATATATATGTGGGAATTTCAAATCAATGACTTAAAAAATCAGCTTGAATTTGAACTAGCATATTTTGATGAACAAACCGAATTTGAATATTCAAATCTTCAAAACATATCTCAAGGTGATTCTGACTGGAGATTGCAAGAATTACAATTGCAATATGAAAGAGATTTTCAGCAAATTGAAATGTATCACCAAGAAGAATTTCAAAGATTTGAATATGATTTAGAAGTCAGGGAAGTTGATATTAACAGTCATTGGGACAACGAACTTAGATATAATGATGAGTATTACAATAATGAGATAGCCCGTGCTCAATCAGATGGTGATAACTCTTATGTTGAGTTTTTAATGCAGGAGAAACAAAGAGAAAGAGAAAGTATAATTTTTACGAAAGAGAGAGAATTAGACGATGCATATAACGAATACCAATTTAGAATTTTTAATCAACAAGATATCCAAGCAAATGATCAAAGAAATAGATCTCAGGTTTATGAAAACGATAGGGCAAATCTTGAAAGAGAAATACAAAGGGATATTCAAAATAGAGAATCTAATTTAATTAATTATTCTAATCAAAGAGAGGTTGAAAGGAATGATCTTGTACAAAGATTAACATTTGATATTCAAAATGTTGAAATGCAAAGGGATCAAAGAGTAAATAGTATAAGGCAACAGGTTGATCTTAATTTACAACAAGAACAGTTTAATTTGGAAAGGGAGCAAATGAACTGGGATTTAAGAGAACAGCAAATAGAATTAGATTACGAAAATCAATTAAGGGATTATCAGAATCAAATTGATCAGGTAATTTTGCAGGCAGAAATCGATAAAGAAAGATTATCTATGGACAAAGATCAATTTGAAGCTGAAATGATGCAATTAGAGAACGAAATACAATTTAGGCAGTCAGATGCAGATAGATTTTATGATGACGCAATGCGTGATTTGTCTATGGAATCTGAATTAAGACTTGAAGAATTAGAAAGCAGGAATATAGAAGAAAATTGGTCTGATAAAAGATATCAAGAAGAGCTTGCCGAATATGATAAATGGTATTTAGATAGGACATATAATATTCAATCTGATTATGATACCAGGATGAGAGAAATTGAATTCGATCAAAGGCAATATCAAAATTTCCAGACTGTTGTTGAAACTAATGAGTTGTATCAAGAAGGAGAAAGAGGTTTCTTTGGAAATCCAATTCCGGGAACTGTCAGACAAGGTGGATTTACCGACGATCTGTCTGACCCAGGTAACTTAGCCATGATTGGTATTATTGTAACTGTAGGTACAACCCTTCTTCAATTAGCTAGAGGAAGATAAAAATATCCTTAATCACTGATAAGATATCTCCCATTGCGTAGTTATCTAAAAATTTATTCCAATGAAGTAGCCACTCTTGAAGAATTTTTAATATTGTTGAGAAAACTAATATTTGAATAATGCTTCTTAAATTTAATATTTTTCTTCTTAACTTATAAAAAGAAATACCAATAAACCAAAATTCAAAAATATTTGGGAAGGAAAACAATACTATTCTGCTTCCACTAAATTCATACAAGATCATACCTAAGGCTCTAAAAATAAATAATATAATGGATATTCTTTTTTCAAGTTTTGACCACCGTAATGAAACTAAAAAAAACGTTACCATGTATGAAAAATCAAGAACCTTATCGAGTCTTTGATAATTTTTTACGCCACCAAGATCTAGGTTTCCAATTATAAATAAATCTGAAAAATCGATAAGAATTGCAAATATTGAGCCAAAAAAAGGAAAATAAAGAACAGGTATTGAGCCTGCAATTCTTACAATAATTACAACTACTTCTTCAAGTGTCATCAGATTAAATTGTTGAATTTTTTTTGTCTTAGGTATTCATAAGCAATAATTGATACCGAATTAGAAAGATTTATACTTCTACTAGCTTTGTTCATAGGAATTCTGACAGATTCTCTTATAAATTTATTTTTAATAATACTATGTGGGAGACCGTCTGCTTCTGAGCCAAAAATAAAATATTCTTTTTCAAGATAATTTACTTCAGTATGATTTTTTTCACCGATAGTATCTACAACTATTATTGATTTAGGATTTTCAGAATCAATAAAATGATCAAAAGAATTGTGAATTTTAATTTTTACTTCATTTATATAATCAAGTTGAGCTCTTCTTAAATTCTTATCTTGAAAATTAAAGCCTAGAGGCTTTATTAAATGCAACGATGCCCCAGTGTTGTGGCATAATCGAATAATATTTCCAGCATTACTTGGTATTTCAGGGTTATGTAAAACTAAATTCAATCTGTAAAACATTTTAATTTATTGCTATTCTTGATTATATAGAAGTATATAAAAGATTAAATGGGGGTTTAATTATGGCAAAAAGAATTAACAGAGCAATAGAATTACTTGAAGATGATCAGCCTGTATATTATACAGGCCCACATTCCGGGCATGTGTTAACTTATGAACAAGGACTTCAAGATTCACAAACATGGGCAGATTATATAAATGTTGGTATGGAGCACGGGTGTTTTGATATGACAGGACTTGATAATTACATCAAAGGATTAATTGATGGTGGGCCAACAAAGTCAGGACACAGAACGCCGCCAATAATTGTTGAACTTCCCGTAGAAGGCACTGAAGAAGATATTATCAAGTTTAATGCATGGCAAATTAGGCAAATTTTAGCTAGAGGTGTGCACGGACTACTTTTATGTACTGCAGAAAGTGCAGATGCGGTAAGAGCTTTTGTTGAAGCCTCCAGATATCCAACAAATATGAAAGGTGTTGGTCAAGGCCTTTCAAGAGGTACAAGGGGTGTTGGGTCTGAAAACACAGCATCTCCTGTATGGGGAGTAGATAGGGGCGAATATCTAAAAAAAGCAGATCCGTGGCCTCTAAACCCAGATGGTGAATTACTATTGGGCTTAAAAATAGAAACTGTAAGGGGACTGAATCATTGTGAACAGATTTTTACAGTGCCAGGAATAGGGTGGGCTGAAATGGGCCCTGGTGATATGCATATGTCAATGGGGTTAATTAGGGATGGTCATGATCATGAAGAAGTTGAAAAAGCAAGAAAAAGAGTAAATGCAGCTTGTGAAAAAAATGGAGTTAAGTTTTTAGGTGGGGTTCATGGAGGGGATGATAAAGTTATTGCATTAAAAAGAGTAATTGATACCGGGGCAAGAATTATTTCTGGAGATGATGAAATGCTTTCAAAAGAAGGCAGAAAATATACTAATAACAAAACAAAATATTAATATAATGAAAGTTAAAGATGTAAAGCACTACTTATTAAATCCTGGTTGGGGTAAAAATTTGCTTTTTGTTAAAGTGATTACTGATAATGGTTTGGAAGGTTGGGGCGAATGTTACACACAATCAGACAGGGACAAAACAATTGTTGTTCATTTAGAACATATGTCTAAATATTTAATTGGTCGAGATCCATTTGAAATAAAATATTTTAATCAGATAGTTTTCGATGACTACGCTTCTAGAAGAGGATCTATGGAGATTTTTTCTGCTTTGAGCGGGATTGAACAAGCCCTATGGGATATTTGTGGGAAACATACTGGTCAACCCGTATACAACCTTTTGGGCGGAGCATCAAGAGGAAAACTTCGTGTTTATGCTAATGGTTGGTATGCAGGATCTTTAGTTCCTGAAGATTATGCTGAAATGGCAAAAATTACTATAGATAAAGGTTTCACTGCATTAAAATTTGACCCAATTCCAGGTCCATTTAGATCTATCATTTCTAAAAATAATTTTGAGCAATCAGTTGAAACTGTTAAGCAGGTTAGGGAAGCAGTTGGGCCGAAAATAGATTTACTGATAGAAATACATAGAAGATTTTCTCCAATGACGGCAATAAAATTTGCTGATGAAATTGAAGAATTTGATATTTTTTGGTACGAAGAACCTTGCCCAACTGAATTTACCGAAAATTTATCTGAAGTTAGAGACTCAATAAATATTCCAACTGTAACTGGAGAAGCGTTGTATACAAAAAATGACTATGTTGATGTATTTGGACGTAAATCTGCAGATATTATAAATCCTGATGTTGCTAATACTGGTGGGATTTTAGAATTAAAAGAGATAGCTTCTATGGCTGAGGCATATCAAGTAGCAGTTTCACCTCATAACTATAATTCAACCACAATTGCTCTTTCTTCAACTTTACATGCCGGAATTACTATGCCAAATTTTCTTATAACTGAATACATTGTCCCATTTGAAGAAATTGGATTAGCAATTTCTGATAATCCCCTAAAACCAATAGACGGATACATTACTTTAGATGATAAGCCAGGGCTTGGAATGAACTTGGTAGAGGAAAATTTTAGTAAATTTCCTTACAAAGAATTTCCAAGAGTTCTTCCAGAAAGAAACAATGAAGGATTTTATGGCGGAGCATGGCCTGATAATACAGGTCAAAATTAATCAAGGTTGACTTTGTAAACCCTCTTGAGCTTTAAAAATATCTTGTTCTCCTTGTATTCTAATTTTAAAAAGCTCTGACTCATGTTCAAGTTGTAGTTGCATAAGCTCTTTTTCATATTCTAGTCTTAAATCCAACATTTCTTTTTCCATTTTAATTCGCTCTTCTTCAAAACCTATCATCTCTTTTTGGAATTCTCTGTCCCTTTCAAATCTTTCATTTTCAGCATCCTTTTCAACACCAATCCTATTTTTCTCCATTTCCATCCTCTCTCTTTCCATCATCTTCTCCATTTCCATCCTCTCCATCTCCATCCTATCTCGCCCCCTTTCCATCTCCATCCTTTCCATCTCCATCCTTTCCATCTCCATTGCTGTGGCATCATCTTGGTTTCCTGATTCTGAAGAAGTGCAAGATACAAAAATTAACAATCCTAATAATAAAATTAAATATTTATAAATTTTTTTCATGCTTTATCTCTTTGTTCTATTAAATTTATTCTATTCTTATCTGGATCTTCAAAAGTTGCAACTTTTCCTCCCCATTTCTCTATTTCTGGCTTTCTTATAAATTTGACTCCATGATCAATTAATCTTTTAAATTCTTTTTCAATATCTTTGGTTTCAAAGTTTATTATCATCCTGTTGGGATCTTTTGAATTACCCTTAATTTCAGAATGTTCGGATATATATATTCTAAATCCGTTATAAATAAAATAAGCAGACTTACTTTTCATCTTATGAACTTTTGAATCAAAAAATATTTCATAAAATTCTAATAAATTAGTAATTTTCTCAGTCCAAATAATTATTCCAATTGGCTTCATTTTAAATTATATATGTAAGGATATTCTGGAGTTCTATTCATTCCTGCCTTTTCGTATGCTTTCAATGCGCTTTTATTATTTGTATGGACATGCAATTTTATTGCTACAACATCATCATGTTTTTTTGCTAATTTTATAACCCTGTCGAATAAATTTTGAAAGATTTGATTGCCTCTATATTTTTTTTCTATACATACATTTTGAATCCACCAAAAAAATCCATTTCTACTTACACTTCTTTCAAAAGATATCCTAAGAGCGCCAATTACTTTTCTATCCAGCTCAGCCACAATATAAAAGCCTTGATTTGGGTTTTCAAGTATAAATTTCAAGCCTTTTTTTCCAAGTTCGTCTGGATAGGGATCATCTTCAATTGTATTTTCCATGTCTATTTGAAGAATTTCTAATTTTTTCAAATCAGATATTTTCCCTAACCTAATTTTAATCTTGTCCATGATATTTTTGTTTTTGTATAAATTTATTTTATCCTAAACAAATTGAAAATATTTTTAAAGGAGAAGTATGAAAATAGCTTTAGTTGCTCATGGGGATAACCCACCATATTTAAAGGAGCTGTTTAATGGGGAAGGTTTTGAATTAATTGAAAAAGAATGCAATAACGAAAATGAATACGTTGATTTATTAAAAAATGCTGACGGTGCATTAATCTATTTACACCCTCTAACAACAAAGAATGTTATGGAGCAATGTAACAATTTAAAAGTTATTAGCAGGGGAGGAGTTGGTGTAGATTCTGTTGACTTAGAAGCAGCTACTGAATTAGGGATATGCATTTGTAATACTCCCGGTATTAATACTACTGAAGTTGCTGATCATGCCATGGCATTGTTATTATCTTTGACTAGAAAAATTAGGGAGCAGGATGCTCTCGTAAAAAAAGGATATTGGGCAGATAGAACAGAATTAGTGCATCCATATAGATCTGAATTAGGGAGGATAGCTGGAAATGTAGTAGGAATAATAGGGTTAGGAAACATTGGTAAATCTTTCGCTACTAGAATAAAGGGTTTTGGACCAGCAAAAATAATTGCTTACGATCCGTACATAGATAGAACTACAGCTGATCTTTTTGGTGTAGAGCTAGTTAATTTAGATGAATTATTAAAAACTTCTGATTTTATTACTTTGCATGCACCTTCAACTGAAGAAACTCATCACATTATTAATGAGGATGCTTTCAATAAAATGAAAAGTAATTGTATTTTAATAAATTGTGCAAGAGGCCCATTAATTGACCCTTCTGCACTTTTTAATGCTCTTAAAAATAATATTATTCCAGCTGCAGGCATTGATGTAACTGAAAAAGAACCTATACCTTCAGAAGATCCTTTATTGACTTTGGACAATTTAATTATTACACCTCATACTGCAGGTTCTTCCATAGTATCTAGAGAAGTTGGAACAAGAAAACAAGCAGAAAATGTAATCAGAATATTAAAAGGTGAAGCACCACATGGACTTGCAAATCCAGAAGTTATTAAAACTATTGCTTTAATGAAAACAAAAGAAAATAATAGGTGGAGTAATGTCGATTTATTTGACACTTCATTAAAAGTCTAAGGAGAAAAGATGGCTATACATAAAAAAGAAGATCTTTCACCAGATAGTATTGAAAACGGAATATCTATGACTTCACTTTCAGGACCTGAAAGAGGAGATAATATGATAACAGTAAAAGAAATCTTTATTGATCCAGGTGCTGAAATCCCTGTTCACCTGCATCCTGATACAGAAGAAACACATTTTTTAATCAAAGGAAAATTGATTGCAATTCTAGGCAATAATGAATTTGAAATGAATAGTAGAGATTGTATGCTTGCACCTGCTGGTATGCCTCATGGAATGAAAAATAATTCAAATGAGACAGCGAGATTGTTAATAATGTTTCCTAAAATAAGTTTCGGAAGAGAATCAGTTGAAAGTCATAATACTTCTCTTGGAGTTCCTGAAAAATATGTTTCGATCAGAAAAAATATGGAATCTTTCGAATTTGCCCCTGGCATTATTAGATATGACATGGTAGGAGACTTTTCTGGAGCAACTTCAAGTTATTTTTCTGAACTAAATTTCGCTCCTGGTGCTAGTGCTCCTAATCATTTCCATCCTGCTCATGAGGAATCAATGTATTGTCTTGAAGGGAAATTAAATGCAGTTTATTTTGAAGAAAACAATATTCAATTAAATGCCGGTGATATGTTCACAGCTGAAATCAAAGTTAGGCACGGAGTTAATAATCCTTTTGAAACCAAAGGTACATTGTTAGCAATACATTGTGTCTTGAATCCTCCTCCAAGAGTGGAGTGTGATTAATGACCACTGTTAAATTATCAAAAGATATGCAAAACCCAAGAGGTGTTTATTCAATTCCAGTTACTCCATTTCATGAAGACGGAAAACTTGATTTGGCTTCACTTAGAAGATGTGTCGAATTTTGTTTAGAAAAAGGAGCCCACGGTATCGTGATGCCTGTAAATGCAAGTGAAGTTTCAACTTTAACAGATGAAGAAAGAACTTTAGTTTTAAAAGAAGGAGTGAAAGTTGTAAATGGATCAGTTCACTTTGTTGCAGGTGTTACAGGAAATTCTATAGAGCAAGTAAAAGAAAGTGTGAAAATTGTAGAAGATTTAGGCGTTGATTCTATTATAACTATGCCCTCAGCAAAGATATCATCAACTCAAATTATTTATGATTATTTTGGTGAAATCTCAAAATCAACAAAATTACCAATATGGATACAGAATAATGATATGCAAGGAAAATTGGTACCAACTAAAATTATAATTGACCTAATAAATGATTTTGAGAATATCCAGTATTTAAAAGAAGAAAGTGCATTTGCAGGGCATGTTATTTCAGAAGTAGTTAATAAACTTGGAAATAAATGCAAATCTATAATGGGTGGAATTGGAGGTACTTTTCTAATGGATGAGTATAGGAGAGGTGCTCAAGGTACAATGCCATCTGGACATTTTACTGATGTAATTGTAAGCATATGGAATGCTCTTGATACTCAAAAAAAGGGAAAAGATGGATATTATGAAATTAATAATCGTGCAAGAATATTGTGGGAATCTTTATTGCCTTCATTAAATTTTGAAAGAAGGTTTGGGGTCAATGCCTATAAATGGGTTTTTTGGAAGAGGGGAATAATTGAATCCCCAACAACAAGATTGCCTGTAAAGAAACCTTTTGATTTAACTGATAAAGAGGAATTACAAAGTATTATGGATAGGTTAAGCCCTCTTATGACTTAGTCTTTGTTTTCACATCATCTATAAATTGCTTGGAGCCATTTAATAAAAATTTATTTGCTCCACCAATTAAAAAGTTTATACCTTTGTCATTCCAATATTTTGCTTGGTCACCGTCTGCTACTAACGTACCTGGTATTTTTCCAGCATCAATTATTTTGGGGATCAAAGATTCCATAGTATTTATTACTTTTTCATGTGTCACTTGTCCGTGAACCCCTAAAACCGAAGATAAATCTCCGGGTCCTAAAAATACACTATCCACTCCTTCAGTACTTATAATATCGTCTTGATTCTTAATTCCATCTGAGGTTTCTATTTGTACAGAAATAAACATTTCGTCATTACTTGATTTTACATGATCTACTATTGGTGTAATCCCATATTTTCCTGTCCTAGAGGTACTAAATAATCCTCTTTTACCTATTGGTGGATATTTACAACTATTTACAACACTTTTAGCGTCATCTGAATTATTAATCAAGGGTATTAAAACTCCTTGGACCCCAGCATCCAAATACCTTTGAATATTTTGTTGTAAATTTAATCCAGCTCTAACAATTGCTGTTATGTTTGAAAGTTCTGCAGCTCTAACCATATTTTCAGCAGTTTCATAATCTGTGACGCTATGCTCACAATCAATTACAACATAATCCATTCCTAGCCACCCTAGCATTTCTACTGTGGATGGCGAAGGAGTACTTACAAAGGCTCCTAAAACAGTTTTATTTTGTAAAAGTTTTTCCTTCAAAGTATTTTTTCTCATAATAACTCCTTATATTTCCTAATAATAGTTTGCTATTCGAAGATATACAAGGCAAAATTTATCCATGGAAACTTTAAAGATAAAGAATAAAAATTGTGAAGTCGAAGTTTTAAATAATAATTTAAAATCATTGAATGTCACTAAAAATGACATTGAGTATAAATTAATAGCATTTGACCCCAATAACTATGTTATTTCATTTATTATGGCACCATGGGTTAATAGAATCGAAGATGGCAAGTTTGAATGTGAAAAAGGTGTGTTTAATTTATTAGATAATCATCCTTTAGGTAGAAATTTTAATCATGCTATACACGGAACTATGCTTTTTGCAGAATGGGATTTAATAAATTATGAAGAAAACTATATTGAGTTATCTTCTTCAGTCCTTAAGCCATGGCCTTTTAAGTCTCAAATAAAATCAAGATTTAAATTACTTGAAAATAAATTACGCCAAGAACTTACAATCATAAATCATGACAATTATGTTATGCCGTATTCTTTAGGGTGGCATCCTTGGTTTAATAGATCGCTTGGTTCTGAAGACTTGGTAATCAAATTTGATTCTGACTTTAAATGGGAAATTAAGAATGAAATACCAACATCAAAAAAAATAATTTCTGATGAAATTTCAAAATTTAAAAAAGGATATGCTCCTGGAATTGATACTCTTGATGATTGTTATAAATTAAAAAGTAACTCTAAAGTGATTTTAAAATGGCCTGAAATTAACCTTAATATAAATTCTTCAAAAGAATGCAGGCACTTAACTGTATACACACCTCCGCCTGGTATAAATGAAAACTATATTTGTGTTGAACCTCAAACTTCTACAATTAATAGCTTTCAACTTGAAAATAAAAAAATTGAAGAAAATGGAACATTATTTTTAATTCCAAGTGAAAGTAAAACAATATTTACAGAGTGGGAGTGGTGGTAAATGTTTAAGTTTTTAAGGTTAATAAATATTTATAGAATGGTAAAAAATTCTTATAAATATTTTTTTAACCCAAGAATACCAAAAAAATATAAATTAATTCCTATTTTTGCTTTTTTTTATTTTATAATCCCTTTAGATATTTTGCCTGAGTTAAGAATACTTGGAATAGGTTATTTTGATGACTTATTTATTGTATATTTGCTATTAAGGTGGTTTGAAAATTTATGTGAAAAATTTATAAACAAACAATCTTACATTGAAGCAGATTACGAGATAAAAGAAAAAGAGGAAGATAAATAATTTCTTCCTCTTTAACTCTTTACGCGTTAAACGTTAGATAGTATTCCCATGGATGAGGTCGTGTTCTTACTTGATCTACTTCAGTTTCTCTCTTGTATGAAATCCAAGCTTCTAGTAAATCACTAGTAAAGACATCACCTTTGAGTAAAAACTCATGATCATCTTCAAGCGCATTTAAAGCATTATCTATACTGTTAGGTACTTGCTTTAATTTAGCTTGTTCTTCATCAGATAAACTAAATAAATCTTCATCAAGTACATCTCCCGGATCAATCTCGTTTTCTATTCCGTCTAGACCTGCCATTAGCATTGCAGGAAAAGCAAGATAAGGATTACAAGTTGGATCTGCAGATCTAAACTCAACCCTTTTTGCTGCTATGTTTTCCGGGTCATACATTGGAACCCTAAAAGCTGCAGTTCTGTTTCTTGCAGACAAACCCAAAATTGTTGGAGCTTCAAATCCTGGAACAAGTCTTTTGTAACTGTTTGATGTTGGAGCACATAAACCCATTAAAGCTTGACCGTGCTTAATTAAGCCACCGATATAATTTAATGCAAGTTTACTTAATCCAGCATATTCATTACCTGCGAATAAAGGTTTGCCATCTTTCCATATACTTTGGTGAGTATGCATTCCTGTACCATTGTCATTATAAATTGGCTTTGGCATAAATGTTGCTACTTTTCCATAACTCTGAGCAACATTTTTTACAACATATTTGTATTTCATTACTTTGTCAGCCATAGAAAGCATAGTGTCATATTTCAAATCAATTTCACCTTGTCCACCTGTTGCAACTTCGTGGTGATGTTTTTCAACATGTATTCCAAATTGTTCAACCATAATTCGAACCATTTCTCCTCTTAGTCCATGCATAGTGTCTATAGGAGCAGCTGGAAAGTATCCACCTTTATATCCTGGTCTTTGACCAATATTAGGACCACCATCAATCATAGCTTCAGAACCAGAATTCCATATACCTTCATCTGAATCAACTTTAAAATAAGCTTCATTCTCTTTTTGGAAAAATTGTACAGCATCAAATACAAAAAATTCTAATTCGGGACCCCAATAAGATGTATCTCCAATACCTGTACTTTTTAAATACTCTTGAGCCTTAATTGTGACAAATCTAGGATCTCTAGTGTAGTGTTCATTACTTAGTGGATCTCTAATATCGGCAATAATTGATACAGTTTTTTCTTCAAAAGGATCAACTTGGGCTGATTCAGCGTGAGGGAGTAGTAACATATCAGATTGTTCAATAGACTGAAATCCCCTAACACTCGATCCATCAAAACCAGTTCCCTTATTAAATAAATTGTCATCTACTTCAGATATTGGTAATCCAACGTGTTGCCAAGTACCTGGTACATCAATAAATTTTAAATCTAGAATGTCGCAATCGTTATCTTTCATCAGTTTTAATACTGACTCAGTATCTTTACTTGCCATAATAATTCTCCTTTATAAATTAATTATTTGATATAATCTCAATCGATATATGAATTATAATCTAGTAAAAATGTTTCAATATTGTTACAAAGTTATAATAATTGTTTCAAAATTATAATAAATATTACCTTTTTCGTAAATTAAATATGTCAATATTACTGATTACAGATACACAACTTGGAATGGCTTTAAAAAATGCTAAATCTAAACAATGGTCACCTAAAATATTAAAATGGGCAGAAAATTTTGAACCATCTGAAAAGGAATTGCAGAACTTAAATAAAATTTTAAATGTTATAAAGAAGAATAATTTTGAACTTATTGTTCATGCAGGGGATATAATCAATGAGATAAATAAACCAGGTGACCTTTTAAATTACCAAGTCTTTAACAAAAATGTTAATCATAAGATTCACCATATTCCAGGAAATCATGATGTTGGATTAGATCCAAATAATCTTTCTAGTGAAGGTTTAAAATTTTACAGTAAAAATTTTGGAAAAGATTTTTATAATTTTTCTTGGAATGAATTTGAATTGCTTTTTTTAAATAGTTCAAAATTTATGAATCATTCAAATAAAGAATTGTATTTTGAGCAAAAAAAATTCATTGAGAATACGCTCAAAAAGATTTCGCCGAGAAAAAAAATAATAATTTTTATGCACCATCCGCCTTTTATTGATAAAAAAGATATTTTAAAATTAGGTAGTGACCGTATTCATGGCAAGGATATTTCTTATTGGATGTTTGAAGAAAAAATATATACAGAATTTTTTGATTTATTTAAAAATCATAAAGTTGAATCTATCTTCACTGGCCACTTGCATATTAATTTAGAAACAAAGTTTAATGACACTAAGATAATTTCAACTTCAGCTGTTGGTGTACCATTAGGAGATGATCCCTCGGGCTATAGAATAATTAATTTTAAAAATAAGAATTTATCTTATAAATTTTTTGAAATTTAATTAGTAAGGTAATTTCCTTCCCTTAAATTCTCGTCCTATTTTAGCCATTTCTTCAATATCTGGTCCGCCAACCATACCAGACCCTAAAACATCTATAATGTATCTTATTCTTTCTGCAGGTCCCATGGAAAAATCATTCCAGCTCGAGTAGAAAACCTTATTATTTTTATGTAAAGCAGATTTAATTTTTTCTCTAGCTTCATTCATTATTTCTGGGTATGGTGGGTCATGAGCATCTGGGAGCCCATAAGACATTCCCATATCACCTGGCCCCCATTCAGCAAATGCAATTCCAGGAACTGCGGCAATTTCTTCAACATTTTCTACACAGTGTCTATCTTCAATTTTTAGTCCTAGAAATAGCTCACCGTCTGGATTAAGAGGCCACGGATCAGCCTTTTTTACATATTCTTCATTAGACATGTCCCATAATTCTGCAGGTTCAGCTTGACCACCTGCCCCTCTCAATCCTTCAGGTATTATATCCCTGCCTAATTCTTGGAAAGGATATCGACATGTCGCAACGAATGCTGCAACAGCTTCCGCTAATCTTGTGTGGGTATTTAGTATTCCATGAACACCTGTGCTTAAGACATGCCTTGATTGCCAAGCATTTGCTAAAACTTCATTAACAGTAGTTGCATTTGAAGGAAGGGTTGTAATAACTGCTGGAGTTAAATGACCACTTTTTGTTGGTCCTCCTGCTTTCAAGCCTTTCATAAATTCATTTAAACCTTTTACATCAAAATAGTGATGCTCAAAATCAACTAATAAAAGGTCAGCCCATGTGCTCGACATCTCTTTCCCGCAACGAAATGTAAGTTCATCGGGCTTACTTATATATATCTGTTGACCTGATTCGATTAGGTCAATTAATTTATTTATTCTTGGCACTATTCTTTTCCTTCTCTAATTTTTATTGCCATTTCTTCCAGAAAAGCATTGACCATCTGCAAGTCTTCACCTCTAAGTAACTCACCTAGAAAAACTAGATTTCCTTCAATGATATATTCTCTATACAAGGGTTCTCTTCTAGGGCATTCTTGATTGGTATAAACTTCTTCATTTTCAGGAATTAAATTTTTTCTTGTGTCATAAAATGATTTAAAACTATCATGCTTTAATGTCATTTTATAAGGAGTTGAGTAGTCAGCAAATCCTCTGCATGTGGTTTTCTCAACCTTGTCACCATATGCAGTAATCCCTTCAATCGGTTCGATGTATTCAGTTTGCTCTTGTGCTGCCTGTAAACCATTGGTATTGGCCAATTCAACTGTAGGATATCGTATTAATGCAACTTCTCGGCCGCCAGGACCATAAAATCCCCATCTTGCGTCAGTTGATTCTGGAAATTCAGCTATTTGAAACCCTTTTTTCATTTTCCATCCAACAGATGTAGCATCTGACATTTCGTAAATATTTGATGATGATACAAATTCATCTGATGATGAATCACCACCACAAGAAAAAATTAAAATATTTAAAATTATAATAATAGGTATAAGTTTATTCATATAAGTTTCCTCCTAAATAGATAAATTCTAAAAACTCAACTAAAATAATAGCATACTAGAAAATTTATAAGTGAGGCAATAATGAGACCAGGATTTAATGTTGGTGTTGATCCAGTAGACTATGAAAAACCCCAGTCAGTCGCAGACGAGACATTAAAATTTGCCTCACAATTTGGTGCAACAGACCTAATAATTCAATCATACTTAGAAGGTGCAGTTAGAGGCGAAGAAAAATGGGAACTAAAAGATATTATTAATTTGAAAGAAAAAGTAGAAAGCTATGGGTGTAAAATTGAAGCTTTTGAAAATGTGCCAACAAGATTTTATGACCATGTAATGCTCGGTGGCCCTAAAAGAGATGAACAAATAGAAAATATGATTTATACGGTCAGGAATATCGCTAGAGCTGGAGTTAAAATTCTTGGTTACAATTGGATGCCTTCAAGAGTTTGGAGGACTCAAAGAGATAAAAAAATACGTGGTGGTGCACTTGCAACTGCATTTGATTACTCAATTGTTGAAGAAGGACTTGAAAAAAACTTGGTGGTTGATGGAAAAGATTCACTTCAACATGGAAGAATTTATGAAGACGAAGAAATGTGGGAGAATTTAGAATATTGGATCAAGATAATTACTCCGATAGCTGAAGAAGAGGGTATAAGGCTCGGGATTCATCCCTGTGACCCTCCTGTTCCTATGCTTGGTGGAGCTGCAATGCTATTTAGAAGCTTTGATGCTTATAAAAGGTTAATTGAAATATATCCATCTGACTCAAATGCAATTGAATTTTGCCAAGGGACATTTTCTGAAATGAATGACGACATTTATGAAATGATTAGATATTTTGGTGAAAGAAAAAAAATATTATATGTACATTTTAGAAATGTTTCTGCTCAAGTTCCAAAATTTCAAGAAGAATTTATAAATACTGGTTACGTAGATATGCATAAAGCAATGGAAATCTACAATGAAGTTGGGTTTGATGGTGTATTTGTGGATGATCATGTTCCAGTAGGAATTAATGACACTACATGGGGGCACAGGGGCAGGGCATTTGCCAACGGTTATATTCAGGCAACAATCGAATCGGTGAAAAGAAATGCAAAATGATTTAATTGAAAGATTAGAAAAGTGTTACACAGGTGCTGT
>MDTD01062570.1_pt1 | contig 24322 bp, 18 predicted proteins | sample 811221 | NCBI WGS metagenome assembly MDTD01 (sample SAMN05326646, study PRJNA326480) | marine metagenome | isolation source: seawater | place: Pacific Ocean: South West | collected 2011 | reverse complement strand
TTGGGCCGGGCGAGCGTTGCTCGCTCGCAAACTCAGTCCAGCAGGCTTGGTGAGCAGCGTGGCCCTCGGGGCGGCGGTGGAGGTCGGCAAAATCGGGGCGGGGAAGTTCTCTGATGTTGTGGACAAGAAACTGCAGAAGGAATTCGAGGAGCGCACCAACACGCAATCGAAAACGCTCGTCCTGTTGTTCATTCGCGACATGGCGATGGGCATCTTCCCCCTCGTGGTGCTGGCCTTCGTTCCGTGGCTGCTTGGCTGAGCGCCACCTTCATGCCCTGCCTTCCCGTGGACGGCTTGAGGCACCTGCATGTCCCTGCTCATCCTGATGCGCCACGGCCAATCGATGTGGAACGCTGCGGGGCTTTTCACCGGTTGGGTGGACGTTCCCCTGACCCCCAAAGGCATTGATGAAGCCCGAGACGGCGGTCGTGCCATCGCCCACCTCCCCATTGACGAAGTCCACGTCTCCACCCTCATCCGGGCCCAAATGACGGCGATGATCGCCCTGTCCGAACACGGCAGCGAAAAAACGCCGGTCTTCCATTACCCCACCGAGGTGGACAAGAGCATGCCAGAGAACCAACGGCTCATGCGCGAATGGTCTCAAATCCGTGGCGACGCAGGCCATGACAACCTGCTCCCCGTTCACGTCGCCTGGCAGCTCAACGAGCGCATGTACGGCGACCTTCAGGGCCTCAACAAAGATGCGACCCGTGAGAAGTACGGGGCCGAGCAAGTCCACATCTGGCGACGCTCCTACGATGTGCCACCCCCCAACGGCGAGTCTCTCGAACTGACCGCTGCCCGCACGATTCCCTACCTTGAATCCACGCTGATTCCCGCCATCGACGGGGGCAAGAACGTCTTCGTCGCCGCCCACGGTAATTCGCTTCGCAGCATCATCATGCATCTGGACGGGCTCTCGAAAGAAGAGGTGCTCGGCTTGGAAGTCCCGACGGGCGTGCCCATCGTCTACGAGCGCACCGAGGTGGGCTGGCAGCGAAAGGACGACCTTTGAGCCTGCGGTGGCTTTTTCGTGGTCCTCGTCAACCCCGAACCATGACCCACCCGTGGCGCTTTGACGGCTTTCCTGGGCGGGTGCTCTGGGTCGATTTGACCGCTGGAACCTGCGAGGCCCGAGACATCCCTCACGAGTGGTGCCTGCAGCACATGGGCGGCAAAGCCCTCGCCACCAAACTCCTCGTTGAGTGGGACACGACCGATTACGAAGCAGCGACCGCCAAGCAGCACCCCATCACCGGGCGCATGGACACAGCTTCACATCCAACCACGCCCTTGCTCTTCATGACCGGCCCCTATCAGGGCTCAAAGGTCGGCTCGTCAGGGCGCGCTGTCGTGGTCACCCGTTCACCCTTGACCGAGTGCTACATCGACACCTACATCGGCGGCAACATCGGCCACGACCTGCGAAAAGCGGGTTGGGACGGCTTGTTCATCACCGGGGCCAGCCAGTCCTGGGTGCGTCTGGAAATCAACGACACCTCCGCCACCCTCCATCCCGCCGACGACCTCGTGGGAATGACCACTTGGCAGGTGGAACAGACGCTTGACGGGCTTGGCGAATGCCTCTCCATCGGCCCTGCCGGCGAACACGGGATTCGCATCGCTTCGCCGTTGACGGCCGGCCGCCGTGCAGCCGGTCGTGGCGGCACGGGTGCCTCCTTCGGCTTCAAACGCCTCAAGGCGGTCACGGTCAAGGCCAGCAAGGAAGCAGCGGCCGGCATGCGCTACGCTGAGGATTTCTCGCTGGCCGAGGCCATCAAGGAGCAGCGAAAGGAAATGGGCGCCCGACGTAAATTCGGCGACCCGTTCTACGCCTTTGGCACCAGCCGAGGCCCGCTCTATGCGGCTGAAAACGGTCGCATGCCCACGGCGAACTACTCTTCAACCGACGCACAAATTCCTGACCTCTCAGCGCTCAAGGTCGGCGGCGGTGCAGGCGGTCAAACGCCCGAGGCGGTCGCTGAAGGGGCAGAGGCTGTTCCGGTGGTGTCCTCGATGTCCACCCACGAACTTTCGGGGGAACACTGGCATGAATCGCTGCCTGACGCCAAACAATCAGGTTGTTGTGCGCCTTGCCCCATCGCTTGTGAAGCGGCCGACCGCCCCACCGTGGACGGCGTGAAGCTGCGCGGCCGTCCGGTCCACGTGAATCGCGTGGACCGCCCAGAATACGAGACGCTGGCGATGCTCGGCGCCAATCTCGGAATCGGTTCAAGCCTGGACGTGATGGACGGCAACGATGCCTGCAATCGCCTCGGTATTGACACCATTTCGGGGGGTGCAGCGCTTTCCCTGATGTGCGAAGTGGCCCAGCGAGGCTGGATGCCCGAGACCTGGGCCGATCACTTCCACGCACCCTTTGACTTCGGTTCCTACAGCGAGGGCGACGTCGTGCCGTGGGCGTTTGGCATTCCTGAACTGCCACCGCTCGCCCTTCATCTCCTCGCTCATGCCACGCCGGGCGACGGGACGCTTTTTGGCACGCTGACCGCAGGTGCGGTGGCCGCCAGCGAGCACATCGAGGCGCTGACCGGGCATCCCGCCACCCGTTTGACAGCCCACTGCAAGGGGTTGGATTTGCCAGCGTGGGACCCACGAGGCAAGCGAGGCAACGCCATGGCCTACATGACAGCCAATGTCGGCGCATCCCACATGCGAGCGGGCTACAAAGAGCCCACGGGTTTGCCCAACCGCTCGGCGGTCGATTTGATGGAAGAACTCGTTGAGAGTCAGCACGGCATCGTGATTCGTGATTCGATGATCCTGTGTGCTTTTGCAAAAGGGGCCACCCCCAACGATGTCATGGTGCAGGCGTGGAAAGCCACGACGGGTGAAGACTGCACGTGGGACGACTTGATGCAGCGGGCGCGGGTGCAGTGGGACCAAGCTCGCCGGTGGAACGTGGAGCATTGGGGTCGTCAAGGCAAGTCTGCAGCACAGGAAGACCTCCTCTCGTGGCGACTGCGAAAGGAACCGATTCCAAGCGGCGTGGCGGCAGGGATGGTCTCGTTTGTGGACGATGAGGACGAAGCGGCGTGCATGGCGGCCTACTACAACCACCGTGGCTGGACACCGGAAGGTTTGCCTGCAAACTGAAAGAAAGCCGCCTTCAAAACGAGCAACAAGGCTTAACCTCGCGAGGTTATGGGTTCGGTCATGAAACCCAAGCGAGCCATCCTGTTGGCCCTGCTGATGGTTTCCGTTTCCCTTTCGGGTTGCTTTGGTGAGTCGGAGGTTACCCAAGTCAAACAGCAACCGACGGTGTGGGATTTTGAACGACCGCTGCTGACCTGGTATCACTTCCCCGACGCCGTTGATGCATGGGGTGACGACACCTTCGAGTTCAGCGGGCGAAACGTGCCCTACCCCGCTCAGGGCACCTACTACGGCATCGGCATGTCAACCTTTGAGCCCACGATGGGCATCACCCAAAGTGACACGCTGTTCATGTCCTCTTATGGCAACGGTCCCGCCGGTTCCACCGCCGTGGTGGCTTGTGACCTCATCGGCATGACGGGCTCGGTGGACTATTCCTGCGAGAACGTGTACGACCCCCTCCTGCCCATCGCCAACTCCAACGATCCCTACATCTACGTCGACCAGTGGACCAGCCGCATCATGAAATTCGACATGCACGCGCTCTTGGGCATGACCGTTGAATGGTCGGACGACGACGGGGCCTCGTGGAACGGCCCCAGTGTTGCCACGCAGATTTACTCGGTGCAGGACCACCAAACCATCGCCAGCAGCAACATGCCTGCTCTCTTCCATCCGACCACCTGGATGTTCTGCATCAATGGCAACGCTCCTCACCCGCTCTGCTCCTCGAGCCAAGACGGCGGCGCCACGTGGGGCCCAGAAACCTCCGGCGCTCCGGTCACCTGCTCTTCGGGTGGGCTCTCTGCGCACTTGGTGGGTAGCGTGGACGGCAACTTCTACCGCGGCAACAAGGGCTGCACGGGCGAAGGGTACTCCGTCTTCCGAACCACCAACGCCGGTATTTCCTGGACCGAGCATCCCTTGCCCACCGAAGTCACCGGCACCGCCGATACCTGGAACGCAGAGGAAGCACAGGTGGAGGTGGATTCGGAAGGCAACGTTCACGCCATGTGGAACGGGCTTGACAACAAGCCCTACTGGTCCTACTCCCGCGACCAAGGCGAGACGTGGTCAAACGCCACGATGATCGCCCCGCCCATCAACCTCTCCGGCACCGGCTTCCCGGTGGTGGTCGCTGGTGATGCTGGCACCGTCGCCTTTGGCTACGTGGGTGAAACGGCCGGTGAAGATGAAGTGTGGAACGCTTACCTGACCTACACCACCGACGCCTTCAACGAGACCCCGTTGCTCACGACCGTCCAACTCAACGCGGTGGGCGACCCCATTGACACCGAGCCGGACTGCGGCTACAACCGATGCGGCGGGCTGGGTGATTTCCTCGATATCCGTGTTGACGCGTACGGCCGTACGTGGTTTTCGCTCTCGCACAACCTGGCCGACAAGGGCATCTTTGGCACCTTTGACATCGGTCCAAGCCTGCGCGGTGAGACCATCACGATGCTTGAGGAAATGCCCGCTGGCGGCCCCATGACCTTGTGAAGTCAGCGGACGCACCCTCAAGAAGCAGAACCTTTGTTCGCTGTCCATGGAGGGTGGGGGAGCCAAGCCGTCAAACCGACGACGAGCGGTGTTGATGGGCGCACTTTTGCTGCTCTCGCCTTGGCTTCTCGTCCAAGGATGGATTTTGGTTGGCGCACCCACGCCCGAGCACACCACCATGCCGGAGTGTCCCGAACAGACGATGAACTGCGCATCCCTCTCCAGCAGCGAAACGGTCCGAATGGACGCTGGCTTCACCACGGTGATCGAAGCCAACATCAGCGAGGTGTGGACGGCATGGGAGGACTGGTCGGAGGACAACGGTCTGCGAGACGTGCTGGACGATACCCAGACCGATGGGGAGCGATTCTCCCACCGCGTCGCCATCACACCGTTTTGGCGCTTCCCCGATGATGTGGTCGTTCATTTCGCCGTCCAAGGCGACGACACCGCCATCACCTTGTATTCTGCTTCACGGCTCGGACAGAGCGACCTTGGGGTGAACCCCGACCGCCTTGAGAACCTTCACGCCGCTTTGGTGGCGGTTCAAGCCACCAACTGAGCCGTCGCACGGTCCCATCCAAAGGGATAGCCTTCACCGTCCACAAAGACGATGTTGACGCCCACGCCAGATTTGTGGAAACCGATGAGCTGGATTTCGTGAATGGCGTGGCCGCTGGGCGCTCGACCGAGGACGGGAAGGGCGTGGCGTGCAAAGAAGGAGCGTTTTCTTGGCTTCTTTTCCTCGCTGGATTTGAGCGTGCGCCGTGTTCCTTCCACGTCGTCAAACCACGGCAGCGGGCCTTCGGGTGAGAAACGCAGCCCGAGAATCATGTCAATACCCTGCGTTTCCTGAGCCGCATCGGCATCAGCGCCGCTGGGAATGGCCGGCGCATTGGGATGGGTGTGGAGCCAATGAGTGAAGCGCCCGGCACGAGAGCCTCGGTCGGCCGAGAACATGTCATCGGTCCAGTCTTCGGGCAGGTGGTGGACGGAGTAGGAATCACCACGATTGACGATGTGGGCTTCCTTGATGACGTAGCCTTGGCCTTGAAAGAGCCTTGAGTGCACTTCGTCGCCCTCAAAGTAGGCGTTCACTTCGTCTCGATGTGGGCGTTCAGCGTCGATGTCAATGCCGACCAGAATCTCATCGGGAAGGGCTTGCAAGGCCCACCAAACAAGGGATTGGAACACCTCACCGGGCATGTGAACTTGGGCGAGGTAGCCGGCACGTTGCGCGTGTGAATCACGGTTGTAGGAGGTCATGAGGTCCTCCAACCACGCCTCCACCATGTTTTCCCCAAAGTCCCGACCGTCAAAAGACCCGCGTAGGACAATCTTTGAAGAAGTGTGGCTCCAGTGGTCCACCATGGCGAAGAAGAAGAGTGGGTTTGGTCGGTTCCTCGGGGCCATCACCGGAACGCCTTACGAACGCCTGCTCAAGCAGATTGACAAACTCGTCGACCAGTTTGATGATGACGAGGAGGAACTCGCCAACCAACTGGAGGCCATGGTTGACCAGGCAGGCGATGCTTACGAAGAAGAAAGCATCGATGAAGAAGAGCACGACCTTGTCATCGAAGCCATCGAAGAGGCCGACCCCGAAGGTCGCGTGTTTGGCAAGTTGGGCTCCGACGAGGACAGTTTCTACGATGGAGACGTCCCCAACGCCCCTGAACTCAAACGTGAGAAGCGAGCCAATCTCGACGATTTGATGAAGGCCAAGGGGGATGAATTCACCGGCAGTTTTGGGCGAGAAGAGTTCGAAGAATTCCGCGAGCGCATGACCGATGAGTTCTACCAAGAATCGGACAACGCCATCCGACAGGGCGACCACGAAGCGGAGATTCGCACCACCAACCGAGTCTTCGGTGGCGCTGAAGAAGACGTTGACGACGCCAAGCGCCGCATCGCCGAGGAAACCGGCATGGCCAACCCCGCTGCTCAACCAGAACCTGAACCTGAAGAAGAGGAAGAAGAGTACGACGGCAATTATTCCATCGACGAAGACGGCGTGGAATGGTTTGAGGACGAGGACGGCTACTGGTGGTACCGAGAAGAAGGTCAAACCGAGTGGCAACCTTATGATGAGGAGTGAGGAAACCCTCATCATCCTCCGCCCTCTCTCGTCTCATCATGAACAGAGGTCTCGCCCGATTCATCGGGGATGTTCTCGACCTTTTCGCCGATAATGCACTGTTCTTCGGTATCGTCGGTGTTCTCTGTTTTCTGTTCGGCCCGAGCCTTCTTGTTTTCCTTGAGCGAAAAAAGCGCCTTCCACGCGTGGTCGTTTGGCTGTTCACGTTTGTGCTAACGCCGGCCATGTTCCTCTTTTTGATTTTCATGGCCATTCCACAAGGCTACTGCAACAACCCGCTGCCTCACGATGCGTTTCGTGTGTTCTATCCGCTCTTCCTCCCGTTGATTCCGCTTTACGTCCATTATTTTCGGGCAGAGCATCTCAATCACCCCTTCCTATTCGGCTTCATCCTCGTGGCGCTGAGCGCGGGCGTCTTCACCCTCACCATCGGCTACGAAATCCTCCACCTCGCCTACCAGTCGGTCCAAGGGCACGGCATCGTCTACAGCGGGGCGAGAGCATGGGAGTGCGCCTACGTCAATTACGGCTCGATGTATTCGGCCCGTGACACCAGGGACATGGCCTTGAATCTCTTCGTGGTGATTCAAGTCATTGCCTTGGTCGCCGTCCGTATGCGCAAGCGGCGCCAACGTTTGGGCGAAGAGGAGTGAAGTCGGCGCCTCAAGCGCTCCAGAGGTTAATCCATGAGTTATGGAACCCGGTTTGATCAACCTTCGGTTGAGAATTGGAACGCATACGGATTGTCGCTCACCTGCCGGCGGAACAGGACGATTCTGCTGACCCAAAACGCCAACGCCAAGCCACCAAGAAGCGCACTCCACTGGATGAGCAGGCTCATGCCCCACAAGCCGAAGTAGAAGAGGCAGCAAGCGAACAGAAGCGCCAACAAGTACACGGGGGCCATGTTGATTCGAGGGTCGAGGAAGGAGTAGATGTAATACCCCCGCGGCAGCCGTGCATAGGCGTAGGAAAACAAGACGTAGACGATGCCAAAGTAAACGGGGAAAATTCCGAACTCCCAGTTGAGGTGTGCTTGGACCAACCACAGGTCAATGGCAAGGAAAATCACAGTGTAGTTGTGCATCACAAGTTCGTAATTTTTGAAGAACGTGCCGAACGGCCGCTGCTGTGCGATCTCTTCGGGGATGATCACGTAGCGAACGACTGTGGCCGTGATGAAGGCTGCACCGTAAGCGATGGGCATCAGGACGACGGTCAGTGTGTCCAACAACGCAGGGACCTCGAGGTTGAACACGGTCATCCAGGTGGCCGTGCCTGCGACAAAAAAAGCCGTTCCAAACACCATCAACGTCCAGCTGCTGAAGGTGCCGATTCGCTCAAACCCTGTGGTGTGAATCATGGCTTCTTCACCTGTTTCGTGAAGCACGACAAACATACGGCCCGGTACCGGGTTTCGAATCATCCAGAAAACGACGGTGTGGAAGGCCAAGTAGGCACAGGCGTACCTGAACACGCCAACGATGGCCATGGGCAGCGCCGAGGTCTGAAACGATTGACCCGATTCAGCGATCATCGTGCTCAGTTCAAACACGAAAAAAAAGGCCACGGAAAGCAAAGTGATCGTCAATGCACACAGCAGGGAGACGAGGGTTCTGTCCGGCCCCTCGGTCGTGGATGCTTGTTCCATGGGTGCACCTCAATCCTGTTCTTTCTGAACAACGCCCTCGCCAGATGGGTTCACGTCGTGCCACAGTGCCAGCCCCGCCAAATCAAATTTGACAACGCCGATGTCGGCACCGAGCGCGACCATGGCGTCGTTTTTTGTCGGGTCGCTCGACATGGCCACCACGATGGTCGGACGAGAAACATCCGAGGAAAGCAGGGCGCTCAGCACCTGATGACCGCTGAGGGGCGGCATGTAGTGGTCGAGCAGCAGCACATCGGGCGCAAAGCGGTGGATGTGGTCGAGGGCGTCGGAGGAATTCCAACGCTGCTCAATCACGAATCGTTCAACATCAACCCCGCCAGCCGTCAGCATCGCTTCGATGTCGTAGTGGTCCTCAAAGGCCAGCACCCGCATGCGACGGCCTCAGGAAGGAATCGGTTGTTGCTCCCACCATGGCGGGGCGAGGAACCAGCGGTCGTCGTCATCAGGGCGGTCGATGAGCGGCAGGCTGAGGGTGGAGGAGGCGTCAAAGTTCACGTTCATGCCAATCGCTGCACACGGGCTTGGCAGGTAATCCTCTCCAGTTTCTGTCAGCACGACTTCAATGACCGCGCCGGCGTTGAGGTCAACGTCCATCGGGTTGAATTCCATCAGCATGGTGTAGGCGGAGAACGGCGCCGCAGTCTTGGCTTCGTAGCCGCCGTCACGGTAGCGCACATCCATCGTGGCGTGGCCCACGCGGAGACCATCTGCGTACATCGTGGCGAAGACCTGACCGCCGTTGCAGGCCAGCGTGTTCACGGACAGGTGGAGGGTTGGCATGCCTGAGATGTGAGTGTCCTCTTCCAAGGCGGGCAGCGTGAAACTTCGTTGGTTGTTCGTGTTCACCGTGCCACCGGTCCCCTCGACAGCGTCAAGAGCCACAGGCCACCATTCCATGTCTTCGGGCGGCCATGTCTCTTCGACGTGCCACTTGCCGTCATGCGTTTGGATTTGCACCATCGGTTCGGGTTCTTCACCGATGTCCTTGAGGTAGTAATCGAACCAGCCATAGAGTTCCACGGCCCAGTCCATGCGACTCATGTTCGGGTAGGCTTCAGCACCGTAGCCGCTGCCCATCTCGCTATGCCGGTCGGGCTGGTCGGGGTAGTTGTGCGCCCATTGACCTGCGATGGCCCGAGCGTTGATGCCGGCGTCTCGCATCAGTTGGTAGGTCGGGAAGGCGTGATAGGGGTCAACGTTCCAATCCTGCATGCCCCAAACGAGGTAGACACTGCCTTCGTAATTGGCGAGCACGTCGGGTAGATGGCGGCGCTCATCCCAGTAATCGTTCCATTCTGCTCCGCCAAATTCAGCGCCGGCCCAGGTGGTGAGCGGATTGAGCGGGCCGATAACATCGTCGGTGCACATGCGCATATCGTCGGTGGTGGCATCGGCGGTAGCCCCTTCGTAAAGCGCGTCGTAGAGCATGGCTCTGGATTCTGAGGAGCCGTTTCTATAGAACATTTCTTGCACACCAATCGAGCCCGAAATGGGCACGATGGTCTTGAGGTAGGGTGAGGGTTGTTGAGCGGCTTCCCAGTTGGTGGTCCCCGCGTAGGACTTGCCCATCAAACCGACGTTGCCGTTTGACCACTCTTGCTCGCCAAGCCAATCCACGACGGCCTGAATGCCCGTTTGTTCGCCAAGCCCCTTGACGTCCTGACAGTGGGTTGACTGACCTGTGCCGAAGGTTGAGGCTTGTGCCAAAGCGTAGCCGTGCGGAACAAAGGTGTCGTAAACCCACTTGCCCACGCCGCCATCTGGCACGGTGTTGGGTGATGAATCATCCCCCGCTACACCCTCTCCGCCGAAGTCGTAGTAGGGGTGGATGGTCATGATGACGGGAATCTTCGTGCCCTCTGGAACATCGGGCAGCCAAAGCGCCACGTGCATCAAAGCGGGGCCGGGGAAACCTGCGTCTTGTTCGCTTGCAGGCAGGTCCACCTCCACAAAGTGCTCTTCGTAGGGCAAGGCTTCGTAGGTGCCGTTTTCGGGGAGTTGAGCACGCATCGTGTCCATGGGTAAGTCCATGGTGTGGCGCAAATGGAGCGGTGTCTTCCACCATTCTTCTGAATAGTCGGTGGCCTCCTCCACAGCTTGACTGACCGATGGCCCCATGTTCATGGCGAGGAGAAGGAAGATGATGGAAACGGCGATGGTCGCTGCCGCCGAGGTGTTCAATTGGCGTTGCGCAGTCCCTTCGGTGGCCTTGAGTTCGACCTCCAACGGGAGTTCTTCTTCGGCCATGATGCGACGAAGCCCCTCACCATCAAGAGGATGACGCTTTATTCGCTTGCCTTTCGGGCTTGGATAAAGGAGCGAACGCACAGATTCGTGTAAACTAAACCGCTCACGAAGAGCATGAGCATGGAGCCGCTGGCGTAGTCAAGACCGTCGCCCATGACCATGAAGAATCGTGTACCGCCAAGTGCGCAAAACAAGCCGAAGATGACGGCGATGTGCATCCAAAATTTTCGCTTCTCGGGGTTGGACTTGGCCAGCCAACCGGACACGGCAAGTGGGACGCCGAGGATGCTCGGAAAGTAGGAGGTGATTGAATCGGAGGCTGAGAGGATTGAGACAGCGATGCCCCACACCACCAAGAAGAGTCCATAGCCAATCGTCAGGTCAGGCATAAAGGTCGATTGTTCGTCCATGCACCGCACTCTTTCGTCCTCCTTTTTGGTGTTGAGGTCAGCCAGCCCCCGTCGCAGGTGTTTTCATGGGGGTGAGGTCCATCCCGGTGCATGGCCCGCCAGCATCGGACCGTTTCGGTGATGATGTTGCTTCTCTTGGTGCCGCTGATGGCTTCCATTTCGGTGCTTGCAGAGGATGATCAACCCGGATGGCGCAGCGTCGGCCTTGACCCTGCTGAGTGGACGGATCGCCCGGAAAGCGAGGACTCCCCGATGATGGACTCTTACACGGGCAACGCCGTTCTTCAGATGGACGTTTCCTACCGTGAGGGGCACACCTCCAGCCGTGTTGAGGGCACGGTCATCATTGAACTGTTTGAGCAATGGGCACCCATCACCACGGACAACATGATCGCTCATGTGGAATCAGGACTCTATGACGGCATTTTCTTCCATCGGGTTATCGACGATTTTGTCACCCAATCGGGCGACCCCACGTGTCGGGCGCTCGGTGCTTACCCGTTGACCAGCCCGGAATGCGGCAGCGGAGGGACGGGTGAAACGATTCCACTGGAACATGACGGTAACCTCTCTCATGTTGACGGTGCCATCGGCATGGCTCGCAGCGCCGACCCGGATTCAGCCGATTCACAGTGGTACATTGCCGAAACCGAAGCCCACGGCCTCGACCCGGAAAACCGAGACGATGAGGGCTACGCGACTTTTGGCATTGTTCGCCATGGCATGAGCCACATTCGCAGCATCGCCTTGACGCCCACCACCGACGACCCAACAGGGTCCGAGGACATACAGAACCCCGCCTCGTCCGCAGGCCGCCCCTTCTATGAGGCGCAAGTCGTTTCGATGGTGATGATTGGTGTGGCCGACCCGGACGGCACCATTCGCAACCCAGTCGTCCAAGCCCAAGGCGACGGAGGTTGGCTTCAGGACATCGCTCTGATTGTTGGCCTGCCGATTTTGGTGGTGCTGGTTGGCGTTGGTATAACCATGGCCGTCTACACCCAACAAGGGAACAACCCGTTGACGCAAGCCGAAGGAGAACCCGCGGTGCTGGAAGCTGAGATGGTTGTTGTGGCCGAACTCGTTGAGCCCGGAACCGAGGTTAAGGACGAAGGCTGAGGTCCAACACGACGTGGCGAACCCGTGGTGCAAACCACTTGACCCGTTCCACATGAAGCGCTTCGCAATGGAATCCGCGCTGGTGATGTTCGCTCAATACCGTGAACCGCTGGACGGTTTTGTTCACCCAGGTATCGATGTGCTCTTCCTCCACGTTCATGTGGATATGGAGCACACCTCCGCTGGGCTTCAGCGCAAGCAAGCAAGCCTCCCACACGGCTTCACTCGAGGGCAGGAGTCCCAAATGGCAACGGTCAGCCACGCCTTTGAGGCCGGCGAGTGAAACGGCGTTATCGCCTTCGTGTACGGTCATCTTGTCGAGGATGCCGTTGGCCTCGCCACCCGCTCTCAAGCCAGCCAAAGAGGCGGGATTGATCTCGCACGCATGAACGTGAGCGGCGCCGGCGTGTACCAGCATCGGGAAGGTGTAGTAGCCCACTCCTGCGTAAGCGTCCACGACCACTTCCCCTCGCATGTCGTGGTTGCCAATTCGTCGCCTTTCCGTGATGTTACCCGAGGAAAACATGACTTTCGCCGCATCAAAGGTGTAGGTCATGCCGTGGTCGGTGAAGGCAACGTCAGATTCACCCAGCAACATGTCGACTTGAGCCGAGCGAAAGGTATCGTCAGCGATGGGAGCCTGTACGCCGAGGGAGCCGACGTTCAAAGCGTCCGCCATCGCCCTCCACAGCGCTTCAGCATCGGCATGGTCGCACACGATGGCCCACTCTTCGGTGGAGGCAACATGGCGGGACAGGAGGGCCAAGTCACCGAGTTTTTCCCATTTTGTTGGGACGAGAGATGCGCCGTCCAAGGCAAGGTCGTTGGCGTCCAGCCAAGTGTTCACCGCCCTGCGAAGACGGCGATGCGGGTCAACCGAGGGGCGCCGTTGGCCCCGATGCGCTTCAACAAATCCGGCGATTGAAGCCGTCGTCTTCAGCCAATCTGCGAGGTCGTCCGTCGGAGCCGCAGCAGTGAGCGGGAAGCCAATTTCGCCCGGGCGCTCATGACGTGGCTCAACCTCTGCATCCAGCCACCCCTCGTGCTTGAGCAGCCCGTGGACTCGCTCGCCGTGCTCGGATTTTACGATGAGAAACATCGTCAAATCCACGGTCTCCATGGCGAGTGCGAGAGGGTAACTGCTTTCAAGTTCCCGACCTTAGGAGCCAATCATGACATCCACCCGTTCATCAAGGCGTGCATCCAAAGGTGGGCTTTCGCTGATGTTGGTCTCGATGTTTACCCTCCAACTTCTCGTTCCCATCGTCAGCGCGACCGGGATGAGCGCGTGCGTTGGCGACGGAACCGGATGTGATACCTACGACCACGCTGACGACATGACGCCTCATCAACAGGATTGGGTGGAAGGCATTTACGACTTTGAGCTGATTTCCACTTCCTCCATCGAGTTGGAATTGACCTGGGCTATTCGCGAGTTTGACCGAGATTCCTTGGGCTTTGGCTCGGGCACAACAGTGGGCAATACCTTGGAATCCACCGATGGCTTGGACGCCAACGACGGTGCTCCTGCCGACCTCATCCGCCACTATTTTGACACCTCGGATGGAAGCACCACCGTCGGTCAAAAATTGCAAACCGAAGTGCATCAGGCCATTGAGGATGCTCTTGAATCCGGCTTTGGGTCGGTGACCAGCCTCTCAACGGCCTACATCAACAGTTTCACCAACAGCGGCCAAACCACGACGTGTTCCTCAGACCCTGTCGGGGATTCGCAAGCCGAGGGTGCAGCAGAAAACAACGTGTTTGAGCCGCCCATTTGTTTCCAAGCCACGGCATCGGTTGACTTGGTTGCCAGCAATTTCAATCTTGTCGGGTCCGAAAACCTCGACCTGGAGCGAACCTACCGAGGTCTGCTCACGATGGGCGCAGAAGTGAACACCAGTTTTGACCTGACCGCAAAAGCGGGACACAAAGCAGACTTTGTCATCAGCCCCTCGTCGTATTCAACGGTGCTTGGCACCGACGTCAACGGCACGCTCGTCGCTCGTGCCGGGCCACCCAATTACATGGCAGCGGAATGGTCCATCGACCACTTGACGAACGAAACGGGTGACGACCAAGTGATGACGGTTGACCTCCGGATGGGTCATCGAAATTCAACCGACACGCCCACTGTCTACATCGAACCTGGCAGCAAAGCCATTGACCTCAACCTCGTTCTTGACTTGTCTGATGAGTACGCGGCAACCATTGATTTCGCAGCGGGCCTGTCCTACCTTGACACCGAGACCCTCAACAACTGGGGCATCAACATGTTCGAAGTGTCCTCCTCGGCCTCCATTCCGGTCGTGACCTCCGATGGTATTCGGTTGGCGTACCACAACGACATCGTGGACTTGACGCAATTCACCGACCAGTTCCCCGTGGGCGACATCGTGGAAGGTTTGGGCAACACCATCGCCGGTGTAGGGGATATCACCATGAGCGACCTGCAGTGGGTTTCGGCCACCGACGGCACGGGCATCTTTGACAGCGAAGGGGGCTTGAACTACAGCCATTCAACAGGATGCAGTGAACCGATAGCTGCAGGACAGGTGCTGCATTACTGCCTTGAAGGCACCAACGCGATGAACGGGGATTACCCCATTTACTTGCAAACGACCAGTCAACCCTTCTCCATGCGATTCATTGACATCATCATCGCGCAAATGGACGACGAGAACTCGTCGGTGGTTGATTTCCTCGAGAACGTCCAAAGCAACGACCTCGAACGACTGATGAACGCTGGATTCTCCATTGAGGCGGTCATCGGTGAATCGTTCCTCAACACCATCGATTTGAGTGGCTTGCCGCCTGCGGATTTGACCGTGGAAATCATCCTGCCCAATTGGGTGACCACCGTTGACGGGACATCCACCATCGTCTTGACCAAAACGGTGGACCAATCCGGTTCGCTCAACCTGTCCCTGACGGGGCTTGACCCCTACGATTGGGAGCATGAAATCACCAATGAAGACGGCATTGTCGTGTGCCTCGCCAACCAAAGCACCTGCATTGAATCCGACGTGGCGTTTGACCTGTCTTCGGTAAACTTCAACGAGTGGAGTGCTTCCTTCAGCGTCACCATGGCGCTTGAGGCAAAGTTGAACATTTACCGTATTGGTTTCGTGGACGGCGAAAAATGTCATACCGGTGAGGACATCCAAGCCTGCGGTCAAATGGAGGCCTTCCCCTCAGATTTGCTTCGCCTCATCATCGACCTCTCAAGCCGAATGGAGAGCCCGCTCGCTACGAGCGTGGAACTTCCTTGGTGTGAACGCGCCGATGCTGGAAATTATTTCAGCGACTGTGACGACCTTGAATTGGAAGCAACACGACAGGGTATGAAGGACCTCGCCAAGCGACTGGGCGAGGTGGTTACGGACGCCATCCACGGCGGCGGGACTCTCATTGCAGAAAACGAGACCAACCCATTTAGCGAGGTTGACCTTTCGGCCTTTGAAATCAGGACGGCCATCTCAGGTATCGAAGCACCCGGCGATATTGTCAGCGACGAGGAACCCATCACGTTCTCAGTTTCCATCCCTGAAGTGGAATTCACCATCGGTTCGGGCAATGGCTGGGGCGAACTGACCGAAACGGCCCCGGAAGACCTCAAACTCAGCATCGTCACCAGCAGCATCCAATCCATCTTCCATCAACCGGTTCAGATGGCTGCTGACGTGCTGACCAAGGGGTTGCGTGGCTCGGTTGTCGGTTCCGATGGCGTGACGTTAGCACCGCCGAACCAAGACGAATTCTCGTATTCGCAAGAGAATATCGACACCACTTTGCCGACTGAATTCAGTACAGGCGAGAACGCCCCTGTTGTTGAATCGCCCATCGCCGATGCCGCCTACACCGGCCCCATCACCTTCACCTTGCCTCGGGGCATCCAACTCGTGGACGTCAGTTCTTCGTCCGGAAACCTCATCATCACCGAAGACGGTGGACGCCAAACCATCACCTACGTCGTCCCTGCTGGTGAGTTTTCTGACGATGTGTCCTTCCGGGTCCAGATCGGATGGATCTATTTCCTCATCCAGTTCTGGGTCTACCCCACCATCGTGTTGCTCTTGCTGGTGATGTTTATTCGTCGCCGACGAGCAAAGAAGAAGAAAAAGAAGGCGGCGATGGCGAACCGTCAAGCGGCGGTGACAAAGGCACAACTGGGCGACCATGAATTCGCTGACCTGACCGGTTTCTCGAGCCCTGCGCTCCGTCATGGCGAGTCCATTGAGGACATGGCCAACATCGACGAGTTATCCCGTTAACGAAGCGCCTCGTAAATCCGCTGTGCCAGCGCTGGCCCGATGCCGGGCACGGTCTCAAGTTCGGAAGCCGTGGCGTGCTCAATCCCTTTACGTCCGCCGAAGTGGCGAAGCAGCGTTTGGAGTTTCTTTGCACCCAAGCCTTCCACGCCCTCAAGCGGGTCAGCCAGCCGGCTTCGACTTCGGCGTTTGCGGTGGAAGGTGTTGACAAATCGGTGGGCTTCGTCTCGGGCGTGAACCAGCACCCGTCCCGAGCGGTCAAGCACCAACGGCTCCATCCCGTTTCGGAAGATGGTTTCCTCTCGCTTGGCGAGGGCGGCCAGCGGGAAGCGGTCGGCCCAACCGTGCTCTTCAAGCGCCTGCTGAATGGTGCTGAGGTGCGTTTCCCCCCCGTCGATGAGCAGGAGGTCCGGCCATTCCTCCTGTCGTTTTGCCCAACGGACAACGACTTCCTTCATCATCCGAAGGTCGTCGAGGGCCTCACCCTTGACGACGTATTTTCGATATTCCTTTTTGGCGGGGCGACCGTTGCGCATGACCACGCTCGCACCCACACGCTCGTCGCCTTGCAGTTGCGCCATGTCAAAACAGACGATGTGGTCAAGTTGCTGCATCCCGAGCGTTTTCGCCCCTTCATCGGCTGCTCGCTGTTCGAGTGAACCGCTGGATTTGGCCGCCATTCTCTGAAGCTGGATCTCGGCGTTTTGTCGGGCGAGCGTGGCGAGGTTTTCCAAATCGCCACGTTGCGGCGTGCGGACCTCCACGGAGGAACCCCGGCGCTCGTTCAGCCAGGATTGCAGCCCGTCGAAGATGGGAACCGGGGAGAGCATCAAGCGAGGCGGGGTTCGGTGCGTGTAATGCTCGGCGATGAACATGGAGACGGTTTCACCAATATCGCCTCGGTGAACAGCCGGCCACGCTTCTTGGCCCTGGACGATGCCCTCGTCAGCGTGCAGCACCACGATGGCTGCGAGGTCGCCTTCGCTGGCGATGCCGATAGCGTCGCAGTCCCGGTAGACCTTGCTTGAGACGATGTGTTGGCCCGTTGTTGCTCGGACCGCACGAATCATGTCGCGATGCTGGGCTGCCTCCTCGTAGGCCTGTGCATCCGAGGCCGCATCCATCTGGGCCACCAATTCCTCGAGCAGCGGTGCAGCATCGCCGTTGAGGGTGCGGCGCACCGCCTTGACGCGGTCGTCGTATCCGGTGCCGTCAATGCACGGTCCTGCGCACAGACCGATGTGCATGGAGAGGCAACCCTGAGGAAGCAATTCCTTGCAATCGCGAATGCCAAACTGACGGCGAAGCAATTGCATCACCTGTTTGGCTGCACCTGCGTTGGGGAACGGGCCCCATTGCTGGGCGTTTTTTGGAGGCCTTCTGGTGTACATGATTCGGGGGAATTCATCGTTGGTCATGGCCAGGTAAGGGAAGGATTTGTCGTCCTTCAGCATGGAATTGAATCGCGGCATGTGCTCCCGAATCAGTTGGCGCTCAAGCACCAAAGCCGCCTGTGGTGTTTGGGTTACAATGCATTCGATGTCGTCGGCTCGGGCAACGAGTTCAGGAATCATGTGGCGGTCGGGATTGGATGCAAAATACGACCGAATTCGTTCATTGAGCCGTGTCGCCTTGCCGACATAGAGCACTCTGCCCTGGTTTGTTTTGAACAAATACACGCCCGGTTCATGCGGGAGGTCAGCCGAAGCCAAGTCCACGGGCATGGTCTTCCCACGCTCGCCCTGACTCAAAAGGGCAACCCTGTGGCGCTGGCTGAACAAGGGTGGGGATGTTTGATGAAGGAGACGCACGAGCAAGTTTTGTCATTCCCATGTTGAGCCGTTCTCAGGAGAAGTTGCTGCGCTACCTTGGGACCTTTCCCGATGCGCTTGCGAAAGCCTGGGATGTGCCTCGGGCGGTGTCTCTCCCGGGCCTTTCCGAGGCCATGGGTGTGGTCCGTTCGGGGCTCAATCAACCGCTGAATGTGCTTCTCGATGAGGGTTTCATCGTGGTTCGCGTTGCGCATGTCTTGGGCGGTGGCTCTCGCCGCCGACAGGTCTACCATATCACCGAAAAGGGGCGAGGTTGGCTGTCTGAACACCCACTGGACGACTCAAGGCTCGATGTTGATTTGGAATCCAAGAACCAAGGGGGTCTCACCATCGTTGGGCGTGAGAACGAACTCAACGCCTTGAAGGCGTTGTTGGAAAAAGAGGGACGACTGGTGCTTACAGGCCTCTCGGGGGTTGGAAAAACCACGTTGTTGAAGGCTTGGTCCGCCCAATCACCCCAACCTGTTCGTTGGGCCACGATGGACCAACTGAGCGATGCGCAAACGGTTATCCAAGCCTGGTTCCCGGACACGGCCCTGCATCCAGTTGACCCCGAAGCCGTGATTGAACACATCGACCAGCAGGGCAAACACGTCCTTGTTGTTGACGACCTTCACCTGCTTGATCCACGCCATCTCAAGGTGGTTCGTTCCTTGCTTGTAGGCCTTCACGAGAGGGAGCACAAGGTGGTCCTCGCAGGACGCCTTCCGCTTCCTGAGGGCTTTGATTGGCCGTTGCTCAAACTTGGCACGCTCGATCCCAGTGACGCAGCAGCGGTCTTGGGCGACCATCTCGATGAGGAGATTCGCCTTGAGGTCGCAAAAGCGCTCGATGGTCACCCGATGGCGCTCAATCTCTACCGAGAGGGAGACCAACTTCCTGAAGCAGGTGAAGACATTCAGGCCTTTGTTGAACAGACCATGCTCGACGGGTTGGACGATGAAGCGCTTGAAGCGATGGACGGCATGGTGCTGTTTCCCCGACCGCTTTCTGCAGAAATGGTGCCTGGTTCTTCTTCCATCGGTGCACTGGATGAACGAGCCTTGTTAAGATGGACCGAAGATGAAACTTCGCTCGAAATTCAGCACTTGATTCGCAACGTTCGCCGCACCATGCTCGATGAGGACCGTTTGGCGATGCTCCATCGTGCGGCGGCCGCTCATTGGGCGAACCATGTGGATGAACCAGCCTACGCGGTGCTGCACCTCTACCACACCATGGCCCTTGATGACGACCGATTCGTTGAGGGCATGGCCGAGCGATTTGACGGCTTGATGCTCGAGCAGAGCGGGGCCATGGCCGTTCTCTTCGACCGAGCGACTTCGCAGCGCCCCCAGCAGGAGAATCTGCATTATTGGGCGGGAAGAATCGCCGTCCATCGCCAAGAGTCGGACCGTGCTCGCCACCATCTCGAGGGTGTCCAATCGTCCTCCTTGCGCAATGAATTGGCGTATGAAATCGCCCAAATTGAAGGGGATGAACAGGAGGCTGAACGCTTGTTGCAGGCACAACTTGAACGCGCTTCGGATGTTGATGGGGTCCGTTGGCTTTTGCGGGCCGCGGTTCAACGAATTGAGGACCGTGTGTTTGACCAAGCATCAACCTTGAACGGCGAGAAGATTCAATCCATGCTCAATCAGGTGCGACTGCCCGAGGACATCACATCCCGAGCGAGCATCACCGTCAGCATGACCCTTATCCAACTCACCGTCGCCTTGTTGGAAGGTGACGAAGGTCGAGTCTCTTCGCTTGTGGAGGGCCTTGAATCCTTGAGTCACGCCGAAGACCCCATCGTTCTTCATGCCAAATTGAAGGCGAGTCTTGCCTTTGGCAACGGAACAAACGAAGACCATCAGGCAGCCTATGAACGGGCTGCAGCCGCACAAACGACAGCGTTCCACACCGCCGTGGTCGGCTTGACCTTTGCCGAGTTTTTGGTGCGTCAAGGCCACCCATCAGCCGCTTCTGTCCACGCAACGCTCCCGCTTCCCTCTGCTTGGCAGGAGGGCGGCTCCCCTGGCCATCGCTATGCTGCCCGTTGGTGGTACCTCAAAGGTCATCTTGACCCGTCGACGTCCGCTTCTTCGCTGCGAGAATCAGCCCGATGGTTCCGTCAAGCAGGTTGCTCCAATGCAGCACGTGAAGTGACCCAGCGATTGCACCGGGTATTGTAAACTCACAGTTCCGCACCGATGAGCGTTTTTGTTTCCTTGATGCCGGGGAGTTGTCGAATCTCTTCCACAATGCATCGTGTCAGGGCGTACTCTTCGTCGGCCTGAACACGGGCGATGAGGTCGTACTCACCGAATAACATCCAATGGTCAGTGACCAAATCCACCTTGCTGAGTGCTTGGCGAACGGCGTCTTCTTGTCCGGGAAGGGTGGTCATCAACACAAAACCGATCGCCACGTTCAGGCCCCCACTGCAATCAGGGTTTGCGTTTCCCGAACACCCTTGATTTTCCGAAAGGATTGCATCAACAGTTTGGAAAGTTCCCGCGATGTTGGCGAGCTGATGCGTACAAGAAGGTCAAATTCACCGTAAAGGGCGTGCACTTCGGCGACGTCATCGTGTTCCGCCAGCGAGAGGTAGACATCGCGCTCGTGGGTTGGTTCGGTTTTGAACAGCACAAACGCTTCGGGCATGGTATCATGGATTGGAAATCGGGTCTTAGGGATTCCTGCCGTTGAAAATTCACACAAAAGGGGACCTTTCAAGAGGGACGGCGTGGCCCTTTGAGGCATGGAGCATACATCTTCGGACAGAGGACTCGCTTTGAGCCTCGTGTTTTTGTTCCTCATGCCCTTGATGTTGCACATCGTTCCTTCAGGCCCATCCACAGAAGTTGTTGAAGCCGACTCGACCCCTCTCTTCACCCAAGGACGGGCGCAGACGACATGGTCGGGAACACAGACCTTGTCGGGGACGTACACCATCGGTGTGGCCGATGAAGTCATCATCCAACCCTGTACGGTGGTGCGGCTTGCCGCCAATGAGCGCCTGGTCGTGGACGGCCGCCTCACGGTGCTCGGCACCCAATCTTGCCCGGTCGTTTTCGAAGCCTCCGGCCTTGGCGACCACGAAGGTATCCAGTTCAACACGTCCTCATCCGGTCGGGGCTCCCTGATTCAGAACTTAACCATCGAGGACGCCATCTACGGCGTGACCATTTACGGGTCCAACCCCGTCATCGAGAACTTGACCGTGGTCAACCCAGACCGGGTCGCCGTTGACCTGTTCAACTCAGCAGCGCCGCGAATTACGGACCTCTATGTCGACCGTGCCGGTCGTGACCTTGGCTTCCAGGGGGACTGGCGCTATGGTTTGGGCCTCTCTATCGGCGCCGGCTCAACACCCATCGTCAACCGCGCTGTGTTCTCAGATATTTTGACACGAGCTGTCAACATTTGGGGCGGCTCTGGCGGTTTGATTCAAGGCATCACCGTCGACAATTGTTCGGGCTCTTCATGGGCCATGGTCGCCGGTATTTGGGTTGAGGACAGTCAACCGTTGCTGACCAACATCAGCATCACCAAATCCGACACGGGCATCGTCATCCGTCACATTGACGATGGCGGTTACACGCATGCTGTCGTGCGTCACGCCCATATCAGCGACTCGATGTACAGGGGCGTGTATGTTGACAAGAACAACCACACCAACTACACCAATTACGAAACCGCCGACTTCACCAACTTGACCATCACAGGAACGGGTGGCCCCGACTCAAAAACGCCGAACATCGGCTATGCCGCTCTCGAAGTGAATGCGACGGGAGCATGGTTTGACGACACGCTCATCGAGGATTCCACCACCGTTGGTGTCCGATTGTACTTCGTGGATTCCACGACCACCTTCCGCAATCTCACGGTTCGTGATTCCGGCGACCCCGGCCAAGGACCTCACGAAGCAGGCGTGGCGATTCGTTCCTCCTTCTTTGCCCCGACCTTTGAGGGTCTGGAAGTTTCCGGCTCGGTGGGTCCGGGGGTTCACTCCAATTCGGGAGGTGCAATGCAAGGCAGCGATTGGTTCCTCCACAACAACACAAAACAGGGCATCATCGTCGACCGTGCCACCGTTTCCATCGAGGGCATGCACCTTTCGGACAACGGCTATTCCGGTGCTCATGTCTTGGACGCACGTCGCATTGATTTCTGGAATTTGACCGCCGAAAACAACGGGGCCTCTCCTTCTGCAAACGCTCAACAACAGGCGGGGCTGTATTACGAAGAATCCAACGACATCGAATCATCGTCCGGTGATGTCCGATGCTGGTCGTGCACCGTCACCGGCTCAACAGGGCACGGTATTCTGGCCGTCAACTCGGTGGATCTGTGGCTTGAAAGCGTGCATTTGGAGGACAATGCGCAGACTCTCCCTGCCCTCGAGGTGGACAATGGCGACGCCATGCCGGCTGGTGCCAGCGGGCGGATTCACATCACGAACCTTCACGTTGAGGCCGAAAGCCCAAGTCAACCCGCTGTCAAGCTTCACCGTGCAGCCGTCCATGTGGACGGCCTCACCATGGCGGGCAATCACACCGGCTTGGACTGGCAAGGGGATAACAACGGTCAGTTTGCGTCCTACCTCAACAACACCGTCTTTTCAGGAACCGAATGCGCCGTGTTTGATGGCCACACCTTGCTTGCGGGTCACAGCAACCGTATCTCCATCGACTGCACGGGAGACATCACCTTCACCAACAGCCAAGTCAACTGGTCGGCCTTGACCGACGACCGAGGGGCGACGGGAAGTCCAACCGTGCTGGACCTTGACGCCACCTCTACGCTGCACTTACATCAACCGGTGGATGTCGCTTTCGCCTCAGCAGTGCTCGCCTCCGGCGCTCAACTGGACGTCGCTTGGGACTTGACGGTCTGGGTGGTGAACAACTACTCCAACGGTATTCCAGGAGCCAGCGTGAACGTGACCTTTGACGCCTATGAGCCGGCCTTCACGCTTCCTGCCAACGAGATCGGGCAGTTGTTCTTGCCCGATTTCATCGGTCAGCGGTGGACGTCGACGGGCGGTAGTTCGTACAACGTTGCAAACATTGATTGCGGCTACTTCGGAGTTTCAAACTCAACCTCCACGACCTTTGACCAGGACCGCGTCGTCTATTGCCTCCTGCCGCTGGCGAACCAAGCGCCGTTCATTCACTGGTCAACTCCAGAGGACGGGGCCGTCTTCCCTTCGGGCGCTGAGGTCTTCTTCAACGCCAGCGATTCATGGGACTTGGACAACGATGCCCTGAACTTCAAATGGCGAAGTTCGCTCGACGACGACATTGTTGCAGGGTGTTCAGGTGTCTTTAGCAGCAACGACGATCCCGCTGACGGCGCACCCTTCCTCGCAAACGGCGATTCTTCAACAACGACACCTCCGTATTGTCAACTCTCGGACGGCATTCACGAAATCAGTCTCCAAGTTTGCGACATCAACCATTGCGTGGAAGAAATACGAACCATTGAACTGGTCAACTTCGCACCTGTGCTTGTTGTTGATTTCGAACCCGCCCTCAACCCGTGGAGCGAACTCATCATGCCGCAAACGGGCACGCTGGTCGTCAACACCACGGGCACGTATGACCCCGAGGGCGATGATTTCGCATGCGCCATTGATTTCAACGGCGAGGGTGCTGGTTGGGGTAATCAATGGGTGTGCCCCGAGGAATTGACCTACACTTTTGACTACACCACAGAGGAACCACCCGCCTCCGCAACGCTGACGGTTATCGCCTTTGATGCCGTGGGCAACAACGCAGAGTACAGCGTTCCTGTCATCTTCTACAACGAAATCCCCGATCCGGTGTTCACCGTTACCCGTTCCGACAACAGCAGTTCATCCATGGTAACCCTTGACGGAAGTGCAACCGTGGACCCCGAGGGCGATGCGCTCTCAGTCACGTACATTTCATCGCTCGACGGGGTGCTTCAGGTCGGTTCGGAACTGGTTTGGGAAGGCCACCTTTCCCGCGGCGTTCACACCATCACGATGGAGGTCACCGACGACCGTGCCGAGCACGCCAACCAAAGCAAATCCACCTCCA
>MDTD01111980.1_pt1 | contig 24327 bp, 20 predicted proteins | sample 811221 | NCBI WGS metagenome assembly MDTD01 (sample SAMN05326646, study PRJNA326480) | marine metagenome | isolation source: seawater | place: Pacific Ocean: South West | collected 2011 | reverse complement strand
TAGTTATCTTCTGGGCAGATTGCAAAATCAATGTGCCGATCAGTTCCAGGGTTTATGCCTTTGATTGGGGCAACCAGTTCAAAGCCAAATTGCCAGTGAATGTCTTTAAAAGGTTTGAACGATATGCCAAGGTTGATGTCATTATTGTACATGGCATAGACTCCTAGCCACGGCCGTGGTGCTATTCCGATCGAGGCAATTGGGCCGATGAAAACATCTTTGATGCAGTCTTTGCCAGCTGCCTCTAATGGTTTGAATTTGTATATTGACCGCTCCGCGCAAACGAACGCTGAGCTAACCCCAGCGGTGTTCTCGGCGTATCCATTTTCTGTAAAGTTATCGTATTTAGCTGAGAATATTGAAGGGTATAGTCCTCCTCTCATCCATTTTGGATAGCGAATTGTTCCAATGTTCGTCGCTGGATTGTAGACATCACTCATGATGCCCAGACTTAGGCTGATTATTGGCGGCTCAATTGAGTCGTTGAGTCTGAAGATTTTCGTTCCGGTGATGTAGAGATTTCTTGGTAGGTCGGTTGTCTTATCTGTATGAAATAATCTGTCTCCGCCAATGCTAAGGCCAAAGGTTTTTCCAAAATTTTTGGATAATTTGAATCCAAAGGATTGTCCTTCACCGAAACCTGTCCCGCTGTCTTCGCTCCCAAATGTTGTCTCACCTATGGTGAAGTTGAAGGGAGATCCCTCTCCGCTCAAGCTATGGATTGTCCATTGTAGATCGAAGCTAAAATCTTCATTCGCCCAGAGGCTGATCCAGTTTTGCATCAAGCCATCAGAGCATCGATCGAGAAAATTATTGTCTTCGCAGGGTGATGGTGCTGATTGCCAAGAGTCGTCGATGCCAGCCAATTGGAGGTTCACAAATGTGCCTGGCTTTCTCTGCAAACTGTTGAAGCCAAGGTTGGGATATACGGTCTCTCCAATTTGGATCATGCTTCCGCGTGAATAGGCCGTACGGAAGTAAATCTGGTCTTCATCGCTCATGATTTGACCATTGGGCCAGCGAAGGCCTTCTTGCAGATTTTCCTTTTCAGGATCTGCGGAATTTTGTTGCTCATTTGCAGCCTGCAAAGGCTCTGTTTGGTGACGATCACCAGGTGTGGACCAGATAACGGTATCGGGTGCTGAGTTGTTTGGTTCTGGCGTCAGAGGTTTCCAGACAAGATCGCTAGGCGATTCTTCGCTTGGAGGAATCCATTCCCAGTCGGAGACAGGTGTAACTTCGTTTTCAGGCTGTTCCTTTTTGCTTGATTGCTCCACCACCGGTAACCAGGTGGTTTGTGTCCAGCCGATGTCTGCACAGCAGCAGGATGTGAGCACCAAAGCCGTGATGATTTTCTTACTGGTGGAGCTGAACATCAACCTTTAAGCCACCAGTTTACGATCGATCAGCAGCCAACCCGCAACAGGTTTCCCCTGAAGAGTTAGCTGTTCACGTAGTTGTTGAAGTTGCTTCCGCTGAGCATTACCGGGAGAGGTGACTAAAACTTGTATGTTGCATTTTCGGCATAACATTACGTCGTTGCTCACAACCAGTTGGCGATCTCCTAATTCCTGGCCCAAGGCAATTTGGAGTGCTCCGATGTGTTCAGGATTTAATTCTCCTATTGGAAGGAGGGCGACGGAGTCCGAGTGAGCCAAGGGACCGCTGGCCAAAAGTTGAGCTGTTGTTCTCCACTGGCTCTGGTCTATTGCCGGCAAACGGTCGAGTAATGGCCAAGGCAATAACGCCTTCAGTTCCTCTTCACTAAAGACCAGGCCGCTGCGGCGATCGCGGACTAAAGCTGCAACACAGCCGAGCACCAAACCCCCGATCAGGCCTAGGGCGACGATGCGCTTTTTGCTCGGTGCGACAGGATTGTCGAGCAAGGTAGGTGTGGAAATCAGCTCCCAGGGATCGGTTTGACGGGCCTGCTCAAGTTGCAGGGTTTGCAGCTGAGTTTCCAGTTCCGCCAGGGTTTTTTCGTCGCGCAGGGCGGTGCGCATCAGCTCCCGGTGCTTGAGCACCACCTCACGGGGGCGGCTGAGGGAGGTGAGTTGTGACTGGGCGGTCACCAGTTCCCCTTCCAGCAGACCAATGGTCTGCTGGTTGATGTAGATGATTAGGTTCTGGCGTCGCCGATTAAGCCGGCGTATGGAATCGTCGTTGGGCTTGAGCAGGTTTTGTTTTTGAAGCAGTTCCGCTTCAAGGCTCTGCAACTGACTAAACAGCTCAGCATTGGCCTCCAGTTGCGGTGCTTGGAAAACGCTGCGGTTGCCGACGCTTTTGGCGGACGCCAATTGTTGTTTCAGGGCATTGACGCGGTTCTGAGCGGCTTCTCGGCTGGCTTCCACAGAGGCTGCCGGGGTTGAGCCGGTTGCCATGGCAGGCATACCGTCCTGCAGACCGAGCCCGTTGGTCAGGGCATAGGCCTGGGCCTGACGCATGGATTGTTCTGATTGCTCTTGCAGGTCATCAACCTGCTGTTGGAGATAAGTCACCCCCTGGGCAAGGCCCCGTTGGCGGTCGCGACCGGAGTAACGCTGGTAATCCTTCGAGATCCGCTCGATCACCGGAAGCACGAGATCCGGATCGGTGTCGCGGTAGGCAATGTTTAGAACGGTCGTTCCCTTTTCCAGTTCGATCTCGAGATTGCTCCGCCAGCCGCGGAAGGTCCAGTTGCTGACGTTCTCTCCTGATTTGGCTTTGGTGGATTTAACGAAGTCGTAGGTGGGTTTCAGTACCGACGGACTTTTCAGCACCTTCACTTCCGTTTCCAGTTGGCTGCCCCCGCCGCCACCAACCCCAGCCAGGTTGGCGATAAGGGGATTGCTCGCGGCTAACTGTGCGAGGCGTCCTGCGCTTCCGGAATCCTGGTTCTCCAGAACAATCTGAAACTGCCCCTCCCAAACCGGTTTGCGGGTAATGGCGTAGAGGCCGCTCAACAGCACAGCTGCACCGGCAACGGCGGCGATCAGCTTTTTCTGGCGGCCCAGCGCAGCAGCAACCTGGCGCAGATCGATCTCATCGTCGGCCGGCGGGATTGGTGTCTGAACCAGGTTGGGAGGTGGGGCGCCAGTCATCAGTTGCTGACGCCGTCGAAGAGGGAATACACCGAATACACACCAACAGCGGGTGTGGTGAACTCATTGATCAAGGCTAAGGATTTGGTCATCGCGGTTTCACGCAACCGGATCACATCTCCCGCCATCAGCACCGGGTTGCGGTAATCCCCTGAGGGAGCATCACTCTTGAAGCCGAAGATCCGCCGGTCGATCTCGCCTTCGCGGGTGAAGCGGATGAATTCCACTTTGCCGTGCAGCACCTTGGTGCCACCGGCGAGATCCACTGCCTGCACCAGGCTTGATCCCTGGGGGAGGGTGACGGCACCGGCCCGTTCGACCCGGCCGCTTACGTACACCTGCAGAAATTGAGGAGTCAGGTTGGTCTGCCCGGCTTGGAGCAGCTGCTCGCGCAACACCGTGGCACTTTTGCTCACATTCACCACGTCTCCATCGAAGAGTCGGATATTTTGGGATTCATCCCCTTCGGTGATCAGGGAGAGGAAATTGAGTTGGGTGCGCAGGCGACCGCCACCGCGGCTCATTGCTTGGCGGCGGGTTACCTGCACCTGGGCAAGATTGGAGTAGGGCGTGATCCCTTGGGCTGTACGGATGGCATCAAACACCGTGGGGAAAAGAGTTGTGCTTGAACCAGCTCCTGCCAGATCGACTTCTTTGTTTGAACCTGCGTCAACTAAAACTCCTGACTTTCTTGTCAAATCCTCTTCGGTTTTGTGGAGACCTGACAGTGTGTAGTACCCCGGTCGTTTCACTTCCCCTCCGACATAAACCCGAATCGGCCGGTAGGCAACTGGTCTGACGTAGACCTGCGGATCAATCACATAGGTGCGGAATTGCTCGGAAAGGAGCGCCTGTAGCTCTTCAACGGTTAGGCCTTCAACGTAGATAGCCCTCAGGCGTGGGAGGTAAAGGGTGCCATCGGGGCCGATAGCGAACCGGCCGCTCAGCTCGGGGAGATCAACCAGCTCGATCTCCAGTCCATCTCCGGGGCCGAGGATGTAAGCGTCATAGGAAACCTGGGCTCGCTGCTCAAGCGCTAGGGACTGAGTGACTGATGAGGCTGCATTTTCTTGCGCATTGGCGATAGGCATGAAATGGCATGCAGCCAGACTCATAAGGGTTAGGAAATACCTCCTCCGACGTCCAGAGATAGCGGACCTTCCGTTCATGTTCCGGAAGCTATGTCTTGGCATGAGACTTTCAAGGATGTAATGGACGGACGGTTGCCTGGCTGAGATGGGAGGCGCTGATGGCGGCATCTCCCGGCCGCTGCTTTGTGACCTCGTAGGGGATGGTGGATGGTGCGGCTGCTAGCTATTTCCATTGGCTTCACGACGTCCAAACAGGACTCTCCCTGACCGCTGCCGAGGTTAAGGGTGAGCAGCTGCGGTGGTTCTTCCAGCAGGCAGTTGAGGGCGCACCGTTGCTCTGCCCCGAGATCTATAACGCCGCTGTCATCCCGAACGCAAGTTCCATCGGGGGTGGGCAAGTCGCTGCCGAACACCTGCAGTGTTGGTCTTTGCTCAACGGACACCTGGCTCACAAAAGCAAAAGGGTGTTGGGGTGATCGCTGAGAGCGGGGGAAGGGCTCGCCGCTGCGCTGGATGTCCAGTTGATGCGGTGGTGGGTTCTTTCAAGTTCCGGCCCTTTAAGGTCGTGTCAGCTAATTTCAGTGAGGTCAAGGCTCGCGGCGATGCCCCCTCACCAACACCCTGCATCCGGATCTTCCGCAGCTGAGGTTCCATGCTGAATCAGCGCCTGGCCCCCGATCCGTTCGAACTGCTCTGTGCTGAAAACCGGGGCGCAGTCCTTGAGTTGGCCGCGGATGAACGTCTTATCGCGATGATGCCATCAGGTGGTTGAAACGGAGAGCTTTTTTGCTCAAGTTGTACGCCAAATGCACTGCGCATTCGAAAGTCTCCGATAGCTCCACTGCCTCTCAACTCCCTGACAGGTCTGTCCTTATTCCTCTTTGGTAAGACTTGATCGATGGGAGGCCTTGAGTGCGGAGGATTTCGAGGTTGAGACCCGTTTCTACCTGGCTCAGGTGCCGCCGCTGCGGGGTGTTGACCCCATGCAACTGGCTTTCTGCCAACTGCTGAATCTGCAACTTGCCAGTTTTGACCAGGGGCTGTGCAAGGCCGCCCCTCAAGATCAAGTGGCCCATCACTTGGGCCTGAGCCCGAACTGAACAGAGAACTTGAGCAAGCTGTAGTTGGATGCGTTCCCCTCTGCCTCTCCACCCGCCGCTCAGGCCCCATGAGAGAGGCCACAATCGCTCGCATCCAGGACTTGCAAGACTTCTAGGGGCTGACGACTGCGCCGTTTGGTTGCCCACGCTTCAACGTCGCGCTTGATCCGACCCGCTGCATCACAAGCCCTGATGGAGTTGCAAGGTGGCTGTGGAGGTGGCTGCATCGCAGTGTGCGGTTGTCAAGGCTGAGCTGGCTCTTGTGACTTAACTGATGCGTTACTGGTGGAGCAGCTCAATGCCCCTGACAGGGCCATTTCCAAGGATGCTGCACTTCTCGGTTGAAAAGCTGGGAGCCTGTCTGCTGATCTGAATGGGGGCGCTTGACCCGCCACCTGGCTTAACAGACACGGCTAGAAGCCCTGATCAGTGCAGGGGATAGGAGGGAGCCGTTAGATGCCGCATGGCCCCTGGCCACCGAGTTGGTCGAGTGCGCTTTTCACGCGCTGCGTCTGCTGAAGGGCTCACGACTGTTTAGGCCGTTGCATCCATCGTCATCAAACCTCCATTTCGGTGCTGATTCACACCGAAGGCGGTCTTCGGTTGCAGCATTGCCTTGATGAGCCAAAAGCTGTCGCCATGGAGCATGGCTTAGTTGACGATTGTTCCTGAAGGTGAAGCCTTTGCTGACGAGCAGTTGTGGCACAATTTCGTTATGTGATTGAAGCCTAATCGTGTCAATTGGCCCTATTTCTTACTCTCTCTTTGAAGTTTGCGATGCGGACGCATCGACTTCTCCCATACCTGAGGTGATGGATGCGATCTGTGGTGTACGCCTGCCTCCTGCAGTCGAGGCGGTTGAGCCCAGCTTCCTTTCACTGTTGTTTTCAATGAGTTGATTTAGAGGCTGCCGTCTTGGTGCACGTCGAAAAATATTTGAAATTCTGATTAAGTTGTTCAACATGCTTTCTCGTGATCAGCAAGCTCTTCTTGGCTTAATACTTGGCTATAACTCAGTTGAGTTTGTCTTTACTGTAAGGTCCAGTGTAGAAGGACTTTCTCGACTGTTTACCCAGTGCTTGATTAATTATCTATATTATTGTCTCACGTATTCTCGTCTTCCTCTCATGCCCTAACGCGTAGAACATTTCTGCTGATTGTGCTTTAGATTCGATTCGTGGAAATTTTTTTGATTAAAATGAATTGGTCGAGCTATTTTTATTTGCTTTGTTACTGTTGCAGTTATCGAGTATTTCAATCTAGTTGAGCCTTCATACATAACCATCTATGGGCACTACTGAGGTATTTATTGATGTCTGCAAAACGACAGAAAAAGATCATTCTTATCGTTTTTATACTGCCAGAGGAAATATTTATGACCTCATCTCCGCTCCTAATTGCTGCAGGGTGCTATTGTCGATTCTTGTACTGAAAATTTACAATGAGCTTGCTAAGTATTAAGCCGATTTTAGTTATTGGCGACGCCATTTTAGATGAATATATCGACATGGACGTCAATCGCATATCGCCCGAAGCCCCAGTTCCTGTTGGTCTTGTTAAGTCAAAGTCTTACAAGGTTGGTGGTGCTGCTAATGTTGCTTGTGCTTTGGCTTCATTGAATTCGCGTGTTGACCTGGCTTGCTTAGTGGGTACAGATGAGGCTGGTGACAAAATTATAGATATTTGTGGAACACGTAATATTAACTTCTTGATTGAGCCAACTATTTCTATGAGCACTACTAAAAAGACGAGATTCGTTTCAAATAACAACCATTTGTTGAGAGTTGATGAAGAAGAGATTGCTGATAAGTCTGAATCATTAAAAAATGCAGTCTCAGGCGTTTTATTTTCTGATTATGATTTTGCCATAGTGTCTGACTATGGCAAAGGCCTTATTGGACCGTCTACTTGCCAATATTTGAATATGCGAAATAGAAACATTCAAATTCTTGTAGACCCTAAATCTCCTTGCATTGATTCTTATAAAAACACTTATCTTCTAAAACCCAACAAAAATGAATTCGAAAAATTATTTAACTTGAGTATTGAAAGCTTGAAAAATGAATTAAGCAGGGTCTTAGATGTACTAAAGCTTAACAATATTCAAAATATGCTTATTACTTGTGGTGATAAAGGCGCTTATTTGATAGAATCAGGAAATTCGCAGTTCACCCACATTGCAGCGCCTAGTAAGGATGTTTTTGATGTGACAGGTGCTGGCGATGTCGCGATAGCAACACTTTGCAAGTCTCTGGCACTTGGCTACAATTTGTTGTACTCTTGTCAAATATCAATTAAATTAGCCACGTTTTCTGTGCAGCATTTTGGCACATGGCATCCATCTATAGATGAATTTATAGATGCAACAAAATTTTAATCTTGCTAAAATGAAGAAAGTATTTACAAATGGTTGTTTTGACTTACTTCACGAGGGCCATCTTGACCTTTTGGAGTTTGCAAGAAGTAAAGGTGATATTTTAATTGTGGGCCTTAATTCTGACTCTTCTGTCAGAAGACTCAAAGGTTTTAAGAGGCCGGTTCACAATGAAGGATTTAGAAAAAAGTTGCTAGAGTCTATTAAATATGTTGACGAAGTTCTTATATTTGAGGATATTACTCCCCTTGAATTAATTATCAAAACCAAGCCAGATGTTCTTGTTAAAGGTGGAGATTACACTCCAGAATCAGTAATTGGTTCAGAAGAAGTTTTTTCGTGGGGTGGAGAAGTGCTTATCTACCCTTTAAGGGAAAAACTTTCTACCACTTCCATTATTAGTAAAATCAAATCATTATGATTAAAAAAATTATCGTAACAGGCGGTTCCGGATTTATTGGTTCAAATTTAGTTAGACAGCTTTCCTTATCTAATGCTTGGAAAATTTATATTGTTGACAATTTTAAGAATGGAAGAAAGCTCTTGAACATTTCCCATCTTCCACGCATAGAACTGATTCATTTCCAAGAATTTTTCAACTTTCTTCCTGATTATATTGAAAGACTATCGCCTGATGCCGTAGTTCATTTAGGTGCATCAAGTGCAACCACGCAATGGGACGGTAACCTTCTATACAGAAGAAATTATATTTGCACAAAAGAATTGATTGATATATGTGATGAGTCAGGAATTCCTATTGTCTATGCTTCATCAGCATCTGTATACGGAAATTCAACATCATTTTCAGAAAATCCTACTAATGAATGTCCAATAAATGCATATGCTTGCTCCAAGCTTTTAATTGACAATTATGTTAGGACTAATCACAAAAATGCTGTTGGATTGAGATTCTTCAATGTATATGGGCCTAATGAATTCCATAAAAATTCTATGGCAAGTGTCATTTTGCATTTTTACAATCAAGCAGTTAAGAATAAAACAATCCAAGTGTTTGGTAGTTATGGCGATTATGGTCCAGGAGAGCACATGAGAGATTTTGTTTATGTTGATGATTGCGCTAATTCTATTATTGACATTTTAGCCTGCTTCAGGAAAGGTGTATATAATGTAGGAACAGCTGTGGCGAGAACATTTAATGATGTTGCGGCAAGTGTTATTGCCAATCTTGACGCAAAATCAAGCGTCGAATACGTAAATTTCCCTCTAAATCTGGAAGGTTCTTACCAATGTTATACGTGTGCAGATATGTCATATTATTCTTCAGTATATAATACTAAATTCAGATCCTTAGAAGAAGGCGTCACAGCCTATCTAAATTTTTTGAAAAATATATGAAATACTCATATAACGACTGGATTTTATCTTCTATTGAGACATTGCGCTCGCTTGATCGAGACAATATCTCGTGTTCTGTTAACTTGTTGTTTGACGATATTTTATCGACATTACATTCTAATTCCAAAATATTAATTTTTGGCAATGGTGGTTCAGCGGCTATGTCAAGTCACTTTGCAGCTGAGTTAAGTGTACGTTATAGATTGGATCGTAAGCCTTTCCCAGCTATATCAATTACCGATTGCGCTGCTTTAACTGCTACGGCTAATGATTATTTTTACGACTATATATTTCAACGGCAAATCGAGGCTTTAGCTAGAAATTCAGATATTGTCATAGGAATGTCAACAAGTGGTAAATCAAATAATGTAATTAATGCTATAAAAACTGCTGTTGATATCGGTTGCAGGACGTATTTGATGACAGGTTCTCAATATGATGCAAATATAGATGATGTAAATTTAATTCAGGTCAATTCAAGTATTACTGCTTCGATACAAGAGATACATTTATCAGTTATTCATTGTTTATGCGACAACTTAGATTACTACCTGAGCGTGAATCATGTATGATCCCACCAAGCCTTTTAACATTCTTCATGATAGGGACAATACTCTAATTAAAGATTATCCTTATCAATCAGGAAATAGCAAGATAGAGATATTGAGGCCTGCATTATCGACATTGCAATCTTTGAGTGAATTTTCTAATTTTTTTGTTATTACTAATCAGTCTGGCATCAACAGAGGTTTTTTTAGCTATGATGATTATAGCGTATTTACGAATTCAATGATTAATCTATTCGGTGAGCATGATATACGTTTTGCGGCAGTCTATTTTTGTCCCCACAGACCGGAAGAAAATTGTAATTGTAGAAAGCCAAAGCCAGGCCTTTATGAGAGGGTGAGTCAAGAATTCAATGTGAGCAAACAAAGTACATTCATGATTGGGGACAAGCCGTCTGATATGAAATTTGCAGAAAACTGTAATTTGAAAAAAAGTTTTCTAATTAATTCTTCTGAGCAATTATTGTCTTGGCAAATTGTTCAAAACTATTTTTTACGTTCAATAAAATGAAGTATTTGAAAAAGTACATTGCCCCAGCACTGTGGATCTTAAAAATTACCAAGAGGTCTAAGCGCGATTTCGGATATCTCATAGCTCTTTCCTTGATTTCATCTGGAATTGAAATACTATGTTTTACTATTTTACGCCAGTTTTTGTCAATTAGTACTTTTGAAATTTCTTCTGATTCAGCAACTATCTCTTTAAGGAATACAAGCTTACAGCTAGCTTTTTCATATTCTATTCGTCTAATTGTACTATTACTCATAAATTATGGGATATTTCGTTACGCATCTGAGGTTCTGAATGATCTTCGAAATCACCTGATAGAACTATCTTTGACAAAAAGTCCTCATTCTCCTAACAACCTCGGTTCAACAGTAATTATAAACACCATACAAAATGCTTCAATTAATTCTGTCAATGTTTTTATTATCGCGCTTGCGAAATCCTTGACTGAGGTTCTCGTCGCCATGGTTATTATTTTATATTTATTGTATTCAGATTTTGCCTTTACTTTTTTTACCATAATAGCTTTAAGTATTACTGGAGCTCTACTTTATGGTCCAGTAAAAAATCTTTCACTTAAGTATGGAAATCGTTCTTTGAGAGCAAATGAAAAGACGCTTGAAATCCTTACTGATACGCAATCTAGCCTTTCTACAATTAAAACATTCGGATCATTATGGTCTTTCAAAGAATATTTTATGATGTACTCGCGCACATATTCAAGTGTTGGAGTTTATGAGAAGCTTCTTAGATCTTTGCCTAGGCCATTGTTTGAATCAATTTTAATATCAGGCATTGCGTTTTCAGTCACAATCATCACTTACTTTAAGTCTCATAACCTTTCTATCATAGCTGGGCTTGGATTGATGGCAGCTGCTGGCTTGAGACTTATACCAACCATAAACATAATATCTTCATTTCTTCAATCATTTAATTTCAATTATTCTTCCTTTGAAAGAGTAACTCAACTATCAGCCGCCTGTGCTGAAAGAAATAATAACCAAATTGATAATAAACAGACAATTGCTTTAGACTTAACTTATTCTTTCTCAATTCAGTTTGACGACTTTGTACTTAAAAGTGGTAAAAAGCTCTTTCCGGATCATCCACTAGTTTTGAAGAGAGGTCAACTAAATACTATAATTGGCCCTTCAGGTTGTGGAAAATCATCAATATTAGAAGCTATTGTTGGCTTATCATCAAACAGTAGCCAGCCAAAGGTTAAAATTGATGATGTTCAAATATCACTTTTAGAGGTAGAATCTTTTCGGAAAAATATTGCTTATTGCCCTCAGAAAGTTGAATTAATTCATGGTAATATTATAGATAATATTATTCTGGATCCATTAGTAAGTGTTCAATTAAGTGACTCACAGGACGCTGCAAAATTTGATTTTGATAGACTTTACAAATGTATGGATGATGTCGAGCTCTTGTCTCAGCTTGGTGACGATGGAGTTTATACGCACTTATCACCCTTAAACCCACCACTGTCAGGAGGACAACTTCAAAGACTTGCCTTGGCTAGGGCTATTTTTCATCGAAAAAATATTATTGTATTAGATGAACTGACCAGTGGCTTGGATCCTTCAACAGAAAATAAAATCATAGATCTTCTGACAAAGCTGTCAAAGAACTATTTCATTGTAATGGCCACTCATTCCAAAGAAGTAATAAGAAATAGCCGTGTGTGCTACAGTTTTAATTATTGACTATTAACTCATGAAAGCAATCTCTGTAGTTATAAGCAGTTGCTCTAGATTGAGGTTATTAAAAAAATCCATTGCATCTCTGCAAGAAAGCCTTGTATCTACTTGTAAATTAAATTATATTTTAGTTGAAGATTTTGTTGATGAGCCTGAAAGAAGAAAAGAATCTCGCGATTGGCTAGAAAATAATGTTGATATCTTTTCTAAAGTAGTATTTTTGAACACAAAAGCTGGTTTTGGTAAGCATTTCCAAGAAGCTGTGAAAAATGTTGAATCAGACTTTTTTTTTAGGATGGAGGATGATCAAATATTTCGCAGAAAAATCTTCCTCGATCCTCTTTTAGATATTTTATACTCTGACAATAGTTTGGCGTCAATTTCGTTGCGTAGGCCCAAAGATAATAGAGATTGCATCCGAAATCTTGTAATCAATGATATCGAGTTCCAGCAGACTACTTTTTTCTCAGATTCCTTGGGTCTTTTTAATACTAGCTTAACTAAGAGTCTAATAGATACTTGTGGTTGGGATTCATTGTTGCATGAAAAGAAAGTCATGACTCCTGCGTCCGTTAAACTTGGTTTGAAAAAGTTTATTTTGGGTAAAAAGAATAAGTTTAAATCCTCTAGTATTCACTACAAACACGAGGGAATTAATGAACGCCAAGGATCCTACTTTTCTCATCATTTAGTTTCGTGAAAATTTATATTAGTAATCTGCAAAAAGGCCTAGATGTCTACAATGGGAAAAGTAAGTTTATTAATTACTTAGCTGATTATCTAGTTCGTCGTGGTCACATATTGCTTGATGACCCATTTGGGTGTGATATAAACTTGTCGATGAATAAACTTCCTTCTGTCAATGAAGGTATACTTGTAACCAGGCTTGATGATATTTACTTTTGCAATGATCCTGTTCATGATGAAGTATATAAGAAAGGTTATAACAGAATAATTGAAGCGCTAAGTTCTGCTGATGCCATTATCTATCAAAGTCATTTAAGCAAGGGTGTTGTTGAAAATATTACCTCTATTTCTCCAATTCACTCTAGGATTATTTACAATGGCGCCCCTTCAAGCCCTTTATATACACCTTGGGATATACCAATCCCTTCCAATAAAAGAATTATTCTTTTTGCGTGTCAAAAGCTATTCCCTTTACGCCGTCTGGAGGAATTTTTAACCACTTGGTTAACAATTAAGCCTTTCTATCCTGATCATGTTTTAGCCTTGGTCTATACACAAGATGCCGTTTATGGTCATATTGATTACTTACTTGATGACTCATCTGTTTATGTCTTTGATTGTATGGAGCCTTCAAATTTAAACTATTTGATGTCTAGATCTGAACTAATGGTTTCTCTTAAATACCAGGATAGTTGTCCTAATATCATTGCCGAGGCTGCTCAAGCTGGATTGCCTTCGCTAATATCTTCTACTAACGGATGGGCAGGCAATATTCATGCCATTAACTCTGGCTATCTTCGAATAGCTAATGTTGATAGTTACTGTACCATCGATTTTCATCCTTACGAGATTTTTCCTTTTAATTATGACGAATTTAGGTCTTCTCTATGCCATGCGCTTGATAATCCACCAAGACCTAGCAAATCAAATGAGTTTGATATTATAAAATCGTGTCGCAGTTATGAGTCTTATTTTGAGTATCTGATAGAGTCTATACCTAAACGATCTTCATCTTATTTTCGAAAGTGCAGCTATTTTTCTTATAAGTTTTCAAAAACTTCGCTTAAGCTCATAAAATCCTCTCTAAAATCAAAGAATTTATGATTTCTTTCTCTGATCAAATCAAGCAAGAACTAAGGTCGCTTGAGAATTCTTTTCTATCAGGTTCAAAACAGCCACAGCGGATTTGGAGAGGTTTCGATGCCAGAACAAATACACCAAAATTTTCAAAAGTTTCACTTCAGAGGGCAGTTCTGCATGAATACTGTCAGTCATTCGGAGAATTAATCAATATCTCCGATCCACTTGCTTTGGAAGTTGGCGTAGAAAAATACTCTATTCTTAAGAGGCTTTTTAACGTCAACCGCATAGAGCGAATGGACAGGGATAATTGTATAATGGGCAACAAAGTTGATTACAATCAAGACCTTGTAGATGACTCTATAGATTCCTTAAAGAACAGATTTGACCTTGTAATTTGTTCTAATACCCTTGAGCATACCTTTGATATTCACGATGGTATAAAAAGGTTATTTCAAATGTGTAAGCCTGGTGGTATTGTCTACATTAGTATGCCTTTTCTCCACGGACTACATCTTGATCCTTATGACTACTGGAGAGTGACTCCTTATTGCATGGAAAAATTAGTTTCCAAGTATACATCTAACTTTCTTGTCTTAAAAGAAGCCACTAAACCAACTTTTCCCCGATTAGTTTATTCCAAGTTTCGCTTGCATGGCTACTGTTTGCATGGCGTATCAGCATTCGCTCAGAAATCCCGCTAATGAGAGTAGCTTATATTTCTGGAACTTTTCTCCCTAAATTGGGTGGCATCGAGGTGTTAACTCATAATTTGATGTTATTCCTTCATCGGAATAACATTGGCATTTCTCCCATTTTAATTTTACCTCCTCATCTTTACTTTTCAAACTCAAAATCAACGCCTTATCGTACTTGGTTTTCATTGTCATTTTATTTATTTGCTTTTGAATGCAAAATTAAGAATATTTTATTTTGTCGCCCTCTCTATTTTCTAATTCATTTGCTATACCTTGTTGATTTACTGCAACTGGTATTGTTTGTTCGTCCGCATATATTTCATTTTCATCATCTTTCAAGTGGTTCTCTTGTTGACAATCGCTTAGTCAGGCGATTCTTACGAATACCTGTCGTACTTACTCCACATGGTTCTGATATTCAAAGTTTTAGCTCTTCTTCGAATTATGGTTTTTACGAAAAACCTTTTAATGCTCAAATGTACTCAAGGCTTCTAGCGAATCCACATAATAGTATTACAGCAATTAGTAGTACTATTAAAAGTGATATATTAAAGTTTTCCCCCTCATCTTCTATTACAAAAATTTATAACTTCCCGTCGCCTAACCTAACTTTTTCTTCTTCGCATAAATTTCAATCTAATAAGATCAAAATCTTAACTCTTGGACGGAATCATCCTAAAAAAAACTTTTCCATCATCCCAAAAATATCTGTCGAACTGCAATCAAGAGATTTTGATCATGAATGGTACGTGTGCGGTCGTGATTGCTCTAAGTTGACAAAACCAGATGATTCCCAAAATCTCTTATTATTCGAAGATATTACAGAAATTTCTTTAGGTAAATCTTCCTTCAATTCATCTTTAATTGATTACAATGATTATATTCCATCACGCTCTACTAGTAAATTATTTAGCACGTTTGATCTTTTTGTTTTTCCTAGTCTTCTTGAGGGTCTGCCTGTCGTTGTACTAGAAGCTATGGCATCAGGTTTACCAGTTATTGCTACTAATGCGCCTGGTTTTGAGGATTTTGAATCAATCATTAAGGTCGACTATCTAAGTTCCTCAATGTTAGATCTTATATCTCAATGCATCCTTAGCATATGCTCTTCTCAAGAGTCCTATAAAGATCAAGTTAACAGGCAACTTAATGAATACAATGTTAAATTTTCCGCGGAATTAGTTGCCACACAATATTATAACTTATATATGAATCTTTCTGGTTGAAATTGCTTTTCGTTAATTTCGCATCATTTTCTATACGGCTTTTGCAACAGATTGAAATTTGATGAACCTAAACTATATCTTGATTTTTAGATCTATTGGACTTACGAGTAACCCCTCCCCCTCGCTGCCTTAACACTTTATGTTCTAGCCAATTCTTCTTCCGATTAACTGGATATTGTTTTTCGGAATGCGTGGCAGCATACTTCATAATTTTTTATTCCTCTTATTAGACCAGAGCATTTTTATGTAATCTACTCCTTCTCGGTAGGTTGATTTAATCCCCTTCTATATCTTTGCGCTCAATTTTAATACCCGAGGTCACACTTGCTCTAACTTATCAGACGTCTATCCTTATTAACTCCTCCCGACTTTTTGATTGTTTTCACTTATAATCTTCCTGTGTATCGGCTCATTACGGTTTTCTTTTTTGTTGTTCTGTTGGGTTTTATTCGATCCATAATTTACTATATACCCTTCATCAATGCATCTTTTTAAACTTTTATCGGTTCTTATAGTTTTTCTATTTAAGAAACTATCGACCCCATTTGTTATTATTTTTGGCAATAGTTCTGGTTTCCATACAAATTTAGTTGCGCTCTTGCGTTTAATTTCAACACCACCTAAAGACTTAGAATTATATGATTGCACAGAGTTTATACAAAAAGACCATATTGAACCAATTCATTCGTTTTTATCCTCCCGAATATTTGACTCCAGCATTCTGTTTCATGGGACTGTTCCAATATATCCTTTTAAATACGCTAGTCATCTTCAAGATTATATTAAGATTGAAGGAAAGGGTGCAGATTCCCTTGTCAAACAATTAATTCACTTCGATGAGCTTAACAAGCCCTGGCTAGATTTGGGGTTAAAACTTGAAGTTCTTCGATTTTCTGCCTCGAAGAACTCACCTAAATCCCTTGTACATTCTTGTTATTCAGACGACTGGCATTTTGACATGGTTGACCTCAATATCATTATGTGCTTCATTAATTTGTCTGATGTAACTCCACATTCTGGCCCCTTTTGTTTTACTTCAAGGAAAATTACTAAAAGGTACATATCCAAATTACACATCAATAGAAAGCTTCCTTCCTCTTCTATTCATCCTTCCCACTACAATACCCTTATAGGCCCTCCAGGTACAGCAGTTATGATTCATAATTCAACTCATTTGCATCGAGCTTCATTTGTTCAAGAAGGAACTAGAGAGATGGCTATAATTTGGTTCCGCATAGTCCGCAATAATTGACGCAAAAATTCTAATCAATTAATCAACATCCTTATATGTTTTTTGAAAAATTCTTCTTTTTTGGCTCAGCTTTCACCCTTCTAGGTTCTAGACTCTTCTTTTCTCATCTTCACTGAGCTTGAGTTGCGCGGCCCAAATCAATACTAACATAAAATTGTTTCTTTTGGGTTGATGCATACATCTCTCGACTTCTTATTTTGTGTTCTTTGCTTGTAATCTCTCTTCTACTTTATGAAAACACTTCATATCGTTACTCTTAAGAAGTTTTATCTTTTAGGTGAAACTATATACACCTATGGAGGTTTTCCTGCCTACCTCGACATGCTTTCTGGCTATTTTGATGAAATCTATATTATAGCCCCTATTACTCGCCGTCAGTTTGATAATCCTAAGCGCATTGATAACGTTAAGTTTAAAATCCTACCTCTTCCATGCTATTGGAATGAATTGCAACTCTTATTGCTTACGCCATTTATATTTTTACTGATTGGATTCTATCTTGTTAATTCTCAGATGGTTAATCCTAGGATCCCTGATATGACTGGTCTTATTGGTATATTTTTTTCAAAGCTTTATCGTAAGCCCCATTTTATTTCGGTTCAATCTGATTTACATGAACTTCTTGGTAATAGTAACTTTACGAATTTAAGGGGTATTCCAAGGTTGATTCTATATTTTTGGCTTAGGTTTAATTTACTTCTTGAACATCTGTTGTGTCGTGGGTCCGTTTGCTTGCCTCAAGGGCAAAAGCTATATGACCGCTTTCAAAAATATTCTAATTCTTTCCTTTGGACCAGTACTGCTATTCGAAAGGATTTTATCACTTCATCATCGCCATTTCTGAATTATAATTGTAGTAATATTAAATTCCTAAATATTGGCAGATTTTGTGTTCAAAAAAATCAACGTCTTTGCATCGATTCTATCTATAAAATGGCCCAACTTTCTAATTCCCTTGACATATATCTTTTGATATCAGGCAAACGTGACATGAAAATATTTCCCTCTCTTGAAGTCCTGTCAAAGGATATAAATAGTAGTATGGACTCTTTACGGATAGATATTTCGCCTCCCGTTGCAAGTACACCTTATGGACTTATATCTACCTATGACTCATTTAACTTCTTTTTTCTTACTTCTCTTTGGGAGGGTACTCCAAAGGTCGTGGTAGAGGCAATGGCACGAGGCCTTATTGTTATTGCCCCACGGCTTGGTGGCCTTCATCACACTATCATAAATAATTACAATGGCTTCTTATATTCAAACTACGATCCTCTCTCTATCTCCTCACTTTTGCTTGACATTGTCTCAATCCCCCCAGAGCAATTACTAGACATTTCTCAGAATGCCATTGAAACCTCATCTCGTTACACAGTAGAAGCTCAACAACTAATACTTAATCAAGCCATCGATTCTTGTCAATGATACTTATCTTTGCTTTTTTTCTAGTAGGCCTTCTATCTGCCTTGTTTTCTATTTTAATCTTACGACGATATTCAGCTTTGTACATTGTGCTAACTTTTCTATTCTTTTTGATATTATTTATAAGCTTTTTTCTTCTATTTGAATTCCCAGATAACTCCTTGTCTACATTCGATGGTATCTATTATTTAGAACGTCTCAACCTTTATCGCCAGGGTGTTTTAATTGGTGGTGATTCGTCCTTACGAATTAGAGATGTCGGTTTTGATTTATTCATTAATTATTTCTTCAAGGCATTTGATTGTATATATCCCCTCACTTCTCCAATTTCCTATTATTTAGCGCTTGCTCCCAACATACTCTCCGGGTGTTTGCTTGTTCTGGCTTTACAAGAATATGTTTCTTCATCTATTTCCAGAAACTTCTTGTCTCTACCATTCTTTTGCCCTTATATTATCGCTTTTAGCATTTCCCTTGATAGAGAGATTGTCATTGCTCTTTGTGTCTGTTTATTTGCAATTTTTGCATGTTCTACTGCAAGATTTGCATTTCCGGCTCTAGCATTGCTTTCTTTCTTCTTGCTTTTCTTACGACCTTCAATGCTTTTTGTATTGTTGGCCGCCCTTGTTCTTAGATATCTTTTTTTGTCGTTTAACCTTTCTACTTCATATATCAAGTTATTTGTTTTTGCTTTATTTCTATCTCTCATTTTTAGTCCATCTTTCTTCTTTGGTTCCGAATCTTTTGCCCTAGTTCGTACTAATTTTAATGCTGCCGGTGATACATCAGGTCTCTTAGGCGCTGTCTTAGATTACCCTCCTGTTCTTAGGGGCTTATTGTATTTAATTGCTTCATTCTTAACCCCATTGTTTGACTCTTCTTTACTTTTAACTTCACCTATTGATTTCATTCTTTCCTTTAGTGCATTATGGAAACTTTTTATCTTGTATTTGTTGGCACAGCTTTTTGTTACCAGAGGCTTCAAATTGATCTTTACCGATTCTAATTCGCTATTTTTAATTTTTTCGTTATGTATTGGATATTTTTTCTATTCAGCTTTGCTTTTTAATAATCGACATATTGCACAATTGGTCCCCTTGGCTTATATCTCGATTTTTTATATTTCCAATCTTTCGCCTGTTAGGAATCCCTCAAAGCTATTACTTTACTTCTTTCTTATGATTTCATCTGCCTATTTCTTTTATTCTCTTGTCGTACTATAGTTTTTATGCCTAACAAAATTCTTCTTTTGGTATCGTCTGCAGTCTTTTCGAAGACTGCTCAGGGAAATTGTAAAAATATTGGTGTAAATGGGCCAGAGATTCGCACCAGAGAGTTTCTTAAATATATTCTTCCTATCTCTCAAAGTAGTTTTTATCTGTTATATGGTTCCGGAGTTCTTGTTAATAATTTCAAAGACCTATCCGCGAGATTCCCTAAACTCTCTTTAACATTTACGCGAAATGGATCTATTTATTTAATATTCCCGGCTTTCTTTTGGCTGTGTCTATTTCAACGTTTTCGCGTTGTTCACTCTCAAGGGCCTATTTCCTATGATATTCTTAACATCTTCTTTTCTCTTGTTTTTAAATATAAAGCAATAGTGACTAGGCCTGTTGTTTATAAGGATGAAGTTGCGCTATCTGCAATATCAAGATTTCTTGTATTTGTAGATCGCTTACTATTGCCATTCGCTTTTAAAGTCATCTGTATTTCCGATTATCATTATAGATACTTGCTTTCCGACTATAAATTGTCAAATCTTTTTCTCATAAAAAATGGTGCTTCTAGTGCTAAGTTTAATGTTTCTAATAAGCTTCGGTCAGTACCTACTTCATTTTCCGCCTCTAGCCCTCTAACAATATCTTTTCTTGCACAATTTACACGAGTAAAGCTTCAAGCGCTTTTGCTAGATGCATTGGTCTTAATTCCTCCGCACATTCATATTGAAGTTTACTTCATAGGTGATGGACCTCTTTTCTCAGAATGTGTTGAGTACTATAATTCTATCTCACTTTCTGCCTCAGTTAGGGTCAAGTTTGTTGGTTATACACCTAATCCTGAGAACTATTTATCAGCTTCTCAGGTTTCTTGCTTGCTCTCACTAAGAGAAGGTTTACCTGTTTCCTTGATAGAGTCGCTCCATGCTTCCTGTGCTCTGATTTCTTCCAATGTTGGCGCCACTTCTGAGCTTTGTTGCTCCTCTAATGGTCTTCTTGTGGATGATCATGATCCTCAAATCATCTCTGACTTTTTGATATCTATTTATAATGACCCCTTTTTATTGAGGTCATTTATGGCGCATTCGTCAGAAATTGCTCATAAGTATTCACTTGAGTCTATGTGTACCTCTTATTATCAGATCTATAATTCTTAATTCATCTCCTTATGAAAAAAAGATTGGTTCATGTTGTTCAAACTCACGGCTTAGGTGATTGCATAATGACCCTCCCACTTTTGCTTGACATCTCGGCAGAGGGTTATGAAATTGTGTTCTCTTGTCGTGACAATTACACTGCTGATTTCATCCGTTATATCTTTGCATGTCTGAATCTCGAAATCACTGTCTTTTCTGCGAATACAAAAAGCCCACTTCTGGCTCTTCGCTATCTGATCACGATAGCTTTTTCTCGGCCTTGTTATTTAATTATTTGCCATGGTGTTAATTCCCTTCTTTCTAGGCTTCTTTCATTCATAATCCTGCCCGTTATTTACATTGCTAAGCCTAGATTTCTTTCGGGTTCTCAAAATCGTTTGCTCATGTCTAAAGAAAGGGGGTTTCACAAGGTCTTATATAATCAGATGCTGTTTTTTGATTCCAAATCAAATATTCCTTCAGACTTTATTTCTAAGCGTGATTTTTCTTTATTGCTGAATGGTGCCTCTTTCGCTTCTTCTCAGTCCACGTATTATTCAAGCTTGACTTCTTCAGATTTTATAATCTTTTCGCTGGGGTCGGGTGAAGCAGAGTCTTTTAAGCGTTGGCCTACCCATAATTATTATGAACTAGCTTGTTTGGTAGGCAAGAATTTTCCCAGTACAAGAGTTGTTCTTGTTGGTTCGCCTTCTGAGAAATACTTGGCTGCCGATTTTTGTTCTCTCGATAATGTTGTAGATCTCATTGGTAAGTTGGATTTTTCCCTGTTATTAGAATTCTATTCTAAAGCTGTTTGCTTGGTATCTCATTGTTCTGGTGCTGCTCATATATCTTCAATTGTTGGTACTCCCCTTGTCTTTATCAGCGGCCCTACCTCTGTTGACATTACAGGGCCGTATACCGATAAATGTGTTGTTGTTTCTTCAAAGAAGAATTTCTTGTGTTCTCCTTGTTATTCAAAGCATTTTCATGATGGTTGCCATGTCAATGAATGTATGTCTTCTATAAATCCTTTAGACGTTTTATCTGCGATCTCTAGTCCCTTTATAATTTCTCGCTTTAAGGGGCAAAATCATTTTCCTGTGATCTGAATTTAGCCAGACCACCCTGTTTCATTTGTTTAATTACTGTTTGCATTTGATCGCCTTTATTGATCTTAATTGGTTTTGGTTCTTTGGCTGATCTCTTCTGTCTACTGCGAGTCGTTTGGCTCACGTGTATTTATTTTGAACCTCTTTTTCTTTCTCGCTGCTTGTTTTTTGAATCTAGGATTTTTGTGATCTAAACTCCTTTTTTGTCTCTTTGGCCTCATTGCGCCTGGACCAATGAAATGGGTCATGTGAATTGCTCGACATGGTTCTGGCTTGTTTTTGCCTGTCTGGGTTTCATTTAGTTGGTTCTTCTAGCAATTTTCTTTCGGGCTTTTCTATGCTATATGTGGTCTTTGGCTTTTCGTGTTAGTCTTTTTATTGTTTCTTGCTTCAGTTTAGCATTTTAGTTGTTTTTCATTTGTAATACTTGAAGCAGCTCATCCAGTCATTAATTACGGGCCAGAGTGACTTGCCAGAGTTGCCAGCTCCATCAGTGCCTCCTGGTCATCTGTTGATTAATTCATCCTGTTCGCTGGTTTCGGCTGGCACAGAACGAATGCTAGTTGCCTTTGGTAAAGCCAACTTACTTGACAAGGCTCGTCAACAACCTGAGAAAGTTCAGCAGGTGCTTGCGAAAGCTCGTACAGATGGTCTGCTTGGCACGCTTGATGCGGTTCAAAGCAAGCTTGATCAGCCTATTGCTCAGGGTTATTGCAATGTAGGCACCATTGTGGCGGTTGGTGCAGGCATTTCAGCCTTTCGTATAGGCGATCGAGTGGCTTCAAATGGAGCACATGCTGAGCTGGTGTCTGTTCCTCAGCATCTCTGCGCTCTCATCCCCCCTGGCGTATGCGACGAGGATGCCTCCTTCACAGTCCTCGCCTCCATAGGTTTGCAAGGCATACGTTTGGCTCAGCCGACATTTGGGGAAACGTTTGTAGTAAGTGGTTTAGGCCTGATCGGACTCCTTACCGCTCAGTTGCTCAAGGCCCAGGGATGCCGCGTCCTTGGCCTGGATCCCGACCCTTCTAAATGTTCGCTTGCAGAAGAGCTCGGTGTAAAGGCACTCAATCTCTCCTCAGGTTCTGATCCGGTCGCCTGGTGTATCAACCAAACTTTGGGTATTGGTGTCGATGGGGTGTTAATTACTGCTTCCACATCCTCCAATGAGCCTGTTCACGTAGCCGCTCAGGCTTGCCGCCAGCGCGGTCGAATAGTTCTCGTTGGCGTCACCGGTTTGGAATTACGCCGCGATCTTTTTTATAAAAAGGAGCTTTCCTTTCAGGTCAGCTGCTCATATGGCCCCGGCCGATACGATCCATTTTACGAGGATCAAGGTCACGATTATCCGATTGGCTTCGTTCGTTGGACCGAGCAGCGCAACTTTCAGGCCGTGCTCCATGCTTTGTCCACCGGGTTATTGCGTACCCAGCCGCTGATCTCACATCGGTTCCCAATTGACCAGGCTGCCGCTGCCTATGAGCTCCTTAGCAGCCCCGAACCCTCGCTCGGCATCCTGCTCAAATATTCCGGCACCGCTGATCCCCAGCAGCGCACGATCGCTCTGGCTAATGAGTCGGTTGTTGATGCTCCTCCTCTGCGCGATGGTCGACCTTTGTTAGGGGTGATTGGCGCAGGTAATTATTCCAGCCGCATTCTCATTCCGGCCTTCGCTAAAGCTGGGGCAAGATTCCATACCCTCGCCGCCTCTAGCGGCATCGGCCCGGTGCACGTGGGCCGCAAGTACGGCTTCCGCCAGGCCAGCACCGATGTGCCGGCCCTGCTGGCTGATCCCAGTTGCAACACCGTTGTGATCGCCACCCGCCACGACAGCCATTCGCAACTTGTGCAGAAGGCCCTCGCTGCTGGCAAACACGTGTTCGTGGAGAAGCCTCTCTGTCTCACCGCTGAAGAGCTTGCCGCCATCGAAGCAGCCCACACCGGTGAGCAGCTCCTGATGGTGGGCTTCAACCGCCGTTTTGCGCCGTTGCTCATCGATCTCCAGCAGCAGCTGACCCGCCTCATTGGCCCTAGGGCGTTCATTTACACCTGCAATGCCGGCTCCATACCCGCCGACCACTGGACCCAAGATCCATTCCTTGGGGGTGGTCGACTAATCGGAGAGGCCTGCCACTTCGTCGATCTGTTGCGTCACCTGGCCGCCAGCCCCATCGAAGACCTTCAGCTGCTCAGTGCCGCGGATAGCAAGCCTTGCCCAGATACCTTCTCCCTGCAGCTGCGCTTTGCCGATGGCTCCATCGGCACCGTTCACTACTTCGCGAGTGGCAGCAAGGCCTTTCCCAAGGAGCGTCTCGAAGTATTCGCCGCAGGCAAAGTATTGCGCCTCGATAACTACCGCAAACTCCAGGCCTGGGGCATTCCCGGATTCAGCACGCATCGTCTCCTTTCCCAAGACAAAGGTCAGCAGGCCTGCTGCGCCGCGTTCTTAAAGGCGATTGAAGCCGGCGGTCCTTCACCGATACCGGTGTCGGAGTTGTTTGAAGTCCAGCGCTGGCTTTTGGAAGCTGTGAACCAATGAGCACCTGCTGTGTTGTCGGCCTCGGTTACATCGGCCTGCCCACTGCTGCTGTTCTTGCGAAAGCAGGCCACCGGGTGATTGGCGTTGATGTGAATGCCCAAGTGGTGGCCACCGTGAATGAGGGTCGCATTCACATTGTCGAGCCCGATCTTGATCAGGCTGTCGCGGCTGCTG
>MDTD01146072.1_pt1 | contig 24330 bp, 25 predicted proteins | sample 811221 | NCBI WGS metagenome assembly MDTD01 (sample SAMN05326646, study PRJNA326480) | marine metagenome | isolation source: seawater | place: Pacific Ocean: South West | collected 2011 | reverse complement strand
CCTTCGAGGCGATGCGGCGGCTGCTGACCGACAACCACGAACCACGCAGACGCCAGCTGAGGCTGATTCGCGAGGCCGTCGGCATCGCCCGCTCGCTGTTGCAGGCCGGGGTCGTCGAGCGGCTCGACGAGCCCGAACCCGACGGCCGGCGCTACCGGCTGACTGTCGACCTGCCGCATGACTTCGCGCTCAACCAGCCGCTGTCGACGTTCGCGCTGGCGGCGATCGACCTACTCGACGCCGAATCCGACAGTTACGCACTCGATGTGGTGTCGGTCATCGAGGCGACGCTCGAGGATCCGCGCCAGGTGCTCGCCGCGCAGCTGAACAAGGCGCGCGGCGAAGCGGTGGCTGCGATGAAGGCCGACGGGATCGAGTACGACGAGCGCATCGAACTGCTCGACGACATCACCTATCCCAAGCCGCTCGAGGACCTGCTCGACCACGCCTACGAGGTGTACGTGCAGAGCAATCCCTGGGCCGCCGACGGCCGGCTCTCCCCGAAGTCGGTGGTGCGGGAGATGTGGGAGCGGGCGATGACGTTTCGCGAGTTCGTCAGCGTGTACGGGTTGACCCGGTCCGAGGGGGCGGTGCTGCGCTACCTGTCGGATGCCTTCAAGGCGTTGCGCTCGGGGGTCCCCGCCGGGGCACGCACCGACGAGCTCACCGACATCGTCGAATGGCTCGGCGAGCTGGTGCGCCAGGTGGATTCGAGTCTGCTCGACGAGTGGGAACAGCTCACCAGCCCCGATCAACCCGCCGGTGTCACCCCGGAGGTTCGCGCCGCACCGCCGCGACCGCTCACCGCCAACGAACGCGCGTTCACCGCGACGGTGCGCAACGCGCTGTTCCGCCGCGTGCAGCTGTTCGCCCGAGAACGCTGGGACGAACTGGGCGAGCTCGATTCCGCGGCCGGCTGGACGGCCCAGCGGTGGGCGGAGGCGGGTGAGGCGTACTTCACCGAGCACGAGTCGGTGGGCACCGGCGCCGACGCGCGTGGGCCCGCACTGCTGGTCTTCGACCGCCGCCCGGACATCTGGCGGGTACGGCAGATTCTCGACGACCCCGCCGGTGATCACGACTGGGGCTTCGATGCCGAGGTCGACCTCGGTGCCTCCGACGAGTCCGGTTCGCTGGTGCTGCGGCTGGTGGACGCCGGCCGCATGGACTGAACGGGCATCAGGTTCTGCCATGCCGAAGACGATCTATGTCGTGACCCATCCCGAGGCCTCCCATCACGTCGAGCGACTGGTCGGGGGTTGGTACGACTCCGATTTGACCGCCAACGGCCGGCGCCACGCGCGGCTCATCGGCCGAGTGTTGCGGACTCGGATTCCGAGCGATGTCCCCGCGGAACTGTTCTCGTCGGACTCGCTGCGCGCCCGACGCACCGCGGAGGTGATCGGCGAGTCCCTGGGTACAGATGTCATCACGGACCCCCGACTTCGGGAGAAGTCGTACGGAATCGCCGACGGCCGTCCGCAGAGTTGGCTGGACGCGCGCTTCGTTCCTCCGCCACGATCGGGCGAGCGACTCGTGCATGACGAGGGGATACCCGCCGCCGAAACGAAGGCCGGCTTTGCTGCCCGGGTGTTCGCCGCGATGGCGGAGATCACGGCCGGCGACGCCACTCACCAGGTGATCGTGACCCACGGCTTCACTCTCACCTTCATCATCGCCGCGTGGATCGGGATGCCCCTCTCTGCAGTCGGTGTTGTGAACTTCCGGGCCGAACCGGGAAGTATCAGCACCCTCCACGAGGACGACTACTTCCACAATCGGCAGCTGTCGGTGCTTGCGGAGAGAGTGACGTCCTACGACTGAACCAACGTCTCCAGCGCGGCCCGGACCTGTGCCGAAATGGCGACCGCGCGTCGGGTCTCCCGATCGACGAAGACGTGCACGAATTGGCCGTGCGCCACGGCTTCGGTGTCGGTGTCGGTGAAGATCGCGACCCCGTAGGTCACCGACCGGTTGCCGAGTTTGTCGACGCGCAGCCCGGCTCGTAGCCGGTCCGGGTAGGCCACCGGGGCTCGGTAGGAGCAATGTGACTCGACCACCAGCGCGATCACCGGCGAGTGGTGGATGTCCAGGCCGCCCTCGGTGATCAGGAAGTGGTTGGCCACGGTGTCGAAGTAGCTGTAGTACGTCACGTTGTTGACGTGGCCGTAGACGTCGTTGTCCATCCATCGGGTGGTGATGGGCAGGAAGTAGTGGTAGTTCCCGGCCACGGGATCCGCGGCCATCACCAGTACCGCATCGCATCGCCGAACGTCTCGGCCAGCAGCGCCTCGTCGAAGTCGATCGGTGCGTTGCCCAGCAGGCGCTGCTGCGGCCACGCCCCCTCGGCCAGCGCCTGCGCATCTGCCGCGGTGTACCCGACGCCGGTCAACCCGTTGGGCATGCCGACGGCGCGCATGATGCCGATCAGGTGCTCGGCGAGGATGCTCCCCGCGTCGCGACCCGTATCGGCGCCGGCGATGTCGGCGCCCAGGTGGTGCGCGGCCTGCAGGTGCCGGTGCGGATCGCTGCCGGCCGTCACGCGGAATGCCGAGGGGGCGTTGAGGATCACCGCCATGCCGTGGGGGACGAGGGGTTCGTCGCCCGGGTAGCCCTGCGGGTGGAACCGCCGGACCCGGCCGGCCACCGCGTAGGCCATCGCGTGGGGCGCGTGCACACCGGCGTTGCCGAACGCGATGCCCGCCAGGGTCGCCGCCCACATCGTCTGTTCGCGCGCCTCCCGGTCGGCCGCATCGGTGACCGCCCGCTGCAGGTATTCGCCCAGCAGGCGCAGTGCCTCTCGGCTGCCCAGATCGCTCCACGGGTTGGCGCCCTGGCTCATCGGGCGCTGGCTGGGTCGTTCCGGTGCCGCGCGGCGCGTGTGCGGGCGTGCGGTGTAGGACTCCAGCGCGTGCGACAGGACATCCAGGCCGCTGCACGCCACCACCTCGGCGGGCAGGGTGTCGGTGCAGTCCGGATCGACCAATGCCTCGGTCGGCCGCAGCGCCGGCGCCGCGATGCCGGTCTTGGCGTGCAGGGACAGCAGGTCGAAGATGGCAATCCCGGTGACCTCGCTGCCGGTTCCCGAGGTGGTCGGGCAGGCGATGTGCGGCGCGAGGGGTCCCGGTACCGGCTTTCCGCCGCCGATGGGCGCGTTGACGTAGTCGAGGAAGTCCGCCGGGTGTGTGGCGTACAGATCGGCGGCCTTGGCGGTGTCGATGACCGAGCCGCCGCCCACCGAGACGTAGCCGTCGGGTCTCGTTTCCGTCGCGAAAGCCACTGCCTGCGCAAAGGATTGGTCGGTGGGTTCGACTCGGGCATCGGTGTAGGTGACGGTGTCGAGGCCCGCCGCACGCAGGGACCGTTGCACCGTGTCGAACACCTCGAGACCGGCCACGGTCGGATCGGAGAACAGCGCGACCCGCGTCATCCCCAGCGCCCTGGCTCGGTCGCCGACCTCCCGCAGGCAACCCCGGCCGAAGGTGACGCGTGAGGCGTCGACGGTGAACGCGGTGTCGTGACAGCAACTCATGTCTGCATTCTCCAGTCGTGGCCGCCTCGGCGCGGCCGGATCGGTGGGGACGACGCGGACGCGTTGACGATCAGCGCGAGCATCACCAGCGCGATGCCGGCGAGTTCGACCGGGGTGGGGTACTGCGCCAGCACCGCGGCACCCACGACGGCCGCGGTGGCGGGCAGCAGAGCCAACAGCAAGGCGAAGCGGGCCCGCCCGATGGTGGCCAGCACGGGCTGGTCCAGGGCGTAGGGGATCACGCTGGACAGCACACCCACCCCCATGCCGAACACCCAGGTGCGGGCGTCGCCGAAGGCGGCGGCGTCGGTGCCGAGTTGGACACCGACGAGAAGGGGCGACGACGCCACCGCAGCGACGGCCATCCCGACCGCGAGAGAGTCCAGCCCGGCACCCGCGTCTGCCACCGACTTGCCGACCAGGATGTAGCCCGCCCAGAGCGCGGCGGCGAGCAGCGCGAACAGCAGACCGACCGGGTCGACGTCGGTCTGCACCCCGGCCAGCAGGACGACACCGCCCACCACCAGCGCGACCGCCGCGACGTCGCGGGCGCGGCGCGAACCCAGGGTCGCCACCGCGACAGGTCCCACGAACTCCACCGCGACGGCGGTGCCCAGCGGAATGCGCGCGATCGCCTCGTAGAACGCCACGTTCATGCCGACGGTGACGAGGCCGAACGCTGCGGCCGCGCCGGTGCTGCGCCAGGTCCAGGCACGCCGCCACGGTCGCCGCCATGCCAGCAGCACCAGCGCCGCCGCGGCCGCGCGCAGCCAGGCCACCGTCGCGGGTTCGGTCGTCTCGAACAGGAAGACCCCGACGGCCGCGCCGAGGTACTGCGACACCGCTCCGGCCATGAAGAACATCGGCACCGACCAACCCGGCAGCGGACCCGACACAGTGTCGAGTACACCAGCATGTTGCGCGGTCGTCGCCGGCGGTGCGTTTCGACGGCGTCCGCCCGGGTAACTCCGGAGCCGACTGTCGGGGCAGCGACGCCTGTCAGGTTTCCCATTCGTCGAGTACAGGCAGGTCGAGATGAAGCAGTTGGGTCGTTGGTTGGCGGCGGGCGCCGGCGCGGTGGCGGCAGCGGCGGGTACGCCGCTGGTGGCCGCACCCGCCTACGCCGCACCGTGTCCGGACGTCGAGGTGGTGTTCGCGCGCGGGACGTTCGAGCCGCCGGGCATCGGCGCCACGGGCCAGGCCTTCGTGGATGCCCTGCGGGCCAGGCTGCCCGACCGCACCGTGCAGGACTACGCGGTGAACTACCCGGCGTCGCTGGACTTCGCGACCGCATCCGCCGGCGTCATCGACGCCAGCAACCGGGTGATGACGACGGCGGCGAACTGTCCCGACACCGAGACGGTGGTCGGCGGGTTCTCCCAGGGAGCTGCGGTGGCCGCCTACATCACCGCCGACGCGATCCCGGAGGGGTACACCCCACCGCCGGGCATGACGGGTCCCATGCCGGCAGACGTCGCCGATCACGTTGCGGCCGTGGCGTTGTTCGGCAAGCCGTCCAGCGGTTTCCTGCAGATGATCTACACCGGCGCGCCGCCGATCACGGTCGGCTCCCGGTACGAATCCAAGACCGTGGATCTGTGTATCCCGGAGGACCCGGTGTGTTCACCGGGCGGCGGGGACAACGGCGCGCACGGCGCCTACGCCGTCAGGGGACTCACCGATCAGGCCGCCGACTACGTCGTGGCCGAGCTGACGGGCAACCCACAACCGGTCGACCAGGCGGCCGGAGGGTAGGGCCCCGACCCCACCGCGGGGTTAGAGTCGAGGGCGATGAAGGCGGTGGTGTGCGGAGCCGGAATCGCCGGACTGTCGCTGGCTCACGAGCTCGCGACGCGAGGCGACGAGGTCGTGCTGCTGGAACGGTCGCCGCGCCCGCGCGAGCAGGGCTACATGATGGACTTCTTCGGGCCCGGCTACGACGCGGCCGAGCAGATGGGTGTGCTGCCGGCGATCCTCGACGTGTCCTACGACATCGACGAGGCCAGCTTCGTCGACTCGCACGGCCGGTCCCGCGCCCGGTTGCCGTACGACCGGTTCCGTCGGGCCGTCGGAGGCCGGCTGTGCAGCCTGATGCGCCCGGACCTGGAACAGGTGCTGCGTGAAGCTCTGCCGAGTTCGGTGGATCTGCGCTTCGGCGCCGAGGTGACCGCGTGTACGGACCGCGGGCCGGACGTGGAGGTGTGCACCGCCGACGGTGCGGTGCTGGCCGCCGATGTACTCATCGGGGCCGACGGAATCCACTCCGTCGTGCGCCGCCTCGCCTTCGGCGACGATTCGAATGCGCTGCGCTACCTCGGCTTTCACACCGCTGCCTTCGTATTCGACGATGCGCGGATCCGCGAGGCGTGCGCCGGACGGTTCGCGTTGACCGACACCGTCGGTCGTCAGATGGGCTTCTACGCGTTACGCGACGGACGCGTCGCCGCATTCGGAGTGCACCGGACACCGGACCCGGAGCTGCCCGACGACACCCGCACCGCGGTCCGCGAGGCCTACCGAACGCTGCAGTGGGTGGTGCCCGAGGCGTTGGCCCAGTGTCCGCCGTCGGAAGAGATCTATTACGACCAGGTCGCCCAGGTGGTGATTCCGGCGTGGAGCGCAGGCCGGGTCGGGCTGGTCGGCGACGCGTGCCACGCCGTGTCGCTGCTGGCCGGCCAGGGTGCGTCGCTGGCTGTCGCCGGCGCCAGAGCACTTGCCGCGCAACTGCATTCCGGCGCTCCGATGGTGCAGGCGCTCGCGGCCTACGAGAGACAGTGGCGGCCCGTCGCCGAGGACAGACAGGCATCGGGCCGGGCGACGGCCCGATGGTTCCTGCCGCGTACCCACGCCGAGCTGTGGGTGCGGCGGGCAGCACTGCGAATGGCCGGTCTCCCGCTCGTCAACCGCGCCCTGGGCGCCTTCCTCTCCGGTAGCTGAGAAGCGGTGGAAACAACCGGGAAACACGTCGGCCACGGGGCGGTATCCGACCGGCGATAGCTTCGATGCGCATGAACGCGCTGAAAAGTCCTGCTCTTCAGATTGCCATCGCTGCCGTCGCGGGACTGATCTTCGGTCTGGTGGTCGGCGAGTGGGCCGCCAACGTGAAGTTCGTCGGCGACATGTTCATCCGGCTGATCCAGATGTCCATCGTTCCCCTGGTGCTGGCGTCGGTGATCGTGGCGACCGGCTCGATGACGGGCACCGGCACCGGCCGGATCGCGGCACGCACCTTCACGTGGATGCTCGGGTTCTCCTTCGTCGCAGCGATTCTGGCCTGGCTGTTGAGCGTGCTGATCCAGCCCGGCACCGGCATGGTCTTCACCGGAGAGGTCGACGCCTCACTCGAGGAGTCGGCCGCGGAAACCGGTGGCTGGCAGGACACCCTGCTGAACTTCGTGTCGACGAACATATTCGAGGCGATGGCCAGTGCGACGATGGTGCCGATCATCGTGTTCGCCTTGCTGTTCGGTGTCGCGTTGCGCATCCAGATCAACAAGACCGGTGACACCTCGGTGTTGTCCTTCGTCGACCAGGTCCAGCAGGTCGTGCTCACGATGATCCGGTTGATCATGTACGTCGCCCCGATCGGCGTGTTCTGTCTGTTGGCGCCGCTGGCCGGCGACGTGGGGTTCGCGGTGATCACCTCAGGCCTGAAGTACCTGGGTGCGACGCTGATCGGCGTCCTGATCCTGTTCGCGCTGTTCGTCGTGACGGTCACGCTGCGCACCCGGCTCAGTCCGTGGAAGCTTCCCGGAAAGCTCGCCGAACAGACCGCGATCGCGGTGACGACCACCAGTTCGGCGGTGACGTTCCCGACGGTGCTGCGCAACACCGTGGAGAAGGTCGGCGTCAGTCAGAAGGTCGCGAACTTCACGCTGTCGGTCGGTCTGACGATGGGGTCCTACGGCGCGGTGCTGAACTACATGATCGTGGTGATGTTCCTGGCCCAGTCAGGTGGTATCGAGCTGAGTTTCGGACAGATCGCACTCGGTATGGCGCTGGCGATCATGCTGAACATGGGCACCATCACCGTGCCGGGTGGGTTCCCGGTGGTGGCGACGTTCCTGGCCAGCTCGCTGGACCTGCCGTTCGAGGCGATCGGACTACTGATCGCTGTCGACTGGTTCGCCGGCATCTTCCGCACATTTCTCAACGTCAACGGCGACACCTTCGTCGCGATGCTGGTCGCCGACGCCGACGCCGAGATCGACCGCGAGGTCTACAACGGAATCAAGACCGTGACCGCCGAGAGCGTGGATCTCGACGAGTACGCCGACGTGATGGCTCGCGCGGATCAAGCGGACTGATCAGCCGGGTCACGACGCCACCGCTTCTGGGGATCGACGAGCTGAGTGGTTGCGGCCAGGATCGCCTCCCGCACCTCGGCGGCGGTCATGTGGTCGAGCCCTGCCGATGCGCGCAAAAAGGGCGCGAACAGGCGCCAACCCAGTTGCAGCGCCACGGCGTTCGCCGCAGCGAGGCGGGCGGCGTGCTCGCAGTCGTGCAGCGCTGCGATGCGGTCGAGCAGCAGCGCCACCGCCGGAAACGTCGTCTGGTACTCGGCGATCGGGAAACCTTCCAGCAGCGCGCGTGCCATCACCACGGATTGCAGGGTCAGCGCGTCTTCGATGTCTTCCAGGGGCGCCTGCTGCTCGAGAAGCTCGGCGACGCGCCGCCCGAGGTGCTCCAAGGTCGCGCCGACGAGCTGGTCTTTGGTACCGAAGTACCGGAAGACCAGGCCGTGGTTGACCCCGGAACAACACGCCACTTCGCGGATCGACGTCGCCGCGGGTCCCTTCTCGGCGAAGAGCTCCGCCGCCGCCGCCAACACCGCGGCGACCACAGCGGCCCTGCCGATCGGCGCCGGCCGGGCCGACAGTTGTGTAGTCATGCGACTACGGTAGGTCGGCTGCCGCGTGTAGTCAACTGACTGCACTTGACTACGTGGGGACTTTCGTCCTTCGCCAACGTGGCCGATGGCCGCAGCACGGCGGGCCGGACGGAACCTAACGTCATCGCGTGCGGGCAGAACTGAAGGCCTACGAGTACGGATATCGCATCCGGTGGTCGGGCAAGGACCGTGGTTACGTGGCGACTGTCGCCGAGTGGCCGGCGATCGCGTCGCCCCCTGCCGAAACACCCCACGCCGCGTTGCAGTCGGTGATCAAGGCGATCGTCCGTGAACTGCGCCGCTGTGACGCCGAGGGCCGGGCCCGGCCGCCGACGATAGGACGCGACGACCAGCCGATCACGTCGGACGCGTCATGACGACGCTGCCAACCGGGCCCGTTCGGTCATCGAGGCGACGACCCCGCCGTCGTTGAGGATGTCGGTGCCGGTCAGGTAGCCGGCCTTGTCGCCGGCGCAGAACGCCAGCAGTTCGGCCATCTCTTCGGGCTTGCCCCAGCGCGGCACCGCGGCGTCGGCGACCATCGCGCCGGCCCCGGCATGCTCTTCGAGCCGGCCCATCTCGGTGTCGGTGGACCCCGGCGAGATCGACAGCACGCGTAGACCCTTCGCGGTGAACCGCTCGGCCTGCGCACTGCTGTACCACCGCACGAAGGACTTGCTCACTCCGTAGGCGACGCCGGAGCGGAACTCCTCGGGCAGCGACTCCCACGCCGGTCGCATCTTCTCCATAAATGCCGCGGAATCCGACAGCGCGACCGGGAAGTGCTGCGCCGGAATCATTTCCGCCGGCAGCAGATAGGCCGCCATCGAAGCGACGTTGACCAGCGCCGCACCCCGCGGGGCGCTGGCGTGGAAGCACTCACCCACGGTGACGGTCCCCACCGCGTTGGTGCGCATGACGTAGTCCGCATCGCCCATGCTCGGGCTGACTCCGGCAGTGTGGATCACCGAAACCAGCTCGCCCAGCCCGCCGGCGGTGTCGAAGACCGCGGCGACGGCGTCGGGGTCGGTGACATCGGCGGGCACACCGGTCGCGGAGATGCCGCGGTCGTTCAGCGTCGCGACCGCCGCGTCGAGCCGCTCAGCCCGGACATCGGCCAGCACGACCGCATGGTCTCGGCCGACGACAGCGGCTGTGGCCGTACCCATGCCCCCGGCGCCGCCGGTGATCACCGTCACACGTGTCATTCCTAGACTGTATAACGACCACCGGTGACCAGTGTTCAGGCTTCCTCTAAGGCCTCGCCGATCTCCTGCACCACCCTGTTGTGGTCTTCCTGGACCAGGAAGTGGCCGGCGCCCAGCACCAGCGCGACCGGCCACTCGATGATCTCCACCGCCGCCAGGACGCCCAGCGCCCCGTAGAAGGCCAGTTGTTCGGGCCGTGGCAGCGGCACCCGTCCGATCAGCGGCAGCTCCACGGAGAACGATTGCCCCCGACGGACCTTCTGCATCGCTTCGTGCCGGGACGCCGACTGCTTCGGGATTTCGGCCATTTGTTGCCTTTCGGTCATGTCGGGTTGGGTCTTCAGACGCCTGCCATCCGGACCGTGGAAGGCGTGTCAACACCCGGTGTCCGCGTCACGTCCGACCCCGTGTCCGTCATGTCCCACTTCATCGCGATTCCGTTGCGGGAAGTGTATGCAGTGCTGTGGCGGCTCGGCGTCGTCGACATCGAGGACTGAAACCTGCCGACCACTCGCGGCGCCACCGTCGCCGCGACGGTGGCCACTCCCGCCGTGCCCAACCCCTGCGCCCAGCCGACCGGCCCCAGCGGGGTGCACCCCAACAGCTGGCTGACTCCGGGAGTGCTGATCAGTGCGCCGAGCGCCACCAGCGACCCGACGGCGGTGGTCACCACCAGCGGGCTGTGGGAGTCGATCAGCGTCTGACCCAGCTGCGTCGACACCAGCGCAACCAGCGCCACCGTCGAAGCACGGCGCGGCTGCAGCGTGAAGCCGGCCATCACCCAGGCCGAGGTGGCCGCCGCGGCGGTGGTGGCACCCCGGATCGCGACCGTGCGCCACAGCGCTGCCTGGTCCGGTCCGCGCCCGGCCTCGCCGTCGGCCACGATCGTCGGGCTGACCGCCAAGGCCGCCGCGGGCAGGGCGTCGGTCATCATGTTGACCAGCAGCAGCTGCCGGGTGTTCAGCGGCGAGGAACCGGTCAACGCCGAGCCCACGATCGAGAACACCACTTCCCCGGCATTGCCGCCGAGCAGCACCGCCACGGCCGCCTGCACCCGCCGCCACAGCTGTCTGCCCTCGTCGAGGGCGTCCAGCAGGGCACCGATGCGACCGTCGAGCAGCATCACGTCGGCGGCGGTGCGAGCGGGATCGCTGCCCCGGCTCGCGACGCCGATTCCGACGGTGGCCGACCGGATCGCCGCGGCGTCGTTGGCGCCGTCCCCGACCATCGCGCACACCAGCTCGATGCGCTCGAGGGTCTGCACGACCTGCACCTTGTGTTCGGGCGTCATGCGGGCGAACACAACCTTCTCCCGCACCGCCCTCTCCTGGCCACGTCGGGGCAGCTTCGCCCACTCGGAGCCGCTGATCACGTGCTCGGCAGTGATCGACAGTCCCATGTCGCCGGCGATCGCGGTCGCGGTCACCGGATGGTCGCCGGTGATCAGCCGCACCCCGATCCCCTGGGCCTCGAGCGCCGCGAGCACCGCGGCCGAGTCCTCCCGGGGCGTGTCCGACAGCCCGAGCAGGCCGATCACCTCCAGGTCACCCGTGCACAGCTCGGCGAAGGCACCGTCATCACTGATCGCGGCCGAGCGCTGCCGGTCGCTGACCGTGCGTCGCGCCACGGCGATCACCCGCAGCCCGGACGCCGCCATGTCCTGCACGGTGCGTTCGACCTCGACGCCGGCGTCGCTGCGCGCGGCCAGCAGAACCTCCGGCGCGCCCTTGACGACGAGTTCGGAGCCGATCAGAGACGCCGCGAACGGCCGCCCGGACCGGAACGGCAGGTGCGCGTCGGCGGGGCCGGCGTCGAGTCCGCGTTTCCGCGCGGCCTCGGCCACGGCTGCGTCGGTGGCGTGCTGATGGTTGCCGCCGTTGCTCGGCTCGGTGGCGCTGGCCGCACAGGCCACCACCTCGTCCTCGGTGACGTCGCCGAAGGCGTGGACGCGGCTGGTCTGTAGCCGGTTCTCGCTGAGCGTGCCCGTCTTGTCGAAACAGACCACGTCGACACGGCCGAGGGCCTCGACCGCTTTCGGGGTGCGAACGAGCGCACCGGCGGCCGACAGGCGGCGCGCCGACGCCTGTTGAGCCAATGTCGCGACCAACGGCAAGCCCTCCGGCACGGCTGCGACGGCGACCGCCACGCCGCTGGCGATGGCGTCGCGCAGCGGCGTTGCCCGCAACAGACCGAGACCGCCGACCATGGCTCCGCCGGCGAGGCTGAACGGCAATGCGCGGTTGGTCAGTTCGCGCAACTGTGTCTGTAGACCGACCGCGGCACTGTGCCCGGGGGCGACCTCGGCGGCCCGCCGGATCTGGGTCTGCGCGCCGACCGCGGTGACGACACCGACCGCGGTTCCGCTGACCACCGTCGTGGTCGCGTAGAGCATGCAGCTGCGCTCCGCGACGATGGCACCGGGAGTGGCCTCGACACGTTTGGGTACCGGCAGCGATTCCCCGGTCAACGCGGACTCATCGACCTCCAGGTCGACTGCTTCGACGATGCGGCAGTCGGCGGGAATGACCTCACCCGCCCGCACCTCGACCAGATCGCCTGGTCGCAGCTCGTCGGCATCCACGCTCTCGGATCGGCCGCCGGTCACCCGGCGCGCCGGCGGGGCCTGGACCGCCAGCATGCGGCGCAGCAGACGCTCGGCGCGCACCTGCTGGGAGGCCGCCAACACGGCGTTGCCGGTCAGCACCGACCCGACCAGGATGGCATCGACCGGCGAGCCCAGCATCGCGCTGGCCGCCGACCCGACCGCGAGCACCGGCGTGAGCGGGTCGGACAGCTCGTCGCGCACGGCGGTGGCGAGTTCGCCGGCCAGCCGCAACGCTGCGCCCGCGGTGCTGTCGAGGAATCCGGCGGATGCGCGAGCGGTCGAGGCCAGCCGCGACGGCGACGGCGCAGTCCGATCAGCGGGCGGCGGCAGGGCCTCCCGGACCTGCTCGGCGGGCATCGCGTGCCACTGCTGGGTCGGCGTCGGCGTGGGCGCCGCAGCGGAGAGCAAACCGCGCGCCGACAGCAGACCTGTGGCGAATCCGGCGGCGGCGCCTGCGGTGACGGGACCGGTCCCCTGGCCCCGCACGCCCGGGATCAGCAGCAGACCGCCGAGCAGCGAGGCGCTGGTCGCCAGCTCGACGCCGCGCCGGCTGACACGCCGGGCTGCGGGTACGGCGTGCAGGATGCGCCACGCCGAAGCCAGGTCCGGGGTCAGCACGTCGGCGCCCCACGGCGGACGGGTGCCCTCGTCGAGCAGGCCGATGGACAGATCGGCACGGGCCAGGGCCGCCGTGGCCGCCGACGACACCACGGCCACCGTGCGGCCCTCGTTCTGCAGTGCGACGACGGTGTCTGCGAGGGCGTCGCCGAGCGTCGTGTCGACCGGGTAGAGCTCGTCGAACGACGAGCGCAATTCGTCGAGTTCGTCGCCGTCCACCGAGACGAGGTCGATGTCGGCGTTACGCACCTCACCGATGACCGCGGCCGCCAGCGGATGGTGCACGTGCCGGATCAGCACCCGTCCCGCGGACGCGCCGTGCCCGTTGCCCTCGTGCGCGACCGGGGCGGGGTGCCAGCCGGCGCCCAGCTTCCCGCGCTGCACCTGTTCCTGCGCCCAGTTCCAGACCTGGGTGCGACGGTGCTCGGCGACCTCCTCGAGGTGGCCTACCTGCAGTTCGTCGGTCAGCAGCACCCGCGGATCGATGAGTACCGCATCAACGCGGTCGAGGCGGCGCAGGGCCTCCGGGCGCATGACGACCACGTCGTGTTTGTCGGCCATCCCGCGGCCGAACGTGGCGACGAAAGCCTCCCGGGCGTTGCGCGCTGCCTTCGGTGCGGTGACCACCGCGGCGGTGGCGCCCGCGGCCAGATCAGCGGTCAGCAACCCGACGGTCGGGGCGGCGACGCCCTGAGCGGTGCCGCTGCGCTGGGCGTGCCGTTCGATCGGCCCGGGCGGCAGCGGGCAGGGTCGCGGTGGCGGGGCGGTGCCGGCGCCTTCGTCGGCCTGCTCTGCAGCCGAGGGGTCGAGGCGGGGTTCGACACGCTGCCACGCGCGGGAGCCGGCGGTGAGCTCTCCGACCTGGGCGAGGTGGCGGACGAATTCCACGGCCAGTGAGGCGGGCGCCTGGGTGAGGGTGTAGACGGTCGCCGCGGTCAGGCCGAGAACGGTGTCGGCGGCCGGTTTGCCCAGCCGGTTCTCCACCACCGCGCGCAGGCGGGGCTGGTAGTCGACGGCGGTCAGCGCAGCGGCCAAGCCGGGGGGCAGCGGGCGCCAGGGCAGCAACCACCCGGCGGTGGCCACGCACAGCCCTGCGCCGTTGGCCGCTGCCGCCACCACGCGGCCGGTGAGCACGACGCCGTCGCCGGGCAGGTCGCTCGGGCGGCGGTCGGTGTCCGACGGGTCGTGACGGCTCTCGGCGGCCGCGACGGCCTGGCAGAGTTCGTCCATCGAGGGACCGTCGTCGTCGACGGACACCACGACCCGGCGCACCGAGTGATTGAGGTGGGCGCCGCGGACTCCGTCGAGGTCGCGCACCGCGGCCAGCACGGCCTCACCGAGTGGCCGACCGTCCTCGCCGTCGAGACCGCGCACCTCGATCCAACAGCGGTCCTCACTGCGCCACCGGCGGCGCACCGGTGTGCCGCCGGCGAGTTCGCGTACCGCCGCGACCGCGCCGGAACCGGAGCCGGCGGGTGCGACCGCCTCCCCGAGGCCGCGGGCGACGGAGGAGGTGACCTTCAGGCTGACATCGAGGCCGGTAGCGGCGCACGCGAGCGTCAACGCCACGGGAGCCGTGGCGACCCGGGCAGCGCGTCCGATCAGGCGTGCTGCGTCACTCACTTGGAGGCGCTGCGCGCCGCCGACTTGCGGGCCGTCGACTTACGGGGCGTCGACTTTCGGGGCGTCGACTTTCGGGGCGTCGACTTCTGTGGCGTCGACTTCTGGGGGGCGGTCGCGGGGGCTTCTGCGCCGGTGGACCGCTGATTGATCTGGTGCAGGACCAGCGCGGTGCCTCCGACGGCGACCAGCAGCGGCCACTCGACCAATCCGGCCGCTCCGATGGCTCCGAGGGTCAGCGCCGCGGCCGCCGACGAGTGACTTCCGCTGCTCAGCCCAGAGCGCACCCCGTTGGCCGCCCCCTGGATTCCGCCGACTACTCCGTTGATCACCGCGCCCCCGACCGCGCCGGCCGCGGCGGTGGTGGTGTCTGCCGCTCGCGCCACGCCCCTGAAGGCCGATTTCACAGGGTTCATGTGCACTCCTCGATACGCCGCACCAACTGCGGCAATTCATTGTCCAGTCATTCCCCGATAACCGCCCGTTATACACAGCTTTGGTGAACAGACGATCCGCCGTCACGGAACCGCTGCGGGGACCCCGTCCCGGCCAAACCCGGTGACGCCACATCGTTACCGACGTTTATCCCATCTGTCACACGGGTAACTCCCGTCACAGTGGCTGCCGCTAGGTGCCACCGCCAACAGAAAGAGTCGGATGGAACGAGCACATGAACACTGTCTTGTATTTCAGCACCCGTGGCGTCGTCTATGAAACCCGCGCGTACAGCAAGGCCGACATCGCCGAGCTGGTCCAGGAGCAGGGTCTGCAGTCCCTGACCAGCAGTGACCGGCAGTTCGACTTCTGGTTCTCGCCGTCGATGCACCGGTGTCAGCGCCGCGCCAATCAGGCGGCCACCGAGCTGCTGCTGGCGACGACAGACTTCACCGCCAGATCCGTGCCGCTGCTACGCGGCTGCGTCGTCGTCGCCACCCATGACGCCGACGGCGACCTCGATGGGCTGAGTTGGCAGCAGCTCGATCTGCTGGTCGCCCGCCACCGCGCCCTGACCAGCCGGGACGACCGGGTACTGGGCCGACGGATCGCGAGAGACATCCGCCGTCAGCAGCGCGTCGAGCCGGTTGCGCCGGCCGCTGCCGGTGCGCGCCCGCCACGACCCCGCGTTCTCGTGTCCCACTGAGCGCGGTCGCCGGTACCGGGCCGCCCGTCGTCCTGCGTAGGCTCGAACCCGTACCGACGACGAAAGATTCACGATCATGAAGGCAACGGTGACTCCGGCCGCCGAGAGTGCGATCACCGATATCGCCCAGCGGCACGGCCTGTCCCGCGAGGCGGTGTTGGCCATGCTGTTCGCGGTGGAGGCCGGCGGCGGCACCATGGCTCAGTTCGCCATCCCGGAGCTCGGCGGCAGCGGGCAGTGGATGCGTGGCGGCATGACGATGGTCGGCGACATGTTCGACCACACACTCAAGGCGCGCGTGGACGCACTGTGCACTGAACTCGCCCAACTGCTCGCCACCACCACCGTGTTTCCCGCTCCGTCGTCCAGTGCTCCGGGCGCCCACGGCGGGTTCACCGCGGCCAACTGGTGGCCGGCCGATCTGGGGGTGCCCAGCGCGACGGGCGGGCAGAACGACGTCCGGTACGCCGTCTTCCCCGCGACGCGGCGCCTGGCCGTGCACCTCAACGGCGTCACCCGGGTGTTCGACACGGGTGATCACCGCATCGCCGGGGTGTCCCAGCAGCAGGGCGGCGGGTTCGGTTCGGTCGTGTTCACCAGCCAGCACGGCACCATCGACGTCTCGAGCCTCACCGAACTCGGCGACCGGCAGGTGGCGGAAACTCCTGCCGCCGCTCCCACTCCACGCCACCGTGCGCCCGAACCGCCCTCGGGGTCGGTTGCGTCGGGAGATCAGGCCGGGATCATCGCCGCCATCGAGTCGCTGGCCGGATTGCACGAGCGGGGCATCCTGTCCGACGACGAGTTCACGGCGAAGAAGGCCGAGCTGCTCGGGCGGCTCTGAGCCGCCCGTCAGCCCCGGCCCTTGCCGAAATACAGCTCCTGGGTGGCGACGCAGACCAACTGCCCGGACCGGTTGTACATCGTCGAGGTAGCCAGACCTCGTCCGGCGATGCCGCTGGGCGACGACTGATCCGACAGCACCCAGTCCGACAGGTCGATCGGCCGGTGGAACCACAGCGCGTGATCGATCAACGCGTTGAACGTGCTGAGCGGCGTGGCGCGCCGCATGGCCAGCGCGGTCTCGAGCATGGTGGTGCCCGACAGATACGTCAGCAGGCAACACCCCAGTACCTCGTCGTCCAGGTCCTGCTCGACCGGCTCGGCGGGCCGCCACCACATCCGGATCCGGGGCGAGGGCTCCGGCTGGTCGAGTGCGAGCCGCGGCGGAGCGTCGACGTAACGCAGGTCGAACGGCTGGGGCCGCACCCAGTGCCCGCCGAATTCGTCGCGGTAGGCCGCCAACTGCTCCTGCACCGGCAGCAGTGAATCCGGTTCGGGCACATCGGGTATCGGGTGCTGATAGTCGAGCGACTCGACCGGGGTGCTGAACGAAGCCAGCGCTTCGAGCAGGATCTGCCCGTTCTGGCGCGCGGTGATCTGGCGGGTCGACAACGTGCCGCCGTCGCGGGCCACGTCGACGTCGATGTCCACCGGGTGCCGGGCATCCCCGGCCCGCACGTAGTAGACGTGCACGCTGTGCGGGACCCGACCGGGTGCGGTGCGACTGGCCGCCATCAACGCCTGCCCGGCGATGTGGCCGCCGACGATGTGATGGGCCGGGTTGTCGAGCTGCGTGGCGACGAAGCGCAACTCGTCGACCCGGTCGACCTCGAGCGTGGCGACGATGTCGGACAGCGACGGCGATCGGAAGGTCACTCCGGCATCATGCCGTAGGCATCGGAGGGCTCACCCGGTTAGCATCCGGTGGATGAGCCAGCAGCCTGATCCCGCGGACGTGGAGCAGGAGCCGGACTATCGGTTCACACTGGCCAACGAGCGCACCTTCCTGGCCTGGATCCGGACCGCGCTGGCGTTGATCGCCGGCGGCGTCGCCATCGTCCAGTTCGTACCGCAATTCGGCATTCCCGGCGTGCGGCACGCGCTGAGCGTGATCCTCACCGCGGGCGGCGGCGTCATGGCCGCACTGGCCGTGCGCCGGTGGCAGCGCGTGCAGGCGGCCATGCGCCGCAACGCCGACCTGCCGCCCACCCACGTCCCGGCGCTGCTGGGCGTGACGATCTTCGCGGTCACCGTCGGGGTGCTGATCGTGCTCATGATCTGGCCGCCCGGGGGCTCCTGAGGTGCCCCGTCCCGCGCCGGACAAACCCGGTCTACAGGCAGAGCGCACGCTGTTGTCCTGGGAGCGAAGCGCTTTCGGGTTCCTGGTCGGCGGCGCCCTCGTGCTGCTGAGACCGCACGGCCCGTTGGGGTTCGGACGCAGCGCACTGGCGATCATCGCGGGGCTGCTCGCCCTGGTGGCGCTCTGGCTCGGCTACCGGCGGTCCCGGCGCGTGCACACCGAGAGCGGCGCGACGACCCTGCCCGCGCCGAGCCTGGAGGTGGCCGTCCTGGGTTACAGCACAGCGGGATTCGCGCTGTTGATCGTCACGGCGCTGCTCCTGGCCCCCTGATCTCCCGTTATGGTGCAGCCATGGCTCTGGTCACCTATGAGTGCGAGGATCACATCGCCACCATCACCCTCAACCGGCCCGAGGCGCGCAATGCCATCAACGGCGCGTTGCGCCAGGACCTCAACGCGGCGTGGGAACGCTTCCGCGACGACGAGGACGCGTGGGTCGCGATCCTGACCGCCGCCGGCGATGTGTTCTGCGCCGGCGGCGACCTAAAAGACGGCGAGGGATCGGTCGGCACGTTTGCCGGCACCTTCTGGGAGAAGCCCACCATCAACTCGTTCGAGAGCGGGATGGAATTGTTCAAACCCACCATCGCAGCTGTGCACGGACCGTGCGTCGGCTACGGGGTCACCGGCGTGCTGTTCTGCGACTTCGTCATCGCCTCGACGACGGCGACGTTCTCGTTCCCGGAGGTGACACTGGGGGTGCCGACCATCGTCGGGGCGATTCGGCTGCCCGAACGGGTCCGGTGGGCCGACGCGATGGAACTGCTGCTGACCGGCAAGCCCGTGTCCGCCGAGCGGGCCAAGGAGATGGGCCTGGTGTGGCGGTTGGTCGAGCCCGAGGAGCTGCAGGACACCGCCCGCACGTGGGCGCGCACCCTCACCGAAGCGGCACCGCTGGCACAGCGGGCCACCAAGGAGGTGGCCTGGCGTACCGCCAACATGGGCTGGATCGAGTCCGTGCGATTCGGCGAGACGATGCGCAAGGTCGCCGGGGCGACGCAGGACGTCGTCGAGGGGATCGCGGCATGGCGGGAGAAGCGCGCACCGCGCTGGCGGGGGCGCTGACGATACGCGGCCCGTCCGGGTCCGCGCAGCACCAGCTTCGCTTCGTGGATAGGCTCCGCTCGGCTGATCTGCGTACAGTGAGTCTTTCAACCGAATTTCGCCTTTTCGTCTCGTGGCTCGAGTGCGTGCGCGGAGGTGTTTGGCCGTAGCGGCACCGCGCTGACCTGCGCACACGGTTGCCACCGGCTGGTCGAGGAGGCTGCGATGCACGACGAGATCCGTCTCGGAGTCGTCGCGTCCGCCGGTCAGGCATGGGCGTCGGTTCCCCATCCAGTCCTCGTCGTCGACCGGGACGGAATCGTGGGTGGTCTCAGCGACACCGCCCGCGCCGCGCTACCCGACGTGGCGGTGGGCACGGCCCTGCAGGACGCCGACATGCCCTGGTTGGCCCGCGCGCACCGCGACTTCCTGGCGGCGGAGGCCGGCGCCGGCAGCGAGTTCCGCGGCGCCATCGGCGCCCAGGAGTTCACCGCGCACCCGACCACGCTGCCCGACGGACAGGTCGCCTGGTGGCTGGTGGCCCGGCCGGACGCCGTGCTCAGACAGACACAGGTCGACCTGGCGCGCGAGCGCGAACGGGCCGCGGTGCTCGACGAGGCGTCCGCGGTTCTGATGGCGTCGCTGAACCTGGAACGATGCATGGCCGCCACGGTTCGGCTCGCGGCCGTCCACCTCGCCGATGCCGCCGTGCTCGTCGCTCCCGCCAGCGGGCACCGCCTTCCGGTGGTGTGCTGCGGTCCTGACGGGTCCGTCGAGCAGCGGTGGGTCGAGGCCGATCCGGCCGACGTCGCGGGGCTCAGCGAGGCGCTGCGGGGGTTTCCGCCCGTCCCGTCGCGCTGGATCGACCCAGCCACCGTGCCGAGCTGGTTGATCCCCACCACGCTGTCGGAATCGCTCGGGTCGGTCGTGATCACGCCGCTTCCCGGACACGGAGTCCCCGCCGGAGCGCTGGTTCTGTTGCGGCGCGAGTCGCACACCGCGTTCAGCGAGGGTGAGGAGATCTTCGCCCGGCTGTTCGCAGCGCGCGCGGGCGCGGCGTTGTCGGCGGCGCGGCTGTATGCCGAGCAGTCGGCGATCACCCGCACGCTGCTGCGAGAGCTGCTGCCACCTCGGCTGCACCGGGTGCACGGCTTCGAACTCGCCGGCGGATACCGGGCGTCCGAGGACCACGAGTTGGTCGGCGGCGACTTCTATGACGTCCACCCGGCTGAGGCCCCCGGCGACGAAACCCTGGTCGTGCTCGGTGACGTGTGCGGCAAGGGGCTGGAGGCCGCGCTGCTCACCGGCAAGATCCGCAACACGCTTCAGGCTCTGGCACCTCTGGCCGATCAGCACGAAGATGTGCTGAAGCTGCTCAACAGCGCGCTGCTGTCACCGGACAACAGCCGGTTCGCCACGGTGGTGCTGGCCTCGGTGGTGCGGCACGACACTCAGCTGAACCTGCGGCTGACCTGCGCCGGACATCCCGCGCCCTTGATCGTGCGCCACGACGGCTCCGTCGAGACCGCCGATACCCGAGGTGTGCTGGTGGGCGCGTTGCCGCAGTTCAAGGCGCGCTCGTTCGAAACCACTCTGGAGCCGGGCGAGACGTGCCTGTTGTTCACCGACGGCGTCACCGAGGCGCGCGGCGGACCCCTGGGCGGGGAGATCTTCGGAGATCAGCGGCTGTCCGAGGCGCTCGCCGAATGCCTCGGTATGCCCGCCGAGGCGGTGGTCGAACGGATCATGATGCTCACGTCCCAGTGGGTGGGCCGGCTGCCCCATGACGACATCGCCGTGGTGGCCATCACCGCACCGCGGCGCACCCATCTCACCGCGGTGGACGGCCACACCGCGGGGAGGTACACCGCGTGACCGATCGGGACACCGACACCGTCGCGGCAGTCGACCTCGCCGTGCTGCGCGATCGTCTGTGGGGGGCGGTCGTCGATCATGACGAGTACGCCGCCGCAGCCACCGTCTTCACCGCGGTGGAAGCCGGCACCGCACCGGAGGACGTGCTGCTGGAGGTGATAGCACCCGTGCAGCACCGCATCGGCAGCGAATGGGCCGCCAACCGCCTCACCGTCGCGCAGGAGCATGCCGCGACCGCCATCAACGACCGGGTGATCGCGGCGCTGGCCCACCACCCGGCCACCCGGTGCAGCGGCGATGCCGGTCGTGTGACGGTGGCGTGCGTCGACGGTGAATGGCATGCGCTGCCGGCGCGGTTGCTGGCCGAGGTCCTGCGCCTGCGCGGGTGGCAGGTTGAGTTTCTCGGGGCGCAGGTGCCGACCCCACATCTGATCGCCCACCTGCACCTGCACGGCCCCGACGCCGTAGCGCTGTCCTGCTCGATCCCCACTCGGCTGCCCACCGCGCACGCCGCGATCACGGCGTGTCAGGCCTCCGGTGTCGCAGTCCTGGCCGGCGGCGCCGGGTTCGGCGGTGACGGGAGGTACGCGCGCCTGCTCGGCGCCGATGCGTGGGCGCCGGACGCCCGGTCGGCGGCCACCTGCCTGCGTGGGACATTTCCCCGGGTGCCGGCCAGCCCCACCCACCAACCCATCGACGATCTCCCCCACCTGGCCGACCAGGAGTACACGATGGTCAGCACCACCGCCGGGCAACTGGTCGGCATGACCATCGATAAACTGGCACAACGCTTTCCAGCTATGGCCGGGTATTCCGAGCAACAACGCAGACACACGATCGACGACATCGCGCACATCGTCGACTTCCTCGCCGCGGCGCTCTACGTCGACGACGACGAGCTGTTCACCGGATTCATCGGTTGGACCGCTGAGATCCTCACCGCACGAGGCGTTCCGGCGTCCTCGCTGAACCCTGCCCTGGAGATCATCGCCAGCGAACTCATCGATTTCCCGCGCGTCCAGCGCATCGTCACCGCCGCCCTGCACACCCTGGCCGCCACGGCCACCGACCCCTCCCTTCACGCATGAAAAACACTGTGACTGTTGACCCGACGACCCGCTCGGCGACCGTGCATCTCGCCGGCGATCTGGACTTCACCACGAGCGAGCCGTTCCTCGCGACGGTGCGCCGGGTGCTCGACGACCATCCGGATCTGCAGAGGCTCAGGCTGGACTTCACCGATCTGTCGTTCTGTGACTCGGCCGGGCTGTCCGCGCTGCTGCTGGTGCACCGCCGCTCGTCCGCGGCCGGTGTCGATCTGCGGCTTGATCACCGGCCACCGCAACTGGATCGGGTGCTCGACGTCACCGGCGTGCTCGATCACCTGACCACACCCTCGCGGTCCGACGATGCGCAGGACGAGACGGTCGGCTAGCTAGCTGTCGACTCCGGTGTGGCCTGACCGCGCGAGCGCGTTGCGGGGACGCAGGAATCCGGGCTGCTGCCGGGCACGCACAGCCCGGACCGTGCCCAGCGGAATGACGCGGGTGAAGAACTCGCTGGCGTCGAAGCAGCGCCGCACCTCGCGCACGTAGGTCTTCGGCAACCCGAACCTGATCACCCCTTGGCTCACGTCGATCAGATCCGCCCGGCGCATCGCCTCCGCCAGTGCGGCGTGCGGCCGGTCGGCGCCGTAGCGAGTCAGCCGGTGGTGTTCGGCGATGACGACCGCCAGTTCCTCCGACCAGGCCTGCCGGCCCGTTCGTTGCAGCCACCGGTCCTGGGCGGTGATCGAGGGCACCAGGTAGTCGAGGGTGTCGAATACCGCGATGTCGTGGAACGCCGCAGCGATCGCCAGTTTGTCGTCGAGGTCCGGCGCCGTCGGGCTCAATGCGCGGGCGAAGTTGATCACCCGGTAGACGTGGGCGCGGTAAGCGGCCCAACCCGATTCGTCACCGCGAGCACAATGCCGGTGTGAGTCGAGGATCTCGTCGGCCAGTGGCACCTCGTGCACGATGTCCGTGACAGCCATGGTTACCGCCGGGCCAAGCGGGCGGCTGCGTCGCGTAGACGCGGCGACACCCGGAACGAGAAGAGGCCGTTGAACACGTCTTCACGCAGTCGGGTCAACGTCGAGGTCTTGAACTGCCACCGACCGTCGACCTTGACATACGTCTCGTGATAGTGGCCGTAGCCGGCGAGATTGATGCCGGGCTTGAGATGAACGATGTCATTCAGCGCCCACACGCCGGTGGCTTCTGTGGCAGTGACGAGTTCGATCTCCGGTGCGTGGACCTGGTGCACCGTCGGCTGCGAAGGCTTGCCCAGGTTCTTTCGCACGAAGTCCACGAACTCATCGGCTCCGGTGACGACCGTGCCGCCGGAGGGTGACGTGTCACTGACGAAGTCGTCGGCGAACAACGCGCGCCACTCGTTCCACTGCTTGGTGTCGAGCAGTCGGCAGTAGCGCGCCTTCAGTTGTTTGATGGCTTCGACCTCGGCCTGCGTGGTCACGGGATCCATTCGGCCTCCTGCTCAGTGTATTCGCCCACCACAGTCAACCACCATGCCTTCACCCGAGCGTCTATTCGGCTGCGGGACGGGACGCTGACGATCGCCGTCGCATACCCGAGATCACCCGGCTGAGAATGGCGCTCCGCCACCGTCGGGGCAGCGACCACAGCGCCGCGGTGAGGAACTTGCCCTGCAGTCCCGGAACGACGGTGCGCCGGCGTCCCAGCGCAGCCAACGTGCTGCGGGCGACTGTGTCCGGGCTCGTCGCCGAGCCGAGGTCCAGCCCCGCCCGGGCGCCGAAACCGGATCCGACCGGACCAGGCGCGACGGCGAGCACGTCGACACCGAACGGTCGCAACTCGCCCTGCAACCCCTCGGCGAGGCTCTGCACATAGGCTTTCGACGCAGCGTAGTTCGCCTGACCCGGCACCCCCTGCCAGCCGACAATCGACCCGAACAACACCAGCGCTCCTGTACCCCGGTCTGCCAGCCGAGAGGAGAAGGTGTGCGCCAGGCGCATCACCGCTGCGACGTTGACCGCGAGCAGATCCATCTCGTCCGCCGACGAGGTCTCCAGAACGGTTCCCGTGGTTCCGAATCCGGCCGCGAGCACGACCAGGCCGATGTCCAGCGTGCGGGTCTGCTGCTCGACGACGTCGACGCCGACGGCATCCCCCAGATCGACCGCGAGAACGGAGGTCTGCACGCCATGAAGGGTGGACAGTTCGGTGGCCAGCGTCGCCAGCGCGTCGCGTCGGCGAGCCACCAGGACGACGTTCAATCCCTGTGCGGCCAGCTGCTGCGACAGGGCGCGTCCGATACCGTCGCTGGCGCCCGTCACCAGTGCCCACGGACCGTAGCGCAGGGTGCCGGTCATGACGCCGCCGCCTTCACCGGGTGAGCGGGGAGAAACCTGAGCACGAAGAACGCCCCCGCCAGACAGACGCCGGCCGCGGTCAGGCAGCCGGCATGCAGCCCCGACATGAACGCATCGCTGACGACCCCGCGCAGCGTGTCGGCGACCGCGGGCGGAGATTGCGCCGCGACGGCGAGCCCCTGTGCCAGACCCTCCCGGGCGG
>MDTD01020810.1_pt1 | contig 24330 bp, 19 predicted proteins | sample 811221 | NCBI WGS metagenome assembly MDTD01 (sample SAMN05326646, study PRJNA326480) | marine metagenome | isolation source: seawater | place: Pacific Ocean: South West | collected 2011 | reverse complement strand
GTTAATGAGGTAATCTCAAATATTGCGGCACTCAAAACCAATTCACCACTTGGTGGGAAAAAACCATTACATCCAAATGATGATGTTAATAAATCTCAATCGACTAACGATATTTTCCCTGCGGCTATACAAATTAGTGTCTTTAACGAAATTCATCATCAATTACTTCCATCTATTAAAACACTTATTTCTGAATTCGATAAAAAAGAGAGTGCATGGAAAAATCTTATTAAAATTGGAAGAACTCATTTTCAAGATGCTGTACCAATAACATTTGGACAAGAGATATCAAGTTGGGCAAATCAAATTAAAGATGCTGAAAATTCCATCATTCTAAATGCAAATGATCTATTAAAATTACCTATTGGAGGGACTGCAGTAGGCACAGGTATAAATTGTCCTGAAACCTTTAGTGATGAAGTAATAGAAATTATTAGAAATGAAACTAATCAACTTTTCATTAAATCATCTAATCACTTTTCTTTGATGTCTTCACATGATCGATTAGCTAATATTATGAGTCAATTAAAAATACTAGCTTCTTCTCTTTTTAAAATTTCAAATGATATTAAAATATTATCCTCTGGTCCAAGAGCAGGAATTTATGAATTAATCCTACCTCAAAATGAACCTGGTAGCTCAATTATGCCAGGTAAAGTTAATCCAACTCAATGTGAAGCTCTTTCTATGATATGCGCACAAATCATGGGTTTTGAATACACTGTGTCCATCGCCAATTGTAGCGGGACACTCCAAATGAATGAATATAAACCTGTAATTGGCTTTAATATCCTTACTAGTATTAAATTACTTACAGGAGCAATAGATAGTTTCACCAAAAACCTAGTAATAGGTTTGGAACCTAATAATAAAGCATCAAAAACTAATTTAAATAATTCATTAATGTTAGTTACCGTTTTAGTTCCAGAAATAGGCTATGAAAAAGCAGCAGAAGTGGCAAATCTTGCTTTTAGAGAATCAATCAATTTGAAGGAAGCAATTATTAAGTTAGGTTATATGGACGAAAAAAAATACGATGAAACGATGAAAATCGATAAAATGATCTAAAAAATTATCTTAAAATTTAGTTATCTAATCTTTTTGTAGCTGGATTAATTAAATTATTTTCAGATATTTGAAAAAGTTCGCTTGACTCAGATACGGGATATCTATTGATAGCTTTTAAAGCCATTCTTGCATTCTTTTTTAGACTTTTGCTTACGCCTGAGCAATATTGAATTTGTGAAAGTAAATCAATTGTTCTTCTTATAATTCTTACAACATCACCTTCATCTAAAGATGTGTTATAAATAATATCTTTCCATTTTCTACCATTTGCCCATTCTGAAATTATTCCAGTTAGTTCTTTCTCAAGAATTATAGGTACATCAATTAAACATTCATTTTGCTTAGTTAATATTAATTTCTTAATTACTTCTAATTCATTAAATATTTCATAAACCTTTTTTCCTTGTCTAAAATTACACCATACATCAGGTCTTCTGGTATCAACGCATATTGATTGTATTACTGCGGCTAAATCATGAGGTTCAAGGTCATCCAAATACCCACTTAGCAAAACCAATCCAACCCATAATTCATTTTCTGTTCTTAAAGAGCCTATTGTTCTTCCTATATCAGTCAACTCTAAATCATCCAAGCATCCAAAATGATTCAAAATTGTTTTTATTTTTAAAAATTTTTCCCAATTAATATTCTCTTTAGAATCTAATAAATTATTTCTATCTAAAATTTCTTTCTCAATTAAAAAGATTCTCTTTCTGTATTTTTTAAGTTTTCTAAAATCACCAAACATATCAGCTGGTTGATTATTTATTTCTTTCTGCAAATTGAGAATTAAATCATTTTGAGATATAACTTCACTGGCTAAATCGTATTGAGGTTTAAACAGATCATGTGTCTTAGAAATTAATTGAATCTTATCTGCTAACTCTTGTGAGGATTTATCACCTATTAGTACTTCACCTGCAAAGGTTAATTTTGGATAATTAAGCTTTGATAAATCTAAGATTTCGACATCAGGAAATATATTAATAATATTATTCGACTTTATAAGAATAAATAAATTATCCAAAGTTAAACAAAGTAAACTTAAAACTTTTCTTGACTTAAAGATTTTTTTGCAAATAACTGCTGGAACAATTTTTCTATTAATTTGAGGAGCTTTAACAGAAATCAAGCTTCCATTTTGCATATACTCAATAGCAATGTTAATCTCATCCTGCAATTTTTGAAAAGCTTGTTTCTCAAGTATTTTTAATAATCTTCTTTCTTCTTTAAGACGACTTTTTAATTTCTCATAAAGATCAAAATCTTGCCATGAAATATTTTGGGTTATACTTTTTAATTTTTTTAATTCTTCATCTAATTTTTTAATATCATTATTCTCTTGATATGATTCTTGCGCATGAATAAAACTTCCAAAACTTCTTTTTATTAATTCTTTTGATTTTTGAAGATTATAATTTTGTAAAAGATTTAAAACCATACCATAACTAGGCGTAAATTGACTAACTAATGGGTTTGGCAAACTTAAAGCTAATGAGCAAGCCTCCTTCGCGCCTTCAAATCTATTTTGAACAGTTACAACATATCCTTGAGTATCTTTTCCTCTTCTACCAGCTCTCCCTGACATTTGCAAAAATTCACTACTAAATAATAATCTATGACCATTTTCAGTCCGTTTAGATAATGAAGATATAATTGTCGTTCTGGCTGGCATATTTATCCCAGCAGCTAAAGTCTCTGTAGCAAAAACAACTTTTATTAATCCACTTTGGAAAAGTTCTTCAACTAATTCTTTCCATGCTGGTAATTGGCCAGCATGATGGGAGGCAATTCCTCTTTTTAAAGCATCAAATTGCAATTTATCTTTTAAGCCATCACGATTATTTTTCGCATATATATCTAATCTTTGAGATATTAAATTAGATTCGTGATAGTTTACCAAAGTTAAATCTTTTACGATTTCCAAAGCCTTATCACAACCTCTCCTACTAAAAATAAAATATATAGCAGGTAACATATTTCTCTCAAATAATTTAGAAACTACGAAAGAAATTGACGGGGGAATGGGTTGTTTAATTCTTCCAACTCTTCCTTTTCTATTTTGACCCTTAGGTGATCGCCAAACTTTACAATTAGGATGAATCCCAGTCTTTTTATTGTTTAAAAGGGGATGAAAACCTTTAGCACTACAAAATATAAAATCCAAAGGTACTGGTCTATCATCACTATTGATTAATTCAGTGGGGCCATGGACTTTATTAATCCAACTGGATAATTGCCCAGCATTAGAAATTGTTGCTGATAAAGCTATTATTTGTGTTCTGCTCGGGCAATGAATTATTGTTTCTTCCCAAACTGTTCCCCTCTGAGGATCATTCATATAATGGCATTCATCTAAAATGACCGACTCTAAGCTTTGTAATGGATCATCAGATTCTTCAAATTCTCCATAGAGCATATTACGAAAAATCTCGGTAGTCATAACAATTATAGGAGAATCCCTATTAATGCTTATATCTCCAGTTAGTAAGCCAACTTGACTTGAACCAAACTGTTGAGAAAAATCTCTAAATTTTTGATTAGAAAGTGCTTTTAAAGGAGTGGTATAAAAGACTCTACTTTTATTTATTAAAGCTTTATAAATAGCAAATTCGCCTAAAATAGTCTTACCAGCACCAGTTGGTGCTGTTAAAACAATAGAGTTACCGCTATTAATTGAATGAATTGCCTCTAACTGAAATCCATCTAAAGGAAAGGGAAATATTTCCTCTAGATTTTGCAATAAATCTGTACTTGATGAAAATGAGTTAACTTCTTGAGATATGATCTACTTAGATATTAATAAATTCATTAATTACCTTGCAAACTTTACTCATAAATCTAGATTTTTGTTAAGACATCTATGAGCTAAAAATGGACCGTCACATAAAAATTCCTATAAATAGAAGGAGAAATTTACGCTCATTTTCTCTTGGAAATGATCAAAATGAATTTAAATCTTTAGATAATAATAAACCAAAAAATCTCATTGATTTATGTAGTAATGACTATTTTGGGTTAAGTAGAGATAAAGATGTAATTAATGCTGCATTTAAAATCGGCTTTTCAGAAGGATTAGGCTCTGGAAGTTCAAGATTCATCAGTGGCTCCAGACCAATTCATGAATCATTAGAAACAAAACTATCTGAATGGCTTGGTCAAGAAAAAATATTATTATTTCCAAGCGGCTTTCAAGCGAATATAGCTGCAATGCAGGCGCTAGCTGATAGAAATAGTATTGTAATTGCTGATAAATTAATTCATAACTCTCTTTTGGTGGGAATAAAAGCAAGTGGAGCAAAATTAGTTAGATTTTTACATAATGATTTAAATGATTTAGAGAATAAATTAAGCAAACATATTTCGTCTAGAAATTCAATTATTGTTGTAGTTGAATCTCTTTATAGTATGGAGGGCACAATTGCCCCAATAAGTGAAATTTGCAAAATTTGCGAAAAAAATAATGTCAAACTATTTGTGGACGAGGCACATGCATTAGGCATATTAGGTCCTGAGGGGAAGGGACTATGTAATTTATTCAACAAATCAACTACTTTAATTAGTGGGACCTTTGGTAAATCTTTTGGGAGTGGTGGCGCTTTTCTGGCGTGTAATGAAAGTATGGGTGATTATCTTATTCAAACTAGTGGGGCTTTCAGGTATACCACGGCATTATCTCCAGCATTGGCGGCAGGCGCACTCAAATCTTTAGAAAAAATTCAAACTAATAAATATTGGCGACAGGATTTATTTCGTAAAACACGCGAATGGAAGAATAAAATTCATAATATTGGTAAGTTTAAAATCATAGGAGATTCTCATATCCTTTCAATAATTATTGGAGATGATGAAGAGACCCTTTTACTACAGAAATATCTTGAAAAAAATGGATTTTTAGCAATAGCTATAAGACCACCTACAGTTCCAAATGGTGAATCAAGAATAAGAATTACAATTAGGCGAACTTTAAATTATAAAATTCTAGAAAATTTTATTTGCGTCTTACAATCTTATAAATGAATCAAATAATTTCTCAACATGGCTGGGGCCTTGATAGTAGTTTTTGGAAATATTTAAAAAATCAATTTATTTTAAATAATTGGTTATGGCAAGATAATGAAAGAGGATATTTCTTTTCTAATGTGCAAAATTCCCAGTGGGCAAAAAAGGAAACAAAGAATTTCTTGAAAGTAGTAATATGTCATTCTCTTGGAATTCACTTAATAGAAAAAGAATTAATTGCTAGTGCTTCTCATGCAGTTCTTATTAATTCTTTTTGTAATTTTATTCCAAATAACATGCATAAAGAATTAACAATTAAATCACTTAAAAGAATGGAAAAAAAGATGGATAGTTATGAATCTATTGAAATGTTAAAAGAGTTTCTGCATAGATCATTTCTCCCAAATAATATTAATAAAAACTTTCTTGAAAAATACATTCCAAAACTACAAAATATTAATACTCCAATTTTAAAAAATGATTTCAAAAAATTATATTTTGAGGGAGAATTTAACAAATTATTTTCTAAAAATTGCTCAATATTAATTATTAAATCTAAAAATGATCATATCCTCAGAGAGAGTTCAGCAAATAATTTAATTCGAATTTTAAATAAAACCCAAATTAAAAAACCAAAAGTTGTAGAACTTACAAATCAAGGGCATATAATAGATAATTTAGATATTTTTAAAATAATTGCAGATTGGACTACTGATTAAATGACTATAACTAATTGGAATCAGAAAATAAAATTTAATTTTAATAAAGCTGCAAATCATTACACAGATTATTCATTTATCCAGCAATATTTCTCTAAAAAGATAATTTGTATTTTAAAAGATTATGATTTGCAAAAGGGGAATTATTATGATCTAGGTTCAGGCACTGGATTCTTAGCAGATCTAATCGAAAAAGAATTTCCATTCAGAAAATGTACTAGAGTCGACATCTGCCAGAATATGCTCTCTATGAATACAAAACATAGTGAGCAAATATTATGGGACCTAAATAACGGTCTTCCACCATACATTAATAATGCTGCTTTATTTGTATCAAACTTCTTCATTCATTGGCTTAATAAACCTGAAAAGATAATGAAAGAGTGCTTGAATTATCTAATGCCTGGAGGTTATCTAATAATTTCATATCCAACTAATAGATCATTCCCAGAATGGAAAGCAACGTGTAAAAAGAATAAAATTGAATATAGTGGCTTAAATCTTCCAAACCCACAAACCATAAGTAATGCTTTTTTATCAGAAGAAATCCACCAAGTATTTAATTATTCTTATAAGGAAGATTTTCAAGATATATTCAAACTATTTAGAAATATGATAAATATTGGAGCTCATTCATCTCATAGTAAAAGAAAAACAGTTACAGAATTAAGAAAATTGAATAGAAGTTGGCCAAAAGATATAAATAATAAGGTGAATCTGACTTGGAATATTAGTATTCTTGTAATTAAAAAATTATGATACAAAGTCAATCTTTTCAATTTTTAGTCTGTGGAACAGACACTGATGTAGGAAAAACATTAATAAGTGCTTTCTTTGTAAGAGGATTACAATCTTATTATTGGAAACCTATTCAAAGCGGAATTAATGATGGAACTGATAGTCAATTTGTTAGAAAAATGAGTCAAATTGAGAAAGAAAAAATTCTCAATGAATCATACATTTTTAATACACCCGTTTCACCGCATTGGGCAGCTGAAATTGATAACAATCTAATAAAAACTGAATGTTTAAATCTACCAAATATCAAAGAATCTCTTGTCGTTGAAACCGCCGGTGGTTTAATGGTACCTATTACAAGAAATTTTTTACAAATTGACCAAATAAAAACTTGGAATTTACCAGTAATCTTGGTTTGCAGAAGTTCTTTGGGAACACTAAACCACACTTTATTAAGTATTGAAGCCTTAAAAAAAAGAAATATAAGAATTCTAGGACTTGTTGTAAATGGCGAGAAACACTTAGATAATCCTAAAACACTAAAAGAATTTTCAAATTTACCTATTATTGCAGAATTCCCATTGATAAAAGATATTAACCATAATGATTTAGATATACTATGGCAAGAACTAAATATACAAGAAAATTTAGATCTAATTTTTAATAGGCATTCTTGATGAATAATTCTTTATCTGATCATCAAACTAATTGGCATCCAAATATATGGCCACCATTTACTCAAATAAAAAATAATAGGCCTCAAATAGAGGTAACTCATTGTAAAGATGCACTTATTTTCACAAAAAATCCAGATAGAGAATTAATAGATGGAATAAGTAGCTGGTGGGTTACACTTCATGGACACAGTAACATCTATATTGCTGAAGCAATTTCTGAACAAGCAAAAAAATTAGAGCAAATTATCTTTGCTGATTTTTTACATCCTCAAGCTAAAAAACTTTCGGAAAGGTTGAGTAAAATAACTAACTTGGAAAGATTATTTTTTTCAGATAATGGATCTACAGCAGTTGAGGTAGCACTCAAAATTGCCTATCAATGGTGGCAAAACAAAAACGAAATGAAACATCAAATAATCGCCTTTGAAGGAGCTTATCATGGAGATACTTTTGGAGCTATGGCACTTGGCGAAAGAAATATTTTCAATTCAAGTTTTGAAAATTTAATGTTTCCAGTAAAAAGGGCACCTTGGCCATCAACTTGGATAGGTGATGATGAAGTTGGAATTAAGGAGGAAAAAGCGCTTAAAAAACTTAGTGAACTTCTGCAAGTACCCACAGCTGCAGTAATACTAGAGCCGCTTTTGCAAGGGGCAGGAGGCATGAATGTTGTCCGGCCAAAATTTATTCAAAAGGTTTCAGAATTAGTAAAAAAGAATAATTCTCTTTTAATTGCAGATGAAGTTCTTACTGGTTTTGGAAGATGTGGAAGCTTGTTCGCATTTCAAAAAGCTAAAATAAAACCAGATTTAATTGCAATATCAAAAGGTCTAACAGGTGGTTTCTTGCCAATGGGAATAACTCTTGCGAAAGAAGAAATTTTTCAATCTTTTATAAGCGATTCACCAGAAAAAACTTTTTGGCATGGGCATAGTTTTACAGCGAATCCTTTAGGTTGTGCTGCTGCAAATGCAAGCTTAGATTTATTAGAAAAGGAACCACATAAATATATCAATTTTGAGCAAAAACATTATATGTTAATCGAAAAAATAAAGCATTTACCGATAGTTAAAAAAATTAGAATTTGCGGAACGATGATTGCCTTTGAAATAGATGTTGATAAAGATAAAGGGTATCTAAATAATATTGGAAAAAGAATAAAAGGTCTTTCGATTGAGAAAGGTTTATTTTTACGTCCACTTGGAAATATAGTTTACTTACTACCTCCTCTTTGCGTCAGCGATTATCAATTAGAGAAAAGCTATCAAATAATTTATGAGATATTAACTACTATATAAGTCTAAGGGCCCTGCAATATAGCATTTTCTACATCTTCTAAATTAATAGAATATGAAAAAAGTCTTTTTTTTAAAATACCATTATAGTCCCATTCAACTCGTAAATCTTCTTGTTCAAAACTAATAATTACTCGACAATTGGACAATTGTAGATACCATGTTGATGGATTATGAATATCTTTATAAGCACCTATTTTTTTTAACCATTTTTCCAAAGATTGAAGAGAACATTGATTAATTGGAGAATTATAATTATTCATAAAAAATTTATGAATTTATTAGCCAAAGGGGTACTGAATTCAAATCTTTACCTGTGAAGTTTGCAAATAACAGTGCTAAAAAAAGGCTCAACAGAATCACCATGATTAACAATAAAAGAGAAAACATTTCTCCGTTTGAAAACGGTCTTCTATTACCTATTAAATCATCTGCGTTTGAATCAGATGAGTAAGTATTTAAAATGTCAGGATTAATTTTTTGATCTTTTATTATAACCTCCTTTAGTTTATTATCATATGAACTTCTTAGAGTTGGATTATTTAAATTTTCATATGCTTCCAAAACAGTTTGAAGTTTATTTTTCGCATCCTCTAAATTAAGAGAAGTAGTATCAGGATGTAATTCTTTTGTTAATTTGCAGAATGCCTTTCTTAATTCATGATTAGAAGCTTTTTCATGAACACCTAAAATCTTATAATAATTTTTTTCGCTTTTCAAAATTCTTCTGTTTTATACCATTTTAATCTATTCTATTTAATAAGAATGCATTTTATAAATCATCACAGAATAAATTTTATAAAAAAAATATGAGTCAAATATTACATACAAACAACTTAAGTCAACTTCTTAGCGAAAAAGAAATAAAAATGTTTTCAAAATTACAATCAATTCTTAAGAGGCTCAACAAAAGTACAAATTTAACAAGACTTATAGACGCGGATGATTATTGGATTTCACAAGTATATGATAGTATCTGGCCCTTTATAGAAAATAAAGAACGACCACACGACAATAAAAAGTTTATTGACATAGGGTCAGGATGCGGTTTCCCAGGCTTGGCATATGCAATAACCCATCCCAATTCAGAGATCTATTTAATTGATTCCTCAATAAAAAAAACCAAAGCACTGAATACGATAACTCAAGAAATGAATTTAACGAATGACTTATTTATTATTAGAGATCGAGTAGAAACATTTGCTCATGTCACAAAATTTAGAAATTATTTTGATATTGGTGCAACTAGAGCAGTAAGTGAACCGGCAACTGTCGCTGAATATTTATTACCAATGCTTAATAAAAAAGGATTTGGTATTCTTTACTGCGGAAAATGGGAAAAAAGATCTCAACAAAAATTGGAAAAATCGCTATCCATATTAAAAGGACGAATATGCACACTGAAGAGAAAAAATCTCCCACTTAATAGGGGAGAAAGAAACGCAATTTTTATAAAACCAGAAGAAATTTGCCCGACTAAGTTTCCAAGAGAGATAGGAAAACCTAAAAAATTTCCACTTGGAAATTAATTTTTTGACAACCTTTTAATATTTTTATCGCTAAAATTCTCCTTCAATTTTCTCAATTTATCTATTATCAATTTTGGATGATTATGCTTCTCTAGTACAGAGATTAATTCTTTTTCTGATACTTCAATATCTAATAAGTTAGCATTATTGCCTGGAAACCAGTGACTACCATTTCCTAAAAGTTGATATCTTGCTCGTACAAATCCCTCCATATCCCATGCCTCTAGTAAATTTGAAAGCCACATTAAAACAGGAATATTTATTTCTCCAGGAGTATCCTCCCATCTAGGTAAATTTTTCTTCCAACTGTAATACCAATCTACTCCAATAGAATTAATTAATTCATGATTTAATTTTCTCGCTATTTTCGGCACATAATCATTTGCTCTTGGCAATAAAGATACAGACTCAAGATGATGAGCAAAATCTGTAATATTTGCAATACCTACACTTATTGTATGAACATCTTGATTCATTAAACAAAAAAGATCATTAAATACTATTGGATGAAGTGGTCTACAAAGATCGAGAAGTTTTTCTGATGGGGAATGTAAATGACCACCTTTGTCTGTTGGACTTATTATAAAAACACCGACATCAAATTTTCTTGCAAGTTTTATTGCACTTAAGTTATTTTGATTTATAAAATACCAATGCAAATTAACATAATCAAATAAATTCGATCTAATTGCATTCTCGATTAAGGATAATTCTCCATGAGTTGAAAAGCCTATATGACCAATTAAATTTTCTTTTTGCCATTTTTTTGCAACATTTAAGCAACCATCTTCTTTAAGAGTTTGGTACAGATGAATGGGTGTATTAATTCCATGGATTGCTAAGAGATCGATTCTCTTAACTTCTAATCTCTCAAAACTTTTTTTTAATTCTTCTTCAAATAATTTTGGATTATCATTAGGAGGGACCTTGGTCTGAATAATACTATGCGAAGAATCAATATTTTTTAAAGCCTTGCCCAACTGTAACTCAGAGGTACCATAATGTCTTGCTGTTTCAATATGATTAAATCCATACTTTTGGGCTTGATTTAATATTATTTGAACTCTTTTTTGCTCATCTTCTGTAATGTCTTTATAATCTAGTTCACTCCAACTTTTTTGAAACCTCATCCCCCCCAAAGATAAAATAGGTATATCAATATTTGTTCTACCAAACCTTCTTGAAGGTAAATGCATCTAAAGTTTAATATCTAGATATTTTTGGTAATTTACCTAAAGACTGAAACATGTCTCTATTTAAACTTTTATCAAGTTTCTCTAAATCTTCAAAATCAACCCAATGAATACAATCAACCGGGCATGTATCAATTGCTTCCTGAACAATTTCTAGATTATCACCATTTTGTCTAACAACCCTTGACCTTCCCAGAGTCTCATCCACAACAAAAGTATTAGTAGCAACGTGAACACAATATTGGCAGCCTATACAAGTCGCTTCATCTACCCAAATTGCCTTTTCATGCAGTTGACCTCCTAAAACAGGTTCAAAACCAGAAATATTTTTTTCATCTTCGAACTCATTAAATGCGTGAATTGAGTCAGAAGTGAAGTTAAAAATTTCATCTGCTGAATGATTCTTATCATACTTAGTAGTATCAGATATTTTTACGTACTCTTTTAATTCAGAAAGTTCTTCTGTTTCTTCAAGAAAATTATAAGCAGTAGAGGGATCTATATCCAATTAGCTTTCCCATTTTGTAAGAACAAGTTCTATAGAACCATCTTTTTCATTTTTTTGTTCAATAACTTGATAACCATCCTCTTCAGTCTTAGAAATAATTGTATGATAAGCATACATTTGAGTGACTTTGGATATAAATCTTTCAACAGGCAGATTATATTTCCATAAATCAAGATCAGTAACCAACTCGTATGAGTTTGAGTTGGTATCCCATTTAAAACCAACTTTTGTATTTCCAGCTAGATCTAGACTAATATCAACAGCTGTAAATTTACCTTGGTATCCTTTTACAAACTTTTCTTCTTGATTAGGGTTATAACCTAATTGTTCAAGAGCTTTTATAAGAGGCTCAGTTTTTTTAAGCTTAGTTTTAATAGTACTAAAATGAGACATTAGATTCGTTTTTTAATGTAGTGATATTTTTGTTTTGCCTATTGACAAAAGCATCTGTGGTTAATCTCTTGATTTTCACTTCACCAAGAGCATCCTCAAGATTCTTAGTGGCATCATTGCATAATTCGCCTACGAACCCTTCAACAGACTCTTGTACGCGCCCATCTTGAAAAATTTTAAATCTTAATGTTCTTTGAGGCATTAATTTAATACACTAAGTACTTATACTTTATATAAAATAACCAAAATTTTTAAATATAGTCGATAACGTAACTTTGTTTTCATTATTGGTTATAAAATATTTCATTATCCAAATATATTATTTGTAAAATCCTTTCATTCCCATCGAATCAAGCGCAGTTTTTGCTTCCTCCATAACTGAGGGCTCTTGATCAAATAAAGCAATTTTTGTACATTCATCAACAAATTCCTCTTGCAATTTAGTTGATAAATTCTGATATAGTCTGCATAACGACCAAATACAATTGCTCCTTACTACCGGTTCATTATCTATTTTCAAACTAATTAATAATTGTTCAGCTGCTAATTGAGCATTTTCATTAGTGATACTACCAATTTCGGCAAGGGAGCTAGAGGCCCACAACCTTACAGATGAAACATCATTTTTCAAAGCATTGATAAGCGGATTTAAAACTATTTGATTATCGTAGTTAGCTAAACTCCATGCAGTTGCTCTTCGAACATAAGCATTATCATCAAACTTTAACAAATTAACAAGTTTTTCAACCGCCCCTGGGCATGGATTCCTTCCAAGGGCATATACCGCACTCATTCTTTCAACAGGACAAGGTTCTTCTAATAAGGGAAGTAATAAAGGGAAAGCCCTATTATCTCTGTATTCACAAAAAATTCGTAGTCCCTGTATTCTTTCTTCTCTAGTTCCCTTTAAAAATTCTAAAGCTTTATTACATTCAAATTTAACATCTATATTGTCTTTGGAGAAACTATCATTGTCTATTTCCTCGAGTGGATCAACTTCAAGTTCAACTGCTAACTCTTTGGCCAAAACCTCTGGATCAATAGCGATGTCAGCAAGACTTTCATTATTAGAATCTTTTTTGTTATCAATCATCTCATTTTAATATTAGTTTATTGGTGCTGGTGCCATCATATCTCCAGGAAGCCAAATTCTTGCACTAACCGCAAAAAAGGCAAATCCAAAGATAAAAACTATGGTAAATGGAAGGATCTTTGTTCTAATAAAATTCACATATCTAAATTTAATTTTTATTTATACTAACGTGTTACCGAAGTATTTAAAAATCTATTTTTAAAATTGGTTATTTATTCCTACTTTTTGTCTCAATTGACCACATGCAGCATTTTTCTCCAATCCTCTACTTTTTCTAAAGCTGACGTTTACGCCATTTCTAATTAATCTTTCCTCAAACCTTTTAGCATTTTTTAAAGAAGAACATTGAAATGGCATTTCCTTTATCTGGTTATATTGGATTAAATTAACATGGCATTGAAATCCTTTAATTAATTGGCTCAATTGATCTGCACTCTCTAACGAGTCATTTAAGCCACTGAGCAATATATATTCAAAACTAATTCTTCTTCCTGTTGCCTGCACAAACTCTCGACAATCTCTAATAATTTTTTTAATCATGTAAGTCTTTGCACTAGGTATAATCATCTCTCTTATTTGCTGATTTGGTGCGTGTAAACTAATGGCAAGTGTAAACTGGCAGGTTCCAAGAATATTATTAGCAAGTTTTGATAATTGAAGAATTTTATTTGGAATTGCTACTGTACTTACGGTTATTTTCCTTTGGCTTATTTTTAGGTCTTGATTAATAGATTTAATTGCTAGTAGTAATTGATCCATGTTTAATAAAGGCTCTCCCATTCCCATAAACACAATATTTGTGACTTTCTGTTGCATTTGATTTTGTATAAATAAAATTTGATCTAAGATTTCTCCAACTTTTAAAGATCTTTTTAAACCCTCTTTCCCAGTTGCGCAGAACTTACAATCCATTGGGCAACCTACTTGACTCGAGACACAGACCGTCAATCTCTTCTCAGTAGGTATCCCAACAGATTCAATATATTCATTATCTTTTGTTGCAAGTAAAAGTTTGATTGTCCCATCATTTGCAATTGATTTTTCTTTTAAAGTTAATCCGCCCACTATAAATCCATCATTCTTTAATTTATCTTTAAAGTTAGTAGGAAGACCTTTTATTGCATCAATACTTTTTAATTTATGATTTGGATTATAAATTGAATTATAAATTTGTCTTCCTCTAAAAGAAGCTTCTCCATATTCTATTGCTATTTTTTCTAAATCTTTAAGACTGCAACCTAGTAAATTTTTCAAATCTAACTTTAATAAGAGGAGAATAGACCGTGCTTTAGTATAAATTCAGTAATAATTAAAGCTATAAAGCCAACCATTGCAAGCCTTCCATTTAATTTCTCATTATAAGAATGGAAACCGTACCGAGGTAATTTTCTTTCTGGAATAATTTCTGGTTTAATCATATCATTTAAAAATTTTATTCTACTTTATAAAAATTCAGATTAGCTTTATTCATCTGTTAATAATCCTTCTTCTTGAAGTCCTTCTAAAGCAGCAGGATCTGGTAATTGATCTTCAGAAAATTGATTTTCAGCGTTAGGACGAGCGAATGCTGCGAAATTACTTGATGAGGGATCAATTCCGTGTCTTGTTCTAGTAGTTTCTAAATCCTCATCACTAGGATCATCTAATATTGCTGAAGAATTAACTGTACCAGAGACAGGCATATCTACAGTGTAGTCAGGTCTAAGATTCTGAACTCGTCGATATCCCCCTGACTCTTCAGCAAGAATATCAGGATGAGGTCCAGCTTCTGAAGCTAATTCTTCAACAAAACCACTAAATCCAGTCCCTGCTGGAATTAGCCTACCAATAATTACATTTTCTTTTAGACCTCTTAACCAATCAGATTTACCTTCAATAGCAGCCTCAGTTAGAACTCTTGTCGTCTCTTGGAAAGAAGCAGCAGAAATAAAGCTATCAGTATTTAAGGAAGCTTTAGTAATTCCCAATAAAACAGGGGTGAATTCTGCAGGGGCACCACCAGTTATTGACATTGCTTGATTTGTATCCTCGACTTGGCGCAATTCAATTAATTCCCCTGGAAGTAAGGTTGTATCACCTGCATCTTCAATTCTTACTTTACTTGTCATTTGTCTAACAATTACCTCAATATGCTTGTCATCAATTGCAACACCTTGAGACTTATAAACATTTTGAACTTCGTTAACCATTCTTCTTTGAAGTTTAGATATTGATTCTTGAGCAGCCTCCATTAAGGGTTTTTGATCTTTTAAATCTATAAAGAAACACTCTAATAACTCATGAGGATTAATTGGTCCATCGGTAAGAAGCTCTCCAGCTAAAACTTGTTGTCCATCACTAACCATAATATTTTTACCCAATAAGATTTGATATTCATTAACCAAGTCATCTTTCTCTATAACCGATAATGACATTGATTCATCATCGGCCCCTTTCTTTATCTGAACAACACCAGATTTCCTACATAAAACAGCAGCATCTCTGGGTCTTCTCGCCTCTAGTAACTCTTCTATTCGAGGTAATCCTTGAACGATATCTCCTGTTTTTTGTCTCTCAAAGACTAGGAGTGCTAATCCATCTCCCCTTTGTACTAAATCTCCATCCCTAACATGTAGAACTGAATCTGGAGATACCATATAAGGTCTTCCAAGTCTTAAAGTAACGCTATCATTACTAATCTCTTCAATCTCGCCACAAGAAGTTGAATATTCAGTCTCACTTATAGGATCTCCATCTACTACTCTATCTCCAACTTTCACAGAAGGTTTACCTTTTGATTTTATCGTAATTTTATCTTCCTCTCTTTCAACTATTAGTCTTCTTATAGGCTCATCATCATTTATTGAAGGTAATTGCACAAGTCCCTCCTCTTTACAGAGTATTTGTGTTGTTGCAATTACATCTCCAGATTTAACCGTTGCATTATTTTTCACCTGCAATTCTGTATGAGTAGAGCCATGACTTGAGTCAGAGATTGTATCCCTTCTTACTAAGATAGATTCAAGAATTACGAGATTTAACCTACTAACATCCTTAATTTTTTTATCTTTGAGTATCTCAACATCAACCGTCATCTGTGGAGTAGCATTAAATGTCTCTAAACTTAGTTGTGTTCTTAATAATTCAACACCTTCAACTGACTTGATAAGTTCTCCATCTTTATAAGTCAACCTTTGAATAGCTTTAAGACCCAAATGAGGACCTGTTTCCTGTTTAACATGTTCAAGAGAAGGGAGTTGAGCTTCATCTGGTATTGTAAACTCTTCAACCGTTCTTAATAATAATCCTTTGCACTTCGGTGTTTCTAATCTCTGGACAAAAAGAATTTCATCATTCTTTATACCATCCATAATTTTTTCACCAGGATTAACAAGCATTCCTTCATCGTCAAAACGACTCAAAATTTCTTGATCTTCACACTCATGAAATGTACCATTTCGTACTGTGATTTCTCTTAAGATGTCATTCTTTTGAGTAACAGTAACAATTCCTGATGTTTGACTAAAAATATCTTTAACAACTTCTGTACCAGCTTCGATCCATTGCATATCTTCAATCATCAAGAGAGAGATATCTTTATTAATCTCATGAGTCTCTTGAGGAATCCAAAGTAAGGTTCCACCTTGGTTAACTTCAAATCCATTTTTTGCAGATCTTGCTTTTTTAACACTTAGACCAGGAGCATATTTAACTAATCCCCCTGTTTTTGTTTTGAATCTATCATCTGCCAAGTCAGCAATTAATTCTCCACTACTGATCTTGCTACCTGGTACTGTATTTAAGCGATAAGAGATGCCATCACTTGATTCAAGATGCCACATTTCTCCTGAGTGAGTAGCTTCTTCAATTAATTTACAGTCATTCAAAGTCATTGATGTAGTAACTATTTGCACCTCCCTAGAATCACCAATAGAGTCTCTTAATCTGACTTCCCCACCGAACTCACTATATTGACTTGCTTCAGCTAGTACATCGCCTTCTTTAACTTTCACATCTGATCCGACTACGGGTGTTGCGTTTGGAGGTAAATTGTAAACATCACCAGCTAATACCCAAATTCGTCCTAATCTTTGCGCCTTTAAAGTAATATTTCCTTGCTTATCTGTAACTTCCTTAGGCTGAATAACTTTATCATATTTAACTTGTCCAGCTAGGTCGCATATAACATCTTTTGTCGCTTTTTCTACACTCTTTTTAACAGCTCCTGCTGTTATCTGAGCAATAGTAATATCAGAATCTACTTTTTGACCATCCTCAACAAAAAGTAAAGATCCACTTGTAACTTCAATTCTTTGTCCTTTAGACGAACTACCAGATTTTGGTAATATTTTTAGAATAAAATCAACTTCAGCTTGTTTAGCTTCAACTCCATGAGGCGTCCTATAACCTCTAATTTTTGCTTTGGAACCAAATTCTACTGTACCAGCAACTTTTGATCTTACAACACCACTTTCAGCAGTTGATACTCCTCCAGTATGAAAAGTTCTCATTGTAAGTTGCGTTCCAGGTTCGCCTATTGACTGGGCAGCAATAATTCCTACTGCCTCTCCCAAATCAACCAAGTGGTTATAGGCAAGCGCCCAACCATAACATTTTCTACAAACTGATCGATTTGCCTCACAAGTTAACGGGGATCTTATTTTTACTTTCGGTATAGATTCATTTTCAATAATTTTTGCAATTGATGGATCTATTGCCGTATCCTTAGCTACCAATATATCCTCATCAGCATTTAAAATATCATCCGCCGTTAGTCGTCCTAAAAGTCTACTCCCATACTTGCCATCTTCGGCATCAATTATTATTGAACGTTCTGTTCCACAGTCCTCTTCCCTAACAATAACATCTTGAGCAACATCAACCAATCTTCTTGTGAGGTAGCCAGAGTCTGCTGTTCTGAGAGCAGTATCGACTAAACCTTTTCTAGCTCCATAAGATGAAATTACATATTCAGTGACAGTTAAACCTTCTCTAAAATTCGTTCTAATAGGTAAATCTATAATTTCACCTTGAGGATTTGCCATCAAACCTCTCATTCCTACAAGCTGCCTAACCTGTGACATATTACCCCTGGCTCCAGAATTAGCCATCATCCAAACAGAGTTCAATGGGTCATTTTGATTAAAATTATTTTTTACAGCATCAACCAATCTTTCATTAGTTTCAGTCCAAGTATCAATTACTTTTGTGTGTCTTTCTACTTCAGTTATTTCTCCAAGCCTATAACATTCTTCGGTGGCACTAATTTGAGCTTCAGCTTGCCCGATTAAATCTTGCTTAGCTTCAGGAACTTTTAAATCATCTACCGAAATTGAAACAGCGGCTTGGGTAGCATATTTAAAACCAAGATCTTTCAAGTTATCAGCCATCGCAGCAGTGATGGCAGTACCATGAGTCTTATAAGACCATGCTACAAGATTTTTTAAACCTTTTTTATCAATGACCTTATTTTTGAAAGAAGGAGGTGTTTTAGCTAAAGGTGGCATAGTTAAGGGCTGAGCCTTTTTCGAATTTTTAGTATTTTTACGAATTCTTGAATTTTTTCTTGGCTTTGATGTTGTCATGATTTTGATTAATAGGATTGAATTGAATTAAGAATGTTACGTTTGTGAGACTGAATCGATTATGGTGTGGTTCATTACGACTCTTCCTACTGTCGTCAGAATATATCTTGATATTAGATTATTAAGGGGATCAAACTTATCTCTTCTAAAAGTCCAAATCTCTAGTTTTGAGCCATCTTCAAACTCTTTACAATCAATAGGTTTTTTTAATTCTTCTTCGTCTTCAACTTCTCCATTAAATCTAACCCAAACCCAATTATGCAATCCAATTCTTTTGTCCTCATAAGCAAAAATAACATCCTCTAAAGAAGCAAATGTTGACGCATTGCTGCCAAATTCAGGTCTTTTATAGTTTGGTTGTAAGGCAGTAAGATAATAAGAGCCTAAAACCATATCTTGAGAGGGAGTTACGATTGGTTCTCCAGTTGCAGGAGAAAGAATATTATTACTTGCTAGCATTAACATCCTAGCCTCTGTTTGAGCTTCTAGAGCAAGTGGGACATGCACAGCCATTTGGTCTCCATCAAAATCAGCATTGAATGCCGGACATACCAGTGGATGAAGTTGAATGGCCCTACCACCTACTAATTTTGGTTCAAAAGCCTGAATACCTAATCTATGAAGAGTAGGTGCTCTATTTAAAAGGATTGGATGCCCTTCTATTACTTCTTGAAGCACTTGCATGACTTCATCATCTGCCTTTTGAATGAGTTTTTTGGCAGCTTTAATGTTATTAACAATATTTTGCCTAATCAGTCTATGAATTACAAAGGGTTGAAAAAGTTCTATAGCCATTTCTTTTGGAAGACCGCATTGATGCATTTTTAATTTTGGACCAACTACGATTACTGACCTTCCAGAATAATCAACTCGTTTTCCTAATAAATTCTGTCTAAATCTTCCTTGCTTTCCCTCAATAATATCACTGAGTGATTTCAAAGCCCTATTATTTGCACCAACAACTGTTCTTCCTCTCCTTCCATTGTCTACGAGAGCATCAACTGCTTCTTGGAGCATTCTTTTCTCATTTCTAACAATTATTTCTGGAGCAAGAATCTCTTGCAAACGTGAAAGTCTATTATTTCTATTAATAACTCTTCTATACAAATCATTTAAATCCGATGTAGCAAATCTACCCCCATCCAATTGAACCATTGGTCTTAAGTCAGGAGGAATAACGGGTATAGCATCAAGGACCATCCATTCTGGCCTAGCATTTGTAGCAATAAAATTATCTATAACTCTAAGCCTTTTTATTAATTTTGCTCTTTTTTGTCCTTTACTTTGGGTGATTTCCTCCCTAAGTTGCTCAGCAATTTCATTTAGATTCAGATCCTCTAACAATTGTTTCAAAGCCTCAGCCCCTATCCCAACAAAAGGTTCATTCTCTATAGTGGAATCCTCAGCATAAATTTCATCTTCTATTTCTAACCATTCATCCTCAGTAAGAAGTTGTTTATATTTGAGATCTTGATGATCCCCAACGTCTAGTACCACGTAACAGTTGAAATAAACAATCTGTTCAACATCGCGAAGAGGCATATCTAGAAGAATTGCTACATAACTTGGTATTCCCTTTAAGTACCAGACATGTGAGACGGGAGCTGCTAATTTTATATATCCCATTCTATGTCTCCTTACTCGACTTTCCGTAACCTCAACACCACACCTTTCGCAAACGATTCCTCTATGTCTAACTCTCTTATATTTTCCACAATGACATTCCCAATCTTTAGAGGGACCAAAAATTTTCTCACAAAATAGACCATCCATCTCAGGCTTAAGCGTTCTATAATTTATAGTTTCTGGCTTAGTTACTTCACCTACTACTTGCCCATTAGGCAAAGTTCTTTGTCCCCAATCCATAATTCTTTGGGGTGATGCTAAAGAAATTTTTACGTAATCAAAGTGATTTTCGGTTCTTAGGTTGCTGTTTGTCATGATGAAATATGTAAATTTAAATAATTTTTAAGGTAGTTAATCTTCTTCATACTCTGATGTACCTAGTGACTCATATGTAGGTCTTGAAGGAGTATTTCTTCTTGTATTTACATCTTGCATTAAATCAACTTCTTTCCCTTCTTCAGTATAGACTGCGATATCGAGTCCAAGAGATTGTAATTCTCTCATTAAAACCTTGAATGATTCTGGTGTACCGGGTCTTGGGATAGGCTTACCCTTTACAATTGCATTTAAAGCCTCATTTCTTCCTTGCATATCATCGGATTTAACAGTAAGTAGTTCTTGTAAAGTATAAGCCGCACCATAGGCTTCGAGAGCCCATACTTCCATTTCTCCTAGACGTTGGCCACCCTGTTGTGCCTTTCCTCCTAGAGGCTGTTGTGTAACTAGAGAGTAAGGTCCAGTTGATCTGGCATGTATTTTATCATCCACAAGATGAACTAACTTAAGGAAATGAGAATACCCAACTGCTACAGGCTGGTCAAATGGTTCTCCAGATCTCCCATCAATTAATAATAATTTTCCAGGATCGTTGGAATTATAAACCCAATCTTTCCCCTCTTGTTTTGCAGCCTCCTCCAAAAATGCCTGAACAGTTTGATGAGATTTCTCAGGTCCATACATTTCATCAAATGGAACAACTTTGACTCTACAATTCAAATTTGATGCAGCCCAACCCATCAAAAGTTCAAAAACTTGCCCAACATTCATCCTGCTAGGCACGCCTAAAGGATTTAAGACAATATCTACTGGTGTACCATCTGGCAAATATGGCATATCTTCTCTGGGCAAAATTCTACTTATTATTCCTTTGTTGCCATGTCTTCCTGCCATTTTATCACCAACTTGAATTTTCCTTCTTTGTGCAACATAAACTCTTACCACCATATTTGCCCCTGGAGGGAGTTCATCACCCTGTTCTCTTGTATATATTCTCACGTCGACAACTCTACCTCTTTCAGTATTTGGCACCCTTAGAGAATTATCTCTTACATCTCTAGCTTTCTCTCCAAATATTGCTCTCAAAAGTTTCTCTTCTGGAGGTTGATCAGATTCTCCCTTAGGCGTAACTTTACCAACAAGAATATCACCACTTTCTACAAAGGCTCCAGTTCTGATAATTCCCATTTCATCAAGATTACTTAAGCTCTCTTCTGAAACATTTGGTATTTCTCTTGTTATTTCTTCAGGTCCCAACTTTGTTTGTCTGGCCTCTATCTCGTATTTTTCAATATGGACAGAAGTATACAGATCATCTGTTACTAATCTTTCACTTACGAGGATTGCATCTTCATAATTATATCCTTCCCATGGCATATAAGCTATCAAAACATTCTGTCCTAAGGCAATTTCCCCACCTTCACAAGCAGAGCCATCTGCAAGAACTTGTCCAGAAATAACCTTATCACCATTTTTAACTATTGGTCGTTGATTAAGACAAGTATCTTGATTAGATCTTTGATACTTTTGCAAATAATGAACATGTTCAACTCCATCATCATCTTTAACGACTATTTCATTTGCATCAACATAAGATACTGTCCCATTCACTTTTGTAATAGGAACCATACCTGAATCTCTAGCAACCTGAGATTCTAATCCTGTACCAACAAGTGGTCTTTCAGGCCTCAATAAAGGTACAGCTTGTCTTTGCATATTAGATCCCATAAGGGCCCTATTCGCATCATCATGTTCTAGAAATGGAATTAAAGATGTAGCTACTGAAATAACTTGAACTGGAGATAATTGAACATAATCAACCTGTAAGGGTGGCACTTTTTCAAAGTCTTGCCTATATCTAACTGGAATTAAATCTGAAAGTATTAAACCATCATCATCTGTGGCAACATCTCCGGGGGCAACTCTACATTCATCTTCTAGATCAGCTGACAAATAAATCGGGTCACCACTTTTAATGACTCTTCCTTTTTCTACCTTCCAAAAAGGGGTTTCAATAAATCCATATTCATTAACTCTTGCATGAGTTGCTAAAGAATTAATCAGACCAGCATTAGGTCCTTCAGGAGTTTCAATAGGACATAGTCTTCCATAATGTGAAGGGTGAATATCCCGAACAGCAAAACCAGCTCTCTCTCTTGTAAGTCCACCGGGGCCTAATGCAGAAATTCTTCTTTTATGTGTTAATTCAGCTAAAGGATTTGTTTGATCCATAAATTGGCTTAACTGACTTGATCCAAAGAATTCTTTAATAGCAGCGACTAATGGTTTTGGATTAACTAATTGAGCAGGAGTAAGAGAGTCCGTTTCTCCAACAGTCATTCTTTCTTTTATAATTCTTTCCAATCTGTTTAGTCCTACACGCACTTGATTTTGCAGTAACTCACCAACAGATCTAACCCTTCTATTTCCCAAATGATCAATATCATCTAAACTTGCCCCACCAATATCCAATTCTAAATTTATTAGATAATCAATAGTAGAGAGTACATCTTCGTGTGTAAGAGTTCTTATATGGTCAGGGACAGTGAGTCTTAATTTTTTGTTAATTTTGTATCTACCTACCCTTCCAAGATCGTACCTTTTGGGATCAAAAAATCTACTATGCAATAATTGCTGGCCACCAGAAACTGAAGGAGGTTCTCCAGGCCTAAGTTTTTTATATAACTCAAGTAATGCTTGATCTTCTGAATTAATCCCCTCTTCATTTGCTGAGTCAATTGAAGTTTTATAAAATTCAGGATGTCTTAATTTGTCAATAACATCATTATCTGATAAACCCATTGCTCTCATTAAGACATGGGCATTAATTTTTCTTGTTTTATCAACCCTTACATAAAGTAAATTATTCTTATCTGTTTCAAATTTTAACCATGCACCCCTATTTGGAATAACACTTGCGTTGTAAGTTCTCCTTCCATTTTTATCTTGTTCATCTTTAAAATAAACTCCTGGACTTCTTACTATTTGATTAACGATTACCCTCTCAGCTCCATTTATAATAAAAGTACCTCTTTCAGTCATTAGAGGTAATTCACCTATAAACACCTCTTGCTCTTTAATTTCACCTGTTTCTTTGTTTATAAGTCTACAAGTAACATACATTTGTGATGCAAAAGTTGCATCTCTTCTTTTAGCCTCCTCCACATCATGCCTAGGCCTCTTTAACCTGTATTCCTCGCCTATAAAATGTAATTCTAGTTTACCCGTATAGTCAGTAATCGGAGAGAAATTTTGAAGCTCTTCGATTAACCCCTTTTCCAAAAACCATTTAAAACTTGCTCTTTGTACTTCAACTAAATCTGGTAGATAAGTAGCTGTCTTAGCTACTTGTAAAGCGCTACTGCTCATCAAAGAAAATCCGATGTTTTAAGAATTTTAACTTGTAAATTTACTTAAAATTTTTTTAGGAATTACCGTGAAAAATGAAGATCTAAAAAAAATTAAATTAAACATTTTCTAAGTAATTTGTTGTTAAGTGGCCAAAAAAAAATTTTTTTTTAAGCCACTTTAATAAAATGTTAAGAAAATTAGCCAGTAATTTTTTATACTAGCAGATAATTGGTCAAACTACCAAGTCAAACTTAAACAAATCTTCAGCATTCTTCGAAGACTCTGATGCAATAATCTC